>Ga0326513_10002715_pt1 | contig 12992 bp, 18 predicted proteins | sample 2_2465_0518_D_FD_203654 | JGI IMG/M metagenome (GOLD analysis project Ga0326513, IMG submission 203654) | Bovine rumen microbial communities from UC Davis, California, United States - 2_2465_0518 | ecosystem: Host-associated > Mammals > Digestive system > Stomach > Rumen | place: USA...
TATAAACATGCTTATGTTACCGATGATGTTGATGGCAGCCTCGCGCTTTATGTCATAATCCAGAATGTTTACAAGCGGAATCAGGTTGATCCGAGGCGGCTGAATGTTTTTCATGTTAATGATAAGGGGCTGAACCTGACCGTTGACGGTGAAAAAAGGATAAAAAACAAAACGAATCAGAACAGCAAGATTGATGTACATCAAAAGAAGGAAAGCCTCTCTTTTCCAGACAATCTTCTTCTGTTGTATCCATATCATCCCTCTGATGAGGAGCCACAGCACAGTAAAAATCAATTCCCCGGTCAACAAAGAAACCTCGATCAAACTCCATACCTCCGATAAATCCCGATTTATCGAGATCATCTTACCACAAGATTTTCCCCTGTGCAATTGATTCCTTGGGAGGTCCACCATGTCTACACTGAAATCCATCATCTTTGAAACCCTCCCGGATCCCGAGGAATACTACGAGACCGCCGAAGCCCTCCGTGACTTGGACCGTCAGTACCAGCACTTCACCCGCACGGTCTGGAAGGCCTCCAAGCAGCTTCTAAAGTTCGACGAGATCAACCGCCTTGTCGCCTACGAGGTGGAAGAGAAGGAGCCGAAGGCCACCACGACCCGCGCATCTACCGGCAGCTCCCGTTCCTCTTCGAGCTCCAAATCCTCTTCCGGCTCCAAATCCTCCTCCAAGTCCGGCGGCGGAAAATCGTCTTCGAGGTCCACCGCACCGAAGACCGGCGCCAATCCCGCCGAAGACGAAGACCCCTTCGCCCGGGATTTCGCCTTGGAACTCAAGCTGAAGGATGTTCTCTTCGACTTCCTTGACATCGACTGGGAGCAGGTGATGGCCGCATTGATTGCCGGCCTCACCACCGTGAGCGGCGGTTTATTCGGCGCCACCATTGGTGGAGCCGTGGGAGGTCTCGCCGGTGGCCCCATCGGCCTGGGTATCGGAATCACTGCCGGCCTGATCTTCGGCATCATGGCCGACAACTTCGCCTTCAACTTCGACGGTAAGCTCGATAAGGAAGAGTTCTTCAATGCCGTCAAGGCCATCCTCCCTGCCCTCCTCGGCGGCGTTGCCGGCGTCGTGATCTGCGGGCCTGCTGGCGCGGCCGTCGGCCTTGCCATCGGCACCCTGATCTCCCTGAATGTGATGAAGTTCGATTACTCGGATATCATCCATAAGCTTCAGGGCTTCTTCGTGGATCTCACCGGCTTCTATGACAAGGAGTGGAACAGCTGGTCCGATATGGTTCACGGCCTCTGGGAAGGCCTGAAGAGCTGGTGGCGCGGCCTGACCCTCGGCCGCTTTGATTTCCGGCTCCCGCATCTGACCGTCACCTGGCAGGAACTGGGCGCAAACTCCATCCTCGCCCGGTATCTTGGCATCACGGCCATCCCGCACATGGGCGTCGAATGGTATGCCCGCGGCGGCATTGTGGACGGTGCCACGCTGATCGGGGCGGGGGAGCAGGGGAAGGAAGCCATTATTCCCTTGGAGCGGCACACCGAGTGGATTCACCTGGTTGCCGTGCAGCTGAAGGAGGAGCTGGCAAAGCTCGCTCCCGCTTCACCGCAGCTGATCCGCATGATCCCCGCGGCGGCCTCCGCCCTGGTGCCATATGCCGCGACCGCCGCTCCTGCCGCGAGCTATGAACCGCGGGATCTCTCCGGCCTCGCGACTACCATTGCCCAGGCGATCGCGGAGATTGGAAATCGGCCGCAGCCGGAACAGCAGATCCGCGTCTACCTCGACGGCCGTCAGCTCAGTGATGCCGTGACGCGGTATCAGCGGAGGAACTCACGTTCACTGGGCGAATAAAAAATCCTCCGCCGGGCGGAGGAAAGGTTTTAAAAATCTCGTGTTATTTATAAACGTCGCCGCGGTTGCCGATATCAAGAACACGAATAATCAAGATATCATTTTCAATGGAGTAAATGACGCGGTAGCTGCCAACGCGCAAACGAAACTCATTATTGTGTCCCGCTAAGGGCTTGATGTCACCTGAGCTGGGGAGTTTGTGGATAGCAGTAATAATCCGCTTCTGGGTCTCAGCGGACTGACGCTTCAGAAATTTAACTGCAGGCTTGTCATATACGATCTTGTAAGTCATATCACAAGACCCAATTCATGACATAGTTCTTCTTCGGAGATATAGTCGCCGCGGTCAGGATCATTCATATATTTTTGGTAAAGGGCTTCACAATAGGCATCATCGGCAGCTTCTTCAAAGGCTTTCATACCCTGAATGTATGCCAGGACCAGTTCAAGCTGATACTCTGGCATTGCATCCAGAAACATATTACATTTTTCTCTTGTGCTCATGAAATGCTCCCTTCTCCGCATTCTTGTGCTTCTGTACTACGTAGTATATCACAAAATCGAATGATTGTGAATATCTTTGCTGTACTTTCTACATGTGCCATGACGTGGAAAGGAGGAAACCGCTATCGCAGCATACAGATTTACCGTCAACGGCGTTTCGCTGCTGAACTATCTTGCCGAGGACGGCATCAAGTGGACCCGCTTCGATGTCGAAGCGCCGGACACCGGCCGCACCCTGGACGGCGTGATGCACCGCGGGCGCGTCGCCTCCAAGGTCCGTCTGGACATCACCTGCCGCCCGCTGAAGAGCGCCGAGGCCATGGCGGTTCTCGGGGCCATCAAGCCCGAGTTCGTCACCGTCCGCTACATCGATCCCCAGGACGGAAGCGTCACCCGGACCATGTATTCCAACAACATTCCCACCATCTGCGCCACCGTCAACCCCGACGGCACCGCGATCTGGAAAGGATTGACGTTTCCCCTTATTGAAAGATGAATTCCACTTCTACTCTCTACAAATCCATCTACTCCGGCATTCACCGCTTCGAGGTCAAGGTGAACATCTCCGGCACCGACTACGGCATGGACGTGCTCACGTCTCTTTCAAGCCGCCGGAGTGCCTTCGGCACCGGCTCTCCGCGCCTCGGCCTTGCCCCGTCGGGCGAGCTTGCGCTGTCGCTGTACGTGGAATCCGGCGCGGTCCCGCGCATGGCGACGATCCGGCCCTATTTCCGTGTTGTGAATGACATCCGGCAGTCCGAGTGGATTGCCAAGGGCGTCTACTTCGTCGACACACGCGAGGCGGACACCACCACCGGCCTCCTGACGCTCCGCGCCTATGATGCCATGCTGAAAGGTGAGGTGAAGTACCCCTCCACCTCGCATGCCTGGCCATATTCGGACATCAGCACCGTCCGGGAAATCGCGTCCTTCCTCGGCGTCGCCGTGGACGCCCAGACGACTTCCCTCATGACCGGGGGTTACATGATCCCGCTGCCGGCTCAGTACACCGTCCGCGAGACCCTCCGCTATATCGCGGCGCTCTACGGCGGAAGCTTCGTTGTCACGGACGCGAATACCCTGCGCCTCATCCCGCTCTGGTCCGTGAAGACCGCGGAGGACGCGCCGCTGGGCGGCACCCACCGCCTGACTGCGGCTTCGGCCTTCCCGGCCTGCACCGGCGTCCGCTTCCTCCTGGACAATGACCAGGAGCTCTTCGCCGGGGACGAGACCGGCTATGTGTATGAGATCTCCTGCCCCTTCGCCACCCAGGCGGCGGCCAACGCGCTCCTTACCAAGCTGCAGGGCTTCGTCTACCGGCCTTTCTCGGCCGAGGCGGCGGTTGTGAATCCGGCCTGTGAGCTGGGGGATACGCTCTCGGTCCCGGACGGCTTGGGCGGAACCTTCCTCACCGGTTTGTTCTCTTCTGACCTTGTATTCGACTCCCTCTGCGCCGCCTCGGTCTCCGCGCCGGAGGACGAAGAGCTGGACCACGAGTATCCCTACATTCCCGCCTCCGAGCGCAGCTTTAGCCGGAAGATTCAGAACGTCCAGTCCGAGCTCACGCTCCAGGCGCAGCAGATCGCGGCCAAGGTCTCCCGAACCGGCGGGGATGCATCAAGCTTTGGTTGGTATCTGGACGCAGACAAGTTCCAACTCATTTCCAATGGCAGCGTTGTGATGCTGGTCAACCGAAACGGCCTCAGCTTGGAAGGGGACCTGACCGCCAACAGCGGCACCTTCAACGGCACCGTGAATGCCAACGCGGGCTCCATCGGCGGCTGCACCATCGAGAACGGCGTCCTCAAGGTTGCAAATGCAAACATTGACAACCTGAACGCCTCGAAGATCACGGCCGGCACCCTGGACAATGCCCGGATCAGGGATTATTCCCTCGGACCGAATAAAATCGACGATTACGCCATCACGAACCGGACAATCGACTCCCAGGCGGTAAGCTACGGCAAGACAAGCTTCCAGGGAACGCTGGATCAGGTGGGCACGAACAAGGCAAATATCGATACCCTCTACGGCTACTTTGAAGGTTCGGCCAGCTTCTCGTCGGTCCTGACCGGATCATTGGCCATCAACTATCATTATCTCGGCCTGGAGACCGTAACGGTTGGAGGTGTGAACCGAAAACTGGTTACATGGACATAAAAAACCTCCGCCGAAGCGGAGGCAGGAGCGTGTTTAACTCCAGGATATGGCAAGCTCTCTCTTGTTGGCAGCGCAATCCGCCAGATAAAGATTAATCAGCGTCTGGTAAGGAATCCCAGAGTGAGAAGACATTGCTTTGAAGTATTCTACGGTTTCTGCATCAATATTAATGGTAATCTGCTTTTTTAGCCGTTTCGCATAAGGATTCTTTTTGGCTGTACTGAAATCATACTCGTCTCTCATGTTAATCACCTCATTCCCATTGTGATTCGTAGGACTTTTCTTCAGTTTTTGTCGCTTTTCTCGCAGAAATAATGCGAATTACAGATTCGGATTGCCTGTAACAATGGCAAACGACCAGTAGATTTGCCCGCCTGCTAAACCCCAACAGAATAAAACGTTCCTCCTCTTCAGAATGATCCGGGTCATCAATCAGCAGTGCATTTTCGTCATAAAAGACCGTCTGGGCTTCTTCAAAAGAGATATGATGCTTTTTCTGGTTCGTTATGTTCTTGTTGGCATCCCATTCAAAAAACAGTTCATCCATAATTATAATATAATTATAATCTCATTATTTGTCAAGTGAATTTAGTGTGCAAAAGGGACGGATCTCCTGGCACACCGCCCCTGCGTCATGACGGGCTAAACCTGGCGCTTTTTGAATTGTGCGCAGCACACCTTCATTCCACTCTGCACTTTTCACATTCCACATTTGGTATTTTTTACCGGGAGGAAAACAAAAATGCTGACTTTACTGACTGCACAAGGCACATCTATTCCCATCAACTGGATCGGTATCAGCGATCTGGACGGAAGCCTTCGTTTCGAGACATCGGAGTCCAATATGGCCACCCTCTTTTCGATTTTTTCTGATCCGGAGCACACCCGAACCTTGACCCGTGTCTTCGATGAAGACCGGAAAACCTTCGAGGGCTTTACCGGCTTCAAAGGCATCGAGCGCATGGGCACCGGAAACATTGTTGTGAGACTGCTGAAACAGTAAAAGACTTGCAGATCGTAAGTCTGCAAGTCTCTATTACCTGAATCTATATGCAATTCCGCATTGCTTTAAAACTTCGTTCGCGGTAAAAAGCGATTCGATCTTCCATCAACGGCAACATGGCGGTCTGTGACAGGACTGTACCAGATATCGTGATCACCTTTCCCGTGACGCTCAAAGTAGCATCCGCTCTGTTTCAAAATTTCCCGGACTTTCTTTTCATACTCAGCCATAGACAGCTACCTGATCATGACGCTCAGAAACGAAAGTAAGGTCAACAATCTCGGTTTGTTTGTTGTTCAGCTCGAGCAATTCGGGAACAGCATAACGAACTCTTTCAATCAGAGCATCGAAAGACCCTGATTCAAGGATCAAACCAGGGACATCTTTGCTTGTAGCGATCCAGACAGAGGCTTCATCATCCCAGGTGAAATCAATTCGACAGCTCATTCTTCATTCTCCTCTCAGAAAAGTCTCACCAATTATGATCACTTTACCTAAAGTATACGACAAGTCAATAATAATATCAATGAAAAAGGAAAACGAATGTCCAACACACTTCTTATTTATACCCAGCTTCGCGCTGCCGGCGTCTCCCGTGCCGGAGCCCTCGGCCTGCTTGGCAACTGGAAAGCCGAGTCCGGTCTGGAGGCCTGCCGCCTGCAGAACGATTTTTCGGCAAACCGCATCTATTCCCGTAGCTACACCGCGGACGTGACCGCCGGGCGGATCACCCGCGCTCAGTTCGCCCGGGACCAGAAGGGCTACGGCCTGGCCCAGTGGACCTATTTCAATTTCTCCACCGGCCAGGGGAGAAAGCTTGATCTCTACGACTTCTGGAAGAAATCCGGCAAAGCTCTGGATGATGTATCCATGCAGGTTTTCTTTGCCCTGCATGAGCTGACCACCGAGGCACAGTATGCCGGTCTCTGGCAGGTCCTCCGTACCACAAATGACATCTGGACGGCGACGGATAAAGTCTGCCGCCTCTATGAGCAGCCCTATTACTGCAACGTCGACGCCCGCTTCCGCTACGCGAAGGAACTCGAAGCGGAGATCGAGGCAGCCGCGAGCACGGAAGCAGGGAAGACAGCAGGGCAGGACACGGGGACTGTTGCAGGTGAAGCAGGGAAGAAAAAAACCGAAGAAGAGCCCAACGTAAGTGGGTCTTCTTCGGAAAGGACGAGCAGCGGAGTGAATGAGCTTTCGTCACGCCTGACGGAAGCGAACGATACGAAGCTTGTGAGGACGACTTGGCCTCCCCGCATGATCGACAAGTCCATGTCCGGCACGGATGTTGCCGTGCTGCAGGCAATCCTGACTGCCCGCGGCTGCTACACCGGCCCTCTGGACGGACTCTTCGGCGACGCTCTGGACGCGGCCGTCCGCAAGTTCCAGCTTGAGCATGATCTTGACCCCGACGGCGTTGTGGGCCCCTTATCCTGGCGAAAAATCTTATCTTTGGAGGATTGAAAAATGAAAGAATTCTGGAACGTGATCAAAGTGGCTCTCGCCGCTGTCGGTGCCTGGCTCGGCTACTTCCTGGGCGGAAGCGACGGCCTGCTCTACGCGCTGCTGGTCTTCGTGATCGTGGACTATCTCACCGGCGTCATGTGCGCCATTGAGGATCACAAGCTCAGCTCCGCCGTGGGCTTCCGAGGCCTCTGCCGGAAGGTGCTGACCTTCCTTCTGGTGGGCATTGCCCAGGTCCTGGATGTACATGTCCTGAACCAGCCGGGGGTGCTTCGTACCGCCGTCATCTTCTGGGCCATTGCCAACAACGGTCTCTCTATCCTGGAGAACGCCGCCCACCTCGGCCTGCCGGTTCCGGAGCAGCTGAAAGCGGTGCTCGAGCAGCTTCATAATAGAGAACAGAAGAGCGGAGAAGCTGAAACGGTAGAGGGTGAACCCCTCGACGAATAGCAAATAGAACTGCCGGCCCGTTGTGAGGTGTGAATCCCACAACGGGCCATTATTTTTGCTTCGCTTCAGTTTCATATTGCATTTGATTTTATCAATGTTATAATATTTAAGGATCAGATGTGCTTTACATATGCGATCCGACAATTGTCGATTATGAGGCATCGGTGAACGCTGTTGTGCGAAAGGAGATAAAAATGAAGAAATTCCTGGCAATTCTCCTCTGCCTCCTTCTGGCCTTGCCCGCAACGGGCGCATGGGCGGAAAACAATATGATGGCAGACGGAACCTATACGGCCTCTGCTCAGGGCATGGATGGCCCGGTCGATATTGAGCTTACGGTCAAGGATAATGAGATTACCGAGATCACTGTTGTGGAAGACAACGAAACTGCCGGTGTCGGTGTGAAGGCACTGGAAATTATCCCCGCTAAGGTAGTAGAAACACAGTCTCTTGCTGTGGACAGTGTATCCGGTGCGACTATCTCGAGCGCTGCCATCAAGGCCGCAATTGCGGATGCAATCACACAGGCCGGCGGCGATGCCGCCGAATGGCGCGGCCGCACAATCGAAACCGTTAAGGAAGACGCTGAGTATGACTATGATGTCGTCGTTGTCGGTGCAGGACTTGCCGGACTCACAACTGCGGTCAGCGCCGAGAGTGCCGGAGCCAAAGTCGCCTTGCTTGAAAAGCAGGGCATCATCGGGGGCACCTCTGTCTTCAGTTCCGGTAACTTCCTGGCTGCCGGTACGGAAGAACTGATCCCGGATGTCGTAAAGGCATGGGATGCGAGAAATAAGCTTCAGGAAGTCAACAAGGTCAATATTGAGCTCGTTGAGAATCTTCTGAGCGTCAGCCCTGCTGTCCTCCAGATGTATAATGACATCGGCGTGGATTTCAACTATGATGATTCGACCTTTACGGCTTCTCCTGTCCCCTCTGAGCGCGCAGTAAAGAATGCCTCCACCATCGAGATGGTTGACACTGGCGTGAAGGCCAAGGGCTGCGAAGCCCTGATCGCTTCGATCGTTGATCGTCTGGAAGCTGACGGTGTGGACATCTATCTGAATACTGCTGCGACTTCTCTGATCACAGATGATGACGGCAATGTCACCGGCGTTGTCTGCGAGAATGAGAAGACCGGTACAAAGACCTTCCATGCGAAGGCGGTTGTACTCTGCACCGGCGACTATGCCCGCAACAATGACCTGAATGCCGAACTGGCACCCGAGACGGTCGGCGAGTTCACCGCAACTGCTGCGAGCAACAAGGGCGACGGACTCCGCATGGCAGTTGAAGTCGGCGCAGGCCTGCACCCCTATCAGGAATCCCTGAGCGGCAACTTTAATGCAGATCCGTTCGACATGCCAGTTGTCGGCCAGCCGAATAACCAGTTCCCGTTTTCCATTCTTCTGGTAGACCGTGAAGGCCAGCGCAGAGTAAGTGAAGCCAAGGGACCGCATGACCAGCAGGTCTTCTTCATCTACGAAGATGAGCCGGATCACGGTTGGGCAATCATGGATCAGGATATTGCGGATACCTTCCTGAATCTCGATACCTATCTTGAGAAGACCGAAGCGGGCAATCCCTTTATCAAGGCATATAAAGCAGATACGATCGAGGAGCTTGCTGGCCTCATTGGCATTGCTTCCGATGCACTTGCCGGAACCGTAGCGGATTATAATGCTCTCTGTGAAGCAGGAGAGGATACCCAGTTCAATAAAGATGCCAAGTATCTCAACCCGATCACCGAGGGACCGTTCTATGCGGTGAAGGAATATGACATGACGCGTGGTAATTATGGCGGCATTCTTACCAATGCAGACTTCCAGGTCGTCACCGAAGACGGTGAGCCGATTCCCGGCCTGTATGCCACCGGCATCATCAGCTCCGGTGATTACTTCGGCGACTATTATCCCGGACGCGAGGCGCTGAGCCTTTGCGCACACGGCGGCTATATTGCCGGAAATAATGCCGCGGAGTTCGCCAGGTAAATTATAACTACAGCATAAATAACATGCCCACCTGTCAGCTCACAGACTGCAAGCCTCATGCAGTTTGATAAGCTCCAGGTGGGCAATTTGTTGCAATTAAACGGACGGTTCTCTCGTCTTATGTGTGTCAGGGGGACGGTTCTCCTGACACATTCTCAACGCAGTCCTCTGAGAGACGACGCCAAGAGCGGCGAGCCCGAAACGGTGATCGGCGAAGACATAAGCGAATAGGTATCTAAACTGTCGGCCCGCAGTGAGAAGCGATATGCTTCTACTGCGGGCCGGTGCTTTTCTCTTTCAATATGACTCTTCTTTGATTGTCCTCTTGAATTCCTCTTTTCCCGACAAGCTGGAATCCATCAGTCGGAATTCTTCCTTACAAATAAAAGATACCCAGAGACAATTGCGAGGGCAAGAGGAAGCGCCCCATCAGCACCCGCGGTAAAATGATATGCCCCATTCGTAATAAACGTCGTATACAGATAATCTGCCAGATTCCAGAATGCCATAAATACAATAACAAACAGGACAAATGCTACATACTTGTTCTTAATCATTTTTACCTCTACACAGAATCATTTTCTTTTTTATCTTGACCCATTCAGATTTATCGCCCTGATTCTACCACAACCACGTATCTGCCGCAATTGTCATTTTGCCATATTCACCGCCTCTGAGAAGTCTTCTCGCTGCGGGCCGGTGCTTTTTTCCGCCTGCGGGGAGCATTCTCCCGTCGAGGCACAGGGGCGCGGTTATTCAAAAAAGAACTTGCCATAGAGATTGTTTTAGCCTATACTGTATTCAGTGAAACAGCGGAGGAAAAGCATGGCAGACAGATTTTATAGTAAGCGCAAAATGACGTTTGTCTGGGATGAAGACAAGTTTAACATCAATCTGCGAAAACATAGAGTTTCCTTTTATGAGGCAGCTGCGGTATTTGATGATCCGCAGAGGGTTGAGATTCCTGATCTTGAGCATAGTGATGAAGAAGATAGATATATAACCATTGGATTAGTGCATGATATTCTGTATGTGGTATACTGCGACAGAGACAATCCGGAGACCGGGGAAACCGACACACGCTTAATCAGTGCACGGAAGGCAAAAGGCTGGGAAATTGCATTGTACAACGATAATATTCAGGGAAGATATTGAAGGGAGGAACCATGATGGGAAAAGAAATCAGATATACGCGTCAGATTGGCACTCCTTTGACCGAAGAACAGATTGCTCGTATTGAGGCTGCCAGAGACTTTGAAGACGAATATGATGAAGATTGCCCGGAAATTGATCCGGTCAAAACTCCCGAGCTGTATGAAGCACTGCTGAAGGCAACTGCGGAGAGAAACCGAAGAATCGAAAGAGTTCTTCGCGAAGCTGCAGGCTAATGCTTCCCAATTCCCCCCGCACCCCTCAATTCTACTTTCACATTCCGCTTTAATATTGTGCCCAAGCGCCGGCCCATGGTGAGGAGAAATCCCGCTGCGGGCCGGTGCTTCTTTCCGCCTGCGGGGAGCTTTCTCTCATCGGGGCACAGGGGCGCGGTTCTCCGCAGCGATTGTTGAGACAGCAGGGACGGTTCTTGCTGTCTGCGGCCAGACAGAAGAACCGTCCCTCTGTCTCATCACTCGGTCCTTCCGATGCCGAAAGGAAAGTGCCCCGCGTCTTTTCTCACGCGGAGCACTTTCCTTTTACAAGCGGCTCACAGAACCACGTATTTCATATCGACGTAGCCGTAGACGCCGTTCTTGTATGCCAGGAGATAACCGTTCTCGGCATAGCGCATGTTCACGAGGATGGGCTCGCCGTCGGTGTAATAAGTGGACATGAACGCTCCGCCGGGGCTTTCCTGCATGACGAGAAGGGTTCCCATCGGCACGGTAACCGTTTTGTAGGCGTAATTGTTCAGGTTGTACTTAATATCCTGCGTATCGCTTCCGCCGGCAACGCTTTCAAGCTGTTCGTTGGTCAATTCGATGTCGTTCATGTTTTTCCTCCTTTTAATCTTCTGGGGGCGGCGTTCAGCCGTTTACACGCAGATTGCAGTTTACCGCGTCATAGAGGTTGTAGTAGCTGGCAACAAACTGATTGGTTCTGTCGTTGTACACGTTATAGACCGGGCGGCCGTACATGTCGGTCGACTGCATAATCTTGCCGCCGCTGACCTCTTCCAGCTCATCGAGGGAGAGGACTTTCTCTTTGTCGTTCATAACTTCCTTGATCATGTTCGTATCCTTTCTCCGCGTGTCCGCGGTACTGACTTCTCCTGTTTTCGTTCGGTGGGCTCATTATAACATGAGATCCGTCACAGAACAAGCACACAGTTTCGACAGCGCCGGAGAAGAGGGCCGGCATAAAATATTTATTAACTTTCGGGCGACGCGCTTGTTTTCGGGCGCGTCGTGGTGTATACTACCCTCAGCAAAATGCGGAAAAAGTTACGATAATTGACAATTAACTGGCAAAAAGGAAACAATTGATGAAGAATAAGAGGCAAAAGGAAAGCGCGGCGGTCGACAGACAGCGCAGAAGAGCTCGGCGCCGGCTGCGTCGTCAGGACTTCGCACAGAGTCTCTGCTTCCTCTCACCGAGTCTGCTCGGGGTGGGTGTGTTCTTTATCATCCCCTTCGGTGTGGTGGTGTACTATTCCCTCATCGACGGGGTCGGCTCCAAGAACTTTGTCGGGCTGCAGAACTTCACGAAGCTGTTTCAGAACTCCGCCTTCATGATGGCGGCGAAAAACACGCTGCAGTTCTCGGTGATCGCGGTGCCGCTGGCGGTGGTGCTGGCGATCCTGATGGCGCTGATGCTGGAGGCGCGCATCCCGCTGAAAAGCCAGTTCCGCACCTTCTTTCTGAGCCCGATGATGGTGCCGGTGGCGTCGGTGGTGCTGATCTGGCAGGTGCTGTTCAACTACAACGGCACCGTGAACGAGCTTCTTATGCTCTTCGGCGTGGAGAAGATCGACTGGCTTCAGAGCGACCACTGCCAGTGGGTGGTCATGCTGCTCTTCCTTTGGAAGAACCTCGGCTACAACATGATCCTGTTCATGGCGGGCCTTGCGAACATCCCGAAGGAGCTTCTTGAGGTCGCGGACGTGGAGGGCGCCTCGGAAATCTACAAGTTCTTCGCCATCAAGCTGCGCTACCTGTCCCCGACGGTGATGTTCGTGACGATCCTGTCGCTGATTAACTCGTTCAAGGTCTTCCGCGAAGTGTACCTTCTGGCGGGGGATTACCCCTTCGAGAAGCTCTACATGCTGCAGCACTTCATGAACAATACCTTCCGCTCGCTGGATTACCAGAAGCTCTCCGCCGCCGCGGTGATCATGGCCATCGTGATGGTGGTGCTGATCGCGCTGCTTTTCAAGGTGGAGGACTGGTTCGGAAAGGACGTGGAAGGATGAAGAAGAAACGCTACTTCTCCCGGGGCGTCATGTTCCTGCTGAGCCTGATCTTCGCGGTGATGTTCCTTCTCCCGACGGTGCTGACCATCACGAACTCCTTCATGTCGGAGGAGGAGATCAAGTCAAACTACGGCATGATCTTCTCGACCACGTCGGGCGGCTACGTGTCGAAAAACGTGA
>Ga0326513_10002716_pt1 | contig 12990 bp, 11 predicted proteins | sample 2_2465_0518_D_FD_203654 | JGI IMG/M metagenome (GOLD analysis project Ga0326513, IMG submission 203654) | Bovine rumen microbial communities from UC Davis, California, United States - 2_2465_0518 | ecosystem: Host-associated > Mammals > Digestive system > Stomach > Rumen | place: USA...
AGTAGATGTGTATAATACGATAAATGTTACAGTGACTGCAGATGACCTCAAAGAAGCTTTTTCTTCTTATAAGAATTTTATAGATTTCGAGAGAAGAATAAGAGATAAAACACCATATCCTATGGATGAAGATGAATATAATTACTTATTAAGTTTAGAAGATGATGATTAACCTTACTTCAAAAGAATATATGACCCGGGGGCCTGTCAAAAGGCCTCCAGGTATTCAAGAAGGATGAATAACAAATTGTTTTAATATGAAAGGAATTTATTATTATGGAAATGATGAACAAACAAAATCACATCAAATTAACAAACTTAAAAACTTATGGAGAGGTTAGAAAGGCAGATGGTTTTATATTGGATGTTGTTGAAAACTACAAAACAAGGGTTTATGAACTTGACCGTGTAGCACAAAAACAATTCTTTATTGACCGTGGGCAACATTGGCTGGGATTAACAAATTGTGTTTATAAATACATTTTTGTTGATGCATTGGCAGGAACATTGATTGGTGCCGCTTTAACATATCACAAGGCCGTTGACCGTGTTAAATGTTTTGAAGGTGTAAATTATCAAATTTACATTGAACAAGTTAATCAAAAGCAATTAAGAATTTACACAACCGGCAAATATTATTTCACAAGGTCAATTGACTTAAGGGGTTATGCTTATGATATTGAAGGGCAAATAATGGACACATTAATGTGCATTTTCAAAATTGACAATAAAGAAATTCACAATGATTTATATTATAAAAACATTGATTAACACAAAATGGGGTGTTATAATATATTTATAACGCCCCGTTATATTTATAAGATATGAAAGGAAAATATTATGGCTAAAATTAAAAAAACACAAGCATATATGGCATATGAAAGGGAACGTAAAAACCTAATGCGCCGCATTAGAACAATTGAAAATCAAGGTTTTCAAACTAATCTTGAAATTAAAGAATTATCTGCAAGAAAATACACACCAATGAATGTTGCAGCAAACAGGGCTGCAATGAACAAGTTTAAATATTACACCGGTGAAATGTTAAGAAGACCAAGAAACATAACAGTTGCACCGGTTAAACAGTCAAACGGAAATGTTATTTATCTTGAACCTGCAGCATATGAACAATATTTGCAAGAAAAACATGAAAGGCAAAAAGAAGCAGCAAAAGCACGCAGAAACCGTGAAGCACAAGCAAAAAAAGCAAGATTGCAAGAAATTCATGACATTGAAGAAATAAATGCATTTTCCAATGAAAGGGAACCCGATTTTGAAAAAGCAGAAAGAATTGGCAAGTCAAAAGATGATTGGTTTTTAAAGAATTTTGAGCAAGGATGGCAAGAAAGTTACAAAGATTTGATAACTGAAGGAATGGATGAAGAAAAAGCAGAAGCGGTTGAAAGATTTAAAAATGCTATGGAATGGGTTTTTCAACGTGGGTATTACACAAAAGTTACAATTTTAAATTATGCTGATGATTATTTTAATGAAATGACAAAACAGATTTTTGATAGTGATGACCCTCGAGGTGATGCAAACAGCACTGGTATAAATGAAGATGTTTTGAATGAATTCATTAAATATATCACTGAACATTGGGGTTATAAAGAAAAAGATAAAACAAAAGTTAAAGAATTAACCCCTGAAGCAAAAGATAAATTAACACAACAAAAGTTAAAACAGCTTCAGAAAAAATGGAGTTAAAAGAAAGGTGAATAGATATGAAAGAAGCATTAAAAGAAGTTTTTTTTGTTGCTGATTTTGAATGTGCAGACAATAGAAAAACAGCAACAAACGATGATGAGCTCGAGGCGTGGGTTTATCTCTGGTGTTTAACTAAATGTGAAACAATGGAACATATAACAGGGCGTTCTATTGATGATTTTTTTAAAACATTATTTTCATTAACAGATGAACAAACATTATTGCGTGTTAATTTTTGCAATTTAAAATATGATGGCTTGTTTATTCTTGATTGGTTAATAAATAACGGTTTTGAAGAAAAAGAAAGTTTAAGAAGCAATAAAAAATATAGAACATTGATTGATGGTGAAGGCAATTTTTTCCATATAACATTACAATATAACAAATGCAGAATATGTTTTGAAGATAGTTTGAAAAAAATCCCAATGGGTGTTGAAGATATGGCAGAAGCGTTAAATTTACCCAATAAAAAAGGTTCAATTGATTATTCTGCCGTTATATACCCTGAAGATGAAATTGATAAATCAATTATTGATTATTGCATAAATGATTGTGCTATTGTTGCAGAAGCAATGCAAAAAATGTTAATAAGCAATGGTTTTAATGCATTAACAGCATCTTCAAATGCATTTAACCATTTTAAAACATTAAAACATTGTGATTTTCGTGGACGTTTTCCAATACTATCTGAAGAAGAAGATGTGTTTGTGCGTAAAGCATATAAAGGTGGTTTATGTTTAACTGGAGATGTTCAAACATATAAAGGTGATGTTTTTATTCTTGATAAAAATTCAATGTATCCAGCAATGATGAAAGAACACCCTTTACCAATTGGAAAAGGCTTTTATTTTAAAGGAAAACCAAAAGAAGATAAAATTCACCCATTATATGTTGCACGAGTTATTTTAACAGCAAAATTGAAAGAAACTCATTTTCCTTGTTTATTCACAAAACATTTCTTTAGTTCAAAACAAACGTTTATAACTGAATGTTATGGTGAAGTTATGAATTTAACAAACGTTGATATTGAAACTGTTTTTGAAAATTATGATGTTGAACAACTTGATTTCATTGATGGTTATAGATATTCAAAATGTAATTGTGTTTTTAATAGTTATATTGATTATTGGTATAATCTAAAAAAACAAGCAAAAGAAGAAGGAAATATGTTTAATTATTTATTGGCAAAAATATTTCTGAATTCATTATATGGACGTTTTGGAATGCGTCTAATTATGGGCAAACAACGCCTTGAATTAAATGATGATGGAATATTAAAAGGAACAACAACAACAAAACGTTCTGATGGAATATATATTCCACTTGCTGCATTTACCACCGCGTGGGCCCGTCAAGATTTATTGAGGGCTGCAAATGCTGTTGGTGGTAAGAAAACTGTTTTATATATGGACACGGACAGCATCCACACAACAAACCCTGATTATGCAAAATATCTTAATATTGACAATTTTGAAATTGGGGCGTGGAAATTAGAAGGAATTGCAACTGAAGGTGTATATATTAGACAAAAAACATACGCCGAATTTGTGCAAAATGACTGGATTATTAAATGTGCTGGTATGTCTAAAAAGGCAAAAAAGAATTTAACAATTGAAAATTTCAAAACTGGTTCAATAATAACAGGGAATTTAAAACAAAAACGTGTGAAGGGTGGTTGTATATTAGTTGAAACAACATTTGAAATAAAATAAAAAAGACAGACGCCGGCGGTTTACGCAGCAGCGTCTGTTTTTTTAAAATAGAAAGGATAGAAATGAAAAAGAAGATGACAAACGAAGGTGCAAACTCCAGGCCCCCGGGTCCCTTCCGGGCTTGCATTCCGGGTGACTTTTTCGCCGTTATTCTTTTACCTCTACAAATAGATTATAACACAATATGTTTATATGTCAATACTTATTGAACTGAAATTAATGCCAAAAATGCCATTTTGCAATCAAGTGTCTCAAATCTAACTGCACTGCGTTCATATAATTTGCGCAATGCCTTAACAGTGCTTTCTTTCTTTGAAAACATTAAATAATTAACATCGTGGTCTTCATTATCAAAAACATATTTTTGATATGTTTCATCAATTTGCGTTGAAACATAAACAATGCCTTTTGAATAACATTCATATAATGCAAAATCTTTTCCAGCAACGGTAATTGTGAACATATAATTCTTAACACCTTTAACGTGTTCAATAAATTTATTATTATCACAATAGAATTCATTGTTCATAATATATGCACCATATTTTGTTCCCTCTAATCCTTTACCGTATTCTGTTGAACGTATAGCAGCAACGGCATCCGCATTATAATAACGCTCAAGAACATAATCATCCCCAACGAGTTTTTTTGTATCAAATTTTAATCTTTTCTTAATATCTGGGAACGCTTCAAAATATGGATTAATAGTTGAAACGGCGTTTGATATAAAAAACATTCTAACATCTTTTCTTATATGTTCACCACCACCACGCGCAATTGTTGAATAAATGTTTCTTACTGAATCAACTTCATTTTTATTATAATCACCATTTTCAGATAAGAATTCATCAAAAATAATATATTTTATGTGTTGCAGTTCTGCCATCTTTTTATATGAAACATAATTTTTAATACATAATGAATAACCACACAAAACTCCATCAAGATAAAAACGGCCAAAACCATTTGTTGACGGTTTAAACACAATTGTTTTTTCTGGATATTTTAATTCCATAACATCATCAAAAAAACCTGGACTTGTTAATTTAACATCATCAACTTTACGGTGAAATAAAGCAAACAAACAACGCGGGTTTTTTTCCTCCATTCCTTTTAAGAATGTTTTAATGCATAACATTTTGAAAAAGAATGATTTTCCTCCGTTTCTGTTTCCCATTAAGAAATTCCACGGTTTATTTTTATTCATAACAAATTGCCCATTATAGAATTCTGCCATAAAAATCACCTCCTAACCTTATTGTCAATTTCAATGACATCATTTGTAAAATATACAACAATAAATATTAATTGATTAACTGAATGACGCCCCAATGTGCTATTATACGGCGCTTCAATAAAACAATAACGTGCAGCATCATTTGCCGCAAATTTCCATTCTGAAATGCGGGGGTGCTGGTATAAATCAATTATTGGTTTATCAAGTTCACCAATGCCAACACCTCCATAAAGTTTTTTATTTCTTGGTGTTGCTGGTAATGGGCAAGTTATACAAGTTTGATGTGTTCCGGCCCATCCATAACGTGCATTATAAATTGAATTCCCTGAATTATTAACCATAATAAATTGTGTTCCGTCAAAAAACTGTTGACCATTTGCACGGCTTGCCGGCGGTGTTATTCTGGGCAATAATGTGTCAATCATATTCCCATTAGTGCGATTATATAAACATCTTGCACCACTTGTTAAATTTATATACCATGGAATGATGTTTGCATTGGTTCCTGAAGTTGCCCAATCAACTAAACTACTTGTGTTATTCATTAATGTTGTTATACCTGAACGCAATCTCCCGCCTTCTGCATTTCCGTTAGAAAACTGGAGGTCCCCTGTTCCTGAACCATAAGTTGCCGTGTTATAATTATTATTTCCAAAAATAAACCAACGGGGCATCATATCAAGTGTTAATAAATCAATTTCACTGCGTCCAATTGCTGCATAATGTCTGTTTTGTTTTATTTGTCTAATGGTCCCGGCTCCTCCTCCCGTTCTAAATGAACCGGTGAAAACTGGGATGTTGCTATCATCAAACAAATGTGCCTGGAAATATTGCGCATATGTTTCAACTTCTTCATAAAGTGTGTTTCCAGCATTAAAAACGGGGTCTAAACCTGCAGCGTGTTTGCTTAATTTATAAACATCAATTCCAATTTTATAAACTTTTTGTGTTGAAATAGTTTGTGCATTATAAACATCATCATTTAAGAATTCTGTTTTATAAATCCCGGTGTTTATTGCTTGCGCTTTTGTTGTATAACCTTTAAAATTTGACGGCAAGAACATATAATAATCCCCTGAAAAATCCGGGTAAAAACGGTTATTTATTTCAATACCGCCATATGTTCCCTTAAAGGTTTTTTTATACAAATATGCATTTATTTCCCTTATATCTTCCCTGTTCCAATCGTTTCCCGTACCACCAATAAAAAGTCCATCAATTAAAGAACCATCTTTTGTTCCTTGAATTAAAGGGGGCAAACCAATTTCAATTTGCCCCCCTCCTGAACTGTTTGTTGCTGCATCGGGATTTTCCCAATACCCAAACATAATTAAATACTCCTTATAAATTTAATATTGCCTGAATTGTCAAGCGCAAAAAATGAATTATCGTTTCTTGTTCTTATATCAAAATCAACATTTCCAACATAATATGTTGTTGCCGGGTCATATGAATAATATGGGTAAACCTGGTTTCCGTAATTATTATAAATTGTGTAATGGTCATATATATCAGTTAATGTTGCCGGCAATTGATAATATTGATTAAGATATGTATATAATGCCGCGTTATATTGCGGGCTTAATCTTTCAAGTGTTGAACCAACTGAAACAGTTAAATCAACATAGTCTGTTGCATCTGGAGATAATTTAACCCTCAATGTTGTTGTATTTGTGCCTGTTCCGTCATCAACATATTCTGAAGGGGTGTTATCATCGTTTTTAACAAACATTGTTGAACCTTTTTTAACTTTGTTTGCATTTACGGCCGCAACCATTCCTGAATAATAATCAAATATCATATATGGACCCGCCTCCCCTGCTAACATTTTTTCAACTGTTTCTGTTAATTTTCTAACTTTTTCTGCAAGTTCATCAAGTTCTGTTCCTTCTCCAGCGGCTTCTTCTTCATCATCAAATTCAAGAACCTGAACAAAACAAACGTCCAATTTATCAAGCAACCACGCAACCGCGTTTGTTCTCCTTATTGTTGAAAAATATTTTTCAAATAATTCAACTGCAACACCGGTTTTTGTGTATTCCTCCGTGTCTGTTCCTTCTTCAGCGGCTTCTTTGTTTTCACTTCCTGAACCTGAAGATGTTCTTGTCCCAGCATCTTCAATTGTTCCTGTTTCTGCATCGTTTGTGTTATATGTTGTTGTTTCTGAATTGTCAACATCAACTGTTCCAGTGTGTTCATCACTGATTGTTCCCGTTTCTGCATCATCGGTGTTATATGTGGTATTGTGTGAACCAGTTTTATTTATTGTTTCCGTGCTTGATGTTGAACCATCAATTTTAACACCTGCAGACATATAGTTTTCAAAATTGCTAACTGGTGAACTTTGCGGGTAATCTGTTGAATATCTTTCCTCGTGGTTTGTTCCACTATTCCCAACGGTTCCACCATCAGTTGTTGCAATATTTTCTGTTCCTGTTTTTGCCTTGCTTGTGTTTAATGTTCTTATGTCTGAAAGGGCATTTGTTGTTTTTCCATCAAGTACATTTGCAACCGTTCCTGTTTTTGCATTTGCAGTGTTCAATGTTCTTTCATTATTAATGCTTTCTTCAATAGCGTTTTCAATAACTGTTCCAACTGTTGAATTTTTAACCCTTTTAATTGTTCTTTCCATTGCTTCAATTGTTGCTGGGTCAATTGCTGCAAATGAATTGATTTTGCTATAATATGCCATAAACTGTTCATATAATACAGCAAGCTTCCTGTTTAAGAAACGTGCAAATTTATCATCATTATTTGTGCAGATTTCCCTGTAATAAAACCAATCATTTATTAAAGAAATGACTGCTGCAGGGTATTCTGAAGCATCCCAAAAATGCGGGTTATCTGTTATGAATTTATGGAATATTTTATTCATTTTTGTTTTCCTCCTGCTTTATTGCGTCATTTTCCTTCATCATATCAAGCATATTAAATTCCCTTGCTGCGTTAACTTCTACAGAAATATTTAAACCGAATGCCTTGTTTGCTTCTTCTGCAAATTTTTCACGCTGCCTTAATCTAATTGACAAATTGTCATCGGTCTGTTCATTGCTTGAATTTACTTCATCAACAATTAAACGTTCCTTTTTATCAAGGTTTGTTCCATTAGAAACACCCAAAAGTTTTTTAATTTCATTTTCAAGGTTTGTGTAATGTTGCCAAAATGCCTCAAGAATTGCAGGATTTGCACCGGTCTGAAGAACTTGTAATGCCTCCGGGTTCATTGGGTTTGCTGTTAATATAGCAATTTCATTGTCATTTGCCTTGTTCAAAATTCTTTCCATTGTTTCTTTTTGTGTTTCTTCACACTGAATGAAAAATGGTTGTTTTAAAGTATTAACAACAACATCCATTGCCCTTTTTGTATCTGCTAAACGCTGCGCATATGAATATATATAATTAATTAAAGGGTACCCGGTTAAATTATCACGGCAAACAACCGTGTTAATATTTGAATTAACTGAACCAGGGATGTAAACGCTGCAATCTTTAAAACTGCCTGAAAATCCAAAAGCACTTCCTGTTATTGGTTCCCCATATATATTAAATTCTTTTGACATAAAACCTAAAGTTTGAAAACCTTCATTTTCATCAAAACGCAAACAAGCGTTTCCCATCATCAAAACGATTTCCAGGAAACGTGCATTGCACGTTTCCGGTAAACCATTCCATTTAAAAGTGTCTGTTGCTAAATTATATAAATTTATGAAACAATTCATAAATTCTTTACTGTTCATAAGTTGTGCCATTTTCTTTTTATTTTTTCCCTTTACGTCAAAAAATCCAAAAGGCACAAAAACATTATAAAATGCTTCCATTCTCTGTTCCATTGTTTAATCTCCTTTATGTTGCTATTGGGTTGACAAACCTTTTTGCGTTGTCTGGTTTAACGTGCCAAAATCTAACACCGGCATTCAATTGTTTTGCCGCGTTTATTCTGCGCATTCTGTTGTCATTAACAGCATATGTTGCAGATGTTGTTTTTTCTATTGAAACGCCTGAAGCCTGAACAAAATTGAAATTAACACGTCCACTAAAGCACGCCTCTGTTAATGGTTCACTTGTTTTATAGCCATAAGCAGTTAAATATTTATCAAAACGTTCCATATCTCCCGGTGAAAGTCTAAGTGTAAAGCAACCAAAAAAGTTTCCAAAAAACATTTGCAAATCAACATTTTGTGCAAATTTTACTGAAGGGGCTGCAATATTCTGTGCCACTTCATATGCAAAACGCTGTTGTGCAATATCAATTCTCATTGCCTGAAGTTCCCTGTCCCTTTTATATGGGTCATAATCTGCAAAACCACGAGCCATCCCATACACATCACCCAAAAAATCTGTTTTGCTTGTTTCTGCTCCACCTAATGCGGCGCCAATATTATATGCATATTGACTTTGTTTTGCAACAAATCCAACTGCATCAAGGGCGTTTTTTGCGTCTGACATATATGAAGCACCTTCATAATTTAATAATGCTTTTTCATTTGCAAGATTAAATTTTGCTTCATTTATAGCGCTACCTGAAGCACCTGTTAAAACTAGAGGGCAATTTAACCATTTTGCACCCTTAACAGCATTGTCATAAATTGTATATTTATCAACCTTCTTGCGTTCAAAATAAGTCGGACGCATTGCCGGGTTCCCCTCCGGGCCTCCGTTTGCTGCTTCTGTAAATAGAATTCTATCATTTGCATTTAATGCGCTGTATATATCTGAAGCCTTATATGTCATACTATCACCAGCAATTGAAAAAACTGTTATGTCATTAAACTGCGCATAAACTTTTTTATTTGCTGGTGTATATGTTCCATATTGATAATGTAAGAATTCATCTTCTGCAGGTTCTGTTTGACTATCAAAATCATTTCTTTTGAATGTGTCTGTTTCTGAATATCTTGTTCCCAATGCCATAACTTTCCCGCTTGAAATACTTTGATATGTTATCATTGAGGCTGGTATTATATAACACCCAATCAAAACCGTTTCAAGGCCTAATGAACGTAATTTTTTCACATTTGCTTGAATTGTTGCATCACTATAATCAAACAATCCATAACCTTTTGTATATGCTATTATTTCATCGTTGTTATGGTCTGATATGTCTGGTATCATAACAAGTTTTGTTGAATGTGCAACACTTGGAATTGATGGAACAATTGAAAAATAATTATTTCCGCTTGAGTCTGAACCTGCATAAACATCGGCATTTGCAAAATTTGCATCTGATAAATCAACGGTTGACGCTATATAAGTATTTGTGCTAATAACAAAACCGCCTGAATAATCATAACTCCTTGCGTGATATTGTTCAATTTGTAAAACTTCTCGAGGGCTGAATGTTTCTGGGATAACATTTTCAAAAAGTCCATCTGAAGAAACACTTCTTCTTTCACACCATCCATCAAGGAATTTTAAAACCTTGGGTCCACCTAAACTTGTAATACTATCTTCAACAATTGACAATTCACAAACGTTATCATTTAACATTTTTATGTCTGAAACAAAATAATACATATCACCAATTTTTGCATAATCAACATTTTTTATTTCATCAAAAGTTTTTTGAACTTTTATTGATGTCATTGGTGCATTTTGTTTTAAATAACAAGTTGAGGCATCAATTGGTGCAAATGTATCAACTAATGCGGGGCTGTCTGGAACATCAACGATATTAAACCCCGTGTTTTTATATAATTTAACGTTATATGTTCCCATTGATTTCACTCCTTATCATTAAACTGTTTTGCAATTATTTCTTTAATAAAAATTGTTAATTCCTGAATTGCTTCAGTGTTCTTTTCTATTGTTGCATCATTTTTTTCATTGTTTTTGTTTATGTAATAAAAACACATAAGAACACAAACAATTGGAAAACCAACACAACTAATTGCCTGTACTACTGCTTGAAAATCCATAATTAATACCTCCTTGCAATTATTTCATTTACAATTTTTTGTATTGTTCTATAATCATAACCGGCCGCCGTTAATCTGTTTTTGCGGTCTGTTCCTGTTCCCCATTTATTCTGAAGAACTTCTTGTGCAATTTCTTCATTGCTTTTTTTGTTGTTCTTTTTTGCAATATATTCAATTATTTTTTCATTATAAAAATAATTCTGGTCAACTGTTATTCCGTTAATTTTATTTGAACGCAATTTGTTAACTTCTCCGCCAAATTGCCAACAATCATATTTAACAGAAGGTTCTTTTGAACTATATTTTGCACACCATATTGTATAATTAAGTTTTGTTAAATCAAGTTTGTTTTTAATATAACTTTCACTGCAATATATGCCAACATAATAACCGGCTTTTTCTACTATATCGCAAAAAACCTTGACAATTTTTGTTAATTGTGTTTTGCTTAATTTAACAACCATATCTGCTTCAACATCATAATATAACGGCAAATCAAAACCTTTTCCCTTGACTAATTCAAGAAAATATTTTGCTTCTTGTTCTGCTTTTTCAACTGTTAGTGCTTTCCCAAAAAAATATGCACCAACTAAAAGGCCGGCGGCTTTTGCTTCCCTGTAGTTCCTTTCAAATTTGCTATCTTTGTAAAGTCCTCCAGTTTTACCATCTCCGCCCCCGGCTTTTATAATAGCAAATTCAATTTTATTTTCACGTTTTGCACGGTTAAAATCAAAATTGTTTTGCCAATGTGAAACATCTATTCCAAAACGCATATTTGCTTCACCTCCTTATTTTTTTGACTTTTTATTTTTTAATTGTTATAATAAAGAAAAAGTGAAGAACGGCGGGGTTCCGCCGCCTCCACTCATAAAATTAAGTTGTATGTTTTTTAATAATAACAACGTTCTCAAGGTCTGAATACATTGCCCAATATTCAACGTTATACCAATAGTTAACATACATTCCACCACGAGGGTTTGCAATTGGTGCATAATTCTGACGTCTTAAACCTAATTTAAAAGCATCTTCTGCAGCAATAACTGCAATAACATCTTCATTGGGGTCATCCCAATGGTCTGGAGAAGCAGGAAATGTTGTATCTGCTGTTGTACCTGCTGAAGTAATGTTAACAACCCACTGACCGCTTGAGTTTTTGTGTGCTGGTCCGTTTACAGTAGCAGCCGCATCAATATAACCAACAACAATTCCGAGGCTGTCATATACCTCCTGAAGTGCTTCATTGTTTGCGCCCTTAGGCTGAAGCCCTCCAAAGTTATCTACAGATTTAATCTGAATTCTACCGCTTCCATCAACGGGTGTTAAATCTAAATCATCACGATGGAATGCAGAAGCCCAAACTTCAGTTGAAAGTTTGTTAATTGTAGTTGGTCTAACGTACATTTTAAGTCTTGCACCTGTTGATGTCTGCATAATTTTGCGTGGGTTGAACGCATCTGTTGGAAACTGCATTGCACTCAAAACATCTTTAATTGCAAGCACAAATGCTTTTCCGCTTGCCTGGTCTGTTATGTCGTTAACTTCTACAACCTGACCTTCAGAAAGAACGTGCTCATTGCTGTTAATATAAGCATTAATAATGTTTTTTGCAGCAACATAAAGGTCAACATTTTGACCATTTGAAACACTTTCAAGAATTGCAGAAATAAGTGAGTTCATTCCCTGTTCACTTTCAAATGCCCTTGCTAACTGCCAATCAGAAACAGTTACCAAATATTGGAAAGGCAAATTTGCCTGGAAAAATTCTGTCTCAACTTCAGGTTCATTCTGAACAAATGGGTCAAGTGTTTTTCCTGTTCCAAGATTTTCAGCAAGATATTTAGGGGAAACAGATTTTGCAACATGAACTTTAATGTTTTCAATCAAATCACCAAATGCTGCATAAATACCACCAGCAACCATATCAGATAGAGGGTTGTTTACAGTATTAGTTTTAACAAAAACTTTACTAACAAGACGCATTAAACCGTCAAGATAATCCATCTTAAGGTTTGCATTTTCACTGTTTGCAATATTATAACCAATTGATGCTAAAGTTTCTTTAGTTGCTTCAGGAAATCTGTTTGCCAAAGATGGTGTTTCATTTCTTATTGCGTTGAAAATAACAACGCCGTTATAACTTGAAATTGCCATTTTATTTTCTCCTTTTTTTAAATATTATTGATAATTTCATCAAGTGTAATTGTTTGTGGTTCATCAATTTTTTGAGGTTCAGAGGTTCCAGCACTAACACGCAAAAATAAACGTTGGTTTGTATCACGTAATGTTGCAATTTGTTCATCTTTTTCTTTAAGTGTTTTTTCATAACCTTCAGTAGTTTCAAACAACGTTTTATAATTTTCTTGAATATCTAATATTTTTTCCTGGAAATTATCTGAAGTAATACCTTCAAAAATTTTTC
>Ga0326513_10002717_pt1 | contig 12987 bp, 10 predicted proteins | sample 2_2465_0518_D_FD_203654 | JGI IMG/M metagenome (GOLD analysis project Ga0326513, IMG submission 203654) | Bovine rumen microbial communities from UC Davis, California, United States - 2_2465_0518 | ecosystem: Host-associated > Mammals > Digestive system > Stomach > Rumen | place: USA...
GGCGCCGCTCCTGCCGACCCAGCTGCTGCTGGAGCTGAACCTGCTGACCCAATGGCTGGCGGAGCCGCTCCTGCCGACCCTGCCGCTGCTGGAGCTGCACCTGCTGACCCAATGGCTGGCGGAGCCGCTCCTGTCGACCCTGCCGCTGCTGGAGCTGCACCTGCCGACCCTGCCGCTGCCGCAGCACCAGAACCTGCTCCAGCCGAGCCAGCTGAAGGCGGTGGCGATGGTGAAGAAGGGGAAGGTGACTCAGAAGATGATATGTTATCAGATGATGAGTTTGCCGAGGAGGCTGACGAGCTAAAGAAAACTCAAAAACACGTATCAAAACAAATTGACAACATGTCTAAAAAGTTTGAACGCCTAATGGGTAAGCTAGACTCTTTTGAACAAAGAATAGCGGATAGTGATAGGAAAATATCAGACCTAAAGGCTGATATCGCAATGAGAAATCCTACACCAGAACAAAAAATGTCTATTCGTTCAACAAAATCGGCCCCTTATGGAGATACTCCCACCCAATATTGGGAGAAGAAAGAGCAAACATCAAACTACAGCCCAGAAGACGACCATGATGGAGAAGATATGCCAGAGTATCAAATAAAGCAAAGTGATGTCGATAACATGAGAGACTGGACAAACATTTCTAAGTCATTTGATGATGAAAGGCGTGATTTGCACAGCATCCTAGGATATTAATATAATAGGGGTTTGACAAATGTTAAACCCTTATTGTTTTCTAATATACATTTTTGTATATTATTATATGAACTTTTTAACAATAATAAAACTTTACAAAATTTTTAATTAATGGAAACGACTAATCAAGTTCCAAACTTACCAAACATTACTCCGTTAGTAATGGAAAACGAAAAAAACTTATCCGAAGCTAAGGAAAGAGAAAACGAGAAAAGAAAGAAAAAAGATGACGTTGACAAGAAGGATGATTACAAGAAGAATTACCTTAATATCACGTTAGCAGAGGGCCAAAAGGAAAAAACTCTAACCATCAGACTTCTACCGATGGACCTAGACCCTAACAGTTCTACGTATGGTACACCGTTTGTACACGTTCATGTTCACAATGTTAAGGTGCCTAAAGAGATTAAAGAAAGTGGGTACGGTAATTACATCTGTTTGAGTAAGACAGATGGCATTGACCATGACAAATTTGGTTATAAATGTCCTTTCTGTGAAATAAACAAGGCCGCTTACAACGAAGGTAAGAATGAAAAAGACCCTGCTAAGCAGAAAGAGTTGTATAACCTATCAACCTCAAATAAATCTAGGGAAGCCGTTATTGTAAGATGTATCGATAGGGACCACGAAGATGAAGGCGTTAAGTTCTGGAAGTTCAACCTTAGGGATGACAAAACAGACCCATACAACCAGATTATGGACCTTTGGAATCTAAGAATGGAAGAGGGAAAGCGCGCTGGAGTTAACCTAAACATCCTTGACATCTACAACGGTGTTGACCTTACAGTAAAGATTACGGAAGGTAACTCTGCGCCAACAATTACAGACGGAAGAATTCAATGTCCGATTTCCAGGGATTCGCAACAGTTGCACGACTGGTTATATGACAAGAAAACATGGCAAGAGGTATTTACTGCTAAACCTTATGAATATCTAAAGCTTATTTCTGCCATGAAAATACCTTGGAAGGATAAAGAAAGCGGACTTTGGGTTGATAAGGAGGAATATATGAACTCCAGTAAAGAAATCAAGCGTAACCAAGAAAATCAAATAAGCGAGGCTGAGGCCAAATTATTGGCACAAGGGCAAGACCTTGTTGATTCTCTAACGATTGATGATTCTGAGATACCGATGTAACAATAATTGCTGCGCTGCAAAGCTGCGGCGCAGCATACTTTTTCTAACTATATGATTTGTAATCACGGAAAAATTATTTTTAGGTACGGGACTATGGCCAGTGGTAAGTCTTTAGGGCTTTTGGCCACGGCGTACAATTTTCAAGAACATGGGATTCCTTTTATTATACTAAAAAGCAAGATTGATACGAGGGATGGAGAGAATGTTATTCATTCTCGCGCTCTTGGGGATAGGGAATGTGTTTCTATATCACAAGAAGACAACGTCTACAACATGATTGCCGCTTATCAGAACATCGGCGATGACCAACTAAGGTGGATTATAGTGGATGAGTCGCAGTTCTTAACCGAACAACAAGTAGAACAATTAGCAGCAATTGCTGATGTCATGAACATTAACATAATGTGCTACGGCCTTAGAACAGATTTCAAGACCAGGCTGTTCCCTGGTTCAAAGAGATTGTTTGAGCTTGCTGATTCTATCGAAGAAATTAAATCTACTTGCTATTGCGGTAGTAAGACCATCTTTAATGCGAGAATGAATGCACAAAAAGAAATTATAACTGATGGAGCCCAGGTAGAAGTAGGTGGGGATGAAAGATATACATCTCTTTGCAGAAAATGCTATTTTGAAAAGACAGGGCATCCATTATATGTTAACGAATAAAACTTTAAACTAAAATTTACATGGCACAACCATTAAAAAAGAAAGAGGTTAAGCAAAAACCAACCCTTGCGTCTTTTAAGGAAAAGATGGGTTTAACTGGAATGAAGGCTAGTAGCGCCGATAAAGAGCTTGATTGGCTACTTATGCCACAAGCATTCAAGGACGTACTAAAACTTCCAGGTATACCAATGGGGTATGTAACTACAATTATGGGCCACTCTAACACTGGTAAATCTACGTTAATAAATCACGCAATAGTTGCTGCGCAGAAGAAAGGTATTATCCCTGTTATCTATGATACAGAGAATAACTTTGACTTCACATATGCTATTAGTATGGGCATGGATGCACAACCAGTTTACGGTGATATCATAAATGAGGAGACGGGTGAGGTTGAGTATGGTATTGTTGAGTATGAAGGTAATTTCATATATTTCAACAACAAAAGGCTTGCTGAGAGATACGGTATACACGACCACTTAAAGGGCGTTGACCTTTCTAAGCCGAGAAAGGACGCTGTTCTTGAGGATATTGCATATAGCATGCGTGAGTTCCTTGAGGCTCAAGATAATGGTGATATATGCGCTGGGTTCTTGTTTATTTGGGACTCAATAGGCTCGATTATCTCGCAAAAGAGCTTGAACTCTAAGGTGGGGAATCACATGTTCGATGCAGCATCAATCAGTGAGGCGTTTACAGACCTTCTAAACAATAAGATTCCTAGTTCTAGAAAGGTTTCTGAGCCATATACTAATACCATGATTGTTGTTAACAAGGTATGGATGGATAGTATGACAAACCCAGTTGGACCTCCAAGTATTAAGCAGAAGGGTGGTAACACCTTTGTTTACGCACAACGTCTTAGTATCCTTATGGGCGGCCAGCTAGGGCCATCTATCAAGAAACTTACAGCCGTATCAAAGGGACTTACTTATCAATATGCTACGCAGACGAAGATTAAGGTAATGAAGAATCAGCTTCCAGCGCCGTTTACATTAACGTTCGATGGGGAACTTGTTTGTACGCCTACAGGATTCATTGCGGCTGATAAAGATACTCTAGACCAATACAGAAAAGAGCATGTTTCGGACTTCATAAAACAGCTAAATGAACTCGCAGATAATGCAAACGCTGTTACAAATGAAAGTGACATTTCATTTACAGAAATAGAAAGTAATGATTAAATATTAAACATCCGCAATGCGGGTGTTTTTTTTTTTATGTTATAAACTATTTATTGTTGAATAATCATATATGTAAATTATTTTATTATGAAAATAAACGAAAACGAGCTAAGAGAAGACCTAGGTACGTTTGGCGGTGCTGTTAAAAACGGATGGCTAAAAGATAATTTCTGGGTAGAAGAAGCAATTCTTACCAAGACAACATCTGGAAGGATTTGCCTGAAATGCCATATGGGAAGATGGTTTGGAAAAGATGACGAATTATTACTATTCCCTGATGGAACAGGAAAAAATTTAGATATAACCGCAAAGGACAGAATCTTTAAGTGGAAATCAATAGAAGTTCGTTCTACATCATTTGCAAAATCTATTCTTATTGGTGCTGGAATTGGCGCTGCGACTGGTGCTGGAGCGGGTTGGGCAGTTGGAAAGTTCGGCGGAGGGGCCGCCGTAGCAAGCACTACGATACCAAAGGCCCTTCCACCTGCTGGTTCAACTGCGGCTAAAGCCCTTTCAACTGCTGGTTCAACTGCGGCTAAAGCCCTTCCAACTGCTGGTTCTGTTGCTGGAAGCGAAGTAGTTACGTCGATAACGAATGCCGCTGGGAAAGCTGGTTTAAGATATTCAGACATTACAAAGCTTGGCCTTAAATTACAAAATGGGGCTAGTCGACAAACACTTATTGGCATGTGTAATAAATTTGGATACACCACTGCACAACGAAACGTTGCGCTAGACCTAGCAAACAAGTGGGTACAATCTGGTGGTTCTGCGCTGCACGAAAGAAAAAAGAAAAAAAATGTCGTAAACGAAGAAGTAAATGAAGTTGCTCCACAGGCAGTCGGAGCCTTAATAGGAGCAGGCGTCGGGGCAATTGGTGGCGGAATATATGCTTTGGTAAAGAATAGAGATAATGTAAGGTATTATTCCGATGGAACATACAAAACAAAGAAGGGAACCTTAGAAGGAAGATGGGATGGCAGTGTTGAGGAAGAAAAAAGAGGAAACGATGGCGACGGAGGTAATGGCTCGAAAAGAACTACTCCAAGTAAAACTATTAACATACCAGGAATGCCAGCAGATTTCGCTAATAATCCAGAAAACGTAAAAATTGCCCAGCGCTATTTAGTTGCTAATCATGCAAATATATCTACATCAAAAAGCGTTGACGGAGTTGATGGAAAGCTTGGTCCAAGAACCAAAAAAGCAATATTGGCGTATATGACGCAGCATAAATGTGACTTTGCTAAATTTTGGCAAGATGCACAAGAATATAATCAGACAAAACAGAACGTTGATAATATGAAGGCACAAAATTTGCAAGCGCAAATGCAACAAGTACAAAACCTTAAACTGAATAAACCTGAGATTGGTAATCAACAGCAAGTACAAACTGTTAATGAAGTTAAGACCCAGTTTTTTGATATGCTAAATAGAATAAATAACGCTACTATTTTGCAATAATAAATTATAAATAAATCGATAATCATATATGAAACAGCAAATAACAGAGAGTCAACTCACTGAGTTAATAGCTGAAGAGGCTGCAAATGAATGGTTTTCACAAGCAACAGGGCTAAATCAAGCTAAAGCTGGCCTACAAAACATGGGACAGTCAATAAAAACTGGCGCTAATAACCTTGTAAATAAAGTTACTACGGGCGCTAGAGAAACAACTCAGATTGCCGCTGAGAAGACATTAAGAAATTACATAAGTGGCGCAATAAAAGCTGCTAATGGTATGTTGTCTGCGTCACCAAATAACCAATACTACAAACAAGTTATTAGTTATTTACAGGGTGCTAATAAAGCTATCAACGCTGCATCACAAGCAAATGCTAACCAACAAGCCGCAGCTTCTAAGCAAAGAGCTCACGCTGACGTTGCTACGCAAACACAAAACGCACAAAGGATGGCTGCCGCTAAACAGCAAACAGCTAAGGCTCGCCAAAACTTTAGAAACCTTGTTAATCAATCAAACCAAACACTTAATGCTGGACTTAATTAATTGTAGGGTTATAATGGAATTATTATATAGCCACAATACTATTGAGTGTTGTGGTTATTTTTTGTATATTATAGTATATGGCACAACCAGTTAGAAATATTATTATTGATGGAGGTAATTTATTTCGAAAACATAACTATTTATGTATAAAATAAGTTTTTATGCCTAAAAAATTAACACAAGAAGAATTCATTGAAAGGTCGAGAATGAAGCATGGTGATAAGTATGATTACTCAATGGTAAAATACGAAAATAACACAACGCCAGTAAAAATTATATGTAGAAAACATGGGGTTTTTAGTCAAAGGCCAGTATATCATTTACAGGGATGCGATTGTCCGTTATGCGCTAACGAGGAAAATGGTATAAGATGCAAATCAACGACTTCTAATTTTATAACAGAGTCAATAAAAATACACGGAAATAAATATGACTATTCAAAAGTTGATTATAAAGATAACTCAACAAAGGTATGTATCATATGCCCTGAGCATGGTGAATTTTGGCAGAGGCCAAACAACCACTTAAGTGGTCAAGGATGTCCAGCGTGTGGTGGCACTAAAAAATTAACAACAGAAGAATTTATAAAGAAGTCAATAGAAATTCACGGGAAGCGCTATGATTATTCTAAAGTTACATATGTAAATAGCGATGCGCCAGTTTTAATTTCATGCGAAAAGCATGGAGATTTTCTACAAACCCCTCATGCACATTTGGCTGGGCAAGGATGCCCAAGTTGTTTACAGAGCAAGTTAGAAGAGTCGGTTTCACTATGTTTAAACAATTATGGGATTGAATATGAAAGGCAAAAAACGTACAAATGGCTTAAAAATAAAAAAAACTTAAGATTGGACTTTTACATACCGAGTTATAATATCGCAATTGAATGTCAAGGATTACAGCATTATTCTCCAGTAAAACAATGGGGAGGAGATGGTGGCCTTCTAATAATACAAGAAAGAGATAGAATAAAAAGAAAACTTTGTACAGAACATAATATAAAAATATATTACATAAAATACAACGATTGTCTAGATAATAAAATAAAATTAATACTAGAACATGCAGCCAGTCAAAAAAGAAATAATGTCTAAATATGGGGAATCTTACAATATAAATAAGTACAGAACCCTTTTGGTTGATGGTACAAATCTTCTAAAAGTATGTTTTGAGGATAATAAAGTAAATTCGGAAGGAATACACTATGGCGGTGTGTTCCAGTTCCTTCTGCAAGTTAAGCTAATGATGCGCAAGAAGGCGTTTGATTACATCTATTGCGTGTTCGACGATGAGGATTCTGGAATGTTAAGGTTCCAATTATATAACGCATATAAGGCGAACAGGGAAACTAAGAAGTATGCCGAGCATGCCTTTCTATCAGCTTATGGCGAGCGTGTAGAATCAAAGATACGTAAATGGAAGGAGAAGTATGCGCACAAGAAATATGAGGCCGCTACGACTAATTTACGCTCTGAGATAGATGCGTATAAGGAGAAGCGCATAGGCAAACAGTATTTGTTCTCAAAATACAGCGAGGATTCAGCAAAGGAGATAATTAGGATTGCCGAAAAGGAAATATTGGATGAGAATTTCGCAAGGGAGAGAGACGTTTTGTTGAAGTACTTCAATGAGTTGTATATACGGTGGATTTTCGATGATAAAACGGAGGGTGACGACATCATAGCGTACTATGTGGCACATAAAAAGCCAAATGACCTTGTATATATCATGTCAACGGACGAGGATTTGACACAATTAATATCAGATACAGTGTGTATTTGGAATCCAGTTAAGAAAATCGCATATTCAACGAAAAATTTCAAACAAGAAAAGGGTTATCCTGTTGAGAATGTGGCTATAAAGAAGATATTCTGCGGCGATACAAGTGATAACATAGGTAACATTCGCGGTTTGTCAGAGACTAGGCTGTTTGAATTGATGCCAGAGATGCACGACAGGCCAGTAACAATTGATGAGGTTATTCAAAGGGCCCAGGAAAAGATAGATGAACGCGTTGCTGAGAAGAAAAAACCGCTTGAATGGCATAAAAACATAGTAAACGGTGTATCAAATAAAGAATACGATGGTGATTTCTATGAAATAAACGAAAAAATCATTAACCTAAAGAAGCCGCTGCTAACAAAAGAGGCAAAGGCTGAAATAGACTCAATGATGTATGAGGTACAGGACCCAGCGGGTCGCTCGTTCCAGAATCTGTACGATTATATACTAGAAGACGGTATTGATGAGCTAAAAGACACTAATGCGTTTGCCAGATTTTTCGAAGAATACAAGTTTTTTGCTGATAGGGAGATAAAAAGGTATAACGATAGCCTCAAAAAGTAAACTTTCATACTATTTATACATATAATTGTGTATATATGAAAGATTTTGTACTTGATTTTATTTCCCAACTTGAGGGATATAAGACTAAAATAAAGGAATTACACTGGGAAGATAAAAGCCTACCTGGCCATGAGCTTGCTGGTGATATCGAAAAGATGATTTGTGACTTCGAAGACTCTATTGCAGAAGATTTACAGGGAGTATTCGGTGAAGACATTAAAGTGAACACGCTTCACCCTTACAGCGTAAAATCAACCACACTTAAAGAGTTTATCGATAGTTTAAAAAATTCCGTCATGAATTTTTACAAGAAATTAGACGGTGACGATTATATCGGAGCGAGGAGTGAGGCTGAAGGTTTTATTCACAATATAAACGTTAAGAAATATCTCGTTAATAAAACATCTAATAAACTTAATGAACAAATGAAACAAAAGATAAGCGAAAACAAATTAGTTGATATGATTACAGAAAGCTTGATGCCTGAGTTTTCTGGAAACAATGAAGGCGGCGCTTCTGATGGACTAAAACAAGAAGCAATGCGTATATGGGCCGAAAATGACCTAGAGCATGATATCGACTGGGAGGAAAGTGATTGGGTTACTAGTGGAGATGAAACGTATGGCCCATGTAACGGCTTTGTTGAGTGTGACGGTTGGGAATTTAACGTCCCAGGAGACCAAGACGGTTATGACCGCTATGATGTAAACTATGATGAGCCAGTAGAGTTTACATCGCCAGATGGAGAAACTGGAGAATTCTACCTTAAAGAGATAGACAATCAACCAGTTAAGCTTAGCCAGGAAGAAATCAACGAAGTAATGAGGATGGCCAAGAAAATGGTTTCAGACGCTAAAAAGAAATAGTTTTAAAAATGCGCGGAAAGATTGATTTCCGTGCGTTTTTTGTATAAATTATTAGTGAACCAATAATAGATTGGGGATTGATTTTTTGTTTAACTTTAATTTTTATCATTTGATGGCAGAAATTAAGAAGTCTAATGAAGCGAAGGACTATAAAGAACGCTTCGAATTCAGATTGACCGTCGGAGACAATATTATTTGTCAACGATATTTCAAAATTAACAATTTTAACCCAACATCGCTACGCTCGTTTGAGCTAGCAGACACGATTAGGTCGTGCGCGAAGAAGATACATAGTGACTTGGTCGATAAGACACAGGTCTATTTGAGTATTCTTGCGCCTAGAATGTTTACTAGCGTTGAAGAGATGAACAAGTACTTCTCTAAGCCAGAGAATCATTATGGCCTTAACATCGGAGAGGGCATTGTTGTTGCTGGCTCTGACGTAGATTACTTTTGGGACGGAGGAAAACCAAGTCCAGCCCAAACAAAGTTTGATGATGGAGAATTCTCCAGACAACTAACAAAGGAGGACGAGGTAGAATATAAGTTTGCGTTCTACGTAGACGAAAAAGAGGCTTGTTCTACTGTATGGACTGGAATCTATCCGAAGTACATCAGAAACTCTATCGATTTGTCGAACAAGCGCGGGCGCTTTGACGACGTTGATAAAAACTACACGATGAGCTTCGAACAGTATCTCATGTTTAAACTTGTTGACGGCCGCAAAGATTTAGTATGGGGTCTTATTAAGGACATCTGCTATGTTTGCAGCTTGCAAAACGAGGATAGAACCGAGTACACAATCGACAGCGAGTATTACACGAGAGAGAAAGAAGGCGAAGTTGAAGCCGTAAAAGAGTACAAGAACTATTTGAGTAGAAGATTCAGAGATAATAAGAAATAATGGCACAGCAAATTGACAAAAATAATTTAGGCTATCTTGGAGAGGACTTCCAATATAAGCTAGCGAAATTCTTTGTCGAAGACCATGAATTCTTTGAGGCTCTATATCCTATTATAGACCAAAATTCTTTTACTGATATTGTTCTTAAAAAGTTCGTAACGGAGCTTAAAAACTATTACCAGAAGGAAAATGTAGTACCTTCCTATAGCGTAATATCAATGAAGCTCAATTCGTGTGCAACGAATGAGTTTGAGTTGGAAGAATATAAGGCGCTTATACAAAAGCTACAGAATGAAGTTACTTTTGAGGGCGTAAACCTCGTAAAAGAGAACGCCCTTAAATTCTTCAAACAACAAAACCTTGTTAGGGTTGCCAACAAGATTCTAGACATTGCTGGGAAGGGAGATATTGATAGGTACGATGAATGTGAAGAACTATGGGATAATGCCAGGCTTATAGGCCAGGACAATGACCTTGGTTTTTCAGTATTCGACCTAGAAGACAAGGCTCTATCGCCAGACTATAAAGTCAAGATACCTACTGGCGTGTCGAAACTTGACGCGGCAATGAAGGGTGGTATTGACAAAAAGAAACTTGGTGTTATCATTGGGTCTGCTGGTTTCGGAAAGAGTACTCTATCAACGGCAATTGCCTCTTATGCGGCAACGTATAAATGTCAGGCCAATAATTATAATGGATTCAAAGTTCTTCAAATCTATTTTGAGGATGAAGATGTTGACATAACAAAGAAACACTTCTCAAGGATTACTCAAGTAGAGGCGATGAACATTGGTACCCAAGGCTCTGATATTGATGAAATCAGACGAGTTCTTGCTACATATCCAGATAGGGAAATGTTGGCTAAGAACCTTCGTTTGAAGTCATTTAGAACTGGTACGAAGACAGCTAGCGACATTGAGCTATTCCTAAAGAGGCTTATAAACTCTGGTTTTAAACCAGACTTGGTAATACTTGACTATTTTGAGTGCCTTATTCCAGAAAAAGGAGGGTACCAAAATGATTCCGAGTGGAGCCGAGAAGGTAAAACAATGAGGAAACTTGAAAACATGGCGAAGGACTATGATATCGCCATGTGGGTTCCTACACAGGGTAATAAGGGTAGTATCACAAGTACAGAGCTTGTTACTATGGACCAGGCTGGTGGTTCTATCAAAAAGGTTCAGATTGGCCACGTTATTGTTTCAATTGCGCGTTCTATTGAGGACCAAGATAATAACTTAGCTACACTTGCCGTACTTAAAAACCGTATGGGAAAATCTGGCCTTGTTTGGAACAAAATCAAGTTTAACAATGGTACTAGTACGATATCGTGTGACGAAGTCGTCGAAATTGAGGGGCAGTATGCTTATCAGGATGAGGTAGAACGTATCAAAGAGAAGAATAGAATTGAACAAATTCGAAAACTTCAGGACAAGATAAATTCTAGCGAAGAGCCTGATTTATAACGAGTTACGGGCCGCTCAAAAAAATAGTATTGGCTTATCAGTGATTTAGCGGTTTTAATCCTGATAGGCCAATATTTATTAATAAAATAATGACGAGAAACGAGATAAAAAGAAACTATGGTTGTAAGAAAAAGTGACGGAAGCTACGAGGAGTATGACAAGAAAAAGCTTTCGAATATTGTAAAGAAGACGTTTAAAAGCGCGAACGTTGAATGTGATGAGGATTGCGTTAAAGAGATTGTAGATAGTCTTTATATATACGACGGAATAATGTGCTCATGTATAAGAAAGCAGCTACAAGAGAGGTTTTCAGAAAGAGACGAGCGTCTTCTAGAGGCCTACAAGGGAGACAAGGAGAAGAAGAGTAGGATAAAAGACTTTGTTAACGAGAAAAAGAAGTTTATTGAAAAATATAAGGCATCAGATAATACGGCGAATGCAACCGTTGATGACAATTCTAATGTATCATCAAAAAACATTGGAATTTTGAATGCCGAAATACACAAATCAGATAACATAGAGATTAGCCGCGCGATGGTGATGGATAAGTTGAAAGAGTTGTATCCATCTTTTAGGGCCAAGACATATCTTAAAGACTTGAAGTCTCATATTATCTACAAACATGATGAGAGTTCGTTTGCTGGGGCCATATCGCCGTATTGCGTATCTCTAACAATGTATCCGTTCTTGACGAATGGTATTAAGAAACTAGGCGGCCTTTCCGCTGCGCCGAAGAATATTGATTCTTTCTGCGGTATGTTTGTAAACTTGATATTTGCAACAGCTGCTCAATTCGCAGGCGCCGTAGCAACACCAGAATTTTTGCTTTATTTTACATATTTTGCAGAAAAAGAGTGGGGTCACAACTTCTGGAAGCACCCAGACCTTGTTGTTACAATGAATACAACAAGGGAAAAGACGATAAGAAAACAAATACGCCAGTATTTCCAACAGGTGGTTTATTCTATCAACCAGCCAGCCGCAGCGAGAGGAATGCAATCTGCGTTCTGGAATGTAGCTTATTTTGACAAGACGTTCTTTGATGGCATGTTCGGTGATTTCTATTTTCCCGATGGCCGTAAGCCAGATTGGGAGTCACTAGAATGGATTCAGAAAGAGTTTATGCAGTGGTTTAACGAGGAAAGAACCAGGTGCTTATTGACATTCCCAGTTGAAAGCTTTGCTCTTGTATATAAGGATGGTGAGTTCCAAGACCAAGAGAGTGCTAAGTTCGTTGCCGAGGAATATGCTAGGGGACATAGCTTCTTCACATATATTAGTGACACTGTTGATAGCCTAAGTTCATGCTGCCGTTTGAAAAACAAGCTGCAAACAAAGGAGTTTAACTTTACAAACGGTAATATGGGCGTTCAAACTGGCTCGAAGTCTGTAATTACGTTGAATCTAAACAGGATTATCCAAGATTGGTTCAACTCAAGGAAAGATAAGGATGAGAACTTTACGTTTAACGGCAGTGATAAGCAGTACGATTCACTAAATGCGTACATGAACAAGATTTTGGAGCGTGTATACAAATACCATACCGCATATAACGAGTTATTATGGGATATGTATGATGCCAACCTGCTAGGCGTTTATAAGGCTGGGTTTATTGACCTTAATAAACAATACCTAACAATTGGTATTAACGGCTTAAATCAAGCTGCTGAGTTTTTGGGCCTAACATGCCGTGACAACGAGGGATATTCTA
>Ga0326513_10002718_pt1 | contig 12984 bp, 17 predicted proteins | sample 2_2465_0518_D_FD_203654 | JGI IMG/M metagenome (GOLD analysis project Ga0326513, IMG submission 203654) | Bovine rumen microbial communities from UC Davis, California, United States - 2_2465_0518 | ecosystem: Host-associated > Mammals > Digestive system > Stomach > Rumen | place: USA...
TGACCATTCCATACGATAGATGTATTGCAATTATGAACTAAAACTCCATTAGCAAAATAATTATGAGTTTCTGTTGTCAAGTCATAACGAAAATGATTTTCATATTTAATTTCAATATCTAAAATTTCCATTTCAAATGTTTTGTTGGAGGTTTCATTTATACCAGGATATAGGTTTCCAATAAATTTATTCTGAAATTCTGGAGACAATTTATATTGCATACAATTACAAATATACGGAGCAATAAGAGTCTGTAGCACTAAAGCTTCATTACTATTAAATCTTATATTCCATCCCTTACTATTTAATTTTACTGGAGTAATACCGTATTGTCGTTGAATAATAGAAATAAAATTATTTATGCTTTCTTCATTATAATCATTTAAATGAATTATACAACGATCTAATTGACCTTCATTATGAGCGAGACTTCCGTCATCACAATATAAAACAGCTAAAGCGATAGGTGATAAAATTAAATCATTAGGAATATATTTTTCTCCTTCTTTAAAAAATTTTTTAGATAAATTTTCTATTGAAGAATGACTAATCGTTCTTGCAGGAAGAATTTGTGAGCCATATCCACTTTTACGAGCAGCTTGTTTATTACCAGCAAGACTTCCAAGTCCTGTTAAAATCCAATCTATATATGATTCATAATCAATTTTATGAGAGAATTCTATACTTCTTCCTTCATCACTGATACAGCCATCTCCTAAAATTAAACCAATAAGAATTTGCTCTTGAATAAAAGTTAACAACTGCTCTTCACGCATATATGTAACTTTATCACCAATTTTAAGTTCATCCGCGCGCTTGTAATCACCATTTATAAAAAATTTATGATTAGCTGTTGTTTCAATCGTGCTATAAACGTTTCCTTTTGTTCCTAATCCTCTTCTGCTAAACTTAATTTTATACCATTCATCCCCATTACCATTATTATAAAATGCTAATACTTTTGTAGGGACTACTTTACCGTCTTTATAACCATAAATCTCAATAGGCTTCTTTGCATCGACCGCAGCCTTAATAGTAATATATTCGCCATTAGTTTGAAGAAGTTTAGTATCATTTCTAAGACATCCATCCACCTTTTCCGTCCATTCCCATTCACACGGTGCAAGAAACTCCACAGTCGGATCTCGGAATTGGCCTTCAATAAGTTTCTTTGTGCCAGTAGTATCGCGAATATAAAGTGTATCAATTTTTTCGTATTTACGCATATTAATACTCACTTTCTATTAAAATTTAACTTATCGTCTGTCCCAAACTTCATCGAGTAAAGTATTATAATTATTAAAATAATAGGAATCTTCTAGATTGCAATGATATTCGGATTGCAATTGTTGCCATTCAGCGCGCAGAGCATCAAATGCTATACCAAGTTCCTGCAACTCTTGCCGTAAAGTATTATTTTCAGCTTCTAATCTTTTTACTTCACGTTCTAATTCTATGAACCTAGGCTGTTCATCAACACTAAACATTCCCATTACATTTTCCCCTTTCCTTCTTACTATAATAATTATAACATAATTTTTATTTAGAGTCAATTATTTAAATTCTAAATTTCTTTATATCCATATCGAGTAAGAAGTTGCCGCATATTTGCAGCGCCAATGCCATTCATACTATGTATGTGGAAATAACAGGTAGGAAATTCATTCTCTATCATCCACTTACATACGTCATAGCCTGTGCGCGCTAACTCATTATATCCATCTTCAGTTTCACCGAGATCATGATCAAGGTCGAGAATAAGAACTTCATCCGCGTCCATATAATCGCGCATATGATCAAGAACATGAATAACTTCATCATAACTACGAACAATACAAGGAATCCAATGTTCTGTATTCAAATGATTACGAAACCAAGTATCATCTTCGCGGACATCATCGAGATAAATGTAATAATTCATTTATCATTCTCCTTTAGGATTAAACATTCATTCTCTTTTTCTCTATCGTAAAAATCACATTTATGTCCAACAAGTTTACATTTGTAACATCCCACGCCAAAAGGATACCATTCACTAAAAGGACATTCACTTGGGCTATTTGGAAGTTTATCAACTAAGATTTTCATTATCTCACCCTTTCTATAAAAATTATATCAAAATTTTTGTAATAAATCAAATAAAAAAGAGATGGATTTCTCCATCTCAAATTTATATTTGAGTTTAATGAATAGCGTTATATCTCTCACTATTTAGCTTTTCAAGCATTAGATCAATAGACGTCTTATCAGACATAATCTGTTCAAACAGCACAGGACTGCAACCAGATACGAAAGTAATGCCGCTCTTAGGATCGTCAAGGAAAGTATCATTACGAGCAGATACATTCCAGAATACTACGTTAGGGAACTCATAGCGGTTGCCGCACTTCTGAGCCCACTTACGACGCATAGACTCCATAAATACTTCCTTATGATTGGAAATACCCGCGGAACGATCTACTTCCATATCGCTTACTACAACTAGAGTCTTAGGCATAGCGTTACGAGATAGTCTATGCTGCATAGCAGTATCTAGTACTAAATCAAAAACACTCTCAATGTTAGTATTCTCGCACACATTGGAGCGAACAATACGAGAAACCTTACCACAGAAGTCCGCGCCAACAACCTCTACTAGACGTGCATTACGGCTAAAGCTAATATAATGATTCTTAAAAGGGCCATTAGCGCGTTCAGCCGCATACATAGCTAGAGATACAGCAACCTGCATAGGAGTAGCAGTATCACTTGCTCCATGTAACATAGAAGAAGAAGTATCGCAAACAACCATAGCGTTTAAAGTAGCACCATTGAAATAATCCTTTAGATTATCCCAATACTTATTTACCATTAAACGCTGAGTATCATCAAGACGAGGCTCACGAGAATTATAATGCCAATAGTCATCACAATTCATAATCTTCTGTGCCTCGCGTACAACATCATAAGGATATAGCTTACCCGCGTTTACCTTAGTAGTAGTATCCTTTGCGAACTCACGATACTTCTGCTGAATCATATCACGACGCTCGAAAGCCTTGCGATAGATTAGACCTGCGCGAGAGGGTAGGTGAGAGAAATCAATTTCATCCCAACGATTCTGGGACATAAGACGCTCTACAACGTGGATACGTTCACGCAGAACAGATAAGGTCTTGCGGTATTCACGAGGAGTTACATGTAGTGCAGCGATAATACGACGAGCATTATGCTTAGTCTTAGCGGAAGAAGAGTTCTCAGAAGGAATCCACTTGCCAAGTAGAGATACTGCAGCACCAGCCTGATACGCTCGTAAGTCAAGTACTAACTGCTTTTCAATAAGCTTCATAACAGCATCTTCACAAGGAGTATCAAAAAGTACGAATAGGTCATCCCAACGACCAAAACCATCACGAGTAATGGTTTCAAGATTGCGTAATACAGCCTGCTTATCGTAAGTAGCAAGCCACTTTAGGCAAACACGGAAGAAACGACGCTCACCTTGGCCTTCAAGAATATCACGAAGATACCATAGGCACTTTAGAGCATAAGAAGGATTTTCCTGGTATGCGTTCTTAAAAAGAACAATACAATCACTCTCAGTGCGAGAACGATAAGAACCGCCAAGTGCAAATAGATCATATAGCTTAGACATAGTAGACTTCTTAGCTACTGCGCCATTTTCAGTATATGTAAAGTTATTTTCCTGCTTCATAGCGTTAATAAAAGGGGCATCATCAACAAAGCTGCTATTCGCGTGTAAACCACGAGGATACTTTACAGTAGAATTAGTGTTTACAAAATTAGAAACCATTTCATTAAAATTCTTCATAATAAAATTCTCCTTTTTCTCTTTGTTAAGCCCTAGGACTAGGGCTGTCTTTATGTATTTATTATAGCAAAATTTTTACTTAAAGTCAAGTGTTTATCTCTTCATCTGTAAGTTGGCGGCAATATCTCTTAATAAAGTCGCGCGGTGGCATATTCTCTTTTAGCCATCTATCATAGTCTGCCTCCGTTACGCCATCCTTAAATGCGTAAATTTCATACTCACATTGCTCTTCCATCGCTTCACTAAAGGCATCCCAATAATCATCTTTATAGCATTCATCCCATTCTTCGCCATCGTGTTCATCATACATATAGTCATCGGTACTATAAATTTCATCCGCACGCAAATAACGTTCTACTGTATCATACGCTAATTCGTATGCCCATATACAAACTTCGTTGTAAGAATCAGATTCAACCATAGTATAATCGTAACAACCATGAAGTCCACCATATTTCGCTGGATAAGCATAAATAAAATAATACATTACCACTCGCCGTCCTTTGTGCAATAGCGTTCCACAAATTCATTTACATCATCGTCGCTATTCGCCCACAAACGAATTGCTTCTTCATTTACTTCAGATTTCACTTCATAAATTTTATATTCAATTTGTTCATTAATAATAGAATCAACTATAGCTTCATAGTCTTCAATATATTCATTATCCCATTTTTCAATATTATGTTCTTCAACATAATCTTTATGAGAATACCACTCTTCATTCGGATGACAGAATTCTTCAATAACTTCGCGCGAAAGTTGTCTACCAACTTTTTGTGCCTCTTCAAAAGTTTTAGGTTCTATAATTCGATAATCATAAATACCATATTGCATATTATACATTTTAGGATAGCCTACAATAAAATATCGCATTTCATTTCTCCTATAGCATTGCTAAGCATTCTTCTTTCTTTGTTTGTATATCTCCAATTACTTCATCAAAAGATACTGGAGTATTGTTATGTGCATCTAATGCAACATTATACATAAAAGGGATATCTTGATAAAATTTATTTTTAGAATGAGTATGTCCATGTAAATTTATGAGTCGCTTCTTTATAGAAGACATATCTTCTAATGAACCAACCATAGTTGGATAGTGAGATAAATATAGACTATAGCCCCGAATCTTCTCTAAAGAAGCCCAACTTGTAAAAAAATCGTCGCATAGTGGTATCATATTAGTTTGTTCTTTATACAAGACGCAACGTGCATTGCTACAATGGTTACCACGTATATAGTATATTGTGCCATTTAGTTGATTTAATTTACGAATACCTTCTTCATTATCATTAAGCATTAAATCGCCCAATAAAAAGACGCAATCATTACATTTAATTATTCTATTCCAATTTTCAATAATTACGGCATCATGCTCTTCAATAGAGGAGAAGCCACGTGATTCATAAAGAAAGGCGCGATCATGCCCAAAGTGCAGGTCACTGGAGAAAAAAATATTATTCATTTTCCCATCCTCTATCGTATGGCTTAATAAAATTATTTCTGATGTATTCTAGCACTGTTGATTCTGCGCCCTTTGATCCATATTCTATACGCAAATTCTTTTGCCATTGTTCCTTTCCAAAGAATACACCATAAGCATATTCATATATATCTTTGGCAGTATTATATATTGCTTTTTCACAAGCAATATCATCCAACCAATCCTTAAACTCATTACTCATTATTTACAATCTTGCTCCTTACAAACCATCTCAGCATCTAACATAAGCATTTCATGAGTACGCTCATCTTCTACATAAAGTTTCATTCCATTTTCTTCCAATTTAATATCTAGTATTCTGCCGCGATTCATCATACCATGCTTCCAATAAATAACCGATTCAAACTTCTTAATATCTTCCATATTATAGCTCCTTATTTATATAATTGATATTTCTTAGATAGTTGATGTACTATATCGTCAGGTAAAGGCCTAAAACCGATACAAGTTAAAGTACGCCCTTGTCCTTCTTTATCAATTTGCGCGCAAATTATTAGTTAAAAAAGCCATACTAGCATGACTTACTTGCGCCGCAAGTTTACCTGGGCTCATTTGAAGATCTTTTCGCGCGATTATTAGTTGTTTCATTAATTGTCCTCCAATAATTGTGCGGTATTAATTAATATTTGCATTAGTTGCTTATCAATGCCAAAGCGCTCTGCATTTATTTCAATACTTCTTAATAAGTTACCATTTTTTTGACGTTCAGAAGAAGCTTTCCAATCGCAAATCATTTCAATTATATCTATTAAATTCATTCCAGAAACACCATCTTTATGATATTGAGGATGATGACGGTTATGGCTATAATGATGTTCAAGAGCAGGCTTGAGTTCATCTAATTCTTTCTTATATTCATCAGAACCATATTCAATTTTATTTAAATTTTCGGTATGCTCTGCGAATAATTCGATTTCAGGGGAAGTCATCTTACTTGCGTCATGTAATTCTCCCCTAGTAGTTAACTTATCTGTAAAGAAACGAATATATTTTCTTACTCTATCAATGTGTAACTGCGTAGCAATACGACATTCATCTAAAGTCATATATTATTCCTCCTTATATCTATATTATATAACATTTTTAACTATTAGTCAAATAAAAAAGAAACTCCGTTTTACGGAGTTTCTTTTCCATTGCTACTAACAATTTTTCGTAATGTCTTTAGAGAATTGTTAATTTCCATATCAACCCATTCAATAAACGACGTTTGATCCACTATTTTACTTACAATTGGATATTGATCATAAATCTGTTTAATAACTTGAGAACGTTTAATACTTCCTGCCTCATTCCAAGATTCAAAACTAATTTCTGCGTCAGTAATCATTTTCAGCATACTTTCTTTAATTTGAACTTTAGCAATTTCAATACGTTCTTCTTGTGATTTGGATAAATAATTTTTAATCTTTATATATAGACTTGTAAGCAAGCCTATCAAGACTAATATTGAAGTCCAATTGTTATTAATAAAGGCTAAAAATTGGTTAATACCATTTAATAGATTCATACTTAACCTCCTACTTCTTCATTTTCTTCTATAAGAAGTTCATTTTCATATTTTTCGCGCTCAAAAGCCATAAGTTCCTGTTGCTTTTTACCATGATATGCTTTTAAGCAATAAATTCCATACAAAATTATTTGCGCGCCAATATCTGTTATCAGTGCGCCTAAATAATTTAAATCAGAGAAATACCACATCGCTACCAAAGAATATATAATAATTATATTTAATATAGTGAATAAATATATAGCTAATTTCTTACTAGTTTCCATTCCTTCTACCTTATACTTCGCTTTTCTTAAAGATTCTTTCTGTCGTTTTATTAGATTTTCTTCCTCAATCTTTTTTAATCTATTATTGTATTCTTGTTCGGTCATGTTATCACCTCCAATAAAAAAATGCGTGATTCCTCACGCATTTATGTAGTATATTTATTGAATATTTTCATTATTTTCTTGCATATTAATAATAGGAATTGTACCATTACCTCCCATATAAGTAGGTAGTTTTCCATCCCATGCGTTAATTTCATGGTATTTAATTAAATCTTGAGAAAGAGATTCGTTAATTTTCTTATTAGCTTCTGCTTCGGCATCAGCCTTAACCTGAACTGCATATGCATCTGCGTCAGCCTGCACTTTGGCCACTTCTGCTGCGGCTTCAGCCTCAATCTTCTTACGCTTAGCTGCCTGTTCCGCTTCCATAGTCTGTTGTTCTTGTTGAGTCTGGGCACGCTGTTTCTCCTGAGTAGCAATTTGCTTAGCTTCAACGCTCTGTTCAAAGCCATCAGTGAAATCAATATTCTCCATAGCAAGAGAAATTACATTAATCCCCTTGGGCGTAAGCTCTTCACGAACTAAAGCTTCAATTTGATTTGCGGCTTCTTGGCGATTAGCAATTAGATTTTCTGCGGTATATTGAGCAATAATAACCTTAACATCCTCTTGAATACGAGGTCCGACAAGAATAGACACATATTCTACTCCAACATCTTTATATAGATTCATAGCAGTAGATTTATCAATACTATAATTAATAGACCCTTGAATATCTACTTGCTGAATATCTTTAGAGAATGCCTGAAGTTGGAATGTATCACGTTGTTCACGATTGTCCATAGTTACTACATTATCCCACGGAGCATGAAAATTAATACCTGCATCTAAAGTATTATCATGAACCTTACCAAATGTGGTCACGATACCAGTATAACCAGTAGGCACATAAGAAATACAAGATAGAATTACTAAAATTAATGCAATAACAATACCTGTAATACGAATTACATTACGTTGAGCGGCTTTATTAATAAGAGTTCCATCTCGTTTTTGCTTATCAGGGAAAAACATACTGGAGAGAACAAAACTTGCTACGATAATAATTACTGCTAAAACAATATTAAACATATTTATCTCCTTTTATAAAATTAATTATTTGCACGCCAAACTTCTTGAATATAACCACTATGAATAAGCTGTTCTGGAGTTTTAACTTGCGAGCTATCCAGTCCTGCAAACATTGGATTTTCCGCTATTTCTAAATCAGAGAAAATAATGTCAAGCATTTTTTTATTCTTTTCATTCATAGCTTTACATCCATTTTCTCTTTCTTTAAGCCACCAAGTTCGTTCTCCTATATATGAAAAAGTAGAACCTTGATATGCGCGTCCAGCTGCAAGGAAGTCACATACCATTTCTACAAAATCATTCATTGGCATTGGATAGACAGTTAAACCTTCACTGAAGTTGTCAGCCCAATAAGCCCAATGATGCGGATTGCGGCCTCGATGATGAAGCCAAGCGCGCGAATATCCCTTGTCGCGCTTTGCGTTCTCAATAGGCGAGTTAGTACCTGTCCAATAGCGCGCCGATTCAATAAATTCAGTTGGACTATATTTAGATAAGTCATGTACTAAGCCACGCCAAGGTATTCCCGCGAGAAAGCAATAATGGCGGGTCCATTTACGATGGGTTTGAACAGTACGTAAGTGGTGGAATAGATTTGTTAGAGTAAGTTTTTGCATATTAACCTCACATATGTATATAATTAAGCTTGTGTAAATCGATCCCCTGGGACTCGGACCCAGGACACACGGCTTATAAGGCCGCCGCTCTAACCTACTGAGCTAGGGATCGTTATAAACTCGCGGCTTCCTCTCAATTTGGCATCTTTCGGGCCTTAATCCGTCCGAGCCTCGTATCGTTTCTTTCCGCGAGTAAGTTATAAATGGGTAACATTCAACCGCGAATCGAATGTTACAAGTAACGTTGTATCTTTTTCTACTCTTGGTTGATACGCACCTCAATCTTATTCACGCAAAGATAAATTAACGAGCATTTATTCGTGTGCTACTACGGTTGACACTAACGAGTTCAACTTTCGTCTAGATTCGGCGATCCCGCTACTGTTTACGATAAATCTAGTTACCGAGCGAATCTTGTGAATATTCCGGACTACCTTACGGGGCAAGTGAACTCCCGGCATCCTGTATCGGGGATATGTAGATATAAGCTCTGCTATACTTATATCACTAGCACAAGCCGCTTCTTTTCACTGTTGCAATCAGTAAGGATTTTTACAGAAGTAACCAAATGGAGCCGCATTTCGGATTTGAACCGAAGACCTACGCCTTACGAGGGCGTTGCGCTGGCCACTGCGCTAATGCGGCACTTCTCAACCTTACATGTATATTATATAACAATTTTTACTAAAAGTCAAACAACAGGAAGCATAATACAAACTAGAATAAAACGTGCATTTTTAAATGTATAATCACAAGTCGTAAGAGTTATAATTCTGTCCGCAGCATTAGGCGCCATTTCTCCTACAAAACTACTATTCTCTAATGCAAATTTAACATATGCCTTCCTTTCTTTTTCAGATTTAAATTCGCGCATAAAATATTCTTCACGCGAAGGAGTAACAACTAATCCCGCAAATGGCATTAATAAATAATTTTGTTTGGGAGTTAATAACCATAGTTCAGAATGTTCATCGTAATAAGATTGCTTTTTATATTTCTCTATTGAGGCAAACATGCTACCATTTTTCATATGATGACCATATAAAATAGAATTGTCATCTAAAAAATGTTTATTATTTATTGAATCTAAAAAGATAGAACCGCTAACAGAATAACTTCCATCCGTTAAATGTCTTAAATAATATACATTATTAGAAGTTTGCATTATAGGATAATTAATAACTGTTCCTTCATTATAAATCCAACCAATGACGTCTTTATTTTTTTTTCGTAGTGCAGAAAAATTTATAGATATTGGCGGTTTTTTAGTCGTGGTATGACGCTTTGTTATCGGTTCTGAATTTTTTGTAACTGGATTATTATTAATTTTAACTTCATTATTCTCAATAACAGATATTGATGTTGGGATAGCAGTAGGAGAAGCTTTTATCGTTACATAAGTTTCTTGTATATCTCCATAATATTGAACGGCTTTTTTATATTCATTATATGTATCTATTACATAACTTCCAGAGATAGAAGCAATAATTAATAATATTAAAATTAAAGTTTTTCGCATATTAATCCCTCCAAAAAATAAAGTCCAGGCTTAAAGCCTGGACTAAACATTACTTATTTCTTTTAATCGCTATTAATCCTATAATGGTAAGGGCGCTTAAAATAAAAATAATTAAAGGTATAAGATCTATGCTATCTCCGGTAGGAGGTATGATAGAAGGTTGTGGCGTTGGTCTTATAATATCAGGAGTTACTCTTGGAGTAGGAGTAGGTGTAGGAGTTGGGGTTGGAGTTGGTGTAGGAGTTACTTTTGGAGTAGGTGGAGGAGTTGGAGAACTAGTAGGTACTGGCGTAATTACTACGTTAGGCCAGTTGACCTCAGCTTCTTTTCCTTCTTCAACATTAATTTTAACTGACCATTCTCCAGTTTCTGTAATTGTTCCGTTAATTGCTGCAACTTCTCCTAAATAATATCCTTCGCTTGGAGATTCAGCAATTTCATGTATTCCTGATTCTAAATCAGAAACTTCAATTGCGCCGCCAGCAATGATAGGATAACTAATTCCATCTACAAATAATACGAAATTAGGAGTTGATTCGTATGGTATGCCGCTATGATACCAAACTTGCCCTTTATTTGTGGTTGTCCAATATAAACGTTCACCTATTTTTATATCGGCCCAAGGCATTGGATCTATAAAGTTTTGGGAATATTTATATACTAATTCAGAATCTAAAGGAGTCATATCCTGGATTTGTTCTGTCGTTAAATTATAACGTGGTTTATATACAACAGTAGGTAATGTACCTCCAGTTGCCCCACTCTTTACTTCATCCATGCGATATGGTTGTCCTTCAGAATCTACCCAGATAACCCAATGAGCATCATCTCCGCATTTATTAGAACGGTGCCCTTCTTTAGAAGTTAAGCCTTCTGGATTAGATATTACATCTCTTTTCCATTTTCCGCCACCGGCTTCAAATATTGTAGTATCCATAATGTCACAACGTACATGCCACATATTGCCAATTATTTTTTTATTTACTACAATTGTAGAAGGGGGAGTTGTTACTTTTTCGATAGGAGCAGGACGTTCAGGAGTGTAATAATTAATATGTGATTCTCCGTCTGCGTTAATATTCCATCCTACAATGGAGCCGCAATTGTTACTAGATACTATTGTAACATCTGCATAAGGTGCTATTAAATGTCCGTCTAAACCTCCAACATCTATTGAAGTTGCATTAGTCCAATAAACTTTTTCAATAGTATGCATTTCTTCATCGCCGCCATTAGCTTGATATTGCCATAAGCGCGCATCTACATACCCATTTTCATCAGGAACGAGATAAATGAATTTATCATCTCCATTTGGTAGGTCTTGCATCAAGTCTATCCAATAATTGCGTGTAGCTTCAACAGATTTATATGTGAGTAAGAAAAAATATTCTAAATCTTGCTGAGAAGTGCGTGATTTAAAATAAATTTGAGACATATTATTATAGATATAGCTATCGGAAGCGGCGTTACCGCTAATTGAACCATCATCTACATATTGATTGCCCGTTAATGTTCCGCCAACCCATAATGATCCACGAATATGATTATTGATATTTGCGTCATTTAGCGCGACAATATTATATAGATATAAGTTATTTAAATTAATATCATAATCATATTCTACTATATTATGCTCAACTGTTGGTTCTTGTTGCGAAGAAGGATCTTCATTTTCATTTTCATTATTATCTTCTTCTGAAAATTGTATTTCTTCTTCTATTGTTTCTTCAACTACAGTTTCAACTGGTTCATTTGTTACATTTTCTGCCATTGATATTGAAATAAATAAACAAAAAATAAGTGTTAATAAAAATGCTATTATACGTTTCATTATCATTCCTCCTTAATTTTATTACAAAAAAATAAAGATTACTTTTAAGCAATCTTTTTAAACAAGACGTATTTTTCAAGTCCAATCTTTAATATAATATTGCTGTATACGTCTTTTATGGTCTGGGTGGTGGGATTCGGACCCACGAAGCCTCCTGATCCCTTGCGCCAGCATGAAGACTTGCACTTCAATCCAACGGCATTGCTTATGCTATACTGACAAATCAGGCGCGCTACCAAACTGCGCTACACCCAGTTAATATGTAAATGGGTAAGGAAGAGATTTGCACTCTCGAAGTATGTATTTACCTAGGATACCGCTACATACACGGGACTTACCGGCCCGCCGCTTTGTCTACTTGCATACTCACCCATATTATAACCGGTGTCCATAAGTATGTTGGTATGCGCCACCGGTAGCACAGCTACATTTCAAGTAATAAATTAACGTAATATACTCTTCTCTTGCGCTCATGGCGCTTTATTTCATTCTTAAGGAGATATATCGTTTCACTATCTTAAGACAGAGCATTACCGCCATCCTTCTGTACTTTGTAGCCACAGTCATGTCGGATGGATTTGAGTTAAGTGGTGGCTCGGGTAGGTTCCGACCCTACGATCTCCTGCTCTTCAGGCAGGCGCTACTATCAACTGAGCTACCGAGCCATATGCGGCCTTGACACACTGTGCCGCGCAGTAGGGTGGTTTTATTTAGGCTACCACTCTCCGCTAACCCATCGGATTGTTTATAGTGGACGTCCGAAAACACTTTTTGTAAATTAAGAACCAC
>Ga0326513_10002719_pt1 | contig 12982 bp, 12 predicted proteins | sample 2_2465_0518_D_FD_203654 | JGI IMG/M metagenome (GOLD analysis project Ga0326513, IMG submission 203654) | Bovine rumen microbial communities from UC Davis, California, United States - 2_2465_0518 | ecosystem: Host-associated > Mammals > Digestive system > Stomach > Rumen | place: USA...
CCTTCTCGCCGCGATGCAGCAGGAGCGGGCGCAGAAGATCATGGCCGAGCCCGGCTTCAGCGCAAGCGACCCGCAGAAAAAGGAGGAAGTCCTTTCGCTGCTACTCGGCGCCAGGGACTCCACGACGGGGAAGCGCAACGGCAAGGGCGCCTACAACCACTTCATCAACGTATACCTGAAGTATCCGGAATCCGCGTGGGCGGCCGACGCCGGCGCCCGGTCGGAGCAGGTCAGAACCGTGCTGGTCGAGCAGTTCGGCGGCAAAATCAAGACAAGCGTGACGCCGGAGCAGGAGGCGAAGGTCCGCGAAGTCCAATACCGCGACGCCAGGGCGCTCTACCGCCAGGGGCAGATCGCCGAGGCGGCCGAGCGGCTGCAGCAGGTTCTCAACAGCTTCCCGCACTGCCAGGAGGCGATACCTGCGCTCGGAGACCTCGCGCGCTGCTACATCCAGAACGTGGCGAAGGACGAGAGCGCGAAGCTCTACGCCGGAACGGTCATAGGGCATCTTGCGGAGCGCTTCCGCGACGACCCGGCGATGTCGGACGGCGCGGGCGACGAGCTGATCCGCGTAGCCGAATACTGCGGGGAGTGCGGCGACGCCGAAGGGCGCCACGACACATACGCGCTCTTCTTCCACAACTTCCCCAAGCATCCGTCGTGCGTGACATACCTCGCCAACTTCGGCGAGAAGGCATTCCAGGACGGCGACTACGTCCGCGCCCTCGAATACTACACGATAGTGTCGAAGAACTACCCGAACTCCCCTCTCTCGCTCATGGCGATGCACCGCATAGTGGCCATACACGAGAAGAACAACGACTTCGAGCGGCTCATGCCGGCGCTGAGCGCCCTCATCGCCCGCCTGGGCGCGGAGGAGAAGCCGGTCCAGGCGTTGTATTCGGTCCGCTACAAGCGCGCGAACGCGTTGCGCACACGCGCCTTCGACACCCTTCGCGGCACGACGAACGAAACGATTCAGGCGAAGGCCAAGGAAGTCGTCAACATGTCGCTCAAGGAGTTCGACGCCCTTGCGAAGGACCTGAAGAACCCGCCGCCATCGGCGCAGGTTGACGAAAACGAGCGCAAGCAGAACGGGACAATCCGGGAAATGGCGCTCTACAACAAGGCCTTCGTCCTCTCGCAGTATCCGGCCGCGAACGAAAAGCAGCGCGACGCGATGCGCAAGGCCGCCGTCGACACCTACGAGGAGCTTGTCAGGGACTATCCGAAAGGCGACACCGCCCCGGCGGCCCTCATCAACATCGGCACGATATGGACGTCGATGAAGAACGCGGAGAACGCGGAGGAGGCGCTGTCGCGGCTGCGCAAGGACTATCCGGACTCCGAGCAGGCCAAGGGCGCGCTGCCGATGATTGCCGACTCGCTGATGAAGATGGGCGAGCGCGAAGGCGCGGTGGCGCGCTACCGCGAAATGATATCAGGCACGGGCGCCGACTACTCCGACACCGACATCCTCCGCGCCGCCAACGCCCTCATCGAGTCGAAGGAATACGACCTGGCGAGGCTTGCGGTGGACAAGCTGCTCGGCCGCGCGCAAAAGGGTTCGCCGCAGCTCATCCAGGCGCGCTTCGCGGAATGCCGGATGCTCGCCGCGAAGGGCGACTGGCCGGAGGCCGTCGCGAAGCTGCAGGCGTTCATCGCCGACTTCCCGAACCTCCAGCTCATGGTCGACGCCTACTCGCTGCTCTCCAACGCGGCATCGGAGGCGGGACTCGTCGAGCGCTCGGGCGACAAGCGCGTGAGCTACTTCGACGCGGCGATCGCGGCGATGAAGGAAGTGAAGAAACGCCGCACGAACGACATCGAGCAGGCGCAGTGCGACATCGACACCGGCCGCATAATGGTGCGCAAGGCCAAGGCCGAGTCCGAATTCGGGGACAAGGACCGCGCGAGGGACTTCCGCGGCAAGGCGCTAATCTCCTACCAGGGCTTCATCGACTCCGTCGGGCCGGATGACTCGCGGCTCCTCCCACTTGCGGAGACGGCGTATTTTGAAATCGTGCCGCTGCTGATGGAGCACGGCCTCTGGGACACGGCCGTCGACAACTGCAACGACTACCTCCGCCGCTTCCCGCAGGGCCGGTACATCGGCCAGATCACAGGCTGGCGCAACCAGTCGCGGGTCGAGCTGGGCGACAACGCCGACAAGCCCGAAGGCGACGAAGAGGACGGGGATGGGCAGGAGCCCGAGCACCGGGAGGTCCCGGCCGACGACGACGAACTGCCGGACGAATAACAGGGGCCTGGAGCCCGCAACGCACACTTTTCACAACCAACTTTAGAGGAAAAAAACGATGAACAAGACAAAATGCCCACTTTTCAAGGCCGCGCTGATAGCCATGACCATGGCGCTGGCGCCGGCCGCAATGGCCCAGCAGGCGGCACCCAAGCAAGCCCCCGCCCTGCCAGGCATAATCCAGCTCAAGAGCGGCGCCGAAGTAAAGGGCGCGGTCCGCTGGATGCCTCAGGCCCGCAAGTACACCATCTCGATCCGCAAGGGCGAGCAGACCCTCACCCAGGACATCGCGCTGGCGGACGTCGCGAAGGTCACCGTCCCGAAGCCGGAGAAGCTTGACGCCGCCATTGCGGCAGTCAAGGCCGGGCGCGGGGCGCAGGTCGCGCCGCTGCTGGAGGCGATAACCCGCCAGTACGCCATGCTCGGCTGGGACGAACCCGCCGCCCGCTGGCTCGCGAAGGCGAAGCTCGACTCCGGCGACGCGGCCGGCGCGCTCGCGATCTGCGAGGCAATAGTCAAGGTCAAGCCCACCGCGGCCTACCTTGGCGAAATCGCGCCGACCTACTGGGCCGCGCTGCTCAAGACCGACAAGAAGGCCGAGCTGACCAAACTCCTCGGCAAGGCGATCGCGAACGGCAGCGAGGAGGACTCCGCGGCCGCGCTCGTCCTCCGCGGCGACATCCTCATGGAGGAGAAGAAGCCCTTCGACGCGCTCAAGGACGGCTACCTGCGCACGGTCCTCCTTTACGAGCGCTGCCACGAAGTCCAGCCAGAAGCCCTCTACAAGGCCGCCAAGGCATTCGAGGCGCTTTCGAAGAACGCCGACGCCCAGAAGATGCGCGACCAGCTGCGCAAGCGCTATCCCAAGAGCGAGTACGCGGGCAAGCTCTAAAGTTAAAGTTTGCGCATTTGTGCAGTCTCTGCTATAATTACCCCGGCAATTTGGCATCGCCAAGGCCACGCACCAACCAACTTACAACAACCCTTCACCAATAGAACCAGGAACTAACAAAATGAGCAAGACCATTGGAACCAGAATCGCGGCAATAGCCTTCGGAGTATTTGCGTTCGCGGCCGTCCCGGCATTCGCGCAGGATGCGGCCCCGGCGGCGGGGGCGGCAGTCGAAGCCCCGTCCGACAGCAACACGACACTCGAAGCGAACCCCGACGCCAAGAAGGGCGCGGCGAAGAGCAAGGACTCCACCTCCCTGATCGCCGTAGTGTTCGGGTCGGGCTGGCTGGGCGTCGTCCTGTGGGGCGCGCTCTTCGCGTCGGGCATCGCGTCGATATACTTCGTCGTTGACTGCGCCATCCTCATGAAGCCGGAGAAGATGATTCCGAAGACGCTTGTGGACAATGTCTCCCAGGCGATGGCCGAGGGCGACGTGATGAAGGCGCTGCAGGCGTGCGAGAAGGAGCCGGGCCCGCTGGCCAACATCCTCTCGTCGGGCTTCCAGCACGTCGAGGAGGGCTTCGACGTCATCCAGGAGGCCATCAACACGGCCGCGGACATCGAGAACGAGCGCATGTCGCAGCGGATCAACTGGATTTCCGTATGCGGCAACATCTCGCCGTCGCTCGGTCTTCTCGGCACCGTGCAGGGCATGATCATGGCCTTCGAGGGCCTCGCCACCGGGTCGCCCGACGTCGGCGCCCTCGCTCTCGCAATCTCCCAGGCGCTGTGGACGACGGCCGGCGGCCTCGTGGTCTCGATCCCGTCCGTCTGCGCCTACTACATCATCCGCAACAACGCCGCCAAGCTCGTCCTGCGCATGTCCGCGCTGACCTTCGAGCTCATCAAGGATCTCCGCCACGTCGAAGTGGTCGAGTAGCGGCATGGCCCGGGGCCGCCACGGCGGCCCCGGGCAGCCCCACGGAGGCCAGACATGGCTAGAAGGAAGCCCAATTCCGAATCTGCGGAGATGAACATGACGCCGATGATCGACGTCGTGTTCCAGCTGATCATCTTCTTCGTCGTCACGCTGAAGATGTCCAAGGAAATCAACAAGGACATCGAGCTGGAGGATTCCATACACGGCGAGACGATCACGCAGGAGAACATGCCCGTCCAGACTATCGTCATAGAAGTCAGCCGGCGGACGAAGATATTCCCGCGAGGGAAAGTCTCAATCAACAACGCCATACTCACCGACGCGGCGCTCGGCCAGATCATCACCAAGCGCTACAACAAGTTCGGCTCGTTCCCAGTCCTCATCCGCGCCGACTGGCGCGCGAAGCACGAGGACGTCAAGCGCGTGATGGACATCTGCACAGCCCGCGGCTGCTGGAAGATAGGCTTCGTGGCCGTCCAGGAGCACAAGGAGACGACGTCCCACCACGCCAGAAGGAAATAGGAGGACATCGTGGCAAGGAAACTCCAGTCAGGAGAGGCGAAAGCCGAGATGACGCCGATGATCGACGTCGTATTCCAGCTCCTGATCTTTTTCGTGGTCACCCTCAAGCAGGAGGACATCCTATCGCGGCTGATGGCGTCGCGCCCGGCCCCGGACCCGAACGCGAAGAAGGAGGAGCAGCCGGAGTTGATCAACATCGAGATCAACCGCTGGGGCTTCATCGTCAAGGGCCGCAAGCTCTCGCTCGGCGAACTGGACCGCCAGATCAAGAGCTACGCCGCGATGTCGAAGACGGCGAACGTCCTGCTTCGCTGCACCTCCGACTCCCCCCATGAATACCTGGTCGAGGCGCTGGACCTTTGCGCCAAGCACGGGATGACCAACCTCTCAATATTCAGCATGTAGCACAAGCCTGGCGCGGGCGGCCAGGGCCGGCCCGCGCCCGAAGGAAACCGACTCCACCATGGCAAAGTTCAACTTCATCGCGACAGACGCCTCCGGCAAGGAGGTGCGCTCCTCAATAGAGGCCGCAAGCCAGGCGCAGGCAATCGCGGCAATCCGCGCCAAGAACCTCTTCCCGACCGCCATCGGCATGGTTGACGAGACCAAGTCCACCGCCGCCGCCCCGAAGAAGGCGAAGAAGGGCGGCATGAGCATGGAGATAAAGCTCCCGAAGTTCCTGCGCCCGAAAGTCAAGCAGAAAGACCTGACGATGTTCACGCGCCAGCTTTCGACCCTGATGGCCGCCGGCATGCCCCTGCTCCGCTCGCTGCTCGTCCTCGAACGCCAGTCCACGAACCAGACGCTCAAGGACATCCTCCACGAAATGGGAGAGTCGGTCAAGTCCGGCAACTCCTTCTCCGAGGCGCTCAGCAACTACCCGAAGACCTTCGACAACCTCTATGTCAACATGGTCCGCGCCGGCGAGGCCGGCGGCGTGACCGAGGTCGTCCTCACCCGACTCGCGGAGTTCATGGAGAAGGGCCAGAAGATAAAGAACAAGGTCAAGGGCGCCATGACCTACCCGCTGGTCATCCTCTGCGCCGCCATCATCATCACGGCGGTCCTCATGCTGACCGTGATTCCGAAGTTCGAGGAAATCTTCGCGGACCTCCTCGAAGGCAAGTCCCTGCCGGGCATCACGCAGTTCGTCATCGGCGTGTCGAACATGATGAAGCACTACTTCATCTTCATCGCCGCCGGCATAGGCGGCGTCATAATGCTCTTCTCGGCCATGGTGAAGACCAAGGCCGGCAAACGGATCAAGGACCGGTTCACGGCCAACCTCCCGGTCTTCGGCACCCTCATCCGCCGCTCGGCGATCGCCCAGCTCACCCGCACCCTCGGCACGCTGCTCTCGTCCGGCGTCCCGCTGCTCCAGGCCCTCGGCATCGTCCGCGACACCTCCAGCAACGTCATCTTCTACAACGCCCTCCAGCAGGTGCACGACGGCGTGAAGGAAGGCGAAAACATGTCCGGGCTCATGGAGCAGACGAAGGCCTTCCCGCCGATGGTGATCAGCATGGTCGACGTCGGCGAGGAGACCGGCGCGATCGCGGACATGCTCACGCGAATCGCGGACACATACGACGACGAGGTCGACAACGCCGTCAACGGCCTGACCTCGATCCTCGAACCGATGGTGATCATCCTGCTCGCCCTTATCGTCGGCACGATCGTCATCGCAATGTTCCTCCCGCTCGTCTCGATCATCTCCTCGCTGAACGGATAGCGGGCCAGACGGGCCCCCGCCCGCGGGGGCCCGGACGCGACAAGCGCGTCCCTCCCACCTGCTATGCTGACGGGCCCCCGCCCGCGGGGGCCCGGAACCTACGAAAGCCAAGCAACATCATGAATACGCCTTGCAATACCGTGTCATCCTCTGCGCGCATTCCGGCCGGCCGCGCGCGGCGTCCGGGCCGCTCCGGCTTCACGCTCCTCGAGATGCTGGTCGTGATTGTCGTGATGGCGATGCTGATGGGCATCACATTCCGCATGGTGAAGCCATCGGAAAAGGCAAGGCGGAACAGCGAAACGCTGAAAACGCTCCAGCTGGCCAACGCCGCAATCGCGGAATACCATGCCGAATACGGCATCTACCCGCCGGTCCGGGACGACATACCATTTACCGCATGGCTCAACGGCGGGCTTCGCGTCAAGGGCGAGACTGGCGAAAGATGCGGCATTGCGCCCGGCAAGGCGATAGGCTACCTTGGCCCCCGCCCCGCCACGCTCCGCACGCCATCCCAATACATCAAGCGCACCGGCAAGGCGGACAACCGCTTCGTGTTCGGCCTAGTCTCCTTCCTGATCGACCGCCGCGACACCGACTTCAAGGGCGGTGCGCCGGGCTTCACCACGCTCTTCAAGGGCATGGGCAGCAGCGATTTTAAAAAGTTCTTCGGCCCCGACAGCTGGTGGTATGAGAGCGGCCGCGGCGTTGACGACTTCGGCAAGGCCAGCAATGCCGACAAGCTCTACGACGAGCTTGAACCCTCGTCGAAGGACCTCGCCTTCTACAAGCGCATAAACACCATCACATCGAAGATTGTGAAAAACAAGGGCGTAAGCAAGACCTTCCAGAGCGGCTCCGACACCCTCGGCGAATGCTTCTACTACACCATCCGCGACAGCTTCACCGCCGAAGGGCGCGAGCTGATCTACATCTGCCCGCCGCCCTACACATCCTACGCGCTGTTCTCCGCCGGCCCGGATGGCCTGGTAGTGACGTCCGACCCGCTAAACCCCGACGCGGTCTGCCCGACTTGCAAATCCAAGAACGGGGTTGACCCATACCACAACAAGGACAACATCTACACGTCGGCGAACATGAAGTAGCGCGTGGCGACGCGCAGGATGAAGGATGGGGCCGCGCCCCGCAACCGCTGACAGGGAGTTTACAATCATGGCCTACGGCAAAGCGCAAGTTTCAGGCGATTTTCCATTTTCAGTTTCCGAAGTCAAGCCGCGCGGCGTCACCGGCCGGCTTGGGTTCACGCTCGTCGAGATGGTGGCGGTGGTGCTAATCATATCGATAATGCTAGGCATATCCTCCGCGGCCATCACGGGCGCGCGCCGGACGGCCATGCGCACCCACTCCATGAACACCGTCAAGCAGCTCACCGGCGCCTGGTCCGCCTATCTGACCGACCAGGGGTCGTTCCCGCAGGCCTCGAAGTTCGAGGGGCGCAGCGGCGACTCCATCCCGGCCACGGCCGAGAACATCGGGGGTCTCCTGAACACGCAGTACCACCACAACGGCAAGCCCATCACCTCCTCCGTCGTCTACTACGAGACCACGGAGGAGGAAGTGGAGCGCACCGGGACATATCCCAAATTCAGCTACAAGGGCCACGGGATCATCGACCGCTGGGGCGACGCCGCCAAGACCGACCGCGAGAAGGCCGCGCACATCATCTATTTCAACCTTGACTTCGACCTGGTGGGGCGCGTCACAAACCCCATAAACGGGAATGAAGTCACGGCCCCGGCGCTTGCATACTCGACGGCGGGATTCGCCGCCAGCGACATGGGCAAATACGGCTCAAAGTTCCTGGTCGCGTGGTAGAGGAATTTCCGATTAAAAATTCCAAATCTCAAATGTCAGATCTCAAATGTCAGATCTCAAATCTCAAATCTCACGGTTCATAAGGAAGGTTCCAGCAATGTTTCACGACAGTTTTTCCTTTTCAGGCAATTTAACGCGTTCAAAGGCGCCCCGTGGCCGCGCGGGCCGTTCCGGCTTCACCCTCATCGAACTCCTGGTGGTCATTTCGGTGATGGCCGTCCTCGGGACAATAGTCCTGGGCTCCTCGCGGGTTCTGGTCCAGACTTCGCGCGTCCGCCGCTCGACGGTCACGCGCGAGGCACTCAACGTGGCCATGAACCGCTACCGCACCGAATACCAGCAGTGGCCGGTCTCCCGCAGCGAGGCCAAGAACTCGAAGGACAGGCTCATTGAGGCCAAGAACAGCAGCAACGGCTACGAATGGTACGAGTGGTCGAAGAAGAACTACGTCGTATTCGACGCCCTCCGCGCCGCCAACAACACCGACAACATACGCTTCATCGACGAGACTGCGATTTTCACCGACGACGACAACCACAAGCCGATACCCCTTTCCAGCGCGGGCGGCACAAGCGGCCACACGCTCTGCTATGTGACAAGGCGGACGAACAAGGCGGAGCCCTTCACGGTCAGGATATGCTTCGACACCGACGAGTGCATCGTCGGGCCCGACAGCTTCAAGGACCAGCTCGACTCCGAGGAGGAAGACGACGAAGATGCGAAGTACTAGGGATTCGGGCCGTTCCGGCTTCACGCTCATCGAACTCCTCACGGTGATGGGCGTGATGATACTGATTTCGACCATCGTTGTCGCCAGCGGCTTCGGCATGCGCCGTGGCGCGGCCATCAACGCCGCCAGCCAGCTGCCCTTCAACGTAATGGAATACGCGCGCCAGCACGCCTGCATGGACGGGCGCATGACAGCGGTCATGATTGCCCCGAACGGCGCCGACTCCGGCGAATACGCCGCCTCGATCTTCCAGGTCGCCGGCTATGTGTCCTCTGTGCCGTTGAGCGGAAGTGGCTTCGTCGACTACTACTCCGACGTCGCGGAAACCGACGACGGCGGCAACATGATGAAGGTGTTCAACTTCAAGACGGGCAAGACCTTCGTCGTCGGCAAAATCTCGCACATGAACGAAAAGGCCAGCGAGGCCAACACGCAGTACGCCCTCACCTTCAACAAGGCCGCCGACAACAAGGTGGGCAGCCAGGACGGCCGCGGCGACCTGGCGGCCGACGGCGAGGGGAACCGCTACTGGTACCCGGTCATACTGATTACAAAGAGCGAAGACGACGACGAAAGCAAGCCCATCAACTCATCCACATGGCCCACCGGGAGCGCCTACGGCTTTGAAATCGCCGACCGCGTCGTCCTGCCGAACAACTTCACCTACGAGTTGAAGAGCGGCGGCGAAAAGGACACGGCCTCCGACTCCTTCTGGATACTCTTCTACCCGGACGGGACAGTCGGCGGCGCAGGCAGCAACGACCGGAACGGCGCCAAGATAGAAGTGACGGAAAACGTCGGCAAGGCGCACCGCAAGCAGGAAATCGAATACGGGACAAAATAGCCGGCGCGCCGCTCCGGCAAGGCGCGCCAACGTCCAACTTGTTTCAAAAGAGGTTCCCAGATGCCAGAAAAGAAGGCGAAAACCAAGGTCGGGCGCGAAGCGCCCCGCAGCGCCTCGCGCTCAGGCTTCACGCTCATAGAGATCAGCATGGTCCTGATTCTCTTCTCCTCGGCCATAGGCGGGCTGCTGTCATTCTTCCCCGTCGGGCTCCGCCTTGAGAACAACGCGCTCTCCGACACGGCGCAGACGATGTTCGCGCTGGACGTCCTCGGCCACATCGAGGCGAGGGCCGCCAAGGTCCATGACTGGGAGACCTGGAACGACGACAGGCAGTTCATCGCGGAAGTCCTTCCGAAAAATTCCTTCGTCATCGGCCGCAACAGGAAACGGCTCTCAATCGACATGACGGATTATAAGCAGAGCTTCGGCTCGGGGACGTCCGGCGGCAATGCGAAACTATGGAGGACCGACGAGGAGGGGACGCTCATAGAGCAGTTAAACACCTCGCGCGACAGCGTCCGGTACATCATCCAGCTCTCCCCGGTCGAAACGCCGATTTACTTCGGCAATCCGGTTGGCAGCCAGTCGCCCAAGAACAAGGCGACAAACAAGGTCCGGCGCATCATCGTCTGGGCGACCGACAGGCGCGACGCCGACCCATTCCTGAACACACCGTTCGTCCTGGACCTCATATTCCAGCCGGACGTCGACGACATCTTCAGCGGAACGGAAATATGAACAGCAAGTCTGGATTCTCGCTAATCGAAGTATTGATTTCGACAGCCATCCTGCTCGTCATAGTGGTGATGGTGTCAATGGTATTCCAGCAGCAGAGCGCGGCATTCCAAACCGGCGAGGACAGGGTCCAGAGCCAGGCCACGCTGCGCAACATCATGGGGATGATCTCGCGCGACCTCTCCCAGGCGATAGACCCGGCGCAGTATCAGTCGCTGTCGGAAATTTCCGACAGCGACGGGAAGTCAAAGTTCTCCTCCTCCGAAATCCAGTTCTTCGCGACATCCGGCAACGCGACCGAGGGCACGCTTGTCCAGAACATCAAGTATTCCTTCAGCGGCTCCGCCGTCACGCGGACATGCACCGACTGGGAGGTGGACAACAATGGCAAATGGAAGAAGGGGAACAAGGCCTCATCAAGGCTCAACCACCCGACGACATCGCCCCTTGACTCATTCGCATTCGACATCGACGGCGACTCGGACTACCCGGAGAGGGTCGCGATAAGGGCGGCGATACGCAACACAAGCCACGCCTCGGCGGTAAGCGGCCAGTGCGCCGGTCCGGACAAGCGCTTCGGAACGCGCGACGACATCTACGTCGGCGAGAAAAAACAATAGCCATGAGCAGTAATTCCAGATTCTCATCCCGGCAGGCGCGGATTTCCCGCGCAGGCTTCACGCTTCCGGAACTCCTGACCGTAATCACGATCATCGCCCTGCTGATGATGGCGTCGTTCGGCGGGCTCACCCGCGCCCGCGCCCTGGCGAAGCGCACAAAGGCCGAAACCCAGCTGCGCCAGATGATCAGCGCCTGGGAGCAGTATTTCGTCCTCTACCAGGCGTGGCCAAGCGGCGTAGACGGCCAGTCCGGGATCACAGTGACCTCCAGCATGCTCGAACCTCTCACCAACCCCGACCATTCGGACAACGAGCACGGCGTGGTTTTCCTGAACTTCACCGGGAACGGCCCCGTCCTCGACCCATGGGGAACGCCATTCCGCCTTTCCTTCAACAGCACCAGGCAGACGGGCAACGACCGCAACCTGACATCGTTCGAGACGTCGGTTGCCCTCCCCGCATGCAGGACGCTCGCGCCGTGAGGAATCGGAAATTTGAAATTCAAGATTCAAGATGGCGGGAACAAATCCGCGGCCGCGTGAAGGCCGCCTGAACAGCAAGGACGACGCAATGTCTATCTCCAACGAATCAGTTCTTCAAAAACCATCCGCGCAGTCCGCGCGTTCCGGCATGGCGCTGGTGATAGTCCTGGGCCTTATCGCCCTGCTTGTCATAAGCAGCATCACCTTCGCGATCATGATGCGCATCGAACGCGCGAGTTCGGCCAACGCCCGCAACACGACAATGGCGCGCCAGACGGCCAAGAGCGCCCTTGCATACGCGATTGCCGCGATTGACCAGAACATCGGCACGAACTCATACCCGCACTGGGACAAGGACGGCACCCACTACGACAATGAGGATATAGACCGCGAAAACCCGGTCTGGCGCTGCCCCACCCAGCCACGGCTACCGCTCGACAACGGCGGCTACGGGGCATCGGACGCCCGGACGAACTACTTTTGGAAGGACTGCTTCGGATCCGCCGACCACAAGCTGGTGAAGGGGCAGGAATCCCGCAGGGCCCCGGCCAGGCTCTTCACCGCGCAGATGGCGCGCTACCTCCCAAAGGGCATCCGCCACCGCGCCTACGCGCAATACTATTCGACGCCTGGCAACCTGACCCAGAAATACCCGGATGACACAAGGGACAGGATCGCGCCAGAATGGGTGCCGATGACCGGCGGGACGAACATCATCAACATGAACAATGTCATCGGGCGCTACGCCTTCATGGCCTTCAACACCTCCGGCTACCTGGACATCCCGGCGATCTGCGCGGATGGCCCAGACCAAAAGCGCGGCTTCGGCTCTTCGGCTTCCGAAATCGTCCCGGTCTCGCGCCTTTTCGCCAGACAATCGGGCAATAGCGGCTCCTTCCGAATCGGCAACGACCCCGCCAAGAAGCTCAAGGAACTCAACGAGGGGCGGAACTTCGGCACTGTCGCGGAAATCCTCGCCCTCAACAACAACGGCTATGACAACAACGGCGCCCTGCGCGAATACTTCGCCGACGGCGCCGCATACTCGGCCTTCAACTTCTCACCGCCGGACCGCATCCCGACAAATGTCGTCTCCACCTCCGACTACAACGACATCTTCGCCAACGGCAAATTCCCATTCAAGAACAAGATATGCATCGGCGGAGACGGCGGGGAAAAACACATCGAATCCCTCATGCGCCACAAGGCGGCGATCATGGCCGGCTTCTGGATGTCCGGGCTGACGGCGTCGTCAACCATCTTCCGGAGCAAGCGCAGGGACATAAGCGACGCCGCCTGCTCCGATTCCAGTTGCACGGTCTGCGGCGGGAAGGCCGGCGCCTTCACCCTGAAGGCCGACAAGGTGTCCGAACAGGCGCTCTGGGCCTA
>Ga0326513_10002720_pt1 | contig 12981 bp, 29 predicted proteins | sample 2_2465_0518_D_FD_203654 | JGI IMG/M metagenome (GOLD analysis project Ga0326513, IMG submission 203654) | Bovine rumen microbial communities from UC Davis, California, United States - 2_2465_0518 | ecosystem: Host-associated > Mammals > Digestive system > Stomach > Rumen | place: USA...
TTCCCCCGCTGGGTGGGTGCCGCGAAGAGGGTGGGGGCGTACTTATGTTCGTACAACATCTGTTCGCTTCACAGCCCAGAATCCAGCTCTGACCTGGTCTTACTCCGTGTGCTCGACGATCGAACGCGACGCGGCCGGCGTGCACGCCTCGCAAGGTTGACGCGGCCGCGGCCGGCGTGCTAGGCTCCACGTGACGCGGGCAAGACGGCCCGCCGGGACGCCGGCACACGGCCGGCAGGAGGTGACACCATGAAAGAGTACACGGCGACGCTACACGGCTACGAGATCGTGACACCCAAACGTTGCAAGCTCGAGCGCCTGGAGCCCACGACATGCGAGATCGTATTGCCGCTTCACTATGCGGAATCCGCGCCGGTTGCGATGCGCGTTTCAGGCCCGCTCGAGTACACCGGCAAAGACGGCAATACCTACACGTGGCGAGGCGAGGGCCTCGAGCTGTTGGCGCTCGATGGCATGTTATGGAAACACTACGATACAAGCCGCCATCACCCCGACCCGTGGACGATCGAAGAGCTCGCAAGCCGGTGCGCAACTCATGTATGCAATGAGAACTACCTCGAGCGTTGGCCGTGGCAATGGCGATCGATGGAGGAGCCCCCGCGCGGGCTGTTGGTCCGTGACCGTGGCACGTGGGCGACGCTCGAGAACTTGCGAGCGAACGTGCTCGAGGGTTGCGATCGTTACGCGGTCATAGCCGGAGAACTGTACGAACCGGCGCGCGAACTTGTCTATACGTACGATAGATATACGCCTTGGGGGTGGGGCGGCAAAGATCAAGACGGCCAACGCGGATCTGTTATCGTGGCGCGCGAATACGATCCCGCCGATTTTAGCCGGCATTACCTATGCAACGCCTTGCAGAATTGGCGCGTCGTTAACATATACGACGAATATGCGGACCGGCTTCAGGGCAAAATGTTTGACGAGGTAACCGGCGCGGACGTGATCGAGGTGCTTATGCCCGAATACGTCCATGCGGACCCATACGCGGACTTTTGGCGCGAAGAGATTAAACGCCACGAGGAAAAGGCGGCAAATTGCAAGGAGGCCGCAAAGACTCACGAGGAGCGCGCGCGGGCCCTGCGCGAAGACGCGAAGCGGGATCGCGAAGCGGCAAAACGTGAGCTCGAGTTCGCACGCAAAAAGGCCGAAAAACTCGAGGCCTATCTGAATGCAAAGGAGGCATAGCTATGACGCTCACTAAATGGCAACTGTTAGCGGTCAAAGAATCGCGCAAAGCATGCGAGAAAAGCGGCCGGCCGTTTGCAGTGTTCCATCAGAATGTTATGGGCGCCGGCTATGCGCTCACGTTTGACCGCCTGAAAGACTGCACGGAACATGCGCGAATGTTCGCCGGCATTAAGGACACTTACGCGCGCGGGCTCTACGGATACAGTTATAAAACCGGTTGCGTTTACGTGTTCGGTTTCGATCAATCGCCTTTTAGGTTTCGTGCATTCAGGATCAACTAGGAAAGAATCGCGAGGAGGCGGCAAAATGTTAGCCCTAGCATGTCCTAACTACTACGAGCCCGAGGAAATAGCCGAGACCATCACGGGCATATGCGACGAATACGCTCCGGCGCGAGGCTATACGATGACCGAACACGACGGGCGCAAGCGCTTGGAGGTTATCGCCGAAATGGTCGACGCGTTGCGCGACGACATACCGCCGGCCGTGCGCATGCAGTTAACGCACATTGAAACGTTTACGGCAGTTTCTGAAGTTCTCGAATGGGACAACAACCACACCGAAAACATAGCTTTTGCGTTGGCGTTCGGCGATTCTAGCGCAGTTCTTGACGCGCTTTTGACGGTCCACTATTGCGGGCAGTCGTACGCAATAGGCCGGCGCGCGCAACGCCCCGAAACGGCCCGATAACTACCAACCAACGAACGCGGGCAGGAGGCCCGCAAAGGAGGCGCAAAAATGAAACCGTTGTACAAGCGTTACGCAAACGAGGAGCCCGCCGGCGTGTACTCAATGGGCTATTGCGGTTATCTGTTCTTCGAACCGAAAGAAGATGATCGTTATATGTGCGATTACGTCGTGTGCTTTGAATGCCCCTGCAGCACGGCCCCCGATGGCTACGCCCGTTCGGATTATCGCCGGCATACCGTCACGTATGGCGGCGCCGAGGAACGCTATCACGGGATCGAGCGCCGGCCACACATATGGCGCGATCATGCGCGCGTTTACCTTGACGACGTATTGCGCACGAACTTTTAAGGAGGCCACAATGACTCACAAGATCATCTATGCCGGCGCTATCGAATACGCGGCCGCCTGGGCTGAATGGTCGCGCTGCAGTTGGTCCGAGTCCATCAGGCGCGCATATGACGCGGCGCGCGCGGACGCGGCGCAATGGGGCGACAAGATGCATGAGCTCGTTAGCATCGACGGCCGGCACGTCACCACGCGCGAAAATATCGAAGCGCGCAAACACTAGCAGACAAGCAACGCGGGCCCCATTCACGCGGGCCCGCCTAGACAAGCAAAGGACGCCGGCAAACGGCCGGCAGAAAGCGAGAAACGATCATGAAGACCACGACGGGCATCATCAGCGAGTACAACGCCGAAACCGGCACGACGCAACGAGAAACGACGATAACGCTCTACACGTTCGACGAGTTGACCGAGGAGGCCCGCGCGCGCGTGGTTGCGGACTATGCCGGAGAGCGCGCAAACGATCCATATTTTTCGCAATGGTTTGCGGACTTCCAAGAACATGAAATTTGGGAATGTGTGCGCGATCTTGAAAACACTATCAGTTGGACGGGCGCAACGTGGCATTATAACCGCTGGTATTCTTGCGACTTCGATTGTGAGTTTTCGTATGATGATTGTTACGATCCGGGCGAATTGAACCGCGTCAACGACAACGGTATATGTTACTCCATGGACTTATGCGACGCCTGGAATAAGCACGTACGCAAACTAAATGGGCTATGTGCACAATTCGAGCATGTGGATTATCTTTGCTGGGACGTATACAACGAATGGGATTCTAACTACTATTGCGACGCGCCGAATAACGCGCATTTTTACGCACGCGCGGACGCTTTGCGTGATCATCTCATTGGCGCATGGTATGCCGAACTTGAGACCGCGTGCGAAGACGTGCGGAACACGCTCGAATATCTTTTGCGCGCTGAATGGGAATACTACACCGGCGAGGAATACGCGCGCGAAGAGTGCGAAGACGAAAGTACGCAAGGCTACGAATGCCGGCAGATCGACAACGCCGGCCGCGTGTATTATTCCGATTGTCGCCGCTGGTATACGGTCGACGGGCAATTCTACGAACAGAGCGACGTTAACCACGAATGTGTTAGTATCGCCCGCATGAGCTAACGAGGAGGCCGGGCGCATGGATCCGTTACATTATGCATTTATATGCATCGCGTTATGGGTTTTAGGCATGGCCGGCGCGCTGATAGCATGGCGCGCGCTATACCGGATCTATGAGCGATGGAAAAAGGAACGAGACGCGGCCGCGGCCGTCGCGAGGATCGAGGAACAACGCCGGCGGATTGACAAGCAACTGCATAACAATTAGAACGCGGGCCCGGTTCACGCCGGGCCTTTTTTACGTCCTGGACAATAAGCGCGATCAACCCGCGCCCCTGGACGACGCCGGCGCGATTCTCGCCGGGCGCGCTCCATCATCCACGCCGGCGCGATCCTTGCGCCGGTTTTTTCGCGTCCCGGGCGGCTCCAGGCGGACGCCGGCGCGCTGGATCGTAAGCGCCTCGGATTGTTGGGGCGCCTGCCGGCTGATCTTCAACGCGGGCGGCCGTATGGCCCCATATGCGCGCCTCATGCAGGCAAGCTATTGCCCGATAGCGTTTAGAGCCGTTGTGACGCCCTACAAGGCCGCGTTTCGTATCGTATGGTGTAGTTTATCGGTTTCGTGCGAACGTGGGCGCATACGCCGTTTCAGGCCGTCTGGTGGACTTTTCGCAGGTCAGACGCGGTTGTGTAGATTCTGTGGAGGCTCCAACCGTAAACCATGGTTTACTTTTGGCGTCTCCCCAGCTCATAAAGCGTTTTTTCAGCGGCGGCGAAAAGTCGATATGAACACGGACCCCGTGACCCCACAGGGGAAGTTTCGCGCCGAAAAAATTTTTCCGACGGCGGCGGAAAACCGATATGAACACGGGCGCCGTCACCCCCAGGTGCGGCGCGCCCCCGCGCGTCCCATGGTATCATATCCGCCGACGCGGCGAAACGGCGAGCCGCCTGACGATGGAGAGCGAGGTCCACCATGATAATCGACTTGGAAACCATGACCCAGGAGCAGTACGAGGCGTACCGCGACGAGTGCGACGCCCGGAGCTCGGCCGAGTTCCGCATGCGGCGGGAGCTGTGCGGCATCGAGCTGGCGGAACTTGCCGACGAGCTCGGCGTGCGGATCGACACCGCGAAGCGCTGGGAGAACCCGAACAAGGGCATGCCGCCGAGCGTCCGCGCGTGGGCCTACGTCGACTCGGCCTACGCCGCGCTGCTTGACGCGGTCGGGGCGGCTGTGCAGCAGGTCGAGGACACAGCGGATGCGCTCGGCGAGCCGAGGGAGGTCCACGTGGCCTACAGGCGCGGCAACCAGCCGGCCCGCGACGGCCTGACGGTCGGGCGCTCGAACGCGGTCGCCAGGGCATCCGCGCTGGCGCTGACGGTGCTGGGCTACGCGGCCACGGCCGAGTGGGCCGACGAGGGCGCGGCGGGTCTCGCTGCGAGGGCGCCGAGGAAGTAGCCCCGGAAAATGAAAAGGCCCCGACCGTGGTGGCCGGGGCCGATTTTCCGAGCGATTTTCCGAGCTGGGACGCCCCCGCGCGATTTATTTATCCGGGATGAAAAGCGCCCGAACGATTTTCCCGGCGATTTATCTGCCTGAAACTAAATCTGTCGAAACGATTTTCCCGCGAAACGATTTTCCCAGATGATTTTTGCGGGGTTGATTTTCCCAGGACGATTTCCGCGCGATGATTTCCTGCGGGACGATTTTCGGAAGGAGCGATTTCCATGTCGATGTTCTCCCAATCCGACTACGCCTACTTCTACGAGGACGGCGCCAGAATGTACCACGCCGCCACGGGCGAGGTCGAGCTGACCGATGAGTACAACTGGGATTCCGAGGCGGCTGATTTGCTGCGCGACGCCAACTGCTCGGTCGGCATGCTCGAACCCTACGCCGGAATCTTCGTCACCCGCGACGGCGAAATCCGCGACGCCCAGTACCGCATGCTCGCGATCTCCATGGACGTCTAGGGATTCGCGCCGGGCGATTTCGCCGCATGCGATTTCGCTCCCACATACCTCGCCGCGCCGTCGCCGAACTCAACGTTGCGGTCGAGCCAGTCGAACAGGTCGAGGCACTTGGCGAAGGCGCGTGGCCTGGTGCACCCGAGCATGTGCGCGACCGATTTCCACCCCGCCCCCCACAGCCACCGCTCGGCCACGGCCTCGGCGACCCGCGTGGAGTAGAACCGCGACGCTATGTCCACGGCCTGGAAGGCCATCTCGATCGATTCCTCGTCGCCGTCCTGGGCGTGCTCGAACACGGTCGCGGCGCTCATGACGCCCCGCCGCTCATGACGCCCCGCCGCCGCACATCGGGCAGCGCGGGATCGAGAACTCGAATGTCACGTCCTCGCTGCTTCTGTCGAATACCCCGACCAGGAACTCGCCCTGTTCGGAGCCCAGGATGACCATGGTTCCCGCCCCGTCGACCTCGGTCTCGATGTGCTTTCCGTTTCCGCAGTACTCGCAGCTCATGATTGCCTCCTAACGCTAAATCTCTGCATCATGCAGCCTGCGACTGACATGTTGCGCCCATATCCGAGCGCGCCTGTGTACGCTAGGACGCATCCCCGGCTTCGATCCTCGCGATTTCGTGCGCCAACCGCCTCGCATCGCCCAGGGCCATTCGGTAGACCTCCCGGTCGCGCTCGCATTCCGCCAAGTCCCGCGCCAGCGATTCGTTCTCGCGTTCGAGCCTGTCCACGCGCTCCTGTAGCGCCTCCGCCCTCTCGTGCCATACGTGACGCCCGTCCTGCATCTTGCCGATGTGTGCCTTGAGCGAGCGGTTCTTGGCGCGGGCGGCTTCGAGGTCGGCGGTCAGCTTGTCATTCATGCGTTTCTCGTCCGCGTAGAAGTCCTTCAAGCTGTCGATTGCATCCGTGACCATCAGGCTCGGTTCGCAATAACCGTCCGTTCGCGGATAACGCATGATTCCTGCCGTGTATCCGCCGGGCTTGACGGCTTCGATTACGCATTGATGAACCTGGTCTTTCCAATAATCGCGCTCGGCGGTCAGCTTGTCCACCTGCTCCTGCATATCGGCGAACTCGTCATCCAGCGACGCCCTGCCGCGCATGAACGCGTCGCGCTCGGTGATTGCCGCCTGTCGGTCGAGCCAGCCGAGCACCTTGTCCATCGGCACCGAAATCCACCTGGTCTTTATGTTCGCGGACTCGGGCCACATCGCCGTGCTCGTAGTGTGCGTGTAGTACTCCATCACGTCCACTTCCAGCTGCTCGCGGCTGTCCTCCTCGCCGTCTTGCCGTTGATTTGCAGCCGTTTCCCCGTCGTTCTTGTAGTTGTTCACTACTCCACCTCCAGAATCCTCTCGGCGTACCTGTGCACGTCGAGCCGCACGGGACGCCCCCCGCTGTCGGCCACCAGCTCGCCGTACTCCATCAGCAGCCGCTCGACCTCGCGCGTGCGCTCGAATCGGCGCTCCTGTTCAGCGCCGACCTTGACCACGGCGTAGCCGCCCATCGCGGCGAGACCGCCCGCCATCGCGGCGAGTATGTGCGTAAGCACGCTCATGTCAACCTCCTCTGCTTGCTGCATATAGGCCAGAACTGGCAGTACTGGCAGCGATGCGGGACGTACCGCCCATCGCAGTCGCTCGCTATCTTGCCGAACATATCACTCCCCTTCCCCGCGCAGCCGTTGGGGTTGCGCGTCAACCTTGCGTTTTGCCCATGAGCAGAAGTCGTTTTCATCCACGTCAAACAGGGCGCCGTATGCCAGCTCGCCAATTGCAAGGCAATGCGGTTCGGCATAACGCCGTCCGTTGTTCGTGCCGTCGTGGTAATACTCGCAATCGCGGCAGCGCACGATTTCCTCGTGCCGATGAAACCGTAAGTCAGTAAAAGTCTTGGGCGTAAGGCTCACGACGTACTCGCCGACGTACTCGCTCATTCCGCATCGCCCCTCAGCTCGTAAGCGTTGAGCGCGGCATCCATGGCGGCTTTCAACGTATCCTCAACACCATGCTTGTATGGCTCACCTTCAAGCCATACGTTCCAGTTCCAGCGGCAACCTTCCCATGCACGGTAAACCTCGAACTCGACCTTGCCGCTCATCACGCATCACCCCTCAGCTCGCGTCCGCATATCGGGCAGTTGTTGATTCCGTAGCCCGCGATACAGTAGGCGTTCCTAAACGTAAACAGCGCGGCTGGATAGCCAAAGTACTTAGCGACTCTGATTTCGAAATAAGTATCACCATCGAAATCGCTTACCTTCTTACCGTTCTCGCAGTAATCGCACATCACGCATCACCCCTCATCCATTCAAGAAATGCGTCGTAATCGCCATCGTCATTGCCGTAGCATGCGGGAGCTTTGGACAATGGGCATTTCGCACAGTAGATAGTGGGTTTGTTGCACATGGCGAAAACTTCCATCAACGTCTGCGCTGTCCGCTCGGGCGAACCAAACAACTCAAACCATCGTGAGCCGTTGTTTGCTTCAAGTTCTGCTATGCGCTGTTCCGCTGCCGTAAGTTGCTTCTTACCTTGCATGATGATTCGCTTGCATTCATCAACGGTTAGCTTGCTCATCGCTTCACCGCCTTCCTGACGAACGCACGGCAATCGTGCTCAACGTCGATTAGCGTCCACTTGCCGGCAATCAGGCACAGCCCGTCGTGTGTGCAGTGCAGGCAGTCCTTGCACCTAGCCATGCTTCACCGCCTTCCGAATCTTGAATCCGCAATGAGGGCAATAGTTCTGCTTCATGAGCCAATCGTCAGCGTAGTAGTCGAACTTCGTGTCGCAGTTCGTGCAACGGAACCACACATCGCCCATGCCCTCGGACTCGTTCATGTTGTCCTCGATAACGAACTCGCACTCGCCGCCGCCCATCGCCGCATTCAGCTCGTCGGCGATTGCCTGCCAGTCGTAGCTGTACTCGGGAAGCGCGGTAGCTTCTGGCATGTCGTAGTCGGCTGGGAGGTCGTGCCAGTGCTTCTCGACGGTCTCTCTCACCTGCTCGGCTGTCAGCGTGACGTGTGCGGCATCGCGCAACTTCACGCCCTCTTCGGTCAACTCGATGCACCAGAACTTGCGAAGGCCGTCCCAGCTTGCGCTGATATGCCAGTCGTTCTCAAGGCAGCGCAGCAACTCTGCGATACGTTCCTTCAGCGGGTCGCACAAGCTGTCTGCGTATCTGCCCATATCTTCGGCGCATCTCGCGCAATTTCCACCCCCAAGCTCGGCATTCAGCTCGTCGGCGATTGCCTGTAGCTGAGATACACCGTGATTGCCTATCGCTTCCCATACATCGTGGGCGGTCAATGTGCTTCCGCCCAGCGTCGCGGCGATTGCGTCGTGAAGCTGCGAGTAATCCGCATACTCGATGCGGCCTTGCTCGTTCATCTCATCGAGCAGCGAAAGAACATCGTCAACGGTTGTGCTCATGCGTCCACCCCCTTCTCGAAAACGGCCTTGCGCAGCGTCTCGACGGCCTCGTCGTACGCCGCCACGCTCTCGTCGCCCAGCTTCTCGCCGACGTGCGCCCAGACAATCGCGCTGAATCCCTCCAGGTAGCCGATTGCGCGGGCAACTTTCTCCTTATCGGTCATTCCGTTCCTCCTAAATCCTCCCCGCACCACGGACAAAACCGCACGTGCTCGCGCCGCCACGGCGTCACGTGGTCGAGGTAGCCTTGCATCCACTCGTAGTCGTAGTCGTAGCGCCCCAGCACCCAGCCGTTCGGCTCGGGCCATTGGAAGTCGACGCCAGCGTCCGCATAGCGCCGCAAGCTGAACCCCTCGGGCATGAGGGCGCATCGGTGCGTGGCGAACTTCACCTTCGCCCGACTCATTCGCGCACCTTCCACGCGTACTGCCGCCACATCCAATGGCAGCGCGTCAGCCTGTCCAGGCTCCACCTGTCTGAGCAGTAGTACACGTCGGCGCGGAACGCCTCCAGCCATTCGTCGGCGGTCATGGCGCGCTCGGCCTCTGTCTGGTGCATGTGCTCCCAGTTGCCCTGCGCAAGGTTGTCCCACATGTAGTCGATTGCCCTGCGGGTGAACCGCTCGCGCACCAGAACAGCCTCGAACACCCGCCGCCACAGCCTCTCGACCTCGGCTGGCGAGCAGCCTGGCGCGGCAATGTATCGGTACAGCTCCATGCTGCGCTCGTACGCCCCGCTCATTCGCTCACCTCCACGTCGAAGATAGTCGGCCGGTAAACATATGGGATGCCTACGTAATCGAGCACCTTCCCTATCCCCAGATTGTTGATGCAGTAGTCGTACTGCTTCGGGTATTCGCGCTGCATGCGCTGGAATCGGTTCGGTTCCATATCGTTATAGACCCCGAACATGCAGAACATGCATCCAGTGCGCTTCGTCCCAGTGACGTGCAGGTTGCCTTCCTCGCCTACTATCTCGCCGTAGCACCCCGCGTACTCGATGCCAGTCTCGCGTAGGTAGCCGAGGACGTCGTTCTCCGTCCAGAAGCCGAGCGGAGTAGACTTAACCCTCTTCGCGTCGAAGCTGTTGCAGCCGTGCTGTATGTACTCCTGGAAGCGCAGGCGCGATTCGTCGGCCATCGTCGCGATTATCGGCTTCAAGCCGCTCTCCTTCTCGTATCGGTGGAATGGCCGTTTCTTCATCACATCGCAGCACTGCTCGCTGAACTCGAAGGGCGCGTCCACGAGGTAGCGCCACCGCTTCGCTATGCAGAACCTGCCGTTCGGCGGGTAGCCCTCCCAGCGCAGCTTGCGCATCTTCTCGGTACTGTGGCGGTACTGCCTGATGTAGAGCGCCTGCTCCTTCGACGGGAACGGGTAGCCGTACTCCTCGATGACCTGCTTGAAGTTCATGTTAGGTTTGATTACTTCGTCAGCGTTTTCAATTGCGAACTCTCGAACTTCTGGGTACTCCAAGCCCGTATCGCAGAACACGGCGGGGACTTCGGGGTACATCTCCTTGACTATGTCCACAAGAACGGTCGAGTCCTTGCCTCCCAAGAAGCTGACGTACACATCGCCCTGCCAGTGCTCGTACCAGTCGCGGATTTTCTGCTTGGTGCGCACCACCTTCAGCTCCAGCGGCAAATCCTGGCGCTGCTTCAGAACCTGTGGCGTGATTCTACTCATTCGCCCACCTCGATTCCCAGCTCGCGCATGCGCTCGGCGAACGCCTCCGATGCGCCGTCGGCCAGCACGAGCGGCCACATGTCGCATATCAGCGCGTCACGTGCGTCCACGTCGTTCTCGTAGCAGATGATTTCGAGCCTGTCGTGCTCAAGCATCCGCTCAAGCTCAGCGATGCGCTTGCCCTGCTCGATTAGCTGTATTCCCTGCTCGTGGTTCGCGTCCATGTACACCGCCTCCTTTTCGCGCAGTTCTTCGATGACGCGCTCCTGGCGGTTTATCTCCGCGCAGAGCTTGCCGTTGACGTCCTTAAGGTGGTCGATTTTGTCCAGCAGGCTCGCGTTGTAGCCTTCGAGCGTCCGGACGCGCTCGTGGAGGTCTCCATCCCCGAAGCTCACGCGATCACCTCCCTCATGTCGTAGATTTCCATGCCCGGGCGCATCCCGCCGCGCTCGGCGTCCCGCATCATCGCCAGCGGGTCGGCTGCGTGCTTGGCGCAGTCGTACACTCGGCAGACCGTCGGCCGCGCGTCGTAGGCCATGCAGCGATTGTCCGCATCGAGCAACGGGCAGCGCATGTCCAGCGTGCCAGGCTGCTCGGGCGGGATTTCCAGATTCCTCGCCGCGTGCCTGAGCGCCACGGCCTCATGCGGGAACAGCGGTAGGAACCTCCCGCAGCACTCTCCGCACCCCTCGTGCGTGCCGCGAGCCGTGTACAGGTCGCTCACGCGCTGGGTTTCCAGGAGCGCGGCGTGCACGGCGTCGGCTATTGCTTCCATGTGTCTCTTTCCTTCCTCCACGGTTCGTAGTCCTCGAACGTCGTGCTCTTGAACACGAACTTGTTGTTGCACCATCGTGCCAAGTGATGCTGGTACGGGTCGCTCTTGTCGAACGGCATCACGAACGGGTTCGCGCCCAGCTCGCGAAGCGTCTCGATCCTGTGCATGTCGTACTCGGGTGACGTGTTGAACCCCACGAGCACGTAGAACATGAGCCGCCACGGTTTCAACCCGTTGCGCCTAAGCGTCTCGATTCCCCTCGGCACGGCATCGTCCTGGCTGTGGCCGTCCCACGCGAAGTGGAGCCGCTTCTCGTACCTGACGCTCGCGAGCGCCTTGGCCGTCTGGTCGGTGACGAGCCGAATGTCCAGGGCTTCCCAGATGACCTTGACCACGGCATCGTGCAGCTGCTCGCAGTCGCGGCAGAACTCGTCGGCGTCGGCCATGATGTTGTCGTCGAGCAGGCGCACGACCTCCTGCCCGTCCCAGAAGTCGCCAAGGTCGGCGACATGCCTGACCTCGTTGCCGTCCATCTGGGGCACCACGCACCATGGGCAGCGGTTCGGGCATCCCCTCGTGAAGCGGCCTATCGCGTAGCCGAACTGCGGGTAGAGCGAGTAGTCGGGCATGATGCGGTCGTAGTCTGGCAGCGGCATCCTCGCGTGGAGATCGTAGCCTGGCCCGCCCCTCAGCGTCTCGCAGTCGGGCATGTAGTCGGGCTCGGGGGTGAAGTCAAACATCTTCGACGCGTAGCACAGCTCGGGATGGTCGAAGAGCGGATCGTAGCCGAGCTTGACCGAATCGCCGCGCTGCTTGTGCCACGTGGACGCCCTCATGAGCGCGAGGTTGGGAATTTTGGAGTCCACATCCAGCAGGCAAACCTCCATGTGTCCACCTCCTAGTCCAGCACTTCGCACGACTCGTTGTAGAACGTCCGCACGAAGCGCTCCTTTTTTCCGTCCTCGTATTCCACGGTGATGCACGCGATCTCGCGATCCATGAGGTTGAGCGGTATCGAGAAGTCCAGCTCCCTCGGGTTCGTGAACGCGATGTGAATGTCGGCCCTCATTCGCCCACCGCCCTGTGGTCGCCCTGTTTCAGCCCAAGCAGCCAGTCGGCGCTGACTCCCAGGCAGTAGGCGAGCCGTTGAGCCGCCATGGCGCTCGGCATGCTGTCGCCGTGCATGTACGTGTAGACTTGCGTCCTGTTGCCGAACGCGGCCATGGACAGCTCGTAGGCGTTCACATCGTCCACCGCCATGGCCATGCGCAGTCGCCGGGCGAAGCCGTCCTGGAACGCCCTGCGCCTCAACGCTGCGTCCTTGCATAACCTCGCCATGCAAACCTCCTTAGATTTCGCGTCAGAAGCGCTCGGACGGCGCTCAGACGGTCGTTTTGCTTCTTCCCGATAAGTTGCCCGTCTTTCATTCCCGTACGCCCTTACGGGCGTCTGAGCGCTCGTAGCGGACGCCGTGAAGCTCGATGGCGACGATGCGGCCGTCGCGCATCTCCCAGGCCTCGTCGGGGTCTAGGCGTATGAAGTCCACCCCTCCGTAGGTCAGCGTGCGCAGCTCGGAGGTGTCCATGCCCTCGTACACCGGCGGCACGTCTATGTGCGTGGGAGATTTTGCGTGTTCAGGCTCCGTCAGGTTGCCCCGCTTGCACAGCGGCTGGCTCCACGCCTTGGTGCTGCAATCGCTCATTTATCCTCCTGATTCCCAGAAGCTCGTTGGCGTCCAATCCCATGGCGACGCACAGCCTCGCGATGTTGAGGGCCGAGATTTTGTGC
>Ga0326513_10002722_pt1 | contig 12974 bp, 16 predicted proteins | sample 2_2465_0518_D_FD_203654 | JGI IMG/M metagenome (GOLD analysis project Ga0326513, IMG submission 203654) | Bovine rumen microbial communities from UC Davis, California, United States - 2_2465_0518 | ecosystem: Host-associated > Mammals > Digestive system > Stomach > Rumen | place: USA...
CCCTGGGTATGACAAACCATCACTGAACACCTGGTATAGACACAAAAGGCTTGATGACTGGTACAAGATCGTCAAGGCCGGGAGGGACACAATCAACAACGCGACACTGTACAATGTAGTTTCGTACAGGGACGGAAGGACGGTATTTGAATCTGTCACGCTGAAGCAGGCGCGCGCCGCAATTCAGATTGAGACAATCAAGATTTATCAATATGGAGGTTAATACAATGACGGTAGATCAGTATATGCGGATGATGGTTCCGATCAGGTGCAAAGAGTGCAAGCACAGGCCACATGACAAGCGGGGTCATGGAGTGAGTGAGGACCTTGTATTTCCGGATGATGTCTGTCCGCTCCAGTGTGATGATCCCTGGTATTCAAAGTATCCGGAAGATGATTTCTTTTGCGCGAAAGGAGAAAGCAACAATGTCAAAGATTGACATCAATATTATCCGTAGACGGGATCCTGTCCGTATCACTACGAATCTGCTGGCTGCTATCGTTGTCCTGTTAATGGTCCTGACCCTGGGCGTTTATGTGGCTGTTTTATTGGAGGTGATTTGATTGGCTACCAAATACACGGCATATTCAGAAGCGCGATCAATCGCACGCAAGCGTCTGGAAAGACTGAATGAAGCAGGTTATGTCATCAATGACATACACTTTCCGTCCGTCAAGGAACTGAAAGAGCGCGGAATCTCTCCCGGATCCGCGCTCCGCGCTGTGGAGGCTTTCCTCCAGGCTCCTACAACGCTCATTGAATATAGGAAGGAAAGCAAAAAGCGGGACATTGCTTTCCGGCAGACTGAGCATGGTGTCCAGGTCGGTGAGCGCGAACGGATCATGAAGCGCGTGCGGGACGCAGCCTACAGGGAGCGGGTCCGCAACCTGACGAAAGATGAAAAGAGACTGATGAAAGGCGCGCGGAGACTGGGGTTGAACATCACTCCGTCAACCGCAGCTGCGTTTGCTGAATATGTGAAATACAGGGATGCCCAGGGAAAAGGATCCATGAAGTATTGGTTTGCCAATATTGTCGAGGATTACATGGACGCAACCCAGGGGAATCCCAGGAAGAACAGCGCGGTGTTGCAGGACTATCAGCGGTTCCTCGCGGACCGCAGCGCGTTGGTATCAGCTGCGGACGCAATGAAGAGCAGTGAAACCGCCATGACAGCGGATGATTTCAATACATCATGGATTGAGTTTATACAGGCGAGAGGATGATAATCGTGTTATTTCAGATGGGAGAAATAACAGCAGGAAAAGTTGACTTGAAACAGGTTCTTTTATCTCGCGGGATCCTGCCCAGGGAACCAAAAGCCAAGAAACCGAGTAACAAAGCAAACAGTTATGTGAATGAGATTTCCGCTTTTGACATTGAGACATCCCGCCTGGATCTTTCCCAGGATCCGAACAGTCATGACTATCACGCTTTCATGTATATATGGCAGTGGCAGCTTGGTGACGATGTGACAATCATGGGACGCAGCTGGACAAGTTTTCAGACACTTGTCCAGCTGATCGCCAATGCATTATATGAGATCTCCGAGGACCAGAACCTCCCGGAGATCCCGCGTCATGTTTGTTGGATCCACAATGCCGCGCATGAATTTGCATTCCTGACTGGAATTTATCCTTTCAAGGATACGGAAGGATTTTACAGGGATGTCCGGAAACCTATCTGGTTCAGTATGTATAATGTAATTGAATTCCGCTGCAGCTACCTGCAGACAAACATGTCCCTCAAGGCCCTGACAAAGAGATACGGAGTCAAGGAAAAGCTGTCCGGGCAGTTATTTGATTATGATAAAGTCCGTTTTCCCTGGGATCCGTTGACGGATTATGAACTGGAATACGCGGGAACGGATGTTCAGTCACTCGTCCAGGCCATGCGGATCCGGATGGAGAAAGACGGAGACAACCTGCAGACAATCCCGCTGACATCCACAGGATACGTCCGGAGGGATGTCCGTCAAGCGTTGAAACCTCTTTTCCTGCAGATCCGGGACATTCTCCCGCAGGAGCAGGAGTACAGGTTGCTTCGCAAAGCATTCCGCGGAGGAAACACACATTGTAATAAAGCGTATTCCGGGAAAATACTGGAGAACATTTATTCCTATGATATGGCCTCATGCTATCCGGCGATGCAGCTGACCAAGTCCTATCCAATGAGCAAATTCAGATTTCTGGATGACCGTTTGTCCCTTGACAGGATCCTCCGGTTTCTGAAATTGAATTATGCTGTTGTCGGATTGTATGAGTTTACGAATATTCGATTAAAGAGGAAGAAAGAACCAATTCCGTATATCAGTCTTTCCCGGACAGAGTCCATCAATTTCAGATGCGACAATGGACGGTTATTGTATGCGGACTTCTCCCGCATGGCCCTGACGGAGATTGACCTGGAGATCATTCTCCAGCAATATGACTATGACATGATAGATGTGAAATCCGCAATGGTCGCGCAAAAAGGTCCGCTGCCGGAAGAATATAAGGACGTAATCCGCAGGTATTATGCAAACAAAACTACATTGAAATCATCTGAAGATCCTGACGAGCAGTATCTCTATTTTAAAAGTAAGGGTCTGCTCAATGCGATTTACGGAATGAGCGCCCAGGACCCTATCCACAGTGACATCAAGTATAATGACGGTGTCTGGACTGTTTCCGGATATGACCGTCCTGCGGAGGAAATCAACAAAGTCCTGATGAAAGCAAAATTTCCGTACCAGTGGGGAGTCTACACAACCGCATACGCAAGACAGGCCCTCCAGGAAGGGATTGACCTCGCGGGGAAACAGATGGTCTATTGTGACACGGACTCAATCAAGACCCTGGGACCTGTGGACATTGACCGGATCAACGCGGAGCGCATGAAGCGCGCTAAGATCTCCGGAGGGGTTGCGCGGGACCGGAAGGGAAAGGATCACTATATTGGCATATTTGAGTATGAGGGTTCCTATCAAAGATTCGTCAGCTGCGGGGCAAAACGTTACGCATATGAGCAGGACGGAGAAATGCACATCACTGTCGCAGGTGTCACGAAACAGATCAATGAAAAGACCGGGATCCCTTTCGCTGTCGAGGAACTGGGTTGCCTGGAGAATTTCAAGGAAGGGATGACCTGGGTCAAGGCCGGAGGGATTGCAGCAGTGTACAATGATCATGATGATTTCAATTATACGGATCCAGCGTCCGGGAACCAGCTTCGGATTACTTCCAATGTTGCGCTGGTTCCGTCAACCTATGAAATGACATTCGAAACAGATTACAAGAAAATATTGTATGAGATGGACCTGTATGGCGAATACATGGACCGGAGGGAGTAAGATGGGAAAGATTTACACAAAGCACGGTTGGGTTAACTGGAATTGGATTATGGAGGATCCCGCGACTTTTATTGTCATGGTCGGACCCCGCGCGGTCGGTAAGACATATGGTGTATTTGACTGGGCGATTGACAACCATTGCAAATTCATATATGTCCGGAGACTGAAAACGCAGTTGGACCTGTGCGGAAAACCTGCGGGGAATCCTTTCCGGAAGATCAGCATAGACAAGCACATTAACATTGTTCCGTTCCAGTCAGACGGAATTATATCTTTTCGCCTGGACTGCAGGTCCGGGGAAGAAATAGCTTGCGGTGTCGCGTTGTCGACCGTGGCCACCGTGCGCGGTGTTGACTTCTCAGATTATGACATGATCGTATTTGATGAAGCTGTGCCAATGGCAGGAGAAAAGCCAATCAAAAACGAGTTTGATACATTCCTCAATTTTTACGAAACAGTCAACCGCAACAGGGAACTACAGGGAATGAAACCAGTGAAGTGTATTCTCCTGGGCAACGCGAACAAGTTGAGTAATCCATATTTCACTGGCTGGCATTTTACAAAAACCGCGATCAGGATGCTGCGCGGTCATCAGATGGTTTACCGGACTCCGGACGGATCCAGGATGATGATCCTGTTGCTGGACTCCCCTATCAGCAAACAGAAAGCTGACACGGCCCTGTATAAGAATGCGAACGATGGATTTTTAAGCATGGCCCTTGACAATGCATTTCAGACTGACGAAACCAATATCCGTTCAGAACCAATCAAAGAGTACAGGCACATCGTGTCTGTCGGAGAGATCGGAATATATAAACACAAATCGGAAAGAAAATATTTTGTATCCTCGCAGGTATCAACTCCGTATTATTCTGATTTTGGAATCCAGCTGAAAATGTTCCAGCAGGACTATTTCATGCTCCGCGTGAATTATATGATTAATAAAAATGTTTTGTTTGAAGATTTTGAAAACGAATTGCTTTTCAGAGAATATTTTGATTTGAATTAAATAAAATAAAATTGTTGACAATTATAGGAGTTGGATGTAATATAATTACAGAAATTGAATTTGATGGGAGGTCACCAGGATGCCTAAATTTTTAATCATCGTCAAGCGTGATGAGGATGTCAAGAGTTATTCTTTTGAGGACTGTGAGGGCGTTTCAGAATTTACTGAAATGCTGCGGGATTTTGATCATCCATATGAAATTTACATGTATGATGATAAGTCCGGATATATTCGGACAACCCGTTGGCCTGCACAGATCTGATATTGTCGGACAGGATCCGGACTCCGGATCCTGTGGACAGTACCAGCTGGTGCTGATAATAAAAATTTGGGAGGTACAAAACAATGGCAGAACTGACCGCAAGAGAACTTTTCCGGGCGAAAAATGGGGACGGTGTCGAGAATGTCCGCGACTGCGAGGGTGAAATCCTGCGCCCTGTGGCCTTTACCACAAAGCAGTATATCGGACGCGATGAGAAGGAACACAGCGTCCTGATCTTCAAGGATGGCAATCATGGCGGGATGTACAAGACCGAGGTCCGCGCTTTCATTGAGAAATTCACGGACTACATGGACAGCTTCGGAGAGGTTCCGGACGAGGAAAAGCCGGAAATCGTCATCATCCTGACCAAGTCCCAGAAGGGTAACACCTATGTGACTTTCGACCTGGCAGAAGAAAAGTAATCCATCCAGCTGCCGGATCCGGAGAAAATTCTCCGGATCCTTTTTTATTTGCATAAATTCCGGAATTGTGTAAAATAAAGATAGAGGATAGTTGATCACTTCCCATACGCAACCCTCGGAAGGGGTGGGGTGGCTGGGCGCAGCCAAGAGGGTGAGCAACTGTCCTACTTTTTATTTGGAGGAATCTTTTATGCAGGACTTTATTACCATCATTCAATCAGTCGGATTTCCGATCGCTGTTGCAATTGCCATGTTTATCATGCTGCAGCAGGAGCAGAAACAGCACAAGGAAGAATCCCAGCAGATCCGCGATGCCCTGACGGAGCAGAAGATTGCTTTCTCGGATGCGATTCACTCCCAGGAAGAACGGACAACAGAAGCAATCAACAATAACACGCTTGTGATGCAGAGACTCCTGGACAAGCTGGAGGAAAAATAACATGGTGACAGCTGGACATTTCGCGCAGGTCGCGGAGTCATCCAAATATGATTCCTGGAAATACGCGGACCATGACTGTCAGGATTTTGTTGAATGCGTCCTGTATGATTCCGGAGTCCGGAAATCAGACGGATCCAAATATAATTGGAAGGGATCCAACAGCATGTGGAGGTCCGCGCTTTCCTGGCGGGGAACCATCGCGGAAGCTGTCGAGAAATTCGGACAGATCCCTCCGGGATCCTGGGCCTTTATGGTGAAGAATGACGGAGGGGAAAAAGAACGCGGTTACGAGGACGGAGAAGGAAACGCAACCCATGTCGGAATCTATGTTGATGGAGGACGCGTCCGGGATTCCACGCGCAGCACAAAAACAAAAAGAGACGGAGTCGGATACAGGTCCGTCAATGATTTCAATATGATCGGACTTTGCAAGTATCTTGACTATAATGTGGAAAACGTGAATAATAATAATCAGATAAAGTCAATTCTGGACGATATCGAAAATAAACTGCGAGAGATACGGAGGTTGCTGTTATGACTTATTCTGAAATCAAGGACCTGTTATCATCCGGATTTACTCCGGAGCAGATTACCGCGCTCACTACTTCCGCTGCTCCCATCACAGCGGATCATGATCCGGATCCTGTTGACCCCCAGGATCCGGAAGTATCTCCCGCAGAGGGATCCGGGACGGAGGATATCCAGTCCGTTCCGGATCCTGATGCGGGAACGGATTCTGACGGACTGCAGGAAATCCGCAAAGCACTGGAGCAGCTGCAGCAGGAAAACAAGCAGCTGCGGGAAATGATGCAGTCCAATAATATCCGGGACCGTACCACAGAAACCCCCGGGATCCCGGAAGTGTCCGCGGAGGACATCCTGTCCGGATTGATTCGCCCTGTGTACGATGAGAAAGGAGGACGAAAATAAATGATGAAAGTGATCCAGCTGCTGCGGGAAATCCTCGCGGTGCTGAAACAGATTGCTGAAAACAAAATCCCTGCAGCTGCGTCCGGCAGCAAAACAACCGCCAAGAAATGACCTATATAATAGGAAGAAAGTGAGGTACAAATTATGTCTGTCAATTCCCTGAGCTATGAAAACATCGGAACTGTCCTGTCTTCCATTGTCAACCAGGCCGGAGGACGCGCAGCCCTGACAGCTGTCAACACAAAGGACTTTGTGTCTGTTGCCCAGGTTGCTCTGTCCCTTCCGCGTGATGCTGTCATGAACGCAATCGCGGGTGTCCTGGGACGGACCATCTTTGCCATCCGTCCGTACTCCGCGCGCATGGTCGGACTGGAGAAGGACCTCCCGCGCTGGGGCGCGTATATGCGGAAGCTGTCCATCGCGGACAGTGACTGGGCAGATGACCCCGCGTACACATGGCCTGTCATGTATGACGCAACGCAGGACCCCGCAACCGGAAACGGTGAAGCTGTGGATCCCTGGACCATCAAAAAGCCTGACATCATCCAGACCAACTTTTTCGGATCCAGCGTGTACGGTGATCACTATACTGTGTTCGAGGACCAGCTGGAAACCGCATTTAAGAATCCGGACGAACTCGGATCCTTCATCAGCCTGCTGGCAACCAACATGTCCAACCGACTGGAAATGTCCAAGGACGGACTGGCGCGCGGACTGATCGCCAACCTGATCACTTCCCTGGTCGCGGAAGCGGGAAACAATTCTTCTCCCCGCGTGGTCAAGCTGCTGACCGAGTACAACGCTGCCCTGGGCCTGACCGGAGATGACGCGATTACCGCCACAACCGTATACCTGCCGGAGAATTATCCGAATTTCATCAAATGGGCATACGCGCGCATCGCGCAGCTGTCCGACCTGATGACGGAAAATTCCACCATGTTCCAGACGATTGTCAACAACAAGCCTGTTTACCGTCATACGGAACAGCAGCGTCAGAAGGTATATCTGTACAGTCCGGAGCGTCACGCGATTGACGCGCGCGTCCTGGCAGATACCTTCCATGACAACTATCTCCGGTTCGCGGATGTTGAGTCCGTCAATTTCTGGCAGTCCATCCAGACCCCGGACACTGTGACCGCGACTCCCGCGTATACGAATGCGTCCGGTGTTGTGACCAGTCCGCAGTCCGCTGTTACGGTGCAGAAGGTGTTCGGCGTCATTTTTGACGAGGACGCGCTCGGATATGCATACCTGGACCGCAGGTCTATTGCGACTCCGATCAACGCGGCCGGCCTGTATTACAATATCTGGGTACATGCCAAGCAGCGCGTATTCCAGGACAATACGGAAAAGGCCATTGTCCTGCTGCTGGCCTGATCAATCCATCCGGCTCCATAGGGGAGGGGAGAGTCCCCTCCCCTACTTCTTTATAAAGGAAGTGAAACAATGAACGTTGAATTTTACAATTTCAGCAAAAGACGGAACAGCACCAAACAACCGGCATCCGGTTCCGGGACAACATACTCGGATGTCCAGCTGAAAGATGCTACATCAATATACGCACCTGTCATCCTGATCCGTGCATCTGGTATGCCTGTTTCTACAGTCGCGCCTGTGAACACTTTTACATATTGCTACATTGCCAAATTCAACCGATACTATTTTGTAGAAGATTGGATTTACAATGCTGGAATATGGGAGGCACATCTGACCATTGATGTCCTGGCAAGCCATAAGACTGAAATCGGATCTACTTCCGCATATGTGGAACGGAGCGCAAGCACATCAAACGGATCCATCATTGACAACCTCTATCCGGCAAATACTAATTTTGATATTCAATATGCGTCCCTGGCATTTGCGTATTTGAATGTTGCACCATCCGGAGGTACATATGTTGTCGGAATCATCAACTCTGTAGCAAATACTGCCGGAGCAATTACATACTATGCCATGAACCAGACGCAGCTACAGAGTCTGCTGTCTTATATGTTTGGTAATGATATCTGGAATACAAGCGGAATTACGGAAGTATCACAGGGACTTTTCAAGAGTATGTTTAACCCCATGCAATATATTGTCAGCTGCATGTGGTTCCCGTTCCCTGTGGAAACTTTCGCGTCAGGCAATAATGTCACTATGTATCTCGGATATTATAATACGGGAGTCAGTGCAAAACTGGTTAACTCCCTGGCCCACAAAGCATATATTACAGGAACGATCCCCGCACATCCGCAAGCCAACACCCGCGGTGATTATCTCAATTATGCTCCCTACACAGATGTGACATTGTATATTCCACCTTTTGGATCAATTCCGATTGACCCAGCATTTTTCAAATCCGGCAGGTATCTGTATTGTCCGTATTGGGTGGATCATATCACAGGAGAAATTACAATCCGTGTTTCCCTCTGTACATCTTCATCGCTGGTAGAAACCAATGTATGCGCGGAAAGATCCTCCAGGATCGGTGTTAATATTCAGCTGTCGCAGGTCCTCGCGGATTATTCGCATACAATCCAGACAATACAAAGCGGTTTTTCCGGAGGTATCGCGGGAATTGTCGCAGGTGCTATCGGTGCAACTGTACAGAGCGCACTTGACTCAAAATTCCCGTCTGTATCATCTTCCGGGAGCAATGGCAGCTATATGGAATCTCTTCTCCCAGGTACTATTGTTGCAAAACATTCCCGCATTGTCGACGAGGATAATGCGGACCTGGGCAGACCATTGATGGAAGTGAAAACAATCAATACACTGCCCGGTTATATTAAATGCGGAGAAGCACATTTCGCATCTCCCTGTCTGGCTGCGGAACGATCTCAGATTGAAGAACTTATGAAATCAGGCTTCTTTTATGAGTGAGGGATCATAATGGTTATTCAGCAAATCAATGGCTGGTGGATGTCCACTGATACATTGATGGGATCCACTGACACCAGCGCAATCGGACAGCGCATGAAGGACAACGCGCGCAAGATCTATAATTATTTCAAGGGATACGGATGGTCGGATTCCGCGATTGCCGGAATGCTGGGAAACATGCAGCTGGAGTCCACTCTCAGTCCTGCATTGATTCAAAGCACAAACAGATGGAGACTTCCAAACCGCGCAGCTGATCTTTCCGATGTCCCCAACTCCGTTATGTTGAATTTTTATGATTCATATTACGGAGGATCCGGAGGAGGTTACGGTATTGGCCTTGTACAATGGGACGGTTATACAAGCACTGCCCCGGCAGGTCAAAAGCTGGTATCATTTGCGGAACGGTATAATCTGAATTGGTATGACGGAGACACGCAAACGTTCAGAATTTACCGCGAATGTCAGACAAATATACAATGGCAGTCCGCGCAGATCTCCGGAACGGGATGGACCTGGAATAATTATGTCACCAACACGGAAACCCCGGAAGTATCCGCTCGAATCTGGCAAGTATGCTATGAAGTCGCGGATCCTGGGACACTTGCCACAAGACAGGCAAACGCGCGATACTGGTATGATTATTTTATTGCGCATCCTGTCCCGGAACCTCCGGCATGGTTACTGTTTGGAATGAGAAACAAAAGGAAGGTGATTAAAAATGTCAAATACAGGTATTGAAATCCCGGTAGAGTATGACCTCAATAACCTGCTGGCAAATGTAAAGACTCCGAACACAATCCACTGCAGAAATAATAAGCTGTTCGGATTCTTCCGCAGGTATCTGCTCCAGGAAGCATTCTCCATCTATAAATGGGAAATGCCGGATGACTGGGATCCGGATTTCTTCCAGTATGCGCTGTTCTGTTTCGGTTTCGTGGCTGTCATTCAGACGCGCGATTTTGGAGTAATTCCGCAGTATGCTGCGCTGGGAGGATATAATGTATTCTATCGGCCCAGCTATGCAATTATTACGAATCCCCTGATTCGCGGATCCATCCGCGCCAATATCGGAAAGGACTGCACCATTATCAAGCTGATGCCTGATTATGGCGGGATCATGGATCTGGTTGACTACTATGCTGACCGCATGGCCCTGACCTCCGAAACGATTGACGTTGATCTGTGTAACGCGATGGTTTCCACTGTTTTCGGCGCGGAGAATAAAGCGGACGCAGAAGCCTACAAGAAAATGTTTGATCAGCTGCGCTCCGGGAATCCCGCTGTTGTAATCGGAAAGAAATTCTTTGATGATCAGGGGAAACCGACCTGGACCCCCTTCCAGGCCAATGTCAAAAATACCTTTATCGTCACTGAATTGCTCCAGGCACTCCGCAGCATCCGGGAGGAATTCCTCACAGCAATAGGGATCCCCAACAATCCGAATCCTGACAAGCGGGAAAGAATGCTGACAGACGAGGTCAACGCGAATAACGTTGAGACAAGGACCAAGTGTGAACTGTGGATGGAGTCCATCCAGCGCGGGATCCGGCAGACTCTCAAAATGTTCCCGGACATCACACTGTCCTGCAAATTCCGGTATGATGCTCCCGCCATGAATAAAGAGGAAGGAGAGGACGAATAATGCCTGCTACAATGTCAATTCGCGGACTCGCATACGCGGAGGATACTATCTGGAATGAGATGGTACTGCCTACTGGAATGACTTCCGAGGACAAAACCATTATCACAGACAATATCATTCTGGAATGCGCAGAACTGGAGATCCTGTACACGGATCCCTGGTTTATGCGGAAAGCCATAGGCAGCTGGTCCCGGAAAGAGTTGCCGACCTGGGAAAGGATCTATCAGGCGTCACAGGAAACCTACAATCCGATAGAGAACTACAACAGAACAGAGGTCACTACAGAATCCGGAACGGACTCCCGGACGGATTCCGGGACCGGATCCGAAACCCACAGCGGGACGGACACACAGGCCCACAGCGGAAAGGACACTGTCCAGAATTCCGGATCTGATTCTTCCCAGACATCCAGCACAACAACCACAACCGGAACACACACAGACACAAATTCCGGAAACGACACAGTCACGCATAACCGCATGGCGTTCGACAGCAATACAGCTGTGACAACGGACACAGATACCACACAACATGGTCACGTTCTCACCCAGGGGATTGATGACTCTGTGTCTGAATCCGGATCCGCGTCCGTTACCCACGGACAGAAGATTGAAACCACGCACGGAGAGTCTATCGGATTCACGCACGGAGAGTCCATTTCGACCACATCCGGGAATACTTCCACGGGAGAGAACGAGATAACGCGCAACTCCCATATTTCCGGTAATATCGGCGTAACAACCTCCCAACAGATGTTGGAGCAGGAACTCATTGTCTCCCCAAAGCTGAATGTGTATAATTATATTGTACAGAGTTTCAAAAATCGTTTCTGTATTGAAGTATGGTAAAGGAGGACGCGCATATGTCTATGATCAAATTTCCCTATACCAATCTGCATGAACTGAACCTGGACTGGATCATTGAAAAGGTCAAGGAGGCATATTCTCCGGATAACCCTCCGGATGATGTTGTGCTTTCTGTGAACGGAGATACAGGCAATGTCATTCTTTACAAAGAAGCGGATGTGCAGCTGCCGGATGTCGAGGACACTTCATGGAATTTCTTCCGTCTCGCGGATGGTTCCGCTGTCGGTATCAAATTCAATAAAGGACTGCCCCTGGAACGCGTCTACGGATCCTCCCGGTTCGCAATCTATGACACTGGCAATCCTCCTCCGTATCCTGTTACCTCCGTAAATGGGCAGACCGGAGCAATCACAATCCAGATTGCTTTCGGATCCCTCGCAGGTGACACTGTTTCCTTCCTGACTTCCTCTCCCGCACATTCCTGGTCCCTGGACCGGGAAACGCTGGACGGTGCGGCATCCATTCGCCTGGATACTACGAATGACGAGATCTCCGCGTATATCGAATATGTCTCCAGTGATGACACGGTGCATACCTCCGTAAAGCTGCTGACTCCCGCAGACATCCCGTCCTCATCCGGTGTTCTGTCTGTGAACGGTGCTGCGGGTGTGGTTGTGCTCACTGCGGAGGACATCCACAGGACCGGAACCAATGCAGAGACTGTCGAACATTGTCTTGAATCCCTGACCACTGACACGCAGAACCTGTCAACCAAGATCGGAACTGTTGGATCTACATCACTCCAGTCTCAGGTCAATACCATCAACGGAACCCTGGCAGGCATCCAGGAGGATATTGGTACTGTTGGATCTACTTCCCTCCAGGCCCAGGTAAATACCATCAATGGAAAGATTGGATCTGTCGGATCCACCAGCCTACAGGATCAGGTTAATGCAGTGAACACTAAACTGGGGACTACATCCTCGTCCGGATTGACTGCTGCGTCTGGTGTTACTATTGATATGCAGAGAACGCTGATTATTAACAAACTGGCAGTATATAACCTGGTTGTTACAACAGCATCAGCAATGTCAAGAAATGACACCATTGCAAGTGGATTTGCAAGTCATGACGGTGGCTTTAATGGTGTTCCGACCATACTAGCAACTGATAACAATGGCACGTTTGCCAGGTTTATGATTACGGATGACGGTAAACTCATCTGTGCGGAAAATGTTTCCGCATCTAAATGGAGAATGGCATTCTC
>Ga0326513_10002723_pt1 | contig 12973 bp, 26 predicted proteins | sample 2_2465_0518_D_FD_203654 | JGI IMG/M metagenome (GOLD analysis project Ga0326513, IMG submission 203654) | Bovine rumen microbial communities from UC Davis, California, United States - 2_2465_0518 | ecosystem: Host-associated > Mammals > Digestive system > Stomach > Rumen | place: USA...
GCAAATAGAAAACAAACAGTGGAGAAGAATACTTCTACTTATAGAGATATAACACATAAAATTATAAGTTATAAACCTTTAAATAGTGGTGCTAATATTGCAAGAGAGATATATGATAATCCATTAAAACCTTTTAATCATGAAGAAGGTACTATTGCAAAATATGTTAGAGGAATTTTAAAGGAGGATTTTGAAATTATGGATAAACAATGGTGTAGAATTAATTATGATACAAATACTTATTAGCCTTTGAGTTTTGAAGAGAAATGTTTTTTGATAGAGTTGTTTAATGAAAGTGATTTAAGTAAAAAGATTATGGATATTACTGCTGATTTTAAGTGTGGGAATATTTCGAGAAAAGAGTTCCAAGAGCAGGTTGGTTTTGTTGCTTAGAGTAAGTATAATAGAGTAATGGATGCTTTTAAAGGAAGATTTGGTTTTAGACCTTATAAGGTGCCAAATTGGCGGGAGAAGCAAGGAGCGATTTGATGGAAGAAGAAATGTTTTTAATGGAAAGAGACTATATTGAAAAAAATTTTGTTTTAAAGAGAAGAGGAGAAGATTTTTTAATATTTTTAGGTGATAAAATTTATGTAAGAATGGAGAATTGTAAAAATGTAAGTAAAGAATTTATAGTTGAAGTATATAAGAGTGAAAAAGAATTAATTTTAGATGACGGAATTGATTTTGATAGAGAGCCTTATGTAATAAATATGGAAGAATATGTAGACGAGTGGATAAGAGAAGGTTTATGGGATTGGCGAAAAGAAGTTAAAGAATATAAAGGTTGTTTAGATTTATTAATGATAATAGGGAAGGAATGATTGATATGGATGGGAATTAAATTATATAAATGATGTAAAATTGAAGTAAAATTATATAAGATTGATGTAAATTGTGGGTGTGTGGTGGGCGACCTACCTACCTTCTATCCCATATTCAAAATACATTCACCGAATATTAACGGGGAAAATTTTTTTTTATAAAAAAAATTTTCCCCCATTATAATTATAATAAAAAATTAATAAGAAATCAAATACGATTTCTTATTAAACGAGGCTCACTTCGGTGAGCCTTTTTTTAATACTATAATATAATATTTTTATAAAGTCAAGTGCGGTCTCGGCGACAAGGTCATATGCCTCGGTCTGAACCTAAGGGCCCTATGATGTATCTGTGAGAGGTGAAGGTACATGCGGCGACCCTTTTTGTGCAAAATACACAAAAATTTCGGGAATTTGAGGGGAATTTTTGTGCAATTTTTTTTGAAAAAAAACTTGACAATGAGGGCGTTTTGTGGTATAATTGGGCGCGGGTCAGAGACACCGCGCCGACGATTGTTAAATATTTAACAATATGCAGATATAAAAAAACAGGGCTTCCGCCCTGCCTGTTTTGAGGATTTATTCTTCTCTTTCCTCTACTTCAATGTGATAGCAAATGTTGCTAATAATAACACGGAAGCTGAATTGTAAATCTTCTTCAATATCTTCTAAAGACATTGAATCTTTATATTTGTGAACAAGGGCTTCTATATCTTTGCCATGCTTTTCCGCAACTTCTTGAAAGATAGTTCTATTAGTCATTTTCTTTTAACTCCCCTTTTATTCTTCCTATTGCAAGAATAAATTCAATAGTATTAATAGAAGATTCTTTAGTCATTTTTTTTATTTTTTTAAAACATGTAGGACAAACAATAAAATCATCTGCCCCATAGCTAACATCATAGGTTGTTTTTTGATTACAGATTGTACATTTCATCTGCTTTTCTCCCTTGCAATATCATTAAATTTTGCCCACATACCGCCAACATTTCCCCCTTCCCAATAAAAATCAAGTTCATCATAAGGAAGATATTTCTGAGTAAACATGATTACAGAATAAGCCTGAGCACGGAAATTCATAACAGAATCTTTAGTAGTTACTCTTTTTGCATAGGTGAGCATCAGCTCAACATACTCTTTAACATCATCCATTGTAACTTTATTTTTCATAATCAAAGTTCCTTTTCTTAAGTAAGTCTGCCAAACAGTCTACAGATGTAAACCCATTCATCATCATCAGTGGCAAAAAACTCAAAATCCTCTTCGTCAGGGCAATCAGGAATCCCTGTTAAAAACCATGCTCCAAGAAGAGTTTCATTCCCAAGGCGAAGCATGTATTCGTGCATATCATGGAGAAGATTCATTCTAATTTTCTGTGTTTCTGTCATATCATTTCCTTTCTGTTGCTTTCCTCTTGACAATTATTATTATATCAAATTATGGGAAAAATACAATATACAAATTGCACAAAAATGCGAATTAATTTTTATTGAAACTGCCTATTGACAAAATTTTGGGCGCTGACACAATGGTCAGCGCCCCGACCAGAAATTACTCCAGAAGGGGCGACCGCCTTAAAATTCTACAAAGATTTTCTTCTGGCAATCAGGACACAAGCCAGAAATAAAACGCTCGCGGTCAGTAGGCGACATGTGCGGAAAAGCATCCTGCACAAGTTCACCAGACTGAAAATCAAGATACTGTTCTGCTTCAACAGTAAGATAGTGATATTTGCTACACATAGGGCATTCAAAAGTAACAGAGATAGGAAATTTCATATTTACCCCCTTTTAATCAAATACAAAGCAACAAAAATCATCAAGAACTAAACGAGTTTCATCGCAATATTCATCACATATATCACGAACATAATCTGCATCAAAGTCATAAGCAATATTAATATGATTGTCACGAAGTGCAATGTATGCTTTTTCAAAATTATCAATTAATGTATCACGTTTTTTCTTTTCTCTTTTTGCTCTTTCGGCTTCAAGAGTGTGAATGGCGGAAGTCAGTTCCGCAATACTAATATCAATATCATTATCATCCTGTTTACATGCTTCGTTGATGAAATTAAGAAGTGCTGTATTTTCCATTTATTTTATCTCCTTTCCTGTTGTTAAGTATAGTATATCAAATTATAGGAAAAATACAATATACAGATTGCACAAAAAATCAAATGAAAATTTGTTGATTATACTTATTGACTTGAAAAATGGCGCGCGTGGTTTGTACGCGCGCCAACCAATCTATAGCTGGCGCTTGTATTTATCTTTCACTCCAAACAAGAAGAACCGCCGCAAGAAGTAACCCAAAAATTACAAAAGTGCCAAGGTGGGGCTGTGAGCCAGGATAAACATAATATATCATTCGTTTTTATCCTCTCTTTCTTTTTCGTACTGATTACAAGCGAAAACACACATATCACCGGATTCACAAATATCACAGTCATTACATTCGATTCTTGTGCCTTTTTTCTTGCAAGTATAGCAAAGACAGTTTTCAAAGTATGAACCACATTTACACATTTTCTATTTCCTTTCTTTCGATAATATCACATGTTTTAATAATTAATTCAAGAATTGAATTGAATATTAAAATTATAGCATATAAGACAAGAAGAATAATATATACAATAATAAGGAAAATACCAATTTTTATAAATAATGCTACCATTTTTTTTATTTCCTTTCTTTTGATAATATTATTATATAATAAAATTTTTATTTTGTCAATACTTTATTCTGAAGTATCGACACCGCAAAGTCTCATAGTCATAGCGATACAAGTAAAAGCGAAAACTCCCATATCATCAGGAATAGCGTCATAAACATTAGGATAAAGTTTTTTTATTCCAGTAAGAAACATTCCGCCCCAGTTTCCGCCACATGCTGAGCAATGGTCAAGAAAAGCCTTTGTATTTCCATTAAAAGGCTTTACAGTAAAAGCGGCTTCAATAACTTTTTTGCCATCTTCTCCCCAATTTTCAACAAGATAGTTTTGTGCTTCAATAATCATATCGTAAGTAATCATTTTATTCCCCCATTATTTCATAAATGTTATCATATTCTTCATCTGAAAAATCATCTGCAATTACATAAAAAGATTTTGTTTCTTTATTAAAAGAAATATTTATGTTGTTGCAATAAGTGTCATAATCGGATAAAATATTAATAGCTTGGAGTCGTGCTTCTGCATAATTTCTACATTGTATAACCATTTTTATCTCCTTTCCTCTTGACAATTATTATTATATCAAATAATGGGAATAAAACAATAGGCAAAATGTACAAAAATTGGATAGAAAATTTGTTAAAAGTGACATATTGACAAAAAAATGGCGCGCCTGGTTTGTAGGCGCGCCAAAAAGGCTACCACCTTTTACAGTGGTAGCCTGTGGATTACTGAGCATCAGCCTCAGCAGGCTCAGCATCAGGAGCGACAAAGTCAACCCCCACAACCGCATACATGGTCTTCTTCTTATAGACCTTCTTCTGTACCTCGTCAGCCTTCACAAGCTGTCCGAGCAGTGCGCCCATCTTCTGGACAGACAGGTCTGCAAGCCTCTCGTCCGCCATCAGGTCAGCCATCAGCATGAAGTCCTCTGCCTCGCCAAGAATCTCAAGGATGATAGCTTTCAGAGCCTCGTTGGCTTTCTGAGTCTTAGTAGGGCCACCCTTGCTACCACGCTTTGCAAGCTGTGCGGACAGGGCTTTCAGGCGGTCAGTAGCTTCTGCGTTGGAGTCACCGATAGCCTCGATTGCGATTGCCAGTGCCTGTGCGTAAGTCATGTTTGTCATAATGTACTTCCTTTCTTTTGAGAATTTGTTTTCTTTACTTTATGTATTTATTATACTATAAAGTTTTTTGTTTGTCAATATTTTTTTTATTTTTTTCTGTCACTTGTTACTTTTTCGTGGGTATTTATGTGAACGCACGCCCCCACAGGATAAAAAAGTGTGCACACCTTAAAACCTAAAAGGCGCTTTATTACAAACTCCCATACACTTAGTATCCTTTCGTGAAACCTCATTTTCTAAAGATATTGTAGCATAAATGTTATTCCGTGTCAAGCCTTTTTCGGTAATTTTTTAGGTTTCGCTTGCGGAAGTTCCATGGCACTATCCGTAAGCTACTTTTTGGGGCTGTGCTAACCGTCTTAACTTTCGGCTCTCTCCCTCTCTCATTTTGTAATTAAATTATAACAGAAATTTTTTTATTTTGCAAGTACGAATATCAGGAAATTTTTTATCGTAAATTTGTTTAAAAAAATGCTTGACAAAAAGACTCGGAGTATGGTATAATAGAATTTTGGCGCGCATCGACCGATGCGCGCCCGGCCATTATACTACTTCCCGCCCAGGTTGTCAAGTGGTAATTTTTCATAAAATTAGCAGGCTGCTTTTGTGCAACCTGCTGATTTTTACTTTTTCGGGGGACGATGCTTGACAAGTTTCACAGTGTACGAATTACCGTTAAAAGTGAACGAAAATTCCGCTTCATTCTTAACACTGGAAACGACACCGCCGAACGCTTCAACCGCAGTTTTAATAGCAGTCAGCAGACCGCCTTTTTCTGCGTCTACCTTGCGCTCCCTCACAACCTTTTTCCGCTCTTTATCGGCTTTTTCGTATCTGCGGATTTCTTTTGCTTTTTTGGTCATTTCATCCGCTTCTGCGTCATCTGTATAATCATGGTCAAAAAGCCATGTTTCTATCGCTTCTTCTGTGGACAACTCAAGTTGATTTTTCAGCTTATTAATGTCTCCATCAGGAATGTTAATTTCCTTGCCGTTGAAATTGTATTTCATAACAAACCCCTTTCTTTATTTTCTAAAAAAATTTTATCAAAAATTTTTTAATTTGTCAAGAGGCAAAAAGCCGATATTCCATCGGCTTATGCTGTTTAAAACAATGAGCCATAATCTTAGTCTCTATCAGAACATCTTCAAGCCCTGTGTGTGACTCTTCAAAACCATTCATACCTGAAATATATCTAAAAAGGATTTCAGCGGTCAGCCGAACCTGTGGGACTCTATGATTAGTCATGTATCCATTTCTTTCGCAAAACCGTCTATAACTTTTCTGTTTTCCGATTGTCTGTCGTGCCATTTTCAAAGTATCCCAAATCTCCATTTTGTAAGGGAAAAAGTAACGCTTTTTTGACTTGTAAACCCAACGGATAGTATTTGTAAGAGCTTTCCAGTCAAAACGTGCATTGTGTGCGAAAATTGCGGAAACCCCATATTCTTTAATATCAGACCAAAAAGCATTATACATAGTTTGGAAAGTTACAAGTTTTCGCTGTCCACTCTTTACCTGTTCCCAATACATAGGGATTTTTTCTGCATAATAAGCGGACGCCATAACGTCTTTCATGGCTACAAATACTTCATAAATCAGAAAAGAACGTGTTTTATAAATATTGCCCCTTTTATCAGTAATTGCCCATCCAATATCATAAACAAGCGACTGCGATAAATCCAGTTTGTCCCCATCAATAACGAGACCGTTACAAGTTTCAGTATCCATACCCATGATGTATTTGATTCTTCTGTCCATAGCTTTTATTCTCCTTTACTGTTGTGTGTGTTCTTTGTTCCTTACAAGTATTATTATAAGGGATAACAAGCGGAAAAGCAAGCAGAATTTTTAAAAAAACTGCACAAATTTTGGGATTTTATTTAATTAAAATTTGTGCAAGTTTTCTATTGACAAAAAGCTGGCAGGTATGGTATAATTAAATTTTGGCCCGCGCCGGAGCACTACGCGCAGGCGCGGGCCAGGCATAAAAATAGGGCCTGGAATATTCCAGGCCCACACACAGAAAGGAGGACAAATAAAGCCAGTCAAATGTGCCCGAAGGGATTTGAACCCTCGACCCTTTGATTTTTTAGTCCTTCAGAATTAACAATCACAAAGTCTTTATTATATCTTCTAATTTAAAATCTTTAGCAAACAAAATACCTTTTGTTTGACCATTCTTTGTAGGAACAAATCTTAATCGTTGTGCTCTTTTCCCGCATAAATTATAAGGGATTAAGTAACATTGATTTTCATACATTGTTGCAAAAAAATCCACATCATCAGCACTATAAGATATATTTAATGTTCCTTTTGTATTAGTATGACTTGTACTTGTAGCAAAATCTAAATAAGAATTTTCTTTAAAAGTTCCAGTTTTTACTTGGATTTTGTATAATTTTCCTTTTATATCTGCTATAAAGTCATACCGAGAACTTTGCACTAATGGCTTTGAAACTAAAATTCCCTGCTTTAAAAACTCCAAAGCGACTTGTTGTTCTGTTATTTCTCCTATAAAATGACTACTTAACATTAAATCACGCTCCTTCGGAGTGATTGTCATTCTACATGAGTCTAAAAAGTCAAATGCTCTACCAACTGAGCTACGGGCACGTAGGCGGTTTTGATAAGGGAGACCGCAAACTCCCCAACAGATTAGGCGTCCTCTCCCTCTGCTACCTCGGCATCAGGAGCAACAAACTCCGTGCCTGCAATAGCATACAGGGTACGCTTTTTGTAGACCTTGCGGACGACCTTTTCAGCCTTTACAAGCTGACCAAGCAGAGCGCCCATTTTCTGAACGGACATACCCTCGGGCATACGCTCATCTGCAAGCAGTTCCGCCATAGGGACGAAACCCTCTACCTCTTCGAGGATTTCAAGGATGATTGCCTTAATACCCTCATTAGCTTTCTGAGTCTTAGTCATGCCACCTTTAGTGCCACGTTTATTCAACTGAACAGTCAGAGCGTTAAGACGCTCAACAGCTTCGGGGTTAGTCTCACCAAGAGCCTTGATTGCGATTTCGATTGCAGTTACATAAGTCATCTGATTTGCCATAGTGTTTTTCTCCTTTTTGATGAATGAATTGTTTTTTTCTTTATCTTATGTAATTATTATATCATAAGATTTTTTGTTTGTCAATAATTTTTTTAATTTTTTTCGTAAGCATGGCGCCAATGCTTACTACCTTTTATTCCTTTTCACGCCAAAGGAAACGGACAGGTAATCCTCGAAACGCTGTTTATCTTATTTCCTTTTCCCTAAAGGTGGCTCTCAAACAGTAATTTGCCGAACAGGGAGAGTTTTTTAATTCCTTTTCTCTCTTGGAACAATTATATTATATAAAAAATTTTTAAAAAACACAATACCGGAATATTGCACAAATTACGGGATCTGGATGGATGTAAATTTGTGCAGGTTTTCACTTGACAAAATCTCAGGGGTATGATATAATTAAATTTTTCGCCGCGGCCCGCAGGACCGCGGCGCAGGCAAAAAAAAAAGGGCTAATAGCCCCCTATCTGAATTTACGCAATCAGACTTGACAAAACAGGAATGATATTTTCGTTTGCGTTGATTGTGTCCCCCAGATGCCAACCGTTCCGAACCTTTTCGTTATCATCGACCAAAATCTGAATACCCCCATGTTTACGAGTGCAATCCGCTTTAGTCGTTCCATACTTTACAAGGTGAATTTCATCATAGGGGAAATCGTAGCGGTTAAGCCAGTTTCTTTTTGCCTGTTTGACTTTAGCGTCATATTCAGGGGAAGAGTCTTTAGCAAGCCATGATGTAACAGCGATTCGCCAACCATCATTTTTAAGTACCCACAGGATTGCGGTCAGCACCACCATATCATACATGGGTTTAGCTTTTTCATACGGTGTAGGGTCTTCCGCCCTAAGCATTTTCAGCCATCCTTTAACACCATACAGGTCAGCGATTGTACCATCCATATCAAATACAAGTGTTTTCATTGTTTGTTCTCCTCTCTTTTGATGATTCTATATTATCATATTTATAAAAGAATGTCAAGCTATTTTTTTAAATTTCAAAAGTATCATTACCGAATATATTAACCATCTCATAAAACTCTTCCACAGAAGAACAATCAAAAGAAGCACCGTTGATTTCTGCAATCTTTTCACCATAGGCTTCAAAGAAAATAGCGTTATCAGTTTCCGCAAGAACAGTGAAAGTAGCTTTGATAAATTCTCTATGTGTCATTTTTTATTTTTCCTTTCTGTTGCTTTCCTCTTGACAATTATTATTATAAGGGATAGCTATTGAAAACACAATAAGCAAAATAAACAAATTTCGGGATCAGATTTTGTTTATTTTTATTTCAATTTTCTCTTGACAAAAAGGCGGCGGGTATGGTATAATAAAATTTTGGCCCGCGCCGGAGCACTGCGCGCGGGCGCGGGCCAAGCATAAAAAAGCGACTTTTAAGGGGAAGTCGCCACCCCATAGGATTACTCCTTTACAACCAGAGTATAAACAACATGCTTGTCAGCCTTGCCTCTTTCGACGATGCCATCTTTGACCATCTGACCGAGAAGCGCACTCAGCTTCTGAGGGGACATACCATTAGGCAGACGAGGGTCAGAAATCAGCTTCGCCATGCCAACAGGCTCCTCGGCTTCGCCGAGGATTTCAGCAATCATCTTCTTGATGACTTCATTTGTCTTCTGAGTCTTGGTCGGACCCTTAGAGCCAGAGTTACGCTTCGCAAGCTGTGCCTGGAGAGCCTTAAGGCGGTCAACAACCTCAGAGAAGTCATCACCGTACTGGATATTCTCATTCAGGAAGTTGATAGCGGTGGAAAGTGCGGTTGCATAAGTCATAGTAGTGTTTGCCATAGTGTTTTTCTCCTTTTCTGATGTTGAAAACTTGTTTTCCTCTTGACAATTATTATTATATCAAAACTTTTTGTTTCCGTCAAGAGGTTTTTGAAAAAAATAAGGGGGAATTTTAGTTCCTTCAGACTCACGCACCCAACGGCGTTATGGGCTCGTATCCCCTATGAGTTGTTTCCTAACCGCTCTTTTACTTCGCTGGGACTTACAATGGCAACTATGCGCCTTCGGTCATTCCGATGCCCTTTCCCACTCTTTATGAGTGACGGCTGAACGCTGGCTACGAACGAAGGGTTTTAACGACTTTTCCTTGTCAATCACTTTTCCTTTACCTTATGCATTTATTATATCAGGTTTTTAGTTTCTTGTCAAGGCTTTTTTGAAAGTTTTTTAACTTTTTTAGTGATTGACCAGAGCCTGACCCCATAGCCGTAACCACCGATTAAGTTTTTTTCTTTCCCTTACCTTGTAAATATATTATATAAAATTTTTTTAAAATCTGCAAGTCGGAATATTGCACAAATTTTAGGATCATGGAGAATAAAAGTTTGTGCAGATTTCCTATTGACTTTTTTCTGGCGGTGTGATATAATAGAATTTTCGCCCCGCGGCGGAACCAAAGGGCCCGCCGCGGGGCGAGCAAAACAGAGGGTTTACACCCTCTGTCCACCCTGACGGATGAAACAGCCGGAACACTCATAAGCGCCATTTCCGACAGCCTTAACCCCAGTCAGGTTGAGGATGTACAGACCGCAGGCTTCGATTGCCTTGCGGATGATAGCAACCTCATTAGAGGAAGCGTTAACAGTGACAGCATACTGTGCAAAATTCATCATAGTAGTATTCTCCTTTTCTGTTGTGTTGTTTTCGATGATTTAATTATATTTTAAATAGTTTGTTTTGTCAATATCTTTTTTAAAATTTTTTCAATCTTTGTGGTCCTGACCCGTGAGGTAGATTGAAACCCAGAGCGGTTTGTGTCGTGTCCTCGTCGCCATAGCACGGCTTTTTGTTTATTGAGGAGTTTGCTCTCCTCATTTGATGTATTTATTATAGCACCTTTCAGTGGCTATGTCAATACTTTTTTGGTAGTTTTTTCGGATTTCGTATCCATCTGGATTAGTCGCTACCAACCTTTCAAACGTCAGGTTATCTTTATTTCTTTTATAGAGGCTGAACACCTGCAAGCACCTCTTTGATGATTTAATTATATCATCTTTTTTATTATTTGTCAATACTTTTTTTATTTTTTTTAGGGGAGAGCCACAGGTCTGTATGTGGATACCGCATCTCCCCTTGACAATTATTATTATAAGCGAAAATCACTAAAAATGCAATAGGTAATAATACACAAATTACGGGAATTAAAATATTTTATTTTTGTATAATTTTCCTCTTGACAAAAGGGCCTGTGGTATGGTATAATTGATTTTTGGGGCGCCGGCGGAAAGGAACGTCCGCCGGCGCCCCATGCATAAAACAGGTGCTTCTTGTTTCCAAGAAGCACCATTATACTTTTTACCTTGCCTTGAAGAAAAAGTAGGGGTGAAGAGTTCCCTTTTTTACTCTTTCAGCGATGTACTTTTCCCGGGCTTCCTTTTCATCGGGGGCTTCGATTTCCACAAGCTGAACGTGTTTTTCGGGGAAAGGCAGGTCCTTAATGTCATTGTAAGAAAACAGTCCGCCACCATAAATAACCTTATGCATATCTTTTCTCCTTTGCTTTTGCTTTTGTTTTTTGATGATTATATATTATCATATTTTAGAGGTTTTGTCAATACCCTATTCTACAACATAGATGATTTTTCTATCCTGAGAAATCCAGCAGTCACGACCTTTTTTATCCAGACCGATAAAAGTAGCGGGAACATTCAAGACAGAGATGACCATGACTCTAAAATTAGGGTCAAGATTATATTTTTTAATAAGAGTTTTTCTTGTAAATCTACTCAGAGTAATCATTGCGGTCTCCTTTCTTATTTCATATAATGGTTTCATGGAGAGAGCCACAGGTCTGTATGTGGATACCGCATCTCTCAGGGGAGCACCACTGGTCTGTAGGTGGCGGATACCTGAACCTCATCTTGGTTCGCTCCCCTTGACAATTATTATTATAAGGGATAGGGGTTAAAAATGCAATATACAGATTGCACAAAATTTCGGGATGATCTTTGTGCAATTTTTTTTGTAGATTTTGCTTGACAAACTGGCGGCAGGTATGTTATAATGGAACTTTGGGCCGCGGCGGTGAGGGGCGTACCGCCGCGGCCCAGCCACAAGACCAGACCGCGATTTTATTTACTCCTCTTCATCATCCCATTCGTCATCCCTGAGAGCCATCTCTTCCAGATTGGCAAGCTGTTCATCGGTCATCTGAGGATTAATCTCAACCTCGATGCAGAACCAGATGGCGATTTTGTCCTCAAGCCCGAGGGTTCTCATTACTCTATCCATTGCCATGTTATTTCTCTCAGTGTTAGTCATTTTTTTATCCCCTTTCCTTTACTGTAATTATATTATATCAAAAATTTTCTTTTTTGTCAACCGTTAGAAATCAATTTTTTTATATTTCTGACGGTTATAGTCCTTTTTGGACTTGTGTGTGCGGATTCCTGTATTGAAAGGAACAAGTACACGTTTCTGTGTATTTTTTGCTTTCCGTATTTTTTTATTTTCGTTGATTGCCATGATCGTTATTCTCCTTTTCTCTTGTTGATGATTATATTATATCAAAGGGGCTGAGGTTTGTCAACCCCTTTTTTAAATTTTTTACCTTTCAAATTCCATGATAGTATCATAAGGTTCTTTATCAAAAGATAATTCTGCTCCCCAATTATCGCCCCAGTTATCCGTCCATGCGTAAAGGGAAACGGTCTCATTTTCATCATGTTTTGCAAGAATCGCCATAAGTTCCTTTACAGTCATAGTATCAGTCATTTTTTTATTTCCTTTCTTTTGTGTGTGTTTTGTTTTCTTTCGATGGTTTAATTATATCAAAGGGCTTGGCTTTTGTCAAGCCCTTTTTTCATTTTTTTAAATTTTATTATATCCTGCTCTCATATGTTCCATAGCAAGATTGATAATGTTCTGCGGAGCTTCACCTTCTGCATAATACCGTCTAATCTGATTTGGCCTTGCAATAAGGATTGTAATCATAATGCCTGTCCGCTTGTTGTAGATTACTACCAATCCGGTTGTGGTAATCTTATGGATTTCAGGCCCGTTCTTATGACCACGGTCTACAGTGACTTCCTTTACAACCTGCCCCATTCCGATCTGGGCGATAATCTGGCTACGTCTCTGGCGGTCGGCTCTCCAATGCTTGCTGTTCATGTCGTATCTCCTTTCCTTTATCTTATGTATACATTATACATCAGGGGAGTACGATTGTCAAGTAAAATATTGCACAAAATTTTAGGAATTTTGTGTACGATCTTTGTGCACGTTTCCGATATTGACTTTTTCTCGGTATAGTGGTATAATG
>Ga0326513_10002724_pt1 | contig 12969 bp, 14 predicted proteins | sample 2_2465_0518_D_FD_203654 | JGI IMG/M metagenome (GOLD analysis project Ga0326513, IMG submission 203654) | Bovine rumen microbial communities from UC Davis, California, United States - 2_2465_0518 | ecosystem: Host-associated > Mammals > Digestive system > Stomach > Rumen | place: USA...
AATAATGTCTTTGACCGTATAAGGATTGAACACATCACATAGGATCGGAGTGTTTTTCATCCCTGCAATATATAGTTTTGTAGCACCAGCAGGAGCAACAGCAGAAAAGTCAACCATTGTATTTGTTGCCCCCGTTGTATTTTTTCCTGTCTTTTCGATCAGAATGTTATTGCTGTCGGTGAAGTGAGCAATGAAGTAATTTGCGTATACCCTTGCTTTCATCCGGTATGTTCGTCCTGCTGTAACAGGAACTTCCATAACCTGTGAATATGTGTCATTTGTAAGGCTTACAACACTTCCAACTAACACACCGCTACCAATGCCCTTATTTTCCGTAACGGTAACGTTTGACAAAACAGCATTGTACGTTCCGTCAGAAAACACTGTCCTTGCGCTTGTTTCTGCGAGATCGTCCGCTGTTTTGTTCGCCTTTGCGATAACATCAGACACGGCAGACGGAATAATTGCATAGTTTCCTGTTGGATTTCCGGTTTCTGTTGATGACCATTCAACAGCAAATCCAACATAATTTCTTGTTGTTATGGTTATTGTTTGTTCTCCCGTCTGTTTCCATTGTGGGTTTCCACCGTCCTGCGCTTCTGCATCGTAATATGTGAAAACAGACATAGGATCAACAGAATAAACTGTATATACACCAGAAGGAAGATATATAAGGTCTTTACTCCGCATGGAATTTGCGTTTACTTCTTTCCCGCTTAATCCCCATGCACCCCTCTCCCACTCCGGGAAGAATTTATGGTATCCGTTATTTGCTATCTGGGCAACATTTGCCTTTTCATCCGTCAAGTTGTCGTCCACGCCGTGAATAGCTGTCTTAACGTCAGATACGTCGTCCTGTAAATCGTCCAGGATCCCGGCCACATCGGCCGCCAGTTTTTCTTCTGTGATGGATCCATCCGCGACGGATATTTCCGGGTGTGCTTCCAGGTAATCCTCAACCGCCTGCTGAATTACGGCCGGATCCGCTTTCGGTGCCAAGGCCTTGATCAGGGCGACTGTTGCTCCAATACCCGCCATTGTTATTCACCTTCACTTTCTGCAGTTGTCGTGGCTGGTGCTTCCGGCAGGATCCAGTCCTCCGCCTCTTCGTCATAGAAGTAAGTCAGGCCGGTGTCGATCTCGACGAAGATATTACCGGTCCGCTGGGTCGTTGTTTCGTCATCTCCCGGCTTTTCGTCTGTGCTCTTGCCGGCATAGGCCCGGAAGATCTGTCCGGGTGTGATTTCCTCGAAGTCGATCAATCTTACGTGAGATACTGTTTCTCCTGCCATTGTCTTTTTCTCCTTTCTTATTAACCGGCGGTGATTTCGCCGCCGTACATCTTAACCAGTTCCTCCGCCTGTGCTTTCGTCAGGCCTTTGATGGTCACTCTGTACCGGGTCTCGACCGGTGTTTTGGGTGTGCTGGTCAGCTTTTCCCAGGTCTTCGGGCCAATCACGCCGTCAACGTCCAGCCCCCAGTCCTGCTGGAACTGCCGTACCGCGTTATAGGTCGCTGTGCCGAAGTCGCCGTCCGCGCCGCATATTCCCAGGTTATACCCGCGCTCGATCAGCAGCTGCTGGGCTTGCTTCACGTACTGGTTCTTATTGCCCTTCCGCAGTGTAGGCAGTTTCGGCGTTGTCTGTTCCGGTTCGGTCTTCGGTGTCGGGTCCGGCATGGTCTCATATAGTCCGATCGGCACCGCCCAGTGCGTCCACTTCTTGTTTCTGGCCGTGAAGTGCTGGACGCCGCTGGAGCACTCCACGGTTTCGTTGTTAAACCCGAAGCCGGTGTGGGCCATCTTGCTGCCGTCCGAAACAAAAAGACACACCAGCGTATTCGCCGGTATGCCGTCTTTGATGGTTCCCTTCTGTGCCCAGTTCTTGCCATTCCACTGGCTGGTAGCGCCCTCGCCGATCAGGTCAATGCCGACCCGCAGCAGGCACCAGTCAGTGAATCCCCTGCAGTCAAAGCATCGCACCCGCTCTCCGCCTGGGTACCATTTGCACCCGGAGCAGTTCCGGCTGTCGTAGCCTGGGCACTTCGTCTTGATGGTTGGATGTGCGTCGCTGTATCTTTTGTGGCGCTCGTTCGGCGTGCAGTACGCTCCCCACGCCCCGAACACATACGGCCAGCCGACGCAGGCCAGCGCCGTCTGCCATACGATGTCCGCTTTTGTCCGGCCCTCCGCTGTCAGCTGCGCCACCAGCAGATCGACCTGGTTCGCTGTGTTCATGGTGTCCTCCTTATTATGTTGTCAGTTCGACGATGATCGGGAATATCTGGAACACTGCTCTGCTGTTGCTGTCAAAGTTGGTGTAGGATTCAGTCGTGTCGATTTTGAATGTCGTGCCGTTCGCTTCTGCCATGAACCTTGCGTTCTCTCCGGCCCGGACGCCGTTCGCGTTGCTGGTCAGCCCCGCGCATCCGATATTGATTCTTTTCTTCGCCTTTTTTGAGTTCGGGAAGTAGATCGTAAATCCTGGGTTCGCTCCCGTGCGCGTATAGTTGCTGATCGACAGTCTGCCTTCAATCAGGCACAGATCCCCGGCAATGTGATACCTTAATCCAAGGCCGATCGTTCCCGTGCAGTTATATAAGGTTATACTGGTTGCCGCGAAGTTGTTCTCACCGTTCCCGAACACAGAAGCAACGTCGTGTTTATCCAGGATTTCCATATTCCCGTTTATGTCCGCAACGTTAATATCTTCCGTCCCTGCTGGTTTTTTCAGACTCAGGTTTGAAGTGTATGTTGCCATTTACTCTTCACCTCTCTCATGTTTTCTGATCCATTCAATGAACTCTTCCCCGGTGATTTCTCCGCCGTCATACCGTTCTCTGTTCACGGCCCGCATCACCAGGTCAAAATCATGCTTTGTGCAGTCTCCTATCGCTTCCCGGTGATCTTCGTACCACTTCCAGACCTCCGCCGCAAACTCTGTCTTGTCCTCTTCGATGTCCGGCGCTTTTACCAGCGTGTAATAGCTGTCAGCCATCGTCCTGACGCACATCGTGTTGTATTGTGCCGTCAATCCACGCTTTTTGAACTCCTCCGCCACGTAGCAGTGGCGCTTGAAGAAGCTCTTCAGGTTTGCGAACTTGATTTCCGGCCTGTTGCAAAGGCTCCCGTCCCGCACAATGTACAGGTAAATCGGCGCCTGGGCCTTTATCTTCCCGATTCGCTGGTGGTCAATGTCCATTTCGATCAGCGCCAGGAATGCGCTGTCCTCGCACCAGGTCAGATCCTCTTTGAACCGGATGCCCTTCTCCAGCAGGAAGCTCCGCCGGAATACCTTGTCATGCACGAACACAGGATTTCGTTCTGTCCGGTTGATCACCTTCCCGTGATCGTCGCACAGCAGGTCAAACCACAGCAGATCGAACTTGTCGTTGTTCAGTACGTTCATGATCTGCTGAATGCTGTATAACCCGGCGAACATATCATCAAAGTCGCACCATTTGATCCAGGTCGCTTCGCTGTGGTCTATGCACCAGTTCCGCGCCTTTGCGATCCCTCCGTGCGGTATGCTGAACTGGTTCACCTTGAAGGGCATCCCGTCAAAATATTCATCCGGGAATGGTTCCGTCCCGTCATGCACCAGCGTGATCCGGATCTGGCTCCAGTCCACCGCCCTCTGCAAAGATAACATCCCGAAGCCGTTCTTCCCTACCTCCCACGGTTCCGTCCAGTGTGTTATGAACAGATCCAGCAGCACACTTTCCACTCCTTTCCTCTTCCAGCTGCTTTCCCATTTCGTCAACCTGTTTCAGCATGGCGTTCTTTTCGTTTGTTACGCCGTTCTTCAGCACGGTTAACTTCTTCACAATCTCCACCATGGCATTGCAGAATCCGATATAGTTTCCTCCTGCAAGCTGTTTTACTGAGTTGTTGCAGTCCAGAATGATCGTGTCAATAAAACCGGCGGAGTCGTAAAGCCCTCCGCCGTCATTGATTCCGGTGTTGTCTGTTTTACTCATGGCGTCCTCCCCAGGTAATAAATGGTGTCAGAGCTGACACCTGTCACAAGGGTACCGATAAGTGTCGCAAGGTTGCTGATGTTTCCGTTAACGGCATAAACAAAGTTCCTGCTGTTCCCGCGTGTTACGCCTGTAATTACTGTCTTGCTTTTCCATGAGGCCCGCCTTGATTGTCCGTCGTCGCTGACATATAGATATTTCAGTCTGGTGCTTTCGCCGACCCATAGGTCGCTATCCACGTCCAGATCTCCTGTTATGTTTCCGTCAACAGCCGTAAGTTCGTTTGTAACAGTATCTCCGTTAACCTCCAGCGATCCAACCGTAATATCATATGCGTCCAGCGAGTCCACAATGCCGTCAATGTCGATGTGGTCAGCGCTTAACTTGATTGTGCTGTCTCCGCTCTGGTTAATGCTGGCCACAATCGATGCCGGTTTGATGTGTGCGTTGTTGCCCGTTCCTTCCACCACCAGGCTGATCCGGTTCGCTTCCTGCTGTATTCGTGAATAAATACTGCTCGTGGTATTTACCACTTCACTCCGGATCTGTGTAGCAGTCTGCTGGATTGTGGAATATAAAGCGCTATTCGCTGCGCTGACGCTCGTTGTGATGGAGGAAGCAGTCTGCTCTATGCTGCTCTGCAGGCCCGCGACCTCATTCACAACCTGTGCCCGGATGTTTGTGGCCGTCTGCTGGATAACGGAATATACCTGGCTGTTTGTCGTATTGACCTCTGACCGGATCTGCCGCGCCGTTACTTCCAGCTTGCTGTTGAACTGCTGCCCCTGTGTGTCTACCGCATGGCCTATCATCGCCAGCCCGTTTGCGGTCTGTTCCAGCCTGACTTCGTTTTCCACGTCCGCCGCGAAGTCCTTGACCAGCACCCACGCGCCGTTCTTCCAGACGTACTGTATGTCGCCGTATTTCCTGCGCCATGCCACGCCGCTCTGGTTCCATTTCTCCCCGGCTGCGTTCGCCTCGTTCCATGTCTTGTTGTTGTTCCGCCTGATCCAGACGTCGCCCTCATACAGGACGTTCGTCCCGTTGTTCGGGTCTTCCCACTGAATATAGACTTTGCTCTTCCGGGCAATCTGCTGTTCAATGTTGGTCATGGTCTGCTCAATGACCGACCATGCCACACCGCTGGCCACGCTGGTGACTTCCGTCCGGACGTACTCCACGGTCTGTTCCACAACGGTTTGGCTGATAGCGCTTGCCGCGTTCTGCACCTCTGTACGTATGTATGTCGCCGTCTGTTCAATGACCGACTGAGCGAACCCGCTGACCGCGCTGCCGACCTCCGCGTGGATCATTTCCGGCGTCTGCTCGATGAAGGATCGCACCTGGCTGCTTACATTGCCTATTTCCAGCCGGATCGCCGTCGTTGTCTGGTCTATCAGGCTGTAAGCGTCTACAATGTCCGCCTGTGCCTGTGTCACCCGCTGGTGGATACCGTTCCCGTCCACCAGCAGCTCCGCTACCCTTGACCAGTCCTGGCTGGCTCCTTCTCCGGCCACGCCTTCTGCGATCATTGCAACATGGTCTGTCGTGTCTACAAACCATGCGTGATCCTCTTCGGCGTTCTTCGCCGCGGCCCGGCCTCCGCCACCACCGCTTTTTATCAGGTTATTGATGATACTGGCGACGTCTTCCGGAATGTTCGCCATCGTCACCGTGGCCCGGTCCGGCTCGGCCAGCTTGTCTGGGTAGCTGATCTTGCTTACGATTTCTTCAATGATTACGTCATACCCCGGCAGCGGCAGCCTGCACAGCGCACCCAGCACGATGTGATCCAGGCTTTCGCCGGTCGCGTTGCTCAGATCCAGGGCGCTCACCGTCACCGTGACCGTTGGCTCACAGTGATTCGCCAGCCTTTCCTCCGCCCAGCGGTAAAGCTCTGCTTTCGTCGCCTTGCTCTGGTCTGTTTCGGTCTTGCTGATCACGCCGTATATATCATCGTTCCGGCTGATATAATTCCCGTCAATGTGCAGGTTGTTCTTGCCGATCGGGTAGATCCGCGTATACATCCGGCTCCGGTCAATGCTTATCCGCGCCGTCTGGATGTTCCGGCTCATGCGGAGCTCTGTGCTGACCGTGCTGGCCCTGTGGGTTATGTTGATCGTGAAAGGATAACTGCTGAAGTCATAGCTCCACCAGCACCCGTCCAGGCTGCTGCTCACCGTTTCCAGTGCGCTGAACAGATCGTCGCCGTTGAAGTTGTAAGGATTGCTGACAGAGCCGTAATCAAAACTCCCCAGCGTCCAGTCGCTCTGCCTTGCCAGGATGTACTCCACGGCCTGCCGGGCAGTGCACCCCGCAGCTGTTCCGCCCATGTCCTGCGGTTTCACCTCGCCGAACATCAGCTGATCCCGAAGGCTGTTGATCAGGTGCTCCAGCTGGATCGTCCGTGTTTCGGTCTCCTGCTGGGTGTCCACGCTCTTTACCCGCCATACAATCCCGCTGCCCGGTTCCGTCTCGTCCTGCAGCCAGTCGCCCACGCCGATCTCCGGCGCGTTCGGTCCTACCGTCAGTGTGGTCGTGCTCGCCCGCTCCGCCAGGTTCAGCGGCTGGCTTTCCGGTACAAACCGCTCTTTTTTCGTCAGGCTGTGCCCGTTGAGCAATGCAATCACTGGTACCGCCCCCTCGCGCTGAAGGTCGCAATCACCGCACCCCCGGCGCTGTAACTTATTTCGTTTGCCCCCGGATGCAAGATCAGCTCATCGTCCCCGCTCATGCAGTTCAATTTGCTGGCATCGCCGATCCTCGCACGCAGCGCGTATACGCCCTTCACCAGATGGTGATCCAGCGTGAAAAATCCGTTGTTCGCCAGGCCAAGGCCGGTAAATGTCATCTGCGTATCGTTCACCGTCAGCACCAGGTCGTTGATGGTCGCCCCGCTCTTGTTCTGTACCAGAACCTCCGCCACCGTGTCGGTGCTTCCCGGCATGGTCAGCGTCCCTTCGCCCGTGCTGCTCTGCGTCAGTGCCTGGCTGGTGGCTGTGTCTTTTTCCCACCATGGCAGCGCGTAGGCCGTGAAAGTATATGTGAACTCGTTCGTCCACTCCGCCGGATCTCCCGGTGCGGGTGTCCTTACCGCTTCAGCCCAGAACCTCCGCCCCGGCTTCTGCGTTGTGGTGATCCATCCCGGCAGTTTTTTTGCCCAGGCATTCACCGCTTCCATCAGCTCTTCCCGCTCATCCATCTCATCGTCGTAGATCCTCAGTCCGATCCGGACCGTCACGTCCAGGCTTTCCCGTTTCGTGCCGTTGTAGCGCAGGCCGTCTGTCGCTTTCTGCGCCGTTCCCGGTTTCTCGCTGGCCGCCTGTGTCGCCACGCCCTTGACCATGATCCGGCTGTCGATGCTGTCCAGCTGCACGCCGCCCAGGGCTACTCTGTGCATAAGAATCATGTTTTTGTCTCCTTATCAGCTGATATTCGATGCGATGGATTCGCTCACATACGGTGCCAGGATCTGCCCGGCTGTCCGTCCGTCAATCGATACCCTGATCCCGCTGACCGCCTTCGCCACCGCCTTTTCCATCTTGCTCGGCAGGTTGTTGAATGCCGTCAGGTTTTCGTTGGTAATTCCTTCTCCCTGGTTTGCACCGTGCAGCCACCAGTTCGCCGGCAGGTCCAGTTCGTCCCGCAGAACGTGGTCGTTCTGCAGTATGTCGATCATGTCCATCAGCTTGTCCAGCATGTCCGTTTCATTGCTGAACAGCTCGTACAGGTGATCCTCCACATTTCCGGCCTTGTACAGTTCGCCCGTCCGGAGCAGGTCCCAGTATTCTTCCAGGCCGGCCCGCTGTTCGTCCGTCACGTCAAAGCCCACCAGCGTGCCCCGCGGCGTTTTCTTTGTCGGCAGGCTGAACTCTGTCGCTCCCAGCCCGGCTTCCTTCAAGTCTTCATCCCTCACGCCGAACAGCGCGTGCAGCGCGTTCTTTGTCGTCTCCGGGTCTGCCGTCAGGTTGGCCACCTGCTCCAGCGGTGTTCCGTTCATTCCCTCCAGGGCCTTTTCCGCTTCCGTCCGCTTGTCGTACTTCTCCGGGTGCAACAGTGCGTCCACAACCGGCAGCCCCACCAGTGCGCCTGCCAGTATGCCCGGCAGGTTTGTTTTCAGTACCGCCAGGAATGAAGTCCCCGCGCTGGTGCCTACCGTCTCGCCTACCGCTCCCAGGCCGCCGGCGGATCCGCCGATCAGCTTGAAGAAGCTCAGCGTCCGGATATTCGCCGCCAGCTCCGCAATCGTGCCCGCCATCTGCAGGCCCTTGCCCGCGATCCAGAAGGCCGCCAGGATCTCCAGTGCCGTCACAACGTGGCTCATGTTGTCTTCCGTGAACCACTCCAGCGCGTCCGCCAGGCCGCCCATCAGCTTCCCGATGGTCTGCACCGTCGGGTCTTCGCTGCCCTTCATGTCCTCCGCGATCTGGTCGATCAGGGCGATGCCGTCTTCGATGGCTTTCTTTACCCGCGTAAACATTGCGGTGATATTTTCCTCGATCTGGCCGATGGCCGCGTCCCGCTCTTCGTCGTTTTCCGCGTTGAAGTAGGCCAGGAAGCCGTCCAGAATGCCCTGTGCGTTGCTGGTCAGATCCAGGCTCAGGCTGCCGAATAGCCTTACCTCTGCCATATTCTTCAGGCTCAGCCAGCTGGCTTTTACCGCGTTGATTTTGTCGTACAGGGTGGACATGTTCTGCAGTTCTTCTTCGGCCAGGCCGTACCCGCCCTTTGTCGCGTCGAACTTGTCCAGGTTGTCCAGCACCGTCTGCCAGTCGTTCAGCAGGTCAAAGGCCTTTGTAGCCTGGCGCCCGCCGAAGATCTCAAAGCCTGCGGCGTTCCGCTCTTCCTTGCTCATCTTGCTCATGGCGTCCATGACGGCCATGGCATATTCCCACTGGTCTTTATAATTTGCACCGCTGACGCCGGTCAGCTCCGTGATCTTTTTCATGTCTCCGGCGTTGATCTTGGTCACGATGGCGGACAGGTCTTCCAGGTGTGCGCTCGCGGCTTCCACCGCGCCTGCGTACTTCTGGATCGTGGTCACGTCCGTGTTCCAGAAGCCCGCCAGGTCCACCAGGTTGTTGCTTCTCGCCGCCAGGTCGACAACGTCCGCCCATATATCGGATATTGCGCCCTTCACGGTCGTCAGCATCCCGGTGAAGATCCCTTCGATGCTGTCGCTGATGCTGCCGCCGATGTCCGCCAGGCTGCCGATGGCGTCCGCCGCGCTTTTGCTGGCCACGGTGGCCATGTTGGCGTCCGTCTGCATGGCCTTGAAGCCGTCGCCCACGCCCTCCAGGTCGTTCTTCATGTTGGCCAGGGTTGTGCGGGCGTTATTCAGCTTCTGCTCCCACTTGGCGATCTCTTCCTGGTTGTCTTTGTATTTATTTCTGACTTCGTCCAGCGTGTCTTTGTAGGTCTTAACGATTTTCTCCTGCTCCGCAATCTGCTTCTGCAGGCTCTTCATCTTGACCGCGTTTTTCTCCTGGGCGGTGGCGTTCTTTCCCAGTTCAGCCGTTTCGGCTTTCAGTTCGCTCTTCAGGACTCTCAGTGTCCGGTATGCGTCATCAAGCGCTTTTTTATATTCTTTCTCTCCGTCAAGCTCTATTTTTTGCTTGACTTTGTTTTCATCTGCCGGCACGCTTGCTCGTCCCCTTTCCTGCTGGTTTCTTCGTTCCTCCGCCCATCAGGCCGTTGGTTTTTATGTCATAGTCAAAACGGATCTTGTACATATCTCGGATCCATCCCGGCGTCAGCCGCCTGGCTTCCGATATGCTGATGCCGGCGATCAGCGCGTACCCGTAATACTCGCGGGCCCGCGTTGGTCGCCGGTTTATCCGTTTTTTGCTTCATACTCTTCTTTGATCGGATTTTTCTTTTTATCGCTGGCCGGGCCTCCGTCCGCGGTTTCCGCCGCCATGCCCTGCGCCATGGCCGCCTTGATGGCGTTGCTGATCTCCAGCAGCTTGCTCACGCTTTCGTGCTTTGTGATCTCATCGCCGGTCACGTCCTCCGGCAGGCCGTCCATGTTCCGCTGGCTGTTGGCCAGAATGGCAAACAGCTTCTTGACAACCGGCAGGATCTTTCCTCCGCCGGCCGGGCTCATGGCGCCGAATGCTTCCCGGATCCCGCCGAACTGTTCTTCCACCTGTTCAAAGGCGTACATGTCGAACCGCAGCCTGTACAGCTGGCCGTTGATCCTTACTTCCGGCTTCATGGCCATCAGCTTCTTTTCTTCTTCCCGCTGCGCTTCAATGATTTTTTTCACGTTGTCCTGTTCCATGTTATCCACTCCTTTTCTTATTGCACAAAATCACCCGGCGGAATTCCTCCGCCGGGTGCTGCTTTGTTGGTTAGGTGTTGCCTCAGGAGCCGCCGCCCTGGGACGTGGTCTGAATGCCTGCTTCAGCCTTCAGCCAGGCGATCGCATCCGCTTCGGTATCGAAGTTCTCGCTCACCTTCACGAAGATGGCCTTGCCGCCTTCTTCCTCCTTGATGCCCTCGGCCAGGCCGGTGACATTGTGGTGCTGGTAGCTGATGGAGTCGTTGCTGGTACTTCCGCTGATGCTGTCCGGGCTGAACTTGCTCTTGTACACCCAGTACGCGCAGTAGGCGTCCGCTTCCGTCACAGGAGTCTCCTGCCAGAAGTAGAAGCCCACGCCGATGCTGTTCGGGTCCTGTTCGGTGATCAGGTAATCGTCCCCGTCGGCTTCCCAGTCGAACCAGTCCGCCTTCACTTCTTCCGGCAGGTCAGCCAGTTCCATACCGACCGATGCGCCGGTCATCTTCTTCTTGTGCGCGATCCGGATACCGTCAGCGTAGTCGCTGCCTTCCGCGTACTCGAAGTTGACGTCCACGTTCACCGTCAGGTTCTCCAGCTGCTTGCCGCCGGTATAGACGACGGGGCTGTTGATACCGCCTGACGCATACTTGGCGTAGGTCAGTCCTTTCACGGTAATGATCATGTTATGTCCCTCCGTTTGCTTCGTTGATGATTTTCTGGTTTTCTGCTTCCATCGCGGCAGCCACCGCGCTCTGGCGTTTTCTCTTGTTCCCGGTGATAAACTTGTCGCCGGTCTTGGCGGTCTTATTCCCGCCGTATCCGTAGTTGATCACGAATGCCTTCTTGGCGTTGCTCACGCCCCGGCTGTCATCGCCCTGCGGATAAACTTCCATCCATCCGCCGTCCAGCGTTTCGTGATACTGTCCAGGTTTCACGCTCTGTTCCATATTGCCCGTTACAATATGGTGGTGTGTTTTCACGCTTTCTTTCGTGGAATCCACCAGGGCTTTCGCTCCGGCCTCCACCAGGCGTTTCACCGTTCCCCGGCTCAGTTTTGCCAGCTGTCTTTCGACGATTTCAAACCCGCTGAAGGTTTGTTTAGCCATTGGCTGCCACTTCCCTTACAATCGGCCGCCGGATCCTTGCCGTCCAGATCCATCTCACCTTGTTGATGTCCTGGAGGTATTCCCGCGTCGGCATGGTGTATCGAACCTTCAGCTGATCCAGTACGTCCTGTACCCTGGTGATCCACTGATGGCTGTTCCCGCTCACGTACATCGTGATCGTCACGCTGTACGCCTGGGCGATCTTCACCCCGTCCGCGTAATCGTTGGCCGTTTCTCCGGTCAGTTCCACCACTCCGTAGTTGCTCGGCGCTTTATCGTCCCAGGCGTCCTCCTGGAACTCAATGCCGCTGATCGTGTTCAGCGCGTCGATCATCTCCTGGATCTTGTCAACCGTCTGATTCTGACTCATTCCGGTCACTCCTTCCTACGATGATCTCCAGCCCGCCTGCCGGTTTTTCAAACGTGCGGATGATTTCGTACTCTTTCCCCTCGTAGATCAGGGAGCTTTCGCCTTTGTAATCCTCCGCCGCCGTCAGGTCGAACTGATATTCCGGTCTGAACCCGGCATTGTGTGCCTCGTAATATTCGCTCTGGCGCACCCGCTTCACCGTGCACAGGACCAGCCGCCTTGTTTTCGTGGTGGCTTCATGCACGCCGTGGGCCTTCCGGTTCTCGCTTACGAACCGGATCGCTGCAGCCTTGCTCATGTTCCTCCCGCCCCTTCGCCGAAGTTGGTGTACCCCGTCGTGTTGGCCAGCTTTTTCTTCTGTTTTTCGTAGCTTTCTTCGTAGCTTTCCTTGTCCACGCGTTCCAGGAAGGTCGCGTTTGCGCCGACGTAGGTCTTCATGGCCTGGATCACCAGCTTGTCCGTGATGTCGCTGTTGTCTTCTACCGTGTATGTCACTTCCCCGGTCTGCTGGTCTTCCGTTTCGGTTACGGTGATGTTTAATTCGCCTTCAATCACCACGCCGACGGTTTTCAGGTCAAGGTAAGCCGCTTCCAGCAGGTCCGCGAATTGCTGCGCGAACTCCAGATCGGTGACCCGGTAGTCCTTCATCACTTGCTTCAGCATGGATCCTCCCTCATTTCGTCAAAGATAAACCCGGGAGGCGGAGTGGATTGCCTCCCGGGCGGCGGTGTATCACAAAGCCTTTCGGCTTTATGATCAGGATGCGGTTACGGTGATGGTGTAGGTCGTGTCGACCTCGCCCTCGTAACCGTTCGTGACCTTCACGGTCACGGTGTTGGAGCCTTCGCTCCAGGTGAACTCATACTTGCCGTCGCTTCCCGCGGTGATCGCGGTGGATCCCAGCTTCACGGTCACTTCTGCGTTCGGGTCGGTGGTCGTGACGCTCAGCTTGTCCTTCGCGTTGGTGGTGGACGCCGTGTAGGTGTCCTCATCCGCTGCGAAGTCCGGGGTCAGTTCCAGCTCGCCCAGCGCCATGGCACTCAGGCTGCTCGGATACAGATCCTCCAGGATCTCGGCGATGATGTTCGCCTTCGTGGTTTCAGTCAGGGTAAGCCCATAATCGGCGGCGAGCTCCTTGAGCTGGGCAACCGTCAAGGCGGTCAGTTCCGATTCGGACAGGATGTCATCGTCCGGATTGTTATCTGCCGCGTCGCCGATTACTGAAAAGTTAC
>Ga0326513_10002725_pt1 | contig 12966 bp, 9 predicted proteins | sample 2_2465_0518_D_FD_203654 | JGI IMG/M metagenome (GOLD analysis project Ga0326513, IMG submission 203654) | Bovine rumen microbial communities from UC Davis, California, United States - 2_2465_0518 | ecosystem: Host-associated > Mammals > Digestive system > Stomach > Rumen | place: USA: California...
TTTTGACCGCCAACAGAACGACTGCGATCTTGTAATCGTCAACACCTGCGGCTTCATCGGCGATGCCAAGGAAGAGTCCGTCAACACCCTTCTCAAGCAAATCCAAGACAAACAGAACTACAACCGTCGTCACGCTCAAGACAGAAAAAAACGCAGGCTTTACGCTGTCGGCTGCCTTGTGGAACGCTATAGCCATGAGTTGCAAGACGAAATGCCCGAAGTGGACGGTTGGTACGGTGTCCATCAATGGGAAACCATCGTAAGGGATGTCATTGCCTCTTCTGCCACAGCTGTTGAACCTTTCACCGCCCAGCGCACCCTTAGCACCCCTCGACACTATGCCTACCTTAAAATAGCAGAAGGCTGCAACCGCTCCTGCTCCTATTGTGCCATCCCCCTCATCCGCGGGAGACACGTGTCCCGCCCCATCGAAGAACTCGTCGAAGAAGCAAAAGCCCTGGTCCAGGATGGAGTGAAAGAACTCATCCTTATCGCCCAAGACACCACCTACTATGGGATCGACCTCTATGGCCAACGCCGCTTAGGCGACCTTCTTGAGCAACTGGCCACACAAAGTGGAGCCGAATGGATTCGCCTACACTACACCTACCCCACCTCATTCCCCGTCGATGCAATTGAAGCCATGCAACGCCACCGCAACATCTGCAACTATATCGACATACCCCTCCAGCACATCAACAGCCGCATCCTCGGCTCTATGCAGCGGGGCATTGACCGGCAGGGAACACTTAACCTTATCCAAATGTTCCGCGACAAACTACCCGATGTCAGCATCCGCACCACCCTCATCGTAGGATATCCTGGCGAGACTGAGCAAGAATTCGACGAATTGAAACAATTCGTCCGTGAAGCCCGTTTCGACCGCATGGGTTGCTTTGCCTATTCGCCCGAAGAGGGTACCCCCGCCGAGAAATTGGGCGACCCTGTACCTCAAGAGGAAAAAGAAAGGCGCGTCAGTGAACTTATGTCCATACAGGAAGAAATCTCCCTGGAGAAAAATCAAGCCCGCGTTGGCCGCACCTTCCGCGTCCTCATCGACCGCCACGAAGGCGACTACTACATCGGCCGCACCGAATACGACAGCCCCGAAATCGACGACGAAGTGCTTATCTCCTCCCCTACCCCCCTTCGCATCGGCCATTTCTACACCGTCCGCATCACCCAAGCCCTCGAGCACGACCTCATGGCCAGCCTCATCTGAAACTCAAAAAGGTCGATTTTCTGGAATATAATCCAAAAATTATATATAATTTTTGGATTATATTCCAGAAAATTCATATATTTGCATTCTAAATAGATGAGATATGATAGAGCGATACCTACGTGGCAAAACTCCGTTCCATCATCGGAAATAACGAAATGCTGGTGATTGACGAGGCCCATTCGGCTTGTGTGGGGCATTATAATTCCCCGACTTGGCACGATTCATGTGCTCAAACATTTCGACAAAAGTGTCAATTTGAGCCGTATGCATCAAATCAGGTGTGTTACCTTAATTTTCTTCCAATGATTGCCTAACCCAAGTTCGACTGCCATGTTGTCTTTGGTGATTAACTCACCTTTTTGTAGATTAGTGATGGCTTGTTTCAGCTCTTGCAACTGATTGCCCGAAACGCCAAAAAGATCTTTCAGTACCGAATCGTTTTGTTGCTGTTGTTTCATGATGAGCGGATATTGGGCATTGGCATAGAAATCGAAGCCCTTGCTCTTGAAATCCTCCATATTCTGAGTTGCTAAGATGATGCTCATACCCTTGTTTCGGCCCACAGCAATCAAATTTTGCAGAGGCTTGTTTTCAAAGTCGAGCATATAGTGCGCCTCGTCGATAATAGTGAAATGGCGAATTTCCACACGCTCGTCGTTCATCGCCTGTTTGGGGAGCTCGTCATAAAGGTTGTTGAGTTTGGATATAACAAAATATACAATAGCCTTTGCGATGGTGCCATTCTTCTCAAAACGGCCTAAATTGATAATATTGCAAGTCTTGATTAAATCAACCTTATCCTCTTCGGCGAAAATATTGTTTTGGATAAGCATATTCAGCACCGACTTCACGCTGTCCATGTCCTCTTGTCTCTTTTCGGGGAGCAGTTGATTGTATTGGTCGAATATCTTCTTGAAGGTGATGGGACGCATTTTGTTGGCCTTATATGCGTTGATAATAGCCTCACTCAGTCGGTTGTCCATATTGGCACTGATTCTAGCTCCTGATGAGATTGAAACCAGTGCATTGGCCATTGAGGTAGAATAAAGATGCAGCTCGTTTACCGGCTTGTCGGTGAAATCGCGGAAGGGAGTAAACGGCAGTGGGTTCTTCATGGGGTCCAAAAGTGCCGACTCGTTGGTGTCGAAAAGCGACAGCCACGATGCATTGGCGGGGTCGGAGAACTCGCCTTTATAGTCGAACAGGAGGAAATTCACCGGGTAATGAGTATCTGAGGAAGCGGTTCTCAATTCATGCAACAATACGGCCAACAAGTTAGATTTACCCGACCCCGTGGTGCCGGCCACCAATATCTGAGTGTTGGCAATTTGACGGCTATTGATATCCAAGCAAGCAGGCATGTCTTGTTCGTATGTGCCAATACGAAGATTCAATTCGGGAATGTCGGCTGTAGATGCACCACCACGCAAAGGACTAAACCGCAGCCAGTCGTCCAATCCGCCTTCTTTCATCAGAATGTCGTGGCCACGGAAAATCTCGTGACCTATAACCCTGCTAACAAAAGAAGAGGAATTCCATTCGGCATCTACATCATGGTATCGCATTTTCAGCAAGGCCTCAATCAGTTGTCCGATACGCGACTTGGTGAAGAAGGTGGTGGAATAGGGCGTTCCTGAGAGCGGTATTTGAAGGTCCTGCACCTCGTTCCACGACCTGGGCGTATTGTCTGCTAATCCTGCCAACAAGCACATTCTTAACACCACACTCATCGAAAGAGTCACCGGACGTTCGTCAGTGGGGTAACTCGCAAGGTTGATTCTTTGTTCCAATGCAGACTTGATGTCTGCCATAACCTCGTTTATGTTATCAACAGATTTGATAGAATTGTCTATCACTAAATTATCTACCGTCATCTTCTTTAGTCATTAATGGTGCAACCAAAATAATCTTCGCTAACCGTTGTGCACTGGGCATCTTTGTCGCGGTGCAGTGTGTAGGTCTTTGCCACGTAAGCTTGTATTTTCTTCAAATCATGGTCTGTGGTAATCTCTGTATCGGTGCTCAGCAGTATGGTTTGGTGGGCAAGGTCAGGGAAATAATATTCTAAAATCACCTCGCGGCTCTCTTTGTCTAGCACACCCATCACCGTATCGATCATCACGGGAGGATTATAGTCACCCAGTTCATAGAGCACCTTCAGCAGTACCTGCATCACTGTTTGCTTAGCACCCGCATTCAGCTGACTGAGGAAAATCTCGTTGCCGTCCTTGTGGTACATCTTGAAACTGATTTCGTCATTGCCATTACTCGAAAGGTCAACCCTGCCAATCACCCCAGCATAGACTACCAAATTCTTATTTAATTGCTCTTTCATCATCTGCTCGATGTTCCTACGTTTGGCGGCAAGCAGTTTGTTCGATACGTTCTTGAAGAAACCGGGCAACTTGCAAAGCATATCGTATTGCGGGTCTGGAATCTGGGGGATATCGTAGTCGAAAGTGGCGATATCATTCGTGAGTTGGGTTATCTCTCTTTCGAAATCGGCAATAGATTGTTTCAACTCATTCAGCTTGTTCTCATTTGCCTCATAGGCGGTGATGATGCTGTAATCCACGCTGCCCAACTCTTTCTTTAGAGATTCGAGCTGTTCTCGTTTCTGAGGCAGTTCGGCAAGGTCAAGGTTAATGGCATCGCGTTCGTTGTCCAAGGGGAGGAAAAGGTTGACATAAGAGTCCGTAATCAGTTTTTCCAACACCTCGACATCTTCATCCGAGAGGTATGGGTGTTTGTCGCTCAACAAATCGCCATGTTTGTGTTTGTTTTGCACTTTGCGGACTATATCGTCCACATCAACACTACTGAGGTCGCTATATTTTACACCTAGATACTGGATGATGTCGCGAGTAATCTGAGCAAGCCTTTCGTCGCTCACCTCTTCTCCACGTTCCTCGGCCAATTTCCTACGCTCATTGACAATCATCTCCACCTCTGGACGAATACGAGCGGCCAAAGTTGGGAAGAGTACGTTCAATTCCAAATCTCTCATCACATTGTCCATATTCTGGCGAAAAACGGTAATCTTTTTCTCGATGGATTTAATGCCCTCCTCTTGATTGCGTATTCGGTCGCGGGTCAGGTCGTCGTCGCTACGCCCTTGTTTGGCAATATTGTAACGATCCTTATTGTCGTTTGAGAATGAAAGGGCTTTCTCGTAATCCTCGCGGGCCTGTTTCAGATAGGCTTCTTTCACTTGCTTGGTATGCCCAAGTTTTTCAAATTCCTGACGCTGTTTTTCATTCTCCAATTTGGCTGCTTTCTTCTCACCCAATAAGGTCTCAGATGCATCCCGGAGCATGGTATATTTATTAAAGCCCATCACAGAATTAATGTTCTTCATGATGAGCTTATTAATCTGCTCCTCTTTCACGAGGTCGCTTGTCTTCATAGCGTCGAAGAGGAAGTAATTGCTCAATTCCGAAGGCAGGTTGGCGGCTATAATCTTATTCACTACCTCTTCACACGAAGCGCGTTGGCTGGCAGGTGTGGCGATTCCATAGCTATATCGGTTGCCATTCATATTCAATTCCACACTCCATTGCACTCTGCCCTCGCTGAGACGGTAAAGCCGTTTCAGCTTATAGGGCGTTTCTTGTCCGAGCACGATGCCACTGAAGGTTATTTCCAACACAATATTTTTACCCTCTATGCCCTCTTGGTTACGAACACCGGCATTGAAGAGTTCTTCAAACTGGCGTTGGTTTTTTATCTCCATACCATAAAGCGCATGGTATATGGCATCGAAGAGGGTAGTTTTACCGCATCCATTGCCACCACCCACTAGGATGATGGGCCTATCTTCAGGGACGTTAAAGTCAAGGTCGAGAAGTTTATAGGTCTTATAGTTTTCGGCGTAAATATGTGTAATCTTCATGGCTTCGCCTCCTTATTACAGTTTTTTGAGAGCTTTGTTGATGATGGACTTTAGCTTCTTTTCGTCCACATTTTCGTTGTTGCGTTCCTCGTTGTAAGGTTTAAGGATGTACTCTTTCATCCAGTCGGCGTCAATCTCTGCCGACTTGCAAGCTTGTTCGATAATGTCCATATCCTCCTGCCGGATGCCATAGTGGAGGAAACAGCGGTCTAATCCTTTTTTCATATCTTTCTTGATGCTATAGTTGTAAAAGGCATAGTTCTCCAGAATTCGGTTTTCCTTTTTACTCATAACTGCCCTATTGTTATTTAAAATCTATTCTCCAGACCCCTATGGCATCTTTACTTAGTTTTTTCTGTCTTCGACTTATAGCCGCCTCAGTCCATTCATTGTATTCATCGGGGATATTAGAAGTTGTATGATACATTGAGTCTTTATAATATTGTTTCTTGTCATCATAAGGAATGTTGCCTATAGTACGATTCCTAGTTCTTTCTAATAAGCATAAGTTGCCTAATTTGTCGATACAACGAGAGGCCACCTCATCGTCGATATTCCATTCTTCACCATAATTTTGAGGTAAAATATGTTCAATCGAAGCATCTTCATCATTAATAGTTACATTAGCAACCCCACCTTTGAAATGTTCAATTTTCCCAAGAATATATCTTATTTTTTTAGCATTATTGGAGTTGTATTGAATAGCAAATTCCTCAAAACCACTTTTGAAAGAGTCATCATCAACGTAAATTGATTTTAATAAATCCAAATGTAAAGTAGCAGTATTTGAAATATCCATCGCTAACATATTAAATGGAGCTTCTTGGTCATTGGGGTTCTTGTCGCATATTACATTGTATCTAAAGCACAAATTTAAGATGGTTTTAAGTGCCTTTTTAAAATTATTACTGTCTAACTTTTGTTTAGCTGCCATTAAGACGGATATGGGTTGTTTTAGTCGGAATAGGTTCAACACCTCAATCATCTCTCGCACTTCGCTATCGTCCCATAAAGGGTCGTTCCCATCTCGTAAGGACATATAAATCTCACTAAATGGAATCATATCGTTTATTAAGTTGAAAACAGACTCTTCATTAGTAATGTTTTCTTTTATCGTTTTGAAAATAGCCTTTTTGCTAACTGACTTATGGCTCATATTCCAGTAGTATCGCATGAACTCTGAAACGTGATCTGATTTTACATTATTTGTTATTTTTGCCCATTTCTCTTCAAGGGAATTTATGCGTTCAGGGTGGGCTTTATTTGCATCAATAATGGAAAATAGGTAATTCTTCAAGAGATCGGCCGAAGATAATTGAACACCTCTTGCATTCAATGTCTCAAAGACTTTAAAAGCGTTTAGTTCATCAGTGACAAGTATTCTTGTAAAATGGAGATTATCAATTACATTTGTTATGTAATTTGCATATTCTTGACCAGTTGCAAATTTGTCTTTTAGCTTAGTCTCAAAAAATTCAAAACAACGTTTCATTAATTTTTCCGTTGCTTTTGTATTACGAGTTACTAAATTACCCATTTTTACAATATAGTCACGATAGTATGAATCATTGTTTCGATTCAGTACTAGTTTATTGTTATAATCAAGGGTAACGGGGTCAACTTTCCCTATGTATGTATTAATTAGAGTTTGAACACGTTGATTATTATTTTCTGCATCAATGCCTTGTTCGGCCAAATGTTTGATTGCTTTAATTGTTGCTATAATCAGAAATGTAAGTGTGGTGAATCGTTGCTGGCCATCAATAATTTGATAGTCTTTGTTATTGTTGGTCTGAAGAACAAGATATCCCATATAATGCTCATCTTTCATATTGAGCATTATTTCAATATCTTGCCATAAATCATCCCATTGTTCATAGTCCCAAGAATAATCTCTTTGAAATTTTGGTACAATGAATTTATCGGTTCCGCTTATTAATGTACTAAAGTTAACTGTTGAAGAGTCTTTAATTCCTTTCATATGGCATTAGATTATTTATTCAATTTGTTTAAATCTAGCATTGTCCAGCCGTCAATATTGTCGGTGTTGTCGATGATACCACCTGGACAGTACCAGTTATCTCCCTCCTTCATCAATACTCCGCCTGTCATCTTTTTGCCTTTGGCATTATGCTCCTCGACATATTGCCACAAGGCATTGTTCTTTTCCGGTGCATCTTCGTCGCTCCCAGGTGTCTTGGTGTCAAAGAGGCAAATCATTCCGTTTTTGAGACGAACAATGAAGTCCACATAGAAACAGCGCTGTCGATTGCCGCTATCAGTATAGGGTATGGCGAAATGTTGCTTGCCTTCGTCCCCATTCTTGTACCACCAGTCGACACATTCTGTCTGCTTGTCAATCCAGCGGGCGAAGTCACGTTCAGTTTTAGAAGAGATGCGTTGCTCAAAGTAAGGCAGTAGCGCGTGGTTGAAAATATCGTCAGCTGAAGCCACCACCGCTGAATTATAAATGCGTGTGGCAGGTATCTCAAATCGGCTTACCGTATACTCCTTTGGTGCTTTAGGCTTTGTTTTTTGCGCATTGCCATACCTCAGCAGCGCACATCGAATCAATTCTTCCATAAAGGACCTGTTGGCGGCAGCCAATATCACTTTGGGTGCCTCCGTCTCAAATATCCAGAAATAACGCTCCAGCATTTCAAGCAATGCACTTCGCAGTACGGGTGTACTATCGTACTTGGCATAATTACCCACATGGCTGCGGCAGAAAAGGGTTAGCAGTGCATCTAGTTCGGATGCATTTCGTGCCAGTCGTGCCTTTCGCACAATCTCCACCTCGCCACCGTCGCCCGTCAGTTGGGTGTCACGTGGTATCTCCACAAAGATTCTCGACACATCGAGCTGCAATCCCGATTTGCGAGCATTTTCTCTATTAGCGGCAATGACAGGGTCAGTTCCTGGTTCAGGTTTGGTCTCGTCGTCATCGGGCAAAGGTAGTGGCAGTTGTTGGAGCTTCAGCAGGTCTTCCAGCGTGGCGAACAAGGCGCGTTTGAATCCGCTACCCAAACGGTTTCTCTGTTCACGACGATCCATAAATACACTGCGTAACTCTATATTTGTCAGTTCTTCGCGTCTATTTGCATACACCGAGCTTATATAGTTCATATCGTCGCCTACCACACTGATGATGTCTGCGCTGAGGTTGGTATAAACATAGCCGTAGTTCAGCCGATCATCATTATAGAAATGCTGTTGAGGCATACGCAAAATGCGTCCCACTGTCTGAGTGGTGAAAGTCATGCTTTTCAACTCACGGAAGATGAGCAACACTGCCGCCCTCGGGCAGTCCCAACCCAAAGCAATAGCCTGCTTGAAGAGCAACACTTTTGTCAAATCATTGTTGTGAACTATATTGGTAAGATTGGGGCTTTTCTCTTTGCTCAACCACACTGCCAGTCCGCCATTCTCCTCGCTTATGTCTATATCGGGTGTGGCGAGATACTGTTTCACCTCGTCGGCTATCGAGCTTTCTTCTCGGCTTAGGCTCTCACTAGTATCATTAGGCAGTTGCACCAGCAACAACGGGTTGATGTCGTATTCCTTCAACCGTTCGGCCAGTTCGTCGCGTTTTTGCAATGCCCGCTTTAACAACCGTTGGTTTATCGTCAGGTCGCTCTGCTCTCGGTCGCTCTTGATATCGGGATTCAGTTGCACACCTTTCTTTATCATCTCCTCGTCCACCACTTCTTGTCGTTGCACCACCACAGTATCACAGCCTCCTGTTATAGGCGTTGCACTGACGCGCAGTTCGATGTCGGGATTGATATTGGACAGCACTTTCTCGCTCTTCACGGCGTTGCGCCCGCTGAACATGTGTTCCTCGTCAATAATGACCACCACGGGGATGTTGTGTTCTATCCTTGTACGTCGCAATAGTTCGTATAGGGTGCGGTTCTGCTCGTTGTCGCGTATCAGCACAGCGTTGTCCTTATTGATACTCTCCCAGTTGAGGAACAGCACCTCGCCGTCGCGCAAACCTTCCAGATGCTCACACTCATCGAACATCACGGGGCGCAGGCTGCGTGTCTCGCTGAAGAAACTACGCATCGAGCGGTAGCTCTGCTGATGTAGTTTGTTAGGTGCTATCCACACCCACGCCACGCGGCTGGTCACACACTCACCGCTCTCTTTCAACTCGCGTTGCAGCTCATCCATCATTGCACTCACCATCACCGTCTTGCCGCTCCCCGTGGGCGCTTTGAAAACTAGTTTGTTCCGCCTCCCACCGAAGTTGAGCAATCTTACCACGCGCTCCTTCAGCTCGTGTACCGCTGTCCGTTGGTAGTTTTTCAGTTCAATCATAGTTTTTAGCTATATCATTATCATTCTTCCTTTTACAGCTTTGCTAGGATCAATCTCTCCTGTTGAAATATCTGCCACTCCAATGTGTTTTTTTCCAGTAGAATCAAATACTTCACAATGATCGTTATGGAATTTATCTATATACCAAAGATACCCTGTTTCTTTTTCTTTATATACTTTTGCCCCTCCTTGAGAAGATATTCCATATGCTATGGAAAACCGCGCGTTTTCACATAATGCGAAACAAATCGCTCCAACTTCTTCACAAAAAGAGATAATCTGTTCTCTGCTGGAGAAACACTTATATTTATACCATCTTTCGGGCAAATTCTGGATATGCAGTGCATCCAAGAAAAGATTCATACTTTGTTTGGGGTATTGACTTTCAGTCAGAATGATCCATTCCTGACTATCGTCATACCTATTTATCCAATACAGATAGAGTTCTTCTATGGGTAGGGTTTCAGAATTATTGATGTTCCATCTGTAACATGTAAGATTTTTATCAGGATTGATATTTTTCTCAAGAGGCATCAGTGCAGATTGGTTGTATTGCTTATCTTTTGCCAAAACGTCTGATGGAATCCATATCTTGATGTATCTGCTACGAATATTCCTCAACTCCTGGATAGTAGCCCGTATTTCAGGGTTGATATTTGTAACGAGTATGTTGACAGTTTTACTCATATTTAATCGTTTATCAAATAACCTCTGTCAAATTCTATCCTATCAAAGAATCCTTTGGGTTGATATTCAATCTGCCCATCAGGTTGGATTTTTATTTCGTCATAGAGGACTGCATGGTTCTCGTCCTGCCCATTGAAATAGTACATGGAAACATTCTCTCGGTCTATTCCTCGACCTACTTTCTCGAAACGCTTGCAATTCACCAACACACCGTTGATGATATGGTCGCTATGCGTTTCCACAATCACTTGAACACCTCGCTGGGCAACCAAACAAATCAATTCGGCCAACTTTGCTTGTCCTTCTGGGTGTAGGTGGGCTTCAGGATTTTCTATCATGATAAGTGCCCCTGGTTCGGCAGAGAGTAATGCCGTCACTATTGATATTGAATAGCTGACGCCAAATCCGACATTCTCGGCACGAAGACCTTCGATTGATTTCTGAAGCCCTTTGCCCTTTGTGCCATAGATGACTTTATAGCCAGTATTGTCAGGATTTTGTTGTACGTTTATCGTTATGCCTCTGCTTATTTCATTTTCCCAAAAGTTGACCTGGTCAAGGAGTGATAAACTTTGATTCTCATCACCGAAACCTGTATAGTTATACGTAGGCTGACCTTGATAAGTAAAGAGGAAGTTGCCTAATAATTCTCCTTGTCCATTATTCAAAGATATTTGTTTTTCGGTGTTAACTTCATACGAAGCCTTCGGATAATCGCTACGTCCTGCCCAACGGTTGGCGCTTAAGTACTGGAAATTGTCTTTAAAAAGTGCGTCAACAGATTCTGACTTTATTTTCATTTTACTTTCTTCAGCAATTGGAATAAAGGATTCTGTTAAAGCCTTGCCTACATCAAAGTTGAAATCTAATTCCATGTCATCGGTAGTGATACCTATAGACAAAATTGGTTCTTGTGCTAATCGATACAAAGCATCATTTCCTATCCCGATTGAAACCAAGGGCATATTAAGATCCAATCCAGCAGTTAGTCTTTTCTTGTTAAAGGATTGCCTTAATAGAAGCAATGACTGCAACACACTAGATTTCCCAATGTTGTTAACACCAGAAATGACAGTTAGTTGCTTTATCTCGAGAAGTGTATCGCGATGTGACTTAAAGTTCTTTAGGTGCAATTTCTTTATCATCGGTTATCATTATTGTTTTATTGTTTAACGTCATCTGTATTATTTGTTCCATATAAGAGAATCTTAATCTTACGGCATTTCTGTCGCCAGTTCCTCCAGAGAAGGAGTTCCAATAGGTTTGATTACCCTTCATCGCAATTATCATGTTGGTGACCAGAAGATTTTTGCTTCTTAATAATTGTCTGCGCTCGTCAGAATCCAATTTTGCAAGCATAACCCCTATCACTTCAAAATAGGCTTTATTCAAAGGTGTTCGTCTAGCATTCTTTTCCCTTCTTCTACGAAAAGCCCAATTCCCAAATAAGTCATAAGCCAATTTCATAGATTCTTTGAAATCATTTTCCATGGTGGATCTTTGAGTCTCATCCCATTTGTCTCTTAACGTTTCCATCGCCTCGTTGATAAATCTTTCAAGATCGGGCTTGTAATTTTCCCATCCGAGTATATAAAATGCTGCAAAACGCGACGCAAAGTCCATATCAGTTTTACGTTTGGTTTCCACTTTTTTTTCAGTGGCCTTTAAAAATTCTCGACTTTTTGCCATTCTTTTTATTGTCTCAATTGCAGGCCCTGAAAAGATAGCGTTACGTATTTCTTGATTCGTGAGAGGTATTCCACCAGTATTCAACCTCTTAAAAAGCACATACTTAACCATATCTGGAACACCCTTTGCAAGGATATTCACGGTGATTGGCAACATTCGGACATCCCGTTTAGTGGGGAAATCAAAATCTTTATAACGTTTGCCATTAAATTCATTTGACAAGAATTCTAAATCAGATAATGTTAATGTATTATCAACACAGAAATTGCGTAAAGCACAACATCTTTGCAAACCATCAATAATGTTCCATTGCCGTTTATTAACCTCTTCAAAATAGAATGCAGGTAAACGCAAACCCAACAATACCGATTCTATTAACCGACTCTGTTGAGTGTCTGACCACAAGTTTTCTTCACGCTGATACTCTGTCCCAAAGTTTATCCATCCTTCTTGAATCATATCAATCAAGTCACCAAGATTCATTGGAGGATTTGACAGTGAGATATCCGATGGGGAAAATGGATTGGTTATAGTTTCGTGAGACGAAATATCCTCCTCCTCTCCGAATTGGTCCTGCTTGTTTATTTGTTCGTTGTAGAATTCTTCAATATTATCGTTTTCTGACATGGTATTGTGTTTGTTATGTAGAGAACTATCATTTTTAAATTTATATTATTTCTTTGTCGGTGTCCGCTGATGATTCTTCGGCGGTGTTTCGGCGAACCTTCTTCTTTGGGAGGACGGTTTTGTAGGCTTGGTAGATGGCTTCGGGGAGGGCGCAGAGGTCAACGCGGTCGAGGACAGGGGCGAAGTCATCGTCCCAGGCGTAGGCTCCGGGGCTGAAAACATACACCTTAATCTTTTGCGCGCACGCAGGAAATACATCTTTAGATGTATTTCCAGGAGATAGTAGCCATTCAACGATATCGGGTATCGCCTCTTCGTTATAGACGACTATCATGCCTCTATTGCCCTTGGTGAAGATGCGGGTATCTCGGGGCAACACGTTCAAATTCACCTTTTCGGCCGCTATTTCATCGTAAATGTTCTCCTTGATGCAGAGGAGGTCGGTGCTGGCATTCACTAGGGCGCGCATGTTGCGGTTGGTGCGTTCGCGGGGGAGAAGATGGGTGTGGTAGTAGCGAAGGTT
>Ga0326513_10002726_pt1 | contig 12965 bp, 18 predicted proteins | sample 2_2465_0518_D_FD_203654 | JGI IMG/M metagenome (GOLD analysis project Ga0326513, IMG submission 203654) | Bovine rumen microbial communities from UC Davis, California, United States - 2_2465_0518 | ecosystem: Host-associated > Mammals > Digestive system > Stomach > Rumen | place: USA...
ATTATCAAACGAGGTCACGGCGGGAGAAATGAGGTCAAGCGTTCGCCGCGCCCTGCCTCACCGGGCAGCCCTGCCGGATCCCTGCCGGATCCCTGCCGGATCCCTGCCGGATCCCTGCCGGATCCCGCCCAAATTGTAAGCACTTTCATATATTGCGAAATTGTCAATTCCGCGGTACGCTATAAGGACCGGGAAGGGAGGCCGGGCTTATGGCGTTAAGATCATCGAAGCGCGGGCGCTTCAATGTGTTCGAGAATCTGGGCGAAGTGAGCAAGGACGAGCTGGAGACGCTGCGGGCGGAGACGCGCCGGCTCGCGAAGGTCGCGAACCAGAGACTAGTCCGTTTGGAGAAGGAGAGCAAGTTCGGCGTCTCTCCTGCTTATAAGAGGGCGCGGGAGGACCTGCGGAGCGGATCCGGCGCTCCGCGCCGGCGCTACCGGGAGAACGTGAAAACCGCGAGCCGGCAGGAGCTGATCGACGAGTACCGGAGCCTGCGCGAGTTCGTGACGGCGAAGAGCTCGACGGTAGCCGGCTATAAGAAGATAGTCGAGACGCGCTACCAGGATTATCTGAAGCGGGAGGGCCTGACAGAGGCGGATCTGTCGATCGGTGATTATGTCGCCGGCTGGGAGAAGATCACCGCCGGCGAGAAGACGAAGGAGCTTTACTATCGAGCTCAGTTCAAGATCATCAAGCAGGCCGCCCAGCGCTGGAACGCAGAGAAAGCGAAGGCTGCCGAAGAAGGCCGGGATCCGAAGGGGAGCTATCAGGAGATTCTGTCCGAGGCCATCAAGGAATGGTCCGGAAAGAGCTTTATCCAGACGCTGCGGCAGGAGCGCGAGGAGAGTTAAGGAAAGGAGTCACCAGTGCTACGCGTAGAGGACGTAAACGTCTACGAGTATCCGGCGGATCTGGTCCCGCTGGATGTACCCAGGGATTGCTGCCGGAACCGCTCCAACCAAAAGAGCAGGATCCGGTCGGCGATCATGACGCTCGACATAGAAACAACTACCGAAAATATCGAGGCCGAGGGCGGCCTGATCTCCTATATCTATCAATGGCAGGTCTGCCTGGACGGCCGGGTGATCTTCGGCCGGGACGCGGAGAGCCTGTCCGCTTTCCTGCTGGCCATCTCCAGCACGCTCGGAGGGGACCGGCTGTTGTGTTTCGTCCATAATCTGGGGTACGAGTTCCAGTTCCTGGCCCAGTATATAGCGCGGGACCTGGGGCTCGGGCCGTCTCTGTTCGTCGCCCCAAGAAAGCCCCTTTTCGTGCGTACCGAGTCCGGGATAGAGTTCCGGGATTCGTATAGGCTTACCGGAAAGGGCCTCGAGTCTTTCAGCAAGGGCTGCCCTCATGAGAAGATCAAGGAGGCGCTGGATTATCGGAAGGTCCGCCGGCCCTGGGATGAGCTGACGGATCTCGAGCTCTCCTACTGCCTGCGGGATGCCCTGGGACTCTGGGAGGCCTGCCGGCGTCAGATGGAGACGAACCAGGACAACTCCGCCCGGATCCCGCTCACCATGACCGGCTACACCCGGCGCTTCTTTAAGAAAACGCTCCGCAGCTCATCACGCTATCACGCGCACATCGTCGACTGGCTGCTGCCTAAAGACGCCTTTGTTGTCGCGCATGAGTGCGGCCGGGGAGGGAATACGCACACAAACCGCTATCATTCCGGCGACGTCGTGCCGGATATGGGCGGCGCGGATATCCAAAGCTCCTACCCTGCCCAGCTCATGCTGAACCCCTACCCGACCGGGAAAGTATTCACCTATGGAGAGCTGGTCCGGAGTCCTTTAGAGCTCTGGGACATCATCAAAGAGGGCTATATGTTCTTCGGCCGGTTCCGGCTGACGAACGTCCGCGTAAAAGACCGGCATCCGATCCCGGACATTCCGCTCTCGAAGACTCTCATCCCGGCGGTAAATGCCGCCCTGGATAACGGCCGGATCCTCTCGGCAGATGAGGTCGTGATCTCTATGACAAGCATCGACTTCCAGATCCTCGAGGACATCTACTCCTACGATTCCATCACCGGGACGGACGTCTGGCTCTCGAAGCTGGGACCGCTGCCGAAGGTCCTTCGGGATGCCGTTTTTGATAAGTTCGCGGAGAAGTCTATACTTAAGTATACCGGCACGGATACCGAAGAGAAGAAGCGCGCCTACGATCTTTCGAAGGTCGTCGTTAATGGTCTCTTTGGTATGCTCTATATGAACCCGGTACGGGAAGAGGTCGTATTTGATGAGGAAACGATGTGCTACTCCATCGCTCCGAGCAAGTTCGAGGCCATGACGGAGGAAGAGTTCCGGAAGCTGCAGCGTAATTACCCTTGGAGCTATCTCTGGGGCCTCTGGACGTCCGCGCTTGGCCGCCTGCAGCTTCACAAGGGTATCCGGGCGGTGGGCTATGATAACGTCTACTATTGCGATACCGACAGTATCAAGTTCCTCGGCGGCCGTTTCCCTGATGGTTTGCGGAAGATGAACGAAGAGATCCGGGCGAAAGCTGGGGAGCTCGGCTATATCGCGAAGGTGCACGGCCGGGAGTTTGTGCCGGGCGTCTGGGAGGATGAGTCCGGAGGCGCTCCCTTCCTATACAAGGAGTTCCGCTCCCTGGGAGCGAAAAAGTACGCCTACACTCTCGCGGACGGCAGCTTTCACACGGTTATTTCAGGCGTCGCAAAGAAGGAAGGCGCGAAGGCTTTCGAGGATATGGCAAAGAAGGAAGGCTGCCGGCCGATCGACTGCTTCCGGCGGGGAGCATACATTCGGGATGCCGGCGGATTCAAAGCGACCTACGTCTCCGCTCCTATCCGGAATATCATGATCGACGGGCGGCCCGTGCCGGCTGCCTCCTGCATCGTCGCGGAACCCAGAGACTACACGGTCGATATCACTCCCGAGTATGACTACCTGCTGGCCCGGCTGGCCGATGAGATGGTCGAGGATATTTGACAAAAAGCGCTTGCGTTTTTGTCAATTCCGAGGTATTCTATCCCTGGGCCCGGAGTGGGCCCGGAGAGGAGAAAACAGAATGAAAGGTATCAACGAGAGAATAGTCCGCAAGGTAGCGGACCGCGCCGAGAAGGCCTGGAAGGCCGGCGAGCGCTGCAGCTTCTGGGGCTTCACCTGGTACGCGTCGAACCCGGTCGATGACTGGCACAACCTGCACGCCTCCGACGGATCCGAGGAGAAGACCGTCGCCGTCTACCAGCGGAACGAGGCGGGCGACATCGTGAATCTGGAGGTGCTGGCATGAGGTGCGAGGATTGTCCCTGGTTCGAGTATGAAGAAGCAACAGACGCCGGCATCTGCACCTTTAACGACTGGCTCTGGAAACACAACGCGGACGGGAATCCGCCCTGTGTGGAAGAGGAGGACTAATGAGTAAACCGGAATATCGTCTCTATGTTATGGCTGGCCAGGAGATCCTCCATATCGGCCACCCGGAAGGACTCGGAGAGGCCCGGAGGGTCGCCTCTGAATGGCTGCGGGATATGCAGGAGCAGGGAGTCACCGAGGACCCTCGGGTCCTCGTGATCCCGACCGGCTGGAAGAAGCCTCTCGAGATCTGGAAGCCGCGCCGGCTGCAGGACGAGCTTCTGGCGGAGCGGCTGGAGGTGGTCAGATGAGCGCCCGCGTGACGGTCATCGGATCGCCGGAGGATCCGATCCGGGTGACGAAGGTCCCGGAGGATGATCTCCTGCCCTACGCGCTGGAGGTCGAGACCGTGGTCCCGCGCAGGGACCGGATCACTATCTGCTGGTATGATACCCTCGAGGAAGCACGGGCCGGCTATGAGACTCTCGTGAGGGCGGTCAGCGATGGCGCCCTGGAAAGGAGGAAAGAGTGAAGAAGGTGCTCGCAGGAACGACGGCGGAGGACATCTCCCGCGCCGGCGGCCGGCTGGGGGTGGAGGCGGGAGCATGGTCCTGTCACCTGATGTTTGAGAAGGTCGGGACCATCCGGGCGCAGGTCCTGGATCCCGAGGATATGGTCCCGGCCCGGGCCGTGCTGGTGATGAGTCTCCCGGGCCCGATCGTATTCATCTCTCCGGCTACGAACGACGAGAGCCAACCGATCGGGAGATTGGGAGACTGGATCCTGCTTTACCGAAGCGGGGCAAAGGAGCTCATCATCCGGATCCTGCCGGGGATGCTGGAGGACTACCGGGCGAAGGAGCTCGCGGAGTTCACAGGAGGTGAACCGGAATGAAGGGATACAAACGGCACCACTTCTGGATCCGCGCTAAGGCCGCAGGGGAGCCCATCCTGGAAGAGCACACCGGCGGTTATATCACCGTCCGGGATGGCGTGACCTACGCCTGCGAGCGGCTGCTGGTAGACGGAAAGGAGTTACGCTGGAATGTGTGGCACGTCCTGACCGGGCTCCGCGTGAACCGGGAACCGCTCAAAACGAGCCAGGACGTCGAGGACTTCCTGGCAGAGCTCGACCACCGGCAGATCATACAGGCGGCACTGCGGATACTGGAGCGAGCTACCACTAACGCACGAGGTATCGATCAGTTTATGGCAGTTTACGATGCAGGAGGTAAAACCCTCGGATGGCAAAAGGCCGAAGAGGAATATGATTTCTATGTAGCGGGAGGACCCGCAGAAAGGATTTTACTATGAGAAGACCGGCAACGACGAAGCAGCAGAAAGAGGCCCAGCAGAGAAAGATCGAGCCTATCAAGGTCGATTCCTTCCTCGTGGAAGAGGTCAGGGATACCCAGTACGGGACGTTCCTCGACCTGACCATCAACGGGGTGAAGATCTACGGCTGCAAGGTGATCGAGGGTAAGGAGGGCCGCTATCCGGACTTTATCTCCTTCCCGCAGCGGAAGGGCACCGGGCGCGACGGGACGGAGCGCTACTACTCCATTGTCTACGCTCCCCTCTCGGACGAGGACTCCGCGAAGATCATCGCGGAAGTCGAGAAGCAGCTCGGGGTCATCTCCGACTGATCGCTTGCAAATAAAACTGAATATTGATAAGATAGGACCGGGAGAACATCCCGGTCCTTTATCGTTACGGGATAGTCCCAGGAATGTCCCAGGATAGTCCCAGGAATGTCTGGGAAAGGAGGAAGCTATGGAAGCGATCGTGCAGCTTATCCAAACGGTAGGGTTCCCGATCATCTGCGTCCTGCTCTGCGGCTGGTATATCAAATACCGGGAGGACGTCAACGACCAGAAGATCACGGCCCTCTCCAACGCTCACCACGACGAGGTGAAGGCCCTCGCGGATGCCGTCGGCCAGCAGAAAGAAGCGTATCTGTCCAGTACGGCAGCACTCACAAACGCTATCAATCTTTTGACCGCAAAGCTCGACGAGATGGAGGTGAAGGATGATAAGTTATCTTAACGTTCTGAAAGAGGCGGAGGCGCTGATCGGGCTGCAGCTGCGTTCCCTCACGGAGGAAGGCCGGCCTTATGTTTCCTATCTGTACGGCGGGGACGGCAGGGTAGCGACAGAGGCCTATATTAAGTCTCTGATGGCCCTCTACCCGGTGCACTTCCGGGGACTTGACCGGGAGGCCATCATCCGGCACTGTAAGGGGACGCACGTCCTCGACTGCTCGCAGCTCATCGTCGCCCTGACGGACGCGCCGCAGGACATGAGCTCCGGGACGCTGATCTCCCGCTGCCAGTATAAGACCACGCCGGAGAAGGGCGTCGAGGGGAGTCTCCTATGGAAGCCCGGCCACGTCGGGCTGGATCTCGGAAAGGGCTACTGCCTGGAGGCCGTCGGGGAGCTCCGCGACCTGCAGGTGAATAAAATAGCCGGGAGGGGGTTCACCACTTCCGGCCGTCTCCCCTGGGTGGACTACACCGGGGCCTCGGATAAGTGACCGGGGAAAGGAGGAAAGGATGGCATTTACGAAGTATCCCATCACGGACTACAACAATCTCAATCTGGACTGGATGGTCGATAAGCTCCGGGAAAATACGGACAACATCGACCTGAACGCGGCCGGGCTGACGGCCGAGACGGAAGCCAGGGAAGCCGCGGACGCTGACCTGCTGGACAAGATCGAAGCGCTGGATCCGGAAAGCCAGGCGCCGAGGATCCAGGCGCTGGAGAGGGACATGAGCGCCGTTTTAAGCTCCAGAAGGTCCGCTATCCCCCGCTTTTTCGCTCACCAGGGGCTCTCGCTTCGCGCTCCCGGGAACAGCATCCCGGCTATTCGGCTGACGGCTGTCTCCGGTATCCCCTGCGCCGAGATCGACGTCCAGAGGACGGCGGACGGCGTGGTCGTCCTCAATCACGATGAAACGCTGGAGGCATACGGTTCTTCGGCCGCTATTGCCGATGTTGAATATTCGGCTATCTCTTCCCTGGCTCGTGTGTCCGGCTCGCATCTTTCGGAGTTCGGGACCTTACATATCCCCCGCCTGCGGGACGCGTGCAAGGTGGCCAGGGAGTCGGACCTTATGCTCTGTATCGATATCGGCTACACCTTCGGACGGACGGAGGCGGACGCGGGAAACTATCTTCCGGACATCGTTCGGGAGCTGAGGCTGGCCGGGTACTATAATGTCTTCTTCATCGGGGCATACGATTTCTATGGGACGATCTTAAAGGAGCTCCTGCCCGGCGCGATGTATGGCCAGTATCAGACCCGCGATTTTGATACCGACGCTCTCCTGGAGAGCTGCCGCGCTAATAACTTCGAGATGCTGGGGCTTCCTTATAACTACATCACGGAACAGCTTTGCAACATGGCACATAGCTACGGCATGCTGGTCTATTCATTCACCTATTCCGGGAACACTATGATCAATGACGCCTATACCGCCGGCGCCGACTGCTTCGGTATCGAGAGCGCGGCCTTCATGGCTCCGGATGGGATCTTTCTCCAGGATGACCTCCCGATCGCCGGATCCTGGAATGGCGTATATTGCTCGAGCAAATTTGAGGCGGATCGCCTGGGCAAATTAAAGGGCTTTATCTGGGGATCCAGCACGTCCCCTTATAGGTTCCCTGAAAACTATAACCGGCATCGGGGGATCAGGGCCATCATGGCCACGCCGATGCAGTGCGAAAACGGTCAGCATCTCAGCTACTCGATAGATCCCGGGTATCAGCTGGCTTTCCAGGAGCACGATCAGAACGGGACGTTTGCCAAAGACAGCGGATGGATCGGATCCGCCGACAGCCAAACGACAGGCGCCTATTATCCCGATTCCTCCACGGGAGCGGAGTTCATCGTCATCCTCGCCAGAAAGACGAACGACGGGCTGCTCACGGAATACGACCTCGATCTGCTCTCTGAGATGGTCCGATTCGTTTATCCTCATTTCTAAAAGCTAAAAGAAAGCCCTCCGGAGATCCCGGAGGGCTTTTTGTATTGCCTTTGTATTTCCTTTGTCAGTACACGCCAAACGTAAATTCCGCCACCGTCTCGTCCGCGATCATCTCGGCCAGGTTCCACCGGCTCCGGAGCTCCATCTCGCTCTCGAGCATCTGCTGCGAGGTGGTCACGCCGATGTTTCCGTGTACGCGATATTCCTGGAAAGTCCGCGTCGAGCTGGTCCCGTCCGTCGTCGTGAGGTTGGGAGTATTGGTCTCCTTGGCTCGCGGCTCATAATCGGAAGAATCATAAGCGGCGACCTGCGTCTCGGAGGTGGCCGTCCCGGTCTGCTTCACATCGCCGGCGCGCTGGTCCTTCCAGCCGCCCTCCTCGTGCCGGTCGTAGTTCTCGAGCGGCTCATATTCCAGCGCCAGGGCGGAGGCCATCGCGGACCATGCCGGCATCCGGAGCGCGGACCATGCCGCCAGCGCTCCGCGCATCGCCTCCGGGTCGGGCCAGAGGACGCAGCGGTCGGTCCCTTTTAAAAGGATAGCATTGATGACCGTGCCCCGGTCCAGTTCCGCCGGCAGCGAGAACGTAGAGAAAAGATCAGGATCCCACGACAGGAGTCCCTGGAATGTCATCGTCAGCTCCATCTTTTCCTCCTTTCTCCGGATCCATCCGGAGGGTAAACTTAAGATCCAGCGCCGGGAACATCTCCCGGACACGCTCCGCGTCTCTGTTCAGATTCTCCAGCCAGAGGTTCACGAGCGCCTGCGATTCCACGTTGTAGACGTTCACCTCGTCGGTCGTGAGCCGCTCCCTTTTCTCAGAGTTGGCGAACGGGATCCCGATCTCCGCGTCGAACGCGTTCATAATGGCGCGGAAGTTCCGCAGCATCTCCGGCGCGACATAGTTCGCCCGGAGGTCCTGGGAAAAGGTCGTGATGTGGTCCTTAATGTTCCCGATCTTTCCGCCCAGGTCCTCGACGGCGACCGCCGGCTGGCCGCTCATCACTTTATCAAAGACCGCCTGCAGCGCTTTAGTCATCGCCTTCCTATCCGAGAGCAGGAGGTAGGCCAGCTTCGAGTTCTGGGTGTTCATCACGGCCGCCTCCCAGGTGAGGGCGAGGCTTTCCGCGTACTGCCAGACGATGGAGATCCCGCCCATATAGAGCGGATCCGTATGGAGAAGAGCGCAGTCCCTGCCGATCCGCAGCTCCCGGGAGGCTCCTAGCGCCGGGTTCGTGATGAGGACATTCTTCGGCTTATACCAGACATCGAGCTCCGGGCCCCACTGGAAATACTGGCCGAGGATACCATACTCCGCCGTATCGAACACGGCCAAGCGGCCGCCTCCGATGAGCGCGGCCTTGATGTAGTCCATATCCCAGGAGAGCGGCTCCCCTTCGATCTGGATCTGGCCGACCATGCGCTGATAGAGCTTGTCGACGAAGTAGGCAAAGGTCCAGTTGTCGAGGTTATACACTCCGACCGGGCTCCGGCTCACCTGCAGGAAGTCGAGCAGGGTCGAGTCGAAGGGCGGAGCGGAGACGCCTCTCGGGTATTTCGTTCGGTTACTCATAATAGAATCCTCCGTTTAAATAGTTCATAATTTCCTCGTTCTCTGCCCGCGTGCCGGAGGTCGAGATCTCCGCATTTTCACAAAGGACATATCCGGAGAGGGTGGAGAGCTGACGGACCGCACAAAGCGGGGTCCCGTGCTGGGCAACATCCGGATCCACGATAACCCAGTGAGTGCTCACCAGATGAGCAAGCAGATTCCCCCAGTGATAACCGGAGAGCCCTCCCATGGTTTTTGGCTGCGGGATCGCCTGCGAGAGGGCATTGCCGACACTGGCCGCGGCTCCCAGGAAGTTACCGGTCAGGGCAGAAGCTACTCCGCCGATGATGGAACCGGCAGCGCCGGCAACATCTCCCCGCACGACGGCGATAGGGATAGGGACGCCGAGCTGCGTCTGGATCCGGTTGATGATGATCCGGGACCCGTCCCTCTCGCGGTGCAGGCACATCTCCGCCGAGCCGTCGATGATGGAGATATCCGCCGTCAGGACGACGGCGTCCCCGGGCTTAAAGACGTTGGCATCAAGCGGGATCTCTCCGACGAACGGGACGTCCAGATAATGCGACGTGTACGGCGCCGCATTGATCCAGGGACCGACGCCTGGATCCGATTCCTGAGGATGGGCCGGGATGTAAAGGCCGACGAGCGGCGTCGCGTCCAGAATCACGTTAAAGTTCGAGATCTGCGACGCGGTGACGGCGCTGGGCGTGGAATATCCGCCCAGCATGATAGGACCGGTCGCCGGAGTTCCTCCGCAGATATTCGTAATCGGGATCGGGATCCAGAAAGCGGTTTTGATATAGTCGAAGATGTGCAGGAGCTGGCCGGCGAAAGTATCGACCGTTTGATTGATAGCCGTAGCGAAAGCCTGGCCGAAAGAGTCCGCCGTAGACCATGCCGAGGCCCAGCGGGCGAAGTCCTCCATCTGTGCCGTCGTCAAAGCGTAATACGTGAGCCCTTTGGCCTTTCCGGCCGATGTGCTGCTCTGCCCTACGACGCCTAGGATATAGGTACCGATGCCGGAGAAGATGGTCGCCTGGTCTTTCTGGGTGACCTCCGGAAGCGCCCTCGTAGGATAGAGATTATCGATCAGATAAGGATCCTGTGCCGATGCCGCTCTTGTCACATACTGGGAAGAGGCTCCGATCTCCGTCTTATAGGTAGCCAGGACGTCGCAGACGCAGGAGACCGCCCACTCTCCGAGCTCGTAGGTGATATCCGTGATCCAGTAATATCTCCCGAATGAGGGAATCTGGATATAGTTGGCGGAGGGCCTTTCCTTCACTAAAAGAACAGGGGCCTGTATCGAACAGGCCCCTTTAAGAGTGAAGGAGACCGGCGTCCCCGTCCCGGACGGCTGTCCGGTGCTATTCGGCTTTTTCGTAACCGTGTAAAGGGTTCCGGTCATGTCTCCCTCCTTTACGCGATCAGGAAGACCACGCAGTTCTCGGTGTAGTCCATCCAATACCGTTTGTTAGCATGGTACCACACGTTCGTGTAGCGCCCGGCGACCTCGTAAGGAGCAGAGGCGACGGACTCATCCATCAGGGAGACGCCGATCGCGTCGCGGTCCATCAGCACGGCGAAGACGTTCGTCGCGGTGACAGGATCGCCGGCTCCGGTCGTGCCGTCCGCGTTGAGGATGGTAGGCGTCACGCTGATATTCATCGGGGACTGGATGCTCTGGAAGTAGTCGATCGGGCGGTAAGTGATCCGCTCCAGCCATTCCTGATTGAACAGGCCCGGCATCACTTCGGTGCCAATGGCCGCCTGGATCGAGGCCGGCATATAGAAGCGCTGGTCCTCGACCGGAGTATGACGGTAGACATCGAAGCCCGTAACGCTCTTATGGTAGAGCGTGCTGCGGCTCTCCATGAGGTTCGAGACGGTCTGGATCCTGGCCGTCGCAAATTTAACGAAGTTGGACCAGTTCGCCGGCTCGCGGACGGTCGTCGCGGTGAGGGAGGTCCCTTTCTCCGTGTTGTACTCGGCGAGCAGGTTCACAGTCTGGGAAGCTGCGCCGCTGCCGATCACGCCGGCGACAAAGGCCGTAAACGTAGCACGGGCCAGAGCCTCCAGCATGAGCTCGCGGTCGTTCTCGAACGCCTGACGCATCCCGGCGACGAAACCACGGAAGCCTTCCAGGGAATCAAAGGCGCCGTTGATCTGGTCGTTGTAGTAGGTCTCGTGATACGCGTAAGCGCTCGTGCCGTAGAAGTTGAACTGCTTCACCGGGCGCTTTCTGACGTCGAACATATCCGGGGAGTGTGCGCCGTCAGTGAGGGAGAAGGCGCCGTCCGTCTCGCCTGCCAGGATGCCCGGGACAATTTTCCGGGTGATCCAGCCGAAGCGCTGCGTGTCGGCTACCAGCTCGTTAAACTTGCCCTGATAGGGGCGGTTGCTGATGATGGTCCGGCCGACCATCTGGGAGATCGCGTTCATGACCGGGTCGTACCCGTTCACGAGCGCGGTCGTTGCGACAGAGGAAAAGTCCCCTGCCGTGATCGCGGCGAGAGCAGACTTGCCGGTCGCCTGCTCGACGATACCATTCATCACGGTCGCGATCTGTTTCACATTCAAAGTCTCTGCCATGTTGGCCTCCTTTATATCGAGCGGCTCACATTGCCGCGACGATATCCTCCATGCTTTCCTTTCTTCCGCCCGGCTGGCTTAAGTTTGCCAGGGCGGCGGCCTGCAATTTTTCCACGGTCGCGGTCAATTTCTCGACCTGCTTCGCCAGCGCGTCCTCCTGAGGGATGGGTGCGGCGTTCTCCGGAGACACGGGCGCCGGCGCTTCCGGCTCCGGAGTAGCGGCCGGAGCCTCCGCGGGAGCCGCCTCCGGCTGCTTCACTGGCTCCGCGTTCCCTCGCTCCTGGTCGAGCTCGATGATCTCGCCCAGACTAAAGCCTGCCTTCATGAGATAAGATACTTCTGCTTTCGTCATGGTTCCTTGATTCCTTTCGTTATAAAATTTTCTGAAGGAGATACTTGCACTCTATGGATTCATACAGGACTCCCTCCGCCAGGGCCTCATGGATATAGGGGAAGTCCCGCAGCAGCTCGCGCCGGCCGGCAGCGTCGGGAGTGTAGTCCGGCACACTGCCGGATCGGTGCCGGCTCGCGTAGAGCTCATCCCGGCGTTTATGAATATAGAGAGTCACCTTACCGCCGACGGTGAAGAGGGGATTATACTCGCGTATAGGGCGCCTCCTGACGTCGGAAAAATCGTCATAGGCAAACTCATTATCCAGGGCCATCCCAGCATACTGGGAGCCTCCTATGAGCTTATAGAGGGCGGTCCCGCGCTTCTGATCACTGACAGGACTGCCGGCGAAGTCCCAGATCTCGACCAGGCCGTCCTCGCTGGTCCAGGTCGTGATGTTCTGAGATCTCATCCGGACGATCACCGGGACCAGCTCGAGGGAGATCAGCAGCTCTGAGTTAAGACTGTCCGAGTTGCTGATGTGCAGCACCTTCACCGGCGGCCGGCCGTGCAGCTCGCGGTTCCGGCCGACCGTCTCCAGCAGCGCGGACCAGATAGCGAACTCATCGCCGAACGGGACCGCGCCCGCCTTCGGGATGAACTCATCGAAGACCAGGACGTCCAGGTATTCCAGATCGAGCCCGGTCACGTTGCCGGAGGTAGCCCAGGGAAGGACAGGACAGACGAGCTCGCCGTCCTCCGTCCGTATATAGGTCGCCTCTTTCGTCCCCTTCCAGACGCAGCCGGCAAAGCTCGGGACATTCCCGAAGGGCGCGCCGGCCTTCATCGTCGATATCTCCTTATCCCTGCGCCGGATCCAGCCGAACCGCCCGCGCGCGTGCTCCATGCACCAGGCCGCGGCGCCGTATGTCTTACCGGTACCGCGGCCGCCGATCGCGAACACAAAGGGCGCCGGGCTTTCGAGCAGGGCCGCCATGTTTGCATATCCATTTGGTAAAAAGCGATTGTCCATAGGAGAGGGAGGGCCGGAGCGGGCTCACCAGTACGCCCCCGCCGGGATTCCGTCCCCTGGTCAGGCGGCCGGCCCTCTATCTGGAAGATATCACATAATACTATTATTGTCAATGAAAGCCCTT
>Ga0326513_10002727_pt1 | contig 12963 bp, 10 predicted proteins | sample 2_2465_0518_D_FD_203654 | JGI IMG/M metagenome (GOLD analysis project Ga0326513, IMG submission 203654) | Bovine rumen microbial communities from UC Davis, California, United States - 2_2465_0518 | ecosystem: Host-associated > Mammals > Digestive system > Stomach > Rumen | place: USA...
GCGTGCACCTAAAAAGCGCACGCTTTTTTGTTATAATAATAAAGATGAACTTCAAGCTTCACAGCAAGTATCAGCCAACCGGCGACCAACCTCAAGCGATTGAGCAACTATTTCGCGGATTGACGCGTGGCGAACGCGAACAGACCCTACTCGGCGTAACCGGCTCAGGTAAGACTTTTACGATGGCGAACCTCATTGAGAAATACAACCGCCCAACCCTCGTCCTCGCCCACAACAAAACCCTTGCTGCACAGCTATATGCCGAATTTCGCGAATTTTTCCCAGAAAATGAAGTCCACTACTTCGTCAGTTATTTTGATTATTATCAACCAGAAGCATATATCGCCAGTACTGATACCTATATTGAGAAAGATAGTGCCATCAATGAAGAGATTGACCGCCTCCGCCACGGCGCCACCGAGGCTCTCCTCACGCGCCGTGACACCTTGATTGTCGCCTCCGTTTCTTGTATTTATGGCATCGGTTCACCAGACAACTATAAAGCTATGGCCATGCGCGTCGCCAAAGGCGAAATGCGCGATATGACGCAGTTTATTCGCGCACTCACCGAGATTCAATACAACCGCAACGACATCGCCTTCGAGCGCGGCAATTTCCGCGTCCGTGGTGACACGATCGATGTTTTCCCGGCTTCCGGCGACAGGGCATATCGCATCGAATTTGGCTTCGATCAAGTCGAAAATATCAAAGTCATTGATCCACTCACAGCCGAAGTATTTGCCGAGCCGAACGAAATCGGCATCTTTCCAAACAGCCACTACGCCACGCCAAAAGAAGACCTCGAACGCGCCATCAAAAAAATCCGCGCCGAATACGAAGATCGCCTCAAATTCTTCAATAATGAGCATAAATACCTTGAAGCGCAGCGCCTATCTCAGCGCATCAAATATGACCTCGAAATGCTCGAAAGTACCGGCTTCGTAAAAGGAATTGAAAATTATTCTCGCCACATCGACGGCCGCGCCCAAGGCCAACCACCAGCCACTCTACTTGATTATTTCCCAGAAGATTTCCTCTGTCTCGTCGATGAGTCGCATATGACTATCCCGCAGATTCGCGGCATGTATAACGGCGACCGCGCCCGCAAAGAAACGCTCGTCGAGTATGGCTTCCGCCTGCCTAGCGCGCTCGACAACCGCCCGCTTACTTTCGCCGAATTCGACCGCCATATTAACAAGATCATCTACGTTTCCGCTACGCCAGGCGAATATGAGCTTGCACACAGCCCAAAACCGGCCGAGCAAGTCATTCGTCCGACCGGGCTTCTCGACCCAGAAATCGAAGTGCGCAGCAGCGAAAATCAAATCGACGACCTTGTTGAAGAAATCGACCAACGCATCGCCAAAGGTCAGCGCGTGCTCGTCACAACCCTCACTAAACGCATGGCCGAGGATCTTTCCGAACATCTCAAAGACCTCAAAATCAAGACCGCCTATATCCATAGCGACGTCGATACGCTCGAACGTAGCGATATCCTCCGCGATCTCCGCAATGGCACTTATGATGTACTCGTCGGCATCAACCTCCTCCGCGAGGGTCTGGACCTACCAGAAGTCTCTCTTGTTGCCATTCTCGACGCCGACAAAGAAGGCTTCCTCCGCAGCGAATCCGCCCTTATTCAGACCATCGGCCGCGCCGCCCGCCACGTCGAGGGCAAAGTCATCATGTATGCCGACAATATGACCGGCAGCATGCAACATGCCATCGAAGAAACCTATCGCCGCCGCGAGATTCAGCAAAAATACAACAAAGACCACAATATCACACCGCAGGGCATCGCCAAAGAAATTAGCGTCGGTCTCCGCGCCATCATTCCAGAAAAAGAGAAGAGCAACAAAATCGACTTGCGCAAAATTCCGCGCGAAGAACTACCGCAAATCGTCAAAGAACTCACTTCGCAAATGCAACTCGCCGCCGCCAACCTTGAATTTGAACGCGCCGCCGAGCTACGTGATCAAATTGACGACATCAAACTTGCCCTGGAGAAGAAAAAATGACCATCAAAGCAATCTCTGTAATTATCGTCGACAACCATATTACACTCAAACGTTTTTCGCATGATGCTGACCAGGCAAAATATGAAGCAATTATCGCCAGCCGCGAGCACCTCTTACCATGGTTACCGTGGGCACGTTTTTACGATAGCCCAAAGCAAATGGAGGAATTCACCGAATCACAAATCAAAGCCTTTGATGACGGAAGAATAATTGGTTATGACATCTTTTACGACGGTTCTTTTGCCGGCTCAATCGACCTTCACGATATCTCCGAAGCAAATCATAGCGCCGAAATCGGCTACTGGCTAAACTTTGATCAAACTGGCAAAGGCATCATGACGAAAGTCACCTCCGCTATCACCAGCTACGCCTTTAATGAACTCAATTTTCATCGCATCACTATCCTCGCCGCCACTAAAAACACCGCATCATGTGCGATTCCCGAACGGCTAGGCTTTGATCGCGAGGGAACCCTGCGTGGCGCTATTATTCTCGATAATATTTACTACGATGAAGCCGTTTACGCTAAAATAAAGACAGAACGATGAAAGATAAACGTCCCGGGCAATTCATTAAAATCCTCCTCTTAATCGCCATCATTATCGGCGAAATATATATGATTGGCTATGCCTCAAAGACCGAAGCCGAAAAAGACGCCGCCGAGCGCCCAGCCGCCATCAAAGAATACAACGAAGCATACGAAGAATTCGAAGTCGCCAAGGCTAAATTAACCAAAGCCATCAACGACGCCATTAGCAAAACCGAAGTTAGCCCAGAAAATACCAAACAAGCGTTCGAAACTTGTTCTACACATCTCGGAGCCGGTTTTGGCTGGATATCCATGACTAAGACCGAGTATGACAGCTCTACGACGACCAAACCGAGCATCATCAAAAACAAAGCCAAAAGTCTTAAAAGCACAACCAAAACCCTAGAAGACGCCGCCGAAAAAGATATCGACAAGAAGTGCGCCTGGACTTTCAAAACCTACACAAAGACCTCTTCTGATTGACAAAATAGCATAAGTGTGATATAATATTAAGGTTAGCGTTTTGCTGACAAAAAAATTTTTTCCCAAAGGGGGTAAATCATGTGGAAGAAGCACTTTTAAACGTAGAATTGAGAGAGGAATACGCAGAATATGCCAAGCTTTGCAGCTGCGGACTGGAAACCGTAGAGGGGATTATTAAAAATCTTCAAAGGATGGACGATAATAACCTTTACAGCAGCATATCGACACGAATCAAATCTTTTGAGTCAGTCATCGAGAAATGCGAGCGGAAAGGTTATCCGCTTACAATCGAAGGTATTAAAGAAAAAGTTCATGATGTCGCCGGCGTCAGAATTATTACGCCGTTCGAAGACGACATTTATGTAATCGCTGACACATTAAAGCAGAGGCCGTTTTTGAAGATCGACCCGAAGCACATCGATGATTATGTAAAGAAACCGAAACCAAGCGGATATCGTGGATACCACATGACTGTTGAGGTTATTGACTACATCGATAACCAGTCTCAGTCGATTCCGGTGGAAATTCAGATCAAAACTCCATCTATGAATGCGTGGGCAGAAATCGAGCACATAATACGCTATAAGAGTAAGATCGTCGACACGCCAGAAGAAATCGAGCTCTTTGCAAAAACATCAAAATATATGCGCGATTTCGACAAGCAGGTCATGGCCATCCGTGACCGGAAAAGAAAAAGCAATTCCTCTTCAAAAGCAAACCGCCTCAATTGAGGCGGTTTTTGCACGCAAAAAAACGCCCTACAAAATTCGTAGAGCGTTTTATATTATTAGCGAACCGTAACGTTGCCCATACTATTGCGGATTTTTAATACAATGTCCGACTTATGATTACCGCCACTAATATTGCTATTACCTAGCTCAACATCCGAATCAACGCGCACATCGCCAACGCTATCGATCGTAACATTGCCCATATCGAGTTTGATCTCCGAATCCTCAGTCAAATGTAGGCTACGCACTTCAATATCCCCCATATCGTTCTTTAACGTGAGCTTGCCTAGACAATCTGCGACTATGAGCTTGCCCATATCAACATCAGCGTTAATATTCTTCGCCGCGCCTAGCTCTACGTCACCCATATCATTCTTTATATCGACACTAGCCAAGCGAAAATCACCAACCGTCATTCTACCGGCATCAACATCGAGCTTAATCGTACCATCATAGCTATCCGGCAAATAAATCTCGACATTTACGCCACGCCAATTAAAACAGATAAAATGGCATTCGTCACTACGATCCGCAATCTTCAGCATATCGCCGCTCTTTACGACGTCAGCCGCAGAGCTTTTCTCGGCATAAAACTTTACCTTCGCGACATCTTCTTGCGTACTATAAACGGTCAGTTTTCCGGCCTTCACAGTCGCATCAATCTTTTGCAAATCTCCTAACGCATATTCTTGTTCTAGGACCAAACTCTCACTAACGTTGTCCGAATTGAAGCCAAAACCCTTATTTGCAATTCCGACAATGAGCAGAGCAACTAAGCCTAAAGTAACAACCGAAATAATAACGATCAGAACAATATAAAACGTATTATTACTTTTACTCTTCATTATCGACATCCTTTCCAGTTTTAATGAGAAAGATTAGATTCACGATACGCGTCAAAAGCGCATAAATGATCCACATAATCCAAGTAATATACCAAGTGCCGGTCAGAAAACTAACCAACAAATACGCTGTCAAAGTAACGAGCGCGAGAATGCCATTAATGCTATTGCTGATACTTTTTTCTTTGGATTGGACTTTCTTCTCACTTTTCTTCTCGCTACGGTAAGCCACGCAGGAAAAGATAATAATAATCGTCGCAAGACAAAGTAATAATAGAAATACCGCCGCTGCGATAACTGGGTTCAACTTCACGACCGGAACCGAAATAATCATGAATGCGATTGCGACAAAGTAGAGAAATACGCCTGATAGAATACCGACTAGTTTCTTTTTCGCTACGCTCTTTCCTAACAACTCCTCAGCGCGCGCGGCATCTTGTTTGGCTTTGATTTCATCCGCTTCTTCACTACCGCCATCATGCAATAGCTCGTCTGGCGTGACATTATATAAACTGCAAAGTGGCAATACTTTATCGAGATCTGGACTCGATTGACCGGTCTCCCACTTCGAAACGGTCTGACGCGTCACTTCTAGCTTGTCCGCAACTTCTTCCTGCGACAAACCAGCAGCTTTGCGTAATTTCATTAGCCTTTCTGGTAATGTCATCACAAAATCCTTTGTTAAATTGTTAATGTATGGCTAAATTATATGAAATAGCAACGAAAATTAACACCAACTAGACCATACATTTTAGCAACGAAAGTTAACATTTTCGCATTTTTCGCCAATCGAATTACTAATCAAACTATCGTCAACCATAGTTTTCATCATCTACTTCATTTGTATCACCAAAGTTGCCAGCCACTTTGAGCATTAAATATGCTACAATAACAGATATGAAAATTGTTACGCGTTTTGCGCCGTCGCCGACCGGCTACATTCACATCGGGAATTTACGTTCCGCTATTTATCCATACCTTGTAGCTAAAAAAGAGCAGGGTATATACATTTTGCGCATTGAAGACACCGACCGCGCTCGCTACGTCGAGGGTGCTACCGAACTGATCGAAGACACTATGAAATGGATCGGCCTCGATTGGGATGAAGGCCCAGAAAAAGGCGGCGATCACGGCCCATACTTCCAGACCCAGCGCCAAGAAATCTATATTGAATGGGCAAAGAAACTTATTGCTACCGGCCGCGCTTATGCCGACCCGACACCTAGTGAGCAAATCGCTAAATACCGCGAAGAAGCCAGCAAAAACAAACAGGCTTTCCTCTATCGCAACTACCGCCCAGACAATACACCTGAATGGGAGCCAGGCATGCCGCTCCGCTTCAAAGCCGATCCAAAAGAACGCAAGTACCATGACGAAGTTTTCGGCGACATGACTATGCTGCCAGAGACGCAAGACGACATCATTCTTATTAAAGCCGACGGATTGCCAACCTATAACTTCGCCCATATTGTCGACGACGCCACAATGGGCATTACACACATCTTCCGCGGTCAGGAATACCTGCCGAGCATGGGCAATTATCTCGCAATTTATGAAGCACTCGGACTTGAAACACCAAAATTCGTTCACTTGCCACACATCCTCGCGCCAAGCGGCAACAAAAAGCTTGGCAAGCGCGATGGTGCCAAATCCGCCGTAGATTATCGCGCCGACGGCATCCTGCCAGAAGCCATGCTCAACTTTCTCGCCTGCCTCGGCTGGAACGATGGCACTGAAGACGAAATTTACAGCAAGGCCGACCTCATCGAAAAATTCAGCATCGATCGCATCCAGCACGCCGGCGCACGCTACGATGAGCAAAAACTCATCTGGCTTAATGGCCAATGGATCCGTCGCCTCTTCGAAGAAGACGCCAAGGCTCTATATCAACGCACTAAAGATTTTTGGCCAGAAGAAGCAAAAAGCTACGATGATGAATATAAGCTCAAAGTCTTCAACATCATTTATGATCGCCTCAAAACACTTGGCGATTTGAAGACTATGACGAGCTACTTCTTTGTCGACCCAACCGTCGATATGACAATGATCGAATCGAATAAAGCCCTTAAAAAGCTTTCCGAGGAAGAAATTCAGGACATTCTCCATCAAGCCATAACAAAACTCCAAGGCGTCGATGATTGGACCGCTGAAAAGCTTCAGAACGCGCTCAATGAACTCCTTGAGAGCTCCGGCCTCAAACCAGCTCAGCTGTTCGGCCTCATCCGTCTCAGCGTTAGCTTTGCGCCATTCAGTCCAGCCCTCCACGACACGCTTAGCGTACTTGGTCGCGAACGCAGTCTCGCCCGCCTCAACGCGGTCGTCACCGCCTATTCGCGCGACTAATTACTCTTTATTACGCTTCTTCCAGATACAAATGACGGCACCGGCCGCCACAACCCCCGCCGTTATCGGCGACACCAACATCGTAATTATTGTCATGGCGAGATTTGAAAAAGGTCCCAGCCCCAAGGATTCTTCTGATATATTCGATAAACTATTCATCAATCCAAGAGAAATCGGTATCCAAATAGTCATCGCAATCGCCACGACGCCGGCTAACCCAAGCCGCCTAACCACCGGACTTTTTAGCGGCTGAATTTTCGACATAAATGCCTGGTCGTACGTATTATTACGCCACGCCTTCCGTAGAAAAATAACACCCAATATTAAAGCCGCTACCATCGGAACAAACAGAAGCACCAATGTGATAGGTAGCGAAAAGCCACTTAGACCAGCAGATAAAACACCGATCATCTGGAATACAAGATAATAACCATAACAAAACATCCACTCCATCGCTATATAAAACAGCACGTACTTTGGTTTGGTTTTTGGAATACGCGATGCTACGCTCAACATAGTAATCGCGGCAATAATAAGCCCAATTCCACCCAATGTATATAGTATGATGAATAGACCCATACCCCTATTATACCACTTATGGTATAATGGACCCATGAACGGCAAGCAGTATTACTACGGCAACGTCAAAAAACGTAGTACCAAAGACAAAAACGAAGAGCTTGCAAAACTCTACAACGAGAGCGAAGCGAGCGATGATGTTGAGGATTTCCTCGACAACAACAAGGACATCGACGAAGAAGTCCCCAAAGAAAAAGCATCCGCCAAGAAAAAACGCCAAAAAGATGCCAAAAAGGCTGAATCAAGAAGCAAAGCCAAACGCGCCTTCAAGCGTATTTTTCTTTTCTTAATCCTTGTCGGTGCACTCGGCGCAGGCGTCTGGTTCTTCCTGCAAACCGGGGGTTTCCAAACCGAGATTGGCCCCGTCGACCAAACCGATACTGCTGCCGACCAAATCTTTTATTCCAACTTAACTGGGCGAGAGGTAAATAATAAAGATACCGTCAATGCCGCCGCCACTTGTATCATGATCGAGAATAGCCCAGCCGCTCGCCCACAATCTGGTCTCAACGAAGCTGGCGTCATTTACGAAGCAATCGCCGAGGGCGGTATCACTCGCTTCATGGGTATTTTCCAGGAAGCCAAGCCAAATTATATTGGCCCAGTCCGTAGCGTCCGCATGACTTTTGCCGAACTTGCCAAGCCATATCAATGCTCCATCGCGCACGTTGGCGGTTCCGACAACGCATTGCGCCTCATCCGCAACAATTCCGCCTTCCGCGACATTGATCAATTCTTTAACGGCAATGCTTATTGGCGTATTCGCGGCCGCGTCTCGCCACACAACGTATACACGCGCTTTAGTATGCTCGACGAGCTAAACTTCAATAAAGGTTATCGCACAAGCGACTTCAAAGGCTTCACTCGCATCAAGCCTGACACGACGCCAGAAACACCAGAGAAACGCGCCAACAAAATCACTATCGACATGGGCAACAAACAATATAGCCCAGTCTATAATTACGATCAAAACAGCAACAAATATTATCGTTCTTACGCCCAGGGCGGCGAACATTATAGCGTCACCGAAGATGGCGCCAAATCGCAATTTAGCCCGGATATTGTCGTCGCCATGAAAGTTAACGCCGTCGCACGCACTGGCGAAGAACAATACGCTGACTATACAACCACCGGCATCGGAGATGCTACAATATTTCAAAATGGCGGCGTAATTGAAGCACGCTGGAGCCGTGATAATGCCGACGCCGAATTAAAATTTGTCGACGCTAGTGGTAGTGATATTCAGCTCAATCGTGGGCAAACCTGGATCACACTCTACCCAAGCGACAAAAGCGTAACATGGGAATAGAAAGGAAAATACAATGTATAGCGCACCAATGCCTGGCGAAAATATAGAAAATGCCGAAGCCCGCGAAAAAGCACGTCGCGAAGCCGAGGCTATCGCAAATGGAGAGAATTTCAACCCAAACCTAAGCGCCGAAGCCGCCAATGGCTTCAATAGCCTAGCCGAAGAAGTACCTTTTGCCGGCGATGCACCACAAAACTTTGATGGTACTTCCGTAGCCATGACCGCCGCCGAAATCGCCACAGAAGGCGCCGCATCGGCTGCCGCAACCGTCGCCGTTGAACAAGGCCTAGATCTTATGAGCGATGTCATTAATGATAGTGAAGAAAACAGCCCGACCGACAACATCCAACATGTTTCTGCTAATCCAATTGGCCAAGAAATCAATCAGCGTTGGGACGCCAAGCAACATATGGATCTCGACAACATCCAACAATCCGTTGAGCAAAATTACCGAACCGGAGCCATCGAGGATTCCGCACTCAGCTCAACCACCGAAGCAGACATTGCCAATATTGATCGCAATTCTAACGCAGAAGAAGACACTGACGAAGGCGAAAAAGATTCCGAGACACTACATAATCTCGCCGAGGCTACCGGTACCGAAGCTATTTCCGTAGATGCACTCAGTAAGCAAGTTACCGAAGACATTAAAGCCGGCAAAGTTGATGCTTTTGAGAAAATTAGCGATATCGAACAACGTGCCGCTAATGCCGAAAATCTCGCCGACAAAACCGAAACCGCCGTCATGCAAAATGGCGCCAATAGCGACGAGGCAATCATGGCTAGCGACGTGGCTGCTCAAGCCCGCGAAAAAGCTCAAGAAGCCATTCAATCCGTCCAGCAAGCTAAATCCGAATATGACAGCATGTCTGAAGAAGAAAAAGAAGAGACCCGAGTCGCCGCCGAAGCTGCCGAAGCTAATGGCACTACCGTAGAAGAAGAAAAGAAAAAGCTCGAAGACGAGGAAGAGCACGAATTTTAATTCATTATGTATATCGACAAACGCATTCTAGTTGGCAAAACCGCCGAAGCTAAAGAACTCTTTATCTTACCAGAAATGGCCAACCGTCACGGCCTAATTACTGGCGCCTCCGGCTCCGGTAAAACAATCACCCTCAAAGTCATGGCCGAGAGTTTTTCTGACGCTGGCGTTCCGGTCTTCCTCGCTGACGTTAAGGGCGACCTCGCTGGTACTGCCTTCGCCGGGGAAGTCAGCGATAAGATTCAGCAGCGCCTAGACAATCTCCAAATCAAAGACTTCAAGCCACAAGCCTACCCAGTGCGTTTTTGGGATTTGTATGGCGAAAAAGGCCATCATCTCCGCGCTACGATTCAGAGCGTTGGTGCTGATATTCTATCAATCATCCTCGGCCTTTCCGAAGCACAAGAGGGCAACCTGGCCGTTGCTTTTGCAGTCGCCAAAGACGAAGATTTACCACTTAATACCATCGCCGATCTCCGCGCCGTTCTAGAATTTATTGCCGATAACCGTGCCGACTATAATACAAAATACGGTCAAATCACGCCACAGAGCATCGGTGCAATCCAGCGCAGCCTATTGCAACTTCAAAACCAAGGCGCCGACAAATTCTTTGGTCAACCAATGCTCAAAATCGAAGATTTCTTCCAAACCAAAGACGGCCGCGGCGAAATCAATATCCTCGATTCTGTCAAACTATTCCAAAGCCCAGACCTCTACGCCGCATTCTTGCTCTGGATTCTATCCGAATTATTCAATAAATCCCCCGAGGTCGGCGACCAAGCAAAGCCGAGACTCGTCTTCTTCTTTGACGAAGCGCACTTACTCTTCAATAATATGCCGAGCTATCGTCTCAAACGCATTACGCAAATCGTCAAGCTCATTCGCTCACGTGGCATCGGCCTTTACTTCATCTCGCAAGCTCCAACCGACATTCCAGACGAAATCCTGGCTCAACTTGGCAACCGCGTCCAACACGCACTGCGTGCCTATACGCCAGCCGAGCAGAAGACCGTCAAGGCTGCCGCTAGCGCATTTCGCACCAACAAAGCCTTCGATACCGAACAAGCCATCCTCGAACTTGGTACCGGCGAAGCTCTAATATCCTTCCAAAATGAAAAGGGCGCACCAGAAATCGTCGAACACGCCACCATTCTACCACCGCAAAGCCGCATGGGTGTCATTACCGACGAAGAACGCGCCCATATCGTTGCCGCTAGCCCATATGTCACCAAATACGACGCCGTCGCGCATCCTGGCCAGCCAAATACTATCAAGGAACCAGGCAAGAAATTCGACCCTAACGCAACCCAAGCCGAAAACCTCGCCAAATATTCCGGCCAATACGGCACCGGCCCGCTCAATAAAGAAGGACATAAAGCTGCTAAAACACCGACCGAACAAAAAACTACCAAGCCCGCCACTCGTCGTGGCAAATCTACCGCCGAAAAAGCCGGCGAACGCTTTGCTACTAATGCCGCCGGCGCCGCTGGACGTGGCCTAGTCGGCCTCATCAAAAAGATCTTCAGGATAAAATAACAGCCAATCGAAAAACATGTTATAATATGCCCAAACATACATGGGTGGGTATGTAATTTTTTGTTTCGTACTTTTACAGAAGGAGGTAGATGACATTGTTGATTTATGTTGCTGTAGTTCTCATCACATTGTTAGCCCTAGCTTACGTGGCATACAATTTTTTCAAGCTGCGCAAGATGGAGGAGGGCACTGGTGAGATGGTCGAGATTGCGGGCATTATCCGCAACGGCGCACGCACTTTCATGCGCGCTGAATATAAGACCATCGTGCCAGTTATTATCATTGTCGCAGCTATCTTTTCATGTTTCATCGAAAAGACTAGCGGTCTAACTTTTATCCTGGGAGCCACCATGAGCAGTTTTGCATGTATTATCGGCATGCGCAGTGCGACCTATGCAAATGTTCGTACTACCAACGCCGCCAGAAATACACTTAGCATTGGCAAGACTACTCAGGTTGCATTAAGGGGAGGCAGCATCAGCGGTCTCGCCGTACCTGCTTTTGGTCTTTTAGGCCTAGCGCTCATCCACATTATTGCAGGCGGAGTCGAAGCAGGCGTAACTGGTAGCGGTCTCATTATCTCGTTTTCTTGCAATCCGACCATTATGAGATTCACTACTTATTCACTCGGTTGCTCGTTAGTGGCGATGTTTAATCGAATCGCCGGCGGCAACTACACCAAGGCTGCCGATATCTCGGCCGACATTGTGGCGAAGGTACGCCACGACATGCCAGAGGACGATTCCCGAATGCCAAACACCATTGCCGATTTCATTGGCGATAACGTTAACGACATAGCCGGGAATTGCTCGGATTTGCTTGAGTCTTTCGTAGCTACAATTGTTGCCTGTATCCTGATCGCAGGCACACTCGAGATCGAAGGCGCAAGCAACGCCTTTGGCGAGGCAGCAAGTATCTTTCCGATTATCATCGCTGGCGTAGGTTTGCTTGGTAGTATCATCGGCATTTTCTACGCACTCGCCCACAAAGCCAGCGATAAACCATCAAAGGAGCTCGACATGGCAACATACATCTCGGCATTTCTCGTCATCGTCGGGAGCGCCATTGCTTCTTGGATTATCTTCGGCAAACAGGGCGACTTGCCAGACGCATTCCATATTGGTTGGATTTCGCCATGGGTTGCTTGCGTCCTCGGCATCATGAGTGGCGTCTTAATCGGAAAAGTCACCGAGTATTACACTGGCACAGATTTTAGTCCAGTCAAAAAACTCGCTGGCATGGCCACCGAGGGCGAAGCCTTTGTTATTACAAAAGGCGACGCTATCGGCTCGCGTTCATGCCTGTTGCCTATCGGTATGATCTGTATGGCTTTAATCATTTCCGGGCTCATTTGCGGTATCTACGGTATCGCGGTTGCAGCACTGGGAATGCTCAGCTTCGTTGGTACAACTGTATCAATCGATGCATTCGGGCCTATTGCAGACAACGCAGGTGGTATCTCGGAAAGCTGTCATCTTGATGACAACGTCCGTGCTATCACAGATAAGCTTGACGCAGTCGGCAACACGACTGCAGCTATCGGCAAAGGATTCGCTATCGGATCAGCTGCATTCGCGACAGTCTCCCTCATCTTTGCGTATGTCGGCAGCT
>Ga0326513_10002728_pt1 | contig 12960 bp, 9 predicted proteins | sample 2_2465_0518_D_FD_203654 | JGI IMG/M metagenome (GOLD analysis project Ga0326513, IMG submission 203654) | Bovine rumen microbial communities from UC Davis, California, United States - 2_2465_0518 | ecosystem: Host-associated > Mammals > Digestive system > Stomach > Rumen | place: USA: California...
TCACGGTGACATGGGACATCGAAGGCTTCAAGACATCCAACGATACCGAGGGCCAGTACTGCGACTCCTACGGCTCGTTCACCTCTAACGGCGCAGCATCGCTCTCCACGAACTTTGCCCTGCGCAATGTGCCGATGAATTTCTATGGCCGCATGACCGCCACCCTCAGCGCAGGCGGCAAGACCTATAAGGCCGTGAAGTATGTCGTGGCCTTAGGCAACAAGAAGAAGAGCATCGGCCAGGTGCTGCCCCTTGCCGGCTATCCCACGGAGTACAGCGACTATCCCGCAGAGCTGGTGGGCTATCAGAGCATAGGGGAGGCATACGGCAATGGCAGCGACATCATCCTCGGCGGATGGTGTACAGCAGGCAGCGACGGTTCAAGAAAAGCCGTGCTATCTAAGGATGCGGACGGTACGAAGTACGTGCGCTTCACCTCTGCCACATCGAGCAAGTCACACGTCTTCACCAAAAAGCTCGACGCTCCCAAGGGTGAACTGACGTTCAAGACGCGCATCAGGTACTTAATCAATGGTACTGTAATCACATTCACCGCCGGCTACCCCACATGGCAGAGCAAACGATACGCCTGCCCCATCACGCTCAACTATGACGGCAGCAAGCTGACTCTCAACGGCACGGCGCTGAAGAAGGACGGTGCCAACGTCACCATAGCCAAGAACAAATGGTATGACATAGTGCTCTATACCAACAAGAGCACGGAGAAATGTGCCGCCCATGTGTATGACGGTGAAACCCTCGTGGCCTGCACCGACACAATAGACTGGAGCGAAAAGGGTGTAGATCCTACTTATTTCAGCATCGGCATGGGCAACAACAATCTCGGCAACGTCGATATAGCTTCCTGCGAAGCCTCAAAGGGACAGTCCGGCAGCGGCGATGAGGACGTGACATCAGAGATGAACCTTATAGTGGAGAAAGGCAACTTCTACAGCGTTGAGGTGACATATCAAGGCGTTCTCACCACGGGCCATATCAACAGCGACCTGTCAGGCTACACCCTCGGCACCCACACCACGATGAAGACGGAGACATACACCATCCCCGCCACCCGCAACATCATAGACCTGCACGTGGCTGACGCTGACGCCACACACGTGGGCAACATCACCAAGGCCACCGCCACCGTGCAGGCTCCGCGCCAGAAGCGCAAGAAGAGAGTGGTACACCACATCGGCGACTCCACATCAGCCAACAACGGCTCATGGGCCTACAGGCTGAAGGGCCTCGTCGGGACGACCTATCCCGAGCTGGCAGCGCTGTGCGACTTCCATAACGACGGCGCCGGCGGACGCAACCTGAGCACATACTATGCCGAGGGCAAGCTGGCTGCGGTGCTCAATGACATCTATCCCGGCGACGTGGTGATGTTTGGCAATAACGGCACCAACGGCATGGGCTCAAACTTTGAGGCCGACGTGAACTACTACCTCAACGCCGCAGAGATGCTGGGCGCACAGGTGATACTTAACTCCTACACACCTCACGGTGCCGTAAGCTCATGGACAAGCGGATATAACAGCAGCACGAACACCTTCGACAGCTACCGCAAGGACAGCTATGAGACCGTAGTGAGAAGCGTGGCAAGCCAGAGGGCGAAGAACGACCCTGACTATTTAGGCTTTGTGGAGATAGGCAAGAATGCCGATGCCGCCTTCAATGCCTACGTGAAGGACTTCAAGAAAAACGGCTATGCCTCTGCCGATGCCGCCGCACAGGCTATCATCAAGTGCTTCGCCGACCACAACCACTACAGCAACGGCACGTTGGCTTGCGACCTGATGCTCAACGGTTACGGCGACGTGAAGGGCATCGTGAAGCAGATGGTTGAAATCCTCAGCGAGGAGCAGGAGCCCGAACCAGGCACCGTAGGCATAAAGAATGCCAATGCGCAAAGCCCTGCCAGCGCTGCGGATGCAGTCTATAGCCTCAGCGGCCAGCGCCTCAGCGCAGGTTCTGCCATAGCGCAACAGCCCGGCACCGTCTATATCAAAGACGGACGCAAGGTGATGGTAACGAAGTAAACGCACATAAACACAAATAAACGAGTAAGAGGTGAACACTTTAGATTGGCGTTCACCTCTTACTCGTTTGTGCTTGGTCACTGACACCACCAGTCCTCTGGTGATATTCGTTACTACATATACTTTTCAATAAACTCCTTCGGCGACAAAACCACAACCTCTGACTGGTCAGCGTTTTTGAAGTCATTGGTGTTGATTGTAAGCAACACAGGGCAATGAGCCTCCAGAGCACAGCGATACTGAAAGCTGTCTTCGATGTCATCGAATGCTTTGTCATAGACAGCAGCTTCTGCTCCGGCATGTGACAGTTGGCAAATCGTAGCCATGCTCAACACCTCAGACAGATAGCCGCGCAACCTGTCTGTCAACTCTGGACGATGAATATCCTGAGCCTTCAGACTCCGCTCAAAGATAAAGGCCAACGTATAAATGCTCCCAGCCGAAATACAAGCCGAGTGTTTCCCGTTGAGAATGGAATCAATTATCATACTCACAGCCTCGAACTGGCTTCGCCTACCAATGAACTCTGCAAAGATGTTGGTATCAAGGAACAGTTTCATAAGCCGTATTTCTCGTTTATATAATCTTCTACAAGTTGTCTGTCAGTAGTCCCTTCTGGTATAGACAACCCTTTCAAGAAATCACGACTTGATTGGCTGCGAGGTTTTGCAGTCTGAATGTTACGCGCAATGAGACGCTCACCATATTCTGTAAGTTGGCGTGTGAGCGTGTCCACCTGATAGCTATCGGGTATATTGAGCGCTATACTGATGATTTGTGTCATACGCAATCGGTCTTAAGGGTTATACGATATTGATATGTATTTGCTCCTTATTATTGATAAATACGCTGCAAATATACACAATTATTTGCATAACACAAGCAAAAAGCGGCAAAAAAAGTGGAAAGTAGCGCAGATTTGCAACATCTGTATTCTGTTATTTGCACTTGCGTATTATGACTTATTAACCGAGAAGAACATCGTCCAGCGATACAGGTTGCAGCCTACGAAGTTGCCTAACACCTCGCAGACATAGACAAAGAGTACTGCAGGCTGCAACAGAAGGTCTGACGGAGAGATGAGGAAATAGAACGCATCGGCTATGGAGTGTGCGAAGCCGCACAGGATGAAGACCGGCACACCGAGCAGGAGCGCCAGCATCTTGTCCTTGCGGGCAAACTCTACCGCCGTTGTCATAATGAATCCGCACCCGATGGCAAGCAGGAAGCACGCCCACGGGCCTTTGTCAAGACGCCCCTCCAGTATTCGCGCAGCGGGAACCACGCAGTCAGGCTGTGCGTAGGCTATGAGCCACGAGGTGAGCAGGCAGCCTATGATGTTGCCTGTCAGCACGACGCAGAGCATACCCCAGTCGCCGTTGCGACGTATGAAGCCCGCCGTGCCAGTGTAGAGGCGCAGGCCGTAATAGACAACGGTGGTGAGACCGAAGGCAAAGAGGACGGCTCCTGCCACACCGCCGACGCGGAGGTTTACGACACAACCGATGGAGATGCAGATGCCAGCCAATATGGCTGAGGGGAAGGTGGTGGTGAGATGTTTGCTCATTTTGTTTATAGTTTTACGCGTTTCGTCGTTCCGTTATATTCTATTGTCTTCACGGCATCAGCCTTCTTCTCGCCCCCGACGGAGTTGAGGCGTACGCGGAAGGTGCGCTGTCTGTGCATACCGTCAAAGGCTCCGAGGCGCTTGCCGATGGTGAGGGTGCGGCTGCGGTCGTTCCACTTGAATGTGATTGTGCTGTAACGCCCCTTCTCATAGTTGTAGTTATCGCCCTCATCCTCGTAGAGTGTGAACTCCGCATCGGCTCCGGGCCAGACAATGATGTCGAGGTCTTTCCAGTCGGCTACGTCTGCATGACTTACCTCCTTGGTGCACAGCGGCATGATGCTGCCAGCCTTGACATAGAGCGGACTGTGCATCAGCGTGCCGTTAGCCTTTACGGTCTGCCCTCCTTCAAGGCGCTTGCCGGTCCAGTAGTCATACCATGCAGAGCCTTTGGGCAGATAGACCTCGTAGGTCTTCGGGGCATTCCAGTCAGCCTTGAAGCCCTCTTGGAAGAGGCTCTTGCCGCTGTTGTCCCAGCCGCTGACGGGGTCGGTAGGGTTGGCAGTCTCAGGGGTGTATAGCGCATTCAGCACCGGAGCCACGAGGAGCGAGCGCCCGAACATAAATTCGCGGTTGTTGTCCCATGTGTTACGGTCTGCAGCAAAGTCCATCATCAGTGCCCGCATGTAGCTGTCGTCGTTATGGCACACCTGCCAGCTCTGGCTGTAGATGTAGGGGAGCAGCCGGTAACGCATCTTCACGGCCTGAAGCAGGGCGTCATAGACGGGCTCGCCGGGTGAGCCGTAGTAGTATAGCTCGCGATAGACCTCTGTGCCGTGGCTGCGCATCATGGGGCAGAAGAGCCCGAACTGCATCCAGCGCACATAGAGTTCCTGATAGAGCGGGTTGCGCGTGGCAGAATTGTCACCGTAATGCTTATTATATTTGCTTGCAAAGAAGCCGCCGATGTCGGTGTTGACGTTAGGATTTGCCGTCAGCGTGTGGTTCAGGCAGAGCGGTATCTGCTTGCGGAAGGAGTCCCATGAGGAGCTGACGTCGCCGCTCCACGACTGTGCTCCCGTGCGCTGCTGACCTGCGAAGTAGCTTCGCGTGAGGATGAACACGCGCTTGGTGCTGTCTGCCTCACGCTGATGCTGATAGACACCCTCCACCGTAGCTAAGGGGAAAAGATTACGCACAGAGCGCCACGACTGCATCTTATCCACTCCGGTGACAGGGTCGGTGACGGGTTTCATCTCGTCAAGGTCACTCTCCTTGAAGCTGTGATGGTCTGGGTCAGTGGAGTCCATCCACCATGCATCGCAGCCTGCGGAGTGCAGACGCCGCAGGTTGTTCCAATAGATGTCACGCGCCTCCTTGCTGTAAGGGTCATAGACACGCGCCCCGCTGGGATAGTCCATGCGTGGCGGCCAGAAGGGAAGAGCACTCTGGGGCCATGTCTCAAAGCTGTAGAGCAAGCCCTTTTCATTCAGCTGTGCGTAGGGTTTCGTCATCGGTCCGAAGGCCGCCCAGATGCTGATGCTGAGGTGTGCGTTGGCATCGTGGATGTGCTTTATGGCACGGTCGGCGTGGTTGAAGCCCTCACCGCCAAACTCCATAGCGTTCCACAGATAGTTGCTACCCCAGTATTGCCAGTCCTGGATGATGCCGTCAAACGGTATGCCATCACGGCGGTAACGGTCTATAACGTCCGTCAGCTCGTCCCAACTGCGGTATCGCTCGCGACTCTGGTGGAAGCCGTAGGTCCACAGAGGCTGCATGGGCACCTTGCCCGTGAGCCATCTCATGCCCTTGATGACACCGTCGGCATTGCCTCCGTAGATGAAATAGTAATCTACCATCTCCCCCACCTCAGACTTCAGCGTGAGCACATTGGCGCTGTCACTGATGTGAGTGGGCGAATAGTTGTCCCAATATATGCCGTAACCCTTGATGCTCTGAAAGAAATGAGCGTAGTCCTCAAGGTTTGACTGCATCATGCGGCGGTTCTCCCCGCGCTGGTTCATCTTGCCGTTTTGCAGCATACCGAGGCCGTAGATGGCCTCATCGCTGCCGAGGCGGAACGCCTGAGACACCTGATAGCAGCCCTTCGGAGAACCGAAGGGCACGGTGGCCTGGGCTGCGGTAGAGCTGGAAGGCACGGTAACTTGACCTGCGGCGGGGGCAGAAGGCGCGGGGGTGAAGGCGGCATCGCCCTCGGTCATGAGGACATTGCCCTTACTGTCGCAGAAGGTGAGCCTCCCATTCTTTTCTGTGACTTTTACCTCTTTCTTCTTCCCAGCCTGCGGTTGAGCCGTGACGACAAAGCTATGCTTCTCCACGCGTTCTGCCGTAGGGGTCTTGACAACGCGCACTATGTTTGGGGCATAATAGGTAATCTCTGTCTTTTGTGCAAAGGCAGAGGACACAAGCAGCAGCATAAGGGCTGAGAGGAAACGGAAGTTTATCATAATTCTTAATTCTTGATGCACTGTGCAACATTCATATTGCACGGGTAAAAGTTCATGGTGCAAATTTATGAAAAAAAAATCACAACGCGTAACGCGCGATGATTAATATGTAAAAATAATTCATAAAATCGTAAATTATGCATTATGCATTGCGCATTGTGAATTAAAATTTGTACCTTTGCACGCGTGAAAAATCCATGCTACATAGTAGAGGAGCGTCTGCTGCGCCGAAATCTGGAGCTGATTCGCAGTGTAGCCGAGCGCTCCGGGGTGGAGATTATATTAGCTTTCAAGGCCTTTGCGCTTTGGAAGACGTTCCCCATATTTCGCGAATACATCAGCAGCACCACTGCCAGCAGCCTCAACGAAGCCCGGCTGGGGAAGGAACTCTTCGGCTCGCCCTGCCATACATACAGCCCAGCCTACCGCGAGGAGGAGATGGAGGCGATTGTGGCGTGCAGCAGTCACGTGACATTCAACTCGCTGTCGCAGCTGCGGCGGCTGCAACACTACGTGCAAGGCAAGGCAAGCATAGGGCTGAGGGTCAATCCAGAGTATTCGGAGATAGAGACAGCGCTGTATGACCCCTGCGCCCCTGGCAGTCGTTTCGGCGAGGTGGGGACGGATATGCCCGATGGCATAGACGGCATACACATACACTGTCATTGCGAGAGCAGCGCCGAGACCTTCGGTCGCACGCTGCAACACATCGAGGCGAAGTACGGCGAGTGGCTGCCACGACTGAAGTGGATAAACTTCGGAGGCGGGCATCTGATGACTCGTGAGGGCTATAACGTGGAGCTTCTGATAAGCCTCCTGACAGGTTTCCGCCGCAGATACCCCAACCTGAAGGTGATACTGGAGCCCGGAAGTGCCTTTGCATGGCAGACGGGAACGCTGCATTGCCACGTGGTCGATATAGTGGAGAACCACGGAATACGCACCGCAATACTCGATGTGAGCTTCACTTGCCACATGCCCGACTGCCTTGAGATGCCTTACTGGCCTGCGGTACGCGGTGCGAAGTGCAACGAAAACAGCTACCCCGAGGGCGTGGCGCACACCTACAGACTGGGTGGCAACAGCTGCCTGAGCGGCGACTGGCTGCAGTCGTGGACCTTCGACCATGAGTTGCAGGTAGGCGAGGAGCTGATATTGGAGGACATGATACACTATACGACGGTGAAGACAACGATGTTCAACGGTGTCCCCCACCCTGACATAGCGATGCTTAAAGCCGACGGTGAGCTGCAGATGCTGCGGCACTTCACATACGAAGACTATCGGGACAGGATGGATTGATTGATAATGCAGAATTAAAAATGCAGAATTAATAATTTGATAATAGAAAATTGAAGAAACAAGTTTGCATATTAGGCTCTACAGGTTCGATTGGCACCCAGGCTCTGGAGGTCATAGAAGAGCACAGTGACCTGTTTGAAGCCTATTGCCTCACGGCTAACAATCAAGTGGAAAAGCTGGCAGAGCAGGCCCGCAAGTTCCACCCCGCCTGCGTGGTTATAGCCAACGAGGAGAAGTATCCCAAGCTGGTGGAACTGCTTTCTGACCAGCCAGACATAAAGGTCTATGCCGGTGCCGACGCGCTTTGCGATGTAGTGACAGCCGGTCCCATCGACATGGTGCTCACTGCGATGGTCGGCTTTGCAGGTCTGGCACCCACTATCAGCGCCATAAAGGCACGCAAGACCATCTGCCTGGCCAACAAGGAGACGCTGGTGGTGGCAGGCGAACTGATATGCTCCCTGGCGCAAGAGTATCGCGCTCCGATACTGCCGGTGGATTCAGAGCACAGCGCCATATTCCAGAGCATAGTGGGCGAAGGCAACAATGAGATAGAGAAGATACTACTGACAGCCAGCGGCGGGCCGTTCCGACTGAAGACACATGACGAGATGCGCACCGTGACGGCAGCCGATGCCCTGCACCATCCCACGTGGGACATGGGGGCGAAGATTACCATCGACTCGGCTACGATGATGAATAAAGGCTTTGAAGTCATTGAGGCCAAGTGGCTCTTTGGCGTGGAGGCCGACAGGATACAGGTGCTGGTACACCCGCAGAGCATGGTCCACAGCGCCGTACAGTTCAGGGATGGCAGCGTGAAAGCACAGCTCGGGGTGCCCGATATGCGCCTGCCGATACAGTATGCGTTCACCTATCCGGACCGATTGCCGCTGCATAGCGAGCGCATTGACCTGTTCAAACACCCGCTGGAGTTCTTTGAACCCGACATGAAGAAGTTCAAATGCCTGGCTCTGGCCTTTGAGGGACTGCGCAGAGGCGGCAACGCCTGCTGCGTCATCAATGCTGCAAACGAAGTCGTAAACCTCGCTTTCCGCGAAGGAAAGATAGGCTTCCTGGACATCGGAGACATCATAGAGCAGACGCTGGACAAGGCAACCGTCATCGCAAAACCCACATACGAAGACTACATCAACAGTGACAAAGAGGCAAGAGAGATTGCTAAACAATTCATAATTCATAATTCATAATGCATAATTTATAATGCATAATTAATAATTCAGTGAGTCCATTTTTAATACGTACACTTGAGTTTATACTCGCTATCACCATCCTCGTGGCGCTCCATGAGGGCGGACATTTCTTCTTCTCCAAGCTGTTTGGAGTGAGAGTCAACAAGTTTTTCGTCTTCTTTGACTATAAGTTCAAGCTCTTCTCCACCAACTTCAATTGGTGGCGCAAGCTGCGCGGTCTGCCTCCCGCAAAGAAGAAAGAGGACGGCAGTTATGAATATGACGGCACGGAATACGGCATCGGCTGGATTCCTCTTGGCGGCTATTGCCAGATAGAGGGCATGATAGACGAAACGCAGCATGACCTCGACAAACTGCAGACGCCGCCGGAGCCTTGGGAGTTTCGCGGTAAGCCGACATGGCAGCGACTGCTGATTATGATTGGCGGCGTGCTGGTGAACTTCCTTTTGGCGCTGATAATCTACTGCGCAGTATTCTTCACATGGGGCGAGGACTACATCGCCGTGCGTGATATGCCATACGGAATGAAGTTCAACGAGCAGGCTAAGGAGATAGGTTTCAAGGACGGTGACGTGCTGTTAGGCACCAATGAAGGCGACTTCAGAGAGTTCGGAGCGCAGATGTTCCGTGACATCATATCGTCCAAAGAGGTGCGCATCAAGCGTGACGGCAAGGAGATGACCGTCAACACACCTGCCGACCTGTCGCTATTGACAATGCTTAAGGCTGATCCGATATTCTGCCGTCCACTGGTTCCGGCTGAGATTGACACCATCTTGCAGGCCACACCGGCACAGAAAGCAGGTCTGAAGAAGGGTGATAAAATTATCGCCATAGGCAGTATGGAAAGCAAAGACTCTGTCACATGGACCGAGATAGACTCTTGGAACGCCTTCACATACGAGGTGGGACGCATGAACGACATGCTGAGCGACAGCAAAACATCAGCCGACTCAGCCCGGATTATGACGCGCCAGATAGCCTATCAGCGCAATGGGCAGGCTGATACCGTTGCCGTAACATTCACCATGTCGGGCAACGGAGGCAAGGATGACGTGCCTGTAATAGGTGTAGGCATGACATCCATAGCAAAATATGTTAAGCCGACGCACATCGACTACAACCTCCTCAGCTGTATTCCTGCCGGTTGCGGATATGCTTTCTCCATGCTCGGAGGATATGTCAGCGACCTGCAGTATGTCTTCTCTGCCGAGGGAGCAAAGAGTCTCGGCGGCTTCGGAGCCATCGGCTCCATGTTCCCGCCCGTGTGGGACTGGTATATGTTCTGGATGATGACGGCATTCCTCTCCATCATTCTGGCATTCATGAACATCCTGCCCATCCCCGCACTGGACGGCGGACACGTGCTGTTCCTGCTCTATGAGATGATATTCCGCCGCAAACCGAGCGACAAATTCATGCTTTACGCAGAGTACGTGGGCATGTCTATACTGCTGTTGCTCATGGTAGTGGCAAACCTCAACGATATACTAAGGTTCTTTGGTATAATGTACTAAAGAGTGGAAACACTTACACCGTAACTTAAAAACATACTCACCGTGGCAAGTTTAATCATCTTCTCCGCCCCCAGTGGCAGCGGTAAATCAACAATAATCAACTGGCTGATGCAGGAGCACCCTGAACTACGGATGCACTTTAGCATCAGCTGCACGTCGCGCCCTCCACGCGGACAGGAGCAGAACGGCGTGGAATACTTCTTCCTCACACCTGAGGAGTTCAGGGAAAAGATAGCCCGCAACGAGTTCGTGGAGTATGAAGAGGTCTATACAGACCGCTACTACGGCACGCTGAAAGCTCAGGTGGACCGCCAGTTAGAGGCCGGAGAGAACGTAGTATTTGATGTAGATGTGCATGGAGCCATGAACATCAAGGCGGCATACGACGAGCGTGCGCTGAGCATCTTCATCCAACCGCCCTCAATCGAGGCTCTGCGAGCACGCCTTGAGGGGCGAGGCACAGAGAAGCCTGAGGAGATTGAGAAGCGGATAGCACGCGCAGAATATGAGCTGACATTCGCTGACAAGTTTGACACAACAGTGATAAACGATGACCTTGAGACTGCCAAGCAAGAGACTTTGGCAAAAATCAAGGCGTTCATCACTAATGCATAATGCATGGTTAATTTGCTAATTCGTTAATTCGCTAATTTGAAAAAGGTCACTATACTTCTACCCGCATACAACGAGGAGGGCTCCTTCCCGTTGATAAGGGAGTGCATGTCACAGGTGCTGCGAGACAATGCTGCCTATGACTGGGAGTTCCTGATGGTCAATGACGGCAGCACCGACAACACCCTGCAGCAGATGATACGCCTGCACAACGAGGATTCGCACTACAATTACGTTGACCTCTCGCGCAACTACGGCAAGGAGATTGCCATGATGGCGGGCTTTGACTATGCCACCGGCGATGCCCTCATCATCATGGATGCCGACATGCAGCACCCCGTGGATGTTATACCCGAGATGCTGCGCTGGTGGGAAGAGGGCTATGACGACGTGTATGCGGAGCGTGTGGCATCGAAAGAGACATGGTTCAAGCGCCACTCCTCACGGTTATACTACACCATACTGGCCCGCTTGACACGCGTTCCCATTCAGAGGAACACCGGCGACTTCCGCCTGCTGGACCGCTCATGCGTCGAGGCGCTGAAGAGTATGCGCGAGACAGAGCGCAACACCAAGGGCATGTACTCATGGATAGGCTTCCACAAGAAGGGCATCACATACCAACAGAAGCTGCGCACCACAGGCGAGACGAAGTGGAGTCTGCACGCCTTGATAGGCCTGGCGATGAACGGCATAATGAGCTATACCATCGCTCCGCTGCGCATAGCATCGATTCTGGGATTGCTGGTATCCTTCGTAGCATTCGTGTACCTTATATATATATTAGTGACAACGCTGGCCTTCGGCGACCCTGTGGCGGGCTATCCCACCATAATGGTGACGATGCTGTTTCTCGGCGGGGTGCAACTGTTGAGCCTCGGCATCATCGGCGAATATCTGGGACGCGTGTTCAACGAAGTGAAAGGACGCCCGGCATACTTCATCAATTCCTACAATGGAGAGAAAAAGAAAAGCAATACTGCTGAGTTTTGACACCGAAGAGTTTGACGTGCCGCTGGAACAGGGCGTCAGCTACGACCCCATAGCTCAGGGCATGGAGGTGTCGCGCTATGGCATAGGGAAGATACTCGACATCCTTCGCGCTGCCGGCGTGCGGGCTACATTCTTCTGTACCACTAACTTTGCGGAGAATGCCCCCGAGGAGATGCGCCGCATCATAGACGAAGGACACGAGATGGCAGCTCACGGCTGCGACCATTTCCGTCCTGTGCCCGAGGATATAGCGCGCTGCAAGGAGCGCCTGCACGAACTGACAGGGCACACGCCGCAGGGATGGCGGCAGCCGAGGATGTTTCCCGTCAGCGACAGCGAGCTGAAACGCTGCGGCTACCTTTACAACTCGAGCCTCAACCCCGCCTTCATCCCGGGGCGATATATGCACCTCTCTGAGCCACGCACGCCGTTCCGCACCAAGGAGGGGCTGCTGCAAATACCTGCCAGCGTGACTCCCTACTTCCGTTTCCCGCTCTTCTGGCTCGCCATGCACACCCTGCCCATGTGGCTCTACAAGCGCTGGTGCCGATGGACACTGCGGCACGACGGGCAGTTCGTCACATACTTTCACCCGTGGGAGTTCTATGAGCTTGGGCGACACCCGGAGTTTCATCTGCCGCTTATCATACGCCACAACTCAGGCGCGACGCTTCAACGACGCCTGAGGGAGCTGATAGAAGCATTCAAAGCCGAAGGAGCGGAGTTCATCACATACACCGAGTTCACTCAATCAATGCACAAATCATAGCCCCACCTTACTTCGTCCGCCACGATTTCATCGTAGCACCGGCACATTATTTTTTTACTTCGCCATGCACCATCCAATGCCTTTTAACTCCATAACGTCAAGAATAACATCTTTCTTTCGCAATGAGCGTAATGTGTTCCTTTTGGGATTAGCCGTTGCTTTCGTTGCCACGCTACTTGAGGTGATACGCGGACGCGCATCAAACTATTACGTCTATAGCGATGCCACCCGCATGATATGGGATGGCCTCTCGCCATACACGGAGCAGTTCGTGAGCGCTCACGGGCGCTATTTCCTGTATCTTCCGCCGTTCAGCGTCATCTTCGCGCCTGTATTACTGCTGCCGCAGTGGCTTGGCCCATTCGTGTGGAACATCGGCAACTACTGCCTCATGTTCCTTGCCATAGCCACATTGCCCCCTACCCTACGCCCCTACCGCAACGGCATATTCCTCTTCCTGCTGCCCATAC
>Ga0326513_10002730_pt1 | contig 12955 bp, 20 predicted proteins | sample 2_2465_0518_D_FD_203654 | JGI IMG/M metagenome (GOLD analysis project Ga0326513, IMG submission 203654) | Bovine rumen microbial communities from UC Davis, California, United States - 2_2465_0518 | ecosystem: Host-associated > Mammals > Digestive system > Stomach > Rumen | place: USA...
GAAGGAGGCAACACGACAGCAAGTGGATTCGCCTCTCACGCTGAAGGCGGCAGTACGGTAGCAAGCGGGGGAGAATCCCACGCCGAAGGCGCCGCTACGATAGCAAGTGGAGAATGCTCTCACGCGGAAGGCAGCGGCACTACTGCCTCCGGCAACCAGTCCCACGCCGAAGGCAACGGAACGATAGCAAAAGGCTTAAACTCTCATGCTGAGGGCACCAGCACGCGAGCGAACTCAATGACCTCCCACGCCGAAGGAACCAATACATTGGCCTATGGAAAGTCACAGCATGTTTTCGGAGAGTTTAACGTGCAGGATGGCGACACCAACACCGAGTCCACGCGCGCAACCTATGTTGAAATCGTTGGCAACGGTACGGCAGATAATGCCCGTTCCAATGCCCGAACGCTCGACTGGCAGGGCAATGAGGCCTTGGCAGGCGATCTAACAGTTAATAAGGGCGCGGCTTCGGAGATGACTGTCGGTGCGGAAATTTCGTCCTTAAAAAGCGCCATTACTCCTTACCATGAGGACGAGATGGTGGCGACAAGGGCGTACGTCTCTGGTGACGTTCTGATGGTTGGCTCCACGCTCTACAAAACAAAATCTGGGATTTCAAGTGGGGCTACGCTGTCTGGCAGTAATATTGAAGAGATCACGTTGCGCGAATATCTCAGCGGTACAGGCACGGCACTGAGTGCTTACGCTCACGGAGAGGGCGAAGGTTCGAGAGCCGTTGGACAGGGTTCTCACGCTGAAGGATACATGACGGTTGTTCCTTCTACGAGCAAATACGGACACTCCGAGGGCATGCAGACTGCGATCCTTAACGGGAATGCCGCTCACGTTGAAGGATACAAGTCTCAGGCAAACGGCGTCGGTGCACACGCGGAGGGAAGCGAAACCTTTGCGGCTGGAGCAGCCCATTCGGAAGGATATAAGACCGAAGCAAGCGCCACGTATTCACACGCAGAAGGGAATGAGACCAAAGCCACCAAACCGCAAGCACATGCCGAAGGCAAAGGCACAACTGCTTCCGGAACGACAAGCCACGCTGAAGGCGAGAATACTATAGCGTCCGGCGATGTGAGCCACGCTGAAGGATATGGTAGCACAGCTTCTGGAATCGGCTCTCACGCTGAAGGTACGCAAGCAACCGCAAGTGGTGTTGGCGCTCATGCAGAGGGAACCACGACTACCGCGAGCGGGTCCTATAGCCATGCCGAGGGCGAGGAAACTATCGCAAATCATCGCAATCAGCACGTGTTCGGAACGTTGAATGTTGCCGATCCGTCCAGTGCAATCGCGGACGATCCCGGAACTTACGTCGAAATTGTCGGCAACGGTACGGCAGACAATGCCCGCTCCAACGCCCGAACGCTCGACTGGCATGGCAATGAATGGCTTGCGGGAAAGGTCTCAGTCGGCACGGTCGCGTCACCGACACCTGTCACCAATGCAAATGACTTGACAACTAAGGCGTATGTGGACAATGCGGTTGCGGGCGTTTCCGTGCCTGTGCAGGATGTACAGGTCAACGGGACATCTGTGGTGAGCAGTGGCGTGGCGAATGTGCCGGTGGCTTCCGACAGTGATTTAGGCGTTGTTAAACGAGATGGAACCGGTTTTAGCATCAATATTGATTCTCAGGGGTGTATTAGTATTGTTGGAGCGGATACCGCAACAATAAAAGGCGCACACACAAATAGCAAAAGACCAATCTTGCCGTCTACTGCCCATGTAGCTGCTTTCTACGGTCTTGCCAAAGCTGCCGGAGACGCAACCCAAAGCGCGTCCAGCAATGCTGTCGGCAACTACACCGAATCCGCAAAATCCGCCATCTCCGAGATGCTCAATGGCTCTGTCTCCGTCTCCGGCACAACCCCGACCATCACCGCGCTACCCGGTGTGTGCTATGTCTGTGGTGAAGTGACCACGCTTGACATCGTGACCCCGGCAACGGGCATCGTGGACGTGGTGTTCACTAGCGGCTCAACCCCGACCGTGCTGACCGTGACACCGCCGAGCGGGATGGCGATGAAATGGGCGAATGGATTTGACCCAAGTGCGCTGGAAACGGAAACGACCTATGAGATTAACATCATGGATGGTTGTCTGGGGGTGTCTGGATCGTGGAGCTGATGGAGATTAGAAGGGGGCTTTTAGTAATGGGAATGACAAATAAAAAGTTTAGACTTTTGTCGGACATAGTAACGGACGCAGATGCTACCGGCATCAATGTCAATCTTGGACGAGATTGTGACGAAGTGATCATTAAGGAGTGAACGAAATGAAAACAATATTTCTCGAAAAGAACTCTAACGGCAAAGTAGAATTGACGCCAGATGAAATCAGGAAAATGCTGGACGATGCTTACAACGAAGGATTTAAAGATGGCAAACAGGAACAATTTGTTCCTATTACATATCCATCATGCCCGTATACAGGATACCCAACATGGATATCAGATCATATTACCGTCACTTGCGAAACGCCTAAAGTGACATTATGAGGGGGTCTTTATATGACTTACATTATTCTTGAAACTCAAACCAATAACGGAACTACAGCCATTGTGCCGCCTGTCACATTTACCGACCGCAATGAGGCTGAAAGTCGCTATCATTCTGTGCTGGCCTCTGCGGCTATTTAGACGGTTGAGGAGCATGCTGCCATTATGATCACTAATGACGGTCGCGTTATCCGCAATGAGTGCTATCGTCACGAACCGCAGCCTGAAGAGCAGCCTGAAGAGCAGGTCGAGGCGTAATCTGTAATTCAGGGAGAGGGGCTTGTTATGTCGAGCTCCTCTCTCTGTCTGCAAATCGAAAGTGGTGTATCGATATGAACATTTGTACATGTGCCATATTAAGCTCCATCATTATCGTATTCTTCGTGGCGCTTCATGCGGTTCGAGCCTTTGAGCTGAGATGGTACAATACGCATATGATCGAAAACCAAGACGGATGCAGTGAGTTATAGGAAATTGAGCGACATCAAAAACATCATTCGATAAAGGAGGTTGATGGACAGTGATTAAGCCAAATGATCTTGTAGCGCTTTTTAAGCAGGCGCTATCAGAAAAATGGGGATACATTGGCGGAAAGGCCGGTCAGACATGGACCGAATAGGCGCAATCAGCCGTTGAAAGAGCATATCGCGACGGTGACCAAGATTGGGAAACAGCCGCCAAGTATGGGCGTCAATGGATAGGACACAAAGTCGCCGACTGTTCCGGCATGTTTGCCTGGGCTTTTAAACAGCTTGGCGGCTATATGTATCACGGTTCCAACACTATGTGGTCCAAATACACAACGAACAAGGGCACTTTAGAGGGCGGCAAACGCACTGACGGCAAGCAGTTGAAACCTGGCACCGCAGTATTCAAAGTGCGCGACACGGACTATTATCATGTCGGCTTATATGTTGGCGGCGGTATGGTTATCGAAGCCTCAGGAACACGCAGCGGCGTTGTGCAGTCTGCTGTTTCCAAGTGGCACACGTGGGGCGAACTGGAAGGCGTAGACTACGATTACGTTGAGCCAGCGGTTCCTGCGACGAGCACCGACTTGCCTGCCGCTACAGAAAAGCCCGCAACGGAAACCAAGAAAACCACAGGAGGTGTTGTTCCGATGGACGATACGAACGCAGTCGTCATCGCTGATGGCGGCGTGAACATGCGTGCTTCCACTTCGACCAAGGCAATCAGACTTATCACGATCCCGAATGGATCTAAGATCAAGGCCGAAACTTATGACGACACATGGTCTGCCGTTGAGTACAATGGCAAGAAGGGCTATGTCGTCACTAAGTACATTTCGTACGAAGTGGATGCCGCAAACGAAACGATCTTCAACGAACAGATGCAGATTATCAAAAATATGGAGAAAGAACTGGCTCGCCTTAAAACACTTCTCGGCACTTAATTGGAGGTGAGCGCAATGGACACTTAGTGGGTTTTTGGCCTGAAAGAGCTGCTGACAGCAATTGTTGCAATTTGTAGCACGATTGGCGTGATCTACGGATGGATCATCAGGCCGTTCAAGCGCCAAGCAGAGATCGATCGTGAACAGGGAAGAAAGATCGACGAACTGATTGTCAAAGTGGACAACATCGAAAAGAAAGTTGAATCAAATCAGGCTGAGTACGTCCGCGATCGACTGCAGACCCTTCACGAACGCTATTGTAATGAGCTCGGCTGGGCCTCTTCGGAAGAAAAACGACGCATTATCGACTGGTACGAAGAGTACCGCAAGCGCGGATACAACCATCTCTCGGCGTCGTATGCTGATGATATCATCAAATTGCCTGAAAAACCAAATAAATAATCTATATTTTTGTGTCAGATTCCGTCTCTCTTGTCAGAGACGGATCTTATTTCATTGAGAGAAGTGATGCGTATGATCAGGGGCACAACCCTAGATTTCTTATTAACAGTGAACGCCGACCTGGTCGATAAAGCAGTTTTCGTAACGATTTATGAAATAAACATATACAACGGGCTGGGGGTGGCTGGCTCATGGACCTGATGCAACGTAGACGCGAATTGCTATTAATGCAAAAACCACTATATGAAGGCTTCAATCTTTCATTCGACAAAACGGCAAATACTGTAATCGATACTGGAGTGTATCTATTTACACAGAAAAACATTAATCGTGACTTTGAATTCATTGCAGAGGGAATTTGTGGTGACTTTAACTCAGGAGAGAACAATACGATTCTTTGTGCAAAATACGACAAGAACGCGTATGGTTTCCTTGTTCGTACTTCTGGCGGTACCGGCACATCCTATAATGGTACGATCTTTGTTAAAAAGACACCGAACGTGGCATCTATTACCGTCAAACGAATTAATGGCATTATTAGTTTGACAGGCGAGAACATTACCAATCCGACTATAAAATTCAGCAACAATGTTTTTGACTGGCCACTTGTCTTGGGTTGCGCTATAGATAACAATGGTAACTGGTTCCGTTTTGCAAGTGGAACGATATAGCACGTTATGGTTCGATGGATATAAACAACAAGCAGAAATAAATAAATAATCTATATTTTGTAACTGCGTTTCTTGTTGTACAGAAGAATTGATAGTTTATTCATCTTTATTTGTTGTGTATCATTTTATGTACAAATATAAATAACTTGTTTATGAGGTGATCAACATGAACAAAGATTATGTTCAGTACTAGAAGCGACTGACGAAGTGGGCAATGATCCTCATAACCTTTGTGATGATCGCCTGCTTAGCAATTGTCGCATTTTGCGACATACCGGAACGCAATGTGGGTGCAATCGTGTCACTGTTCACAGCGTTTTCTACTGTGTTCGGTGTGACGATTGGCGCCTATCAGGGCAACTCTACTCTGGAAAAGTATTCCAGAGCAAAATATCAATATGAAAACTTAGTGCAGCTCAAAGACAAAGACGAAGAAATAGACGAGAGCTGCGCTAACGGATAACACTGCGGAGGTGTTGAAGTATGGAAATGATTAACTGGACTGAAATTATCATCTTTGCTCTTGGTCTCGTGATGTCTATTTGTGTGAGCCTGCTGACCAAACAGGTCATACCATGGCTCAAGGCCAAGAACCTGTTCGACGCTGCCAGCGTTGCAGTGGATGCAGCTGAAGCACTGTATGGCCGCTATGACGGCGAGAAGAAGCTGAAGGCTGCGCTGGACTCTCTGGCCGAAAAGGGTTATGACATCGAGTCTACTGCGGTTATCAACGCCGTACAGGCTGCTTGGAAAAACCTTGACTCTGTGATGCATATGAGTGGCGAAAAGGAAACTACGATCGCTGGGTAACGGATAAAAAAGGGGCTACCAATCTGGACAATGTGTTCCAGAAAGGTAACCCCTTTTTTATCGCGCTTTGTATACTCTTGTGAATATATATAAAAATTGTGAGCAATTATTTATAATTACTCACAAGAGTATGCAACTTATCTGTGGTATTTCATGGTTTTGGAGACCCACGTGTTACCATTACACCAAGCCCCTACAGCAACCAAACGGCATTGTACCATAAGTTTTAAGCGGTGTCAAGGCTTTATTATACGGTATATTATTCAAATATTTATACAGCTTTTGTGAGTGCTTCATACATTTCGTCAAAGCCATCTCCGCGTAGATTCACGTAGATATTGTAAGTGATGTTAACGTCAGAGTGACCAAGAATCTTAGAGAGTATTTTGATATCTACTTTTCTATAGTAACAATTTGTTGCAAAGGTATGCCGGAAGACGTGCTGACCAAAGTAGGACACATCGGCCGCTTTGCACAGTTTGATTGTCTGATACCGAAGCGTCTCATAGCCGATGCGATGCCCATCGATTGTGAACACCCATTCAGAGTCTTGCGGAAGATTGCGCAACAGTCTGACGGCCCTTGGTGTCAATGGCACAATTCGTTTGCTGGACAGCGTTTTGGGAGAATCTTGAACAACAGATCGCCCTTTCGATGTCGAATTGAGGATTGTAGCTTCCACGCGCAAACGATTACGGTTCAAATCTACGCATCGCCACCGAAGAGCTAACGCTTCTCCGCAGCGCAATCCTGTTTCCAACATGAGTCCAATGATCGCACAGACAGGATTTGTAGAGTTTTCGATCTGCTGCCACAAAGCTTCCTGTTCTTCCTCTGTGTATGCTCTCATGGCTCTTTTCTTCTTTTTGATCTTATCTTCAGTTGGAAGCTTGACGCCAGCAGACGGATCTGCAGGAATGAAATGAAGAGCTGCGGCTTGTCTCAGTGGCGCTGTGACGATGCGCAGCATCTTTTTCACCGTAGTCAAACCGTATCCGTCGTCTGCGACCTGATTGACGTAACGCTGGATATCAAAAGCCGTTATGTCGTTGATGATCATATCGGCAATATCGTACTTTTTCAATGCTTTGATGGTGCTCTCAAGACGCATGTAAGTGGCAGGCTTCACAGTATCAGACTTAAATGTGTTGAGCCACACTTCCACATAATCGCGCAGAGGCATACTCGCATACATAGCTCGTACGTCCTTTCCACCACAGATAAAGTTGTCAAGGTTCACGGGTGCTCCTCCTTGAGTATAACATAAAAATAAAAAAAGTCAAACGTGTGTTCGCGTTAAGCACACGTTTGACCAGATGCGGGTAGTGGGACTTGAACCCACACGACCGAAGTCAGCGGATTTTAAGTCCGCAGCGTCTGCCATTCCGCCATACCCGCGCAGAGGGCAGATCGTGCTGCCCAAGCATAGTGTTTATTATCAGTCGTTCATATAGTATAAACTTTTTGCAGTAGTGTATTCGCCACACTGAAGTGCGGCAAGTACACTATGAAAATTCGCGTCTTCGAGAATATCTTCGACAACCTGCATAATCTTTTCTGTTTCGTTATTGCGTGCTGCTTCGTGAATAAATGAGAGCAAATCGAAATCAGCAGGCGTGATTCCCCATCCATGGGCTAAGTTAAATTTAGACGCCAATTTATAGGTATCCATAACATTTCTCCTATTCTAAAATAGATTAATAGCTTATATTTATTTTTCAGCAAGGTGCCTTCAGCATGTTTGGTTACAACTTATTCATTTGTTCAAAAATCTGATCTTAAAGGTGTAGAAAATAGATAAGTTATCTATGAGAGAGTGTAGATTGGCAGGAAGTCCCGCACTGCCCGGTTAGTTGATTCAGATACCGTCGATTACTGCGAAGTCCGTCAACTTGTCCATGACCGCGAGGTAGAAGTTTTTGCTCATGCCCTCGGGGTCGATGTGTAGCTTGCCATCGTCCCAGTAGATTCCCAGGTGCCCGAACCCGACGTTCTCGCAGGCCCATGCAACGTCTACCCCGCCGTAGCACGTCTGATGAACCTCGCTGATTTCCAGATGCGGGAAACCGGCGGCAACTTCTTCGTCGAATTTCTTGAAGTCCATCCGCACAACCCCCTTTCTGTCAAATGCTCGCTATGCCTTTCTCATGTCTCCGCAGAGGTTGAGCTTTCACGGCCGGTCCGAAGACTCCGAGGGCTTGGTTCTTACTTAATTGTTTATTTAAACCATAATGGCTGGCAGGATGCGCTACATCCTTTTTATCTGCCATTTAAGTATCTTCGTCCAGCGACGCTCCGTTTTACGGGTCTACCGACTTGCATCCAGTGACACCACCGAAGCTTTATTTAATGCGGGTAAGGATTTGCACCTCACATAAGTTCTTATGCCCTTCGAACTCTGACGGCACATTCTCCGTAGTTCCCACGTCGCATTTGTCTTAGCGTCTACCTATTCCGCCACCGCATTAAAAGTTTTATTTAGTTGAGAGGTTCTGCTCTGCCGTCTGGATAAATCCTTACATCTTCCGTATTTCCATCAGTAAAATAGACTTCAATATAACCATCATGCACTTCAATATCATAAACATTTTTCAACAACAGCAAGCGGTCTTTGTCATCGTCCCAGCTTGAGGCGCAGAGCACAAGCGCTGAAATGATTTCTCCAATATTCATGTCTTAAACTCCTATCTAAATTATTTAAATCCTGTCGCGCGGCACAAGACCGTCACGGATACATTCCTCTCGGGCTTTTTTGCGTTGAGTCGGCTTGATGATTAGGTTATTTAGTAACAGCCCAATTACAACGCCAAAAAGAGCAAAGAACACGCTCATGCGTTATCCTCCTATGACGGACTAATCATGTATTATTCTCCTTCTCGAAAAAAATATCTTCATCACGCGCATCGCGTACATCGACATTGCCGGAAGCGACCATCAAAGCCATCAGGAACATGCCAAACAAAACAGTCACAGGAATAATCCAAGTAAGATGTAAAATAGCAATCATCTTAACACTTCCTTTTTCTTTAATCAATCAGACGAATTCAGCATCTTAATGCATTCGTCCGCTATTTCAGTAGTCAAACCTTCCATGTAAAAAGTCTGAATAAGATGGCCATAATGTTCGCCCATGTCGCTGTCATCATCAAGAATCGCATATGATTCGATTTGCTTATCTTTGTTTCTTTTGAACCATGCTTCGATATCGTCGCCCCTGATTCCGCCAACGTACGGCGTTACATCAAGAACTTCCATGCCGTACATTTTGAGCCACATAAGCAGGTCCTTATATGCGTGTTCAATCTTGCGCCACGAAGAGGACACAACGATCTTTGCGCCGGTAGCGTTAATGATTCTGCGCAGTTCACAAAGAGACGGCTGGTAGAGAATGTCCTCTCTGTATACTTCAACCTTATACTTTTTGTACATTTCCCACGCCCAATCGTCATTGTTCAAAACGCCATCAACATCGAGAAACAGTATCTTCATAAACTGCATTCCTTTCAAACATAAAATAAGAGCCGAGTGTTGGATTCGAACCAACGGCCTGAGCTTTACGAAAGCCCCGCTCTGACCTACTGAGCTAACTCGGCAAAAGGGCCGCGATGGCCCTTAAAACAGTCAACTGATAACAAATCGTTCGCTTCCGCGAAGGACAGTAATCACATAACCAGTACGAACGAAATATTCAGGAATCTCGTATTTGCTGATATACTTATCAATCAAATCACACGGCAAATCGGCAAAGTCCTCTTCTCCCAGCCCGACGATCAGAAACGGGCCGCAAATAATATCGTAAACTGAGCCATCTTCATCCTGCAAAATGCGGTTAGGTCTAAGTCCTGTCAGTTTTCCTTCTTCGTTACATACGATTGCTACTTGATCATCGAATGGGTATAGCGCCTGTATGTATCCTCCGACTTCGTTCTGCAAGGAATCCAAATCCGACCCAATGTATACGAGCTTCGGTGAACTTCCAGGAAGTACTTTCAATGCCCTCATACGAATTCTCCTTTTTACAGTTCAGCAAGCTGATCATCGGACATGTTGGATGTATCGGCCTGATCGGCAATAATACCTGAAAGAACCTTGAAATTAAAGTTCTTGTGCTTGAACGCAGTAAACGTCGGGCGATTCAGAATTCTTGCCACAACGCCTTCGCGGACATGCGTCTTGCCGACAGGATCAGGCCCGTCATAATAAAGCTCGCACTTTTCCTTTACGTATTCTCCCGGATTATCACAATCAGGGATCGTAAACTGTTCGAACTTCATGACTGTCTGAATTCCCATCTGTTCGCAGCGATAGCGCATATAATCCGGCGTGTATTCAACCACGTCGCCGTCTTCGTTGACCATGGTCATACGATAGACATACGGCTTACAACAAGGATTAATCTTGACAATCGCCCCGTCAGAACAGTCATCAGCGAACTCTTCGATATAACTGCCGGACTGATCGCACCCATAAGAGAAAACAGTCATATCGCCATACTGTGCAGAAAACTCTTTATCCTTGATCTTAGAGTTTGCCACAGAGCCCATGATTGGCGCTCCGTTTGGGCCTTGGAACCCGACGACCTCATAGTAAACAGTCTCGCCTTTGTGCAGTTTGCCTTCAAACTTCGCGGCCATGGCATAGCGCCACTCGTCGGAATCGTAATAGCCGCCTTTCGTGTGATCGTTCATTACGACACGACGTGTACCGACAACGTATTCGTACTCCGTCTTTGTTTTCACCGGGCGGCGCAGCAGTTTCTCCCACCACTTGCGTTTGACTTCGCGAGTGACAGGCAGATAGCCTTGTCGCTGAGACGTTCCATGCATTTTCAGCGTAATTTCTACGGTATCGCCGACTTTGAACGCATCCATGTTGTGAACAAGTTGCTCTGTTTCAACGTGCTCATAGAACGTGGGGCACTCGAAATTCACCTTGCGCTTATTGGTGCCTCCACCGCCATGATATCCGTTTGAGCTGTGCTTCGGGATATACTTCTCACAGATCTGCTGACCGTTGAAGTTGTCGATTTTGTCACCAACGTTCAGCAAGTCAATGTCACCAAAGGACACCAAACTTTTGAGCGGCATGAACACTCCGTCAGACTTTTCTCCGCGCAGTTTGATGGCGGTAATATTGCGCTTCACTGGATCAAGATACCCACCGCACTGCTTTCCGTTTTCATCCTTGCGGCGAACCAGATCGTTAGCGGCGCAGTAAGCTTCGCTCAGTTGGAGCCCAACAGGAAAATAAACACCGATGTCGCCAAGCTGTGTATCCAAAGATACAATCGTGTCTGAGCCAAAGAACGTTGCGATCTGAAGTCTGTCCGCATTTGAATGTTTCCTTAATTGATCTACTTTAACGACATAACCACAGTGTTCGGCCATATCAATCTCCCTCTCCGGAAACAAACTGTTCTGGAATGTACCCAGAATCCGAATACAGATATGTATCATTCGGATGTGTCAGCATAAAATACAAAACACCAAGAAAGCTTTTCGCATCAACGCACTCTTTGCAATCTCCTGAGAATAGCGCATACTGTCCTGTATGCGCCATGAGATCTTCAACCAACGCAAAAGCCTCGTCGTTGTTTTTGATCGTGATTTTAATCTTTTTGATAACCATACACCCCTTGTAACCTGTATAACTGGTTTTCGCCTGTACGCAGCCTGGAGGATCACAGCACGACATAGTGTTCAATCGCACATAACCTTTTGCCCAGGATTTTATCGAAATTTGCGGCGTGAACTTTCGCGGAAAACGATCTGCAAACAATAACGCAGATCGCGTCCGTGTTTTTTGTTTTACTTTTAAACAAACTGAGTTTTGAGCTTTCAGCTTTCAACGCTAAGCGTTAAGCATTAAGCTTTATGTCGGTCTTATTCGTAAGTCCCGAAAGAACGATAAAACTCTCCATATAGAGTTCGCATAATCACAATGCGAGTTCACATAGTAACAGTATGTGAAATAAAAAAGGAGCTGGTTTTTAGAGTTTAAACTGTATGATGCCAGCAAAACACACAGCGAACACAGTTTGCAGTTTTCACGCACAGGCGAAAGATTTATTTACTTGGTTTCGTATTCTACGTTAATCGTTGTCAGAGCGTTGGACACAGACAGCGCGGAATCGACATCCGACATAAAGCTGTCAATCTGATTGCGCAGATTGTCCAGAACGCTAACTGCATCGATCGTATCGATAATATCGACAGTCTGGGACGCGATAAATGCATCGCGAACCTTGACAATCTCATCCGACATGTTCTTCAGCTCAGAGCCGCTGTACATTGAAGTGAGATACCGGTCAGCCTTGGCGTCGAGATCCGCGCCGTTCTCCTTTTCGGAGAACTTGACAGCGCCTCGATACTGAACATCAATGATGTCCGCAAGATCTTTCAGGTACTTAATCCCAGAAGACTTCATATCGATAGCTTCTGCAACGGTGTATTCCGTTCCGCCGATTGTTACCTTCGTGACAGCATTGGAGTTCGTAATGGCTCGCTTGATCGCGTTGCGGCGATTTATAAGCGTGTGGATCGACTGAAGCTTTTCCTTGCCAGAATCGATGAAGTCAGCAACGCTCTTACCGGCGATCTTCTGGTTGCTGTGCTTGTTGGTAACAACAAACTTTGCGTCGAGTAATTCCTTTGCAATGCGAGAGTCAATGATCTTGAGTTCGCAAAGTCCCTTGTGCACGGTCATAGTTTCCTTCATGATATTACCCCTTTCAATGATCGTTAAAGTTTAAATAGATTTTGTAAAAACGCTGCGTGGAGGATTCGAACCCCCGTGGCTCATCGCCCAACAGATTTCAAGTCTGCCGCCATAGTCCACTCGGCCAACGCAGCGTAAGTGGCGGCCCGAATTGGACACGGGCCATTAAGCTTCCCTAGGCACCACAGAATTCTATATTCCCGCAGGAATATAGTTGGCCGCAGGCTTCGCGAGTTTCTGCGGCGCGATCACTAACGCACCGAGCGCTTCTCGCCATATTTTCGGTTAGTTCAACAGTGCGCGTATTGAGTGTTTTCTTCCGGAGCCTTCGCTCCTGTCCGGTTTGTGGTTCACACACAACCCCCGAGACCTCTGCCACACACTGCATGCCGGAACAGCGCGCGCTTCGCAGGTCAACGCATACTCTTG
>Ga0326513_10002731_pt1 | contig 12952 bp, 10 predicted proteins | sample 2_2465_0518_D_FD_203654 | JGI IMG/M metagenome (GOLD analysis project Ga0326513, IMG submission 203654) | Bovine rumen microbial communities from UC Davis, California, United States - 2_2465_0518 | ecosystem: Host-associated > Mammals > Digestive system > Stomach > Rumen | place: USA...
CTGGCCATCGCAGCAATGATGGTATCGTGCAACAATGCCGCTCCAAAGATGGACGAGCAGCCCTCAAACGCTGAAGGTAACACTACAGGCATGAAGATTGCCTATGTAGAGGTTGACTCACTGATGACTCAGTACACCTTTGCCAAGGACTACAGCGTGACCCTCGAGAAGAAGAGCAACAACGCCCGCAACACCCTGAACCAGAAAGGCAATGCCCTGCAGGCAGCTGTAGCTAACTTCCAGCAGAAGCTTAACAACAACGGATTCACAAGCCGTCAGCAGGCAGAGAGCCAGCAGGCAGCCATCCAGCGCCAGCAGCAGGATCTGCAGGCTCTGCAGGCACGTCTGGAGAATGAGCTCGCCAACGAGACAGCTAAGTTCAACGAGGCTCTGCGCGACTCACTGCAGAACTTCCTGAAGGCATACAACAATGACAAGCACTATGATATCATCCTCTCAAAGGCAGGTGACAATATCCTCTTCGCCGACAAGAAGTTTGATATCACCCAGGACATCATCAATGGTCTGAACAAGCGTTACAAGCCATCAGAAAAGAAGGCTGACGACAAGAAGGCTGAAGAGAAGAAAGACGACGCAAAGGCTGATGCTAAGTCAGCTAAATGATAGTCAGCGTAAGGCAGTAGAATACTGCGACGGGGCCAGTCTTGTAATAGCAGGTGCAGGTTCAGGGAAGACGAGAGTACTTACCTATAAGATAGCCTGGCTGCTGGAGCAGGGGATGGCCCCGTGGCAGATTCTGGCACTTACGTTTACCAACAAGGCAGCGCGCGAGATGAAGGAACGTATCGCGCGGCTGGTGGGCGAGGAGCGTGCGAGGTATCTCCAGATGGGTACCTTCCACAGTGTCTTCGCTCGTATTCTGCGTAATGAGGCAGAACATATAGGATATAACTCCAACTTCACCATCTATGACCAGAGTGATGCCCGATCACTGGTGAAGACTATCATCAAGGAGATGCAGCTCGACGATAAGGTGTATAAGCCAGCATCCGTTGCCGACCGTATCTCGATGGCAAAGAACCATCTGCTCCTGCCACAGGTCTACGCATCGAGTCCTTCGGCGGCATACGATGCCGAGCAGAAGCGACCTGAGGTGAAGAACATTTATATAAGATACGTTGAGCGATGTCGTCAGGCTAATGCTATGGACTTCGACGATCTACTGGTGCAGACATGGGTGCTCTTCCAGAATCACGAGGATATAAGAAGGAAATACGTGGAGAGATTCCATTTCGTGCTTGTGGACGAGTATCAGGATACCAACTATGCCCAGCAGGCGATAGTGTACCAGTTGACAAAGGAACGTCAGAAGGTATGTGTGGTGGGCGACGATGCACAGAGTATCTATAGTTTCAGAGGAGCCAACATCGACAATATACTCAACTTTCAGAGCAGATATAACGACACAAAGCTCTTTAAGCTGGAGCAGAACTATCGTTCGACACAGCTGATAGTACAGGCGGCAAACTCACTCATCAGACGTAATGAGAGGCAGATTCCGAAGAATGTGTTCTCGAAGAATGAGCACGGTGAGAAGCTGCAGCTGAAGCCTGCCTATTCTGACAAGGAAGAGGCGATGATAGTGACTCAGGACATTAAGCGACTGCGTAGGGAAGACCACTGCAACTGGAGTGACTTCGCTATCCTGTATCGCACCAACTCCCAGAGCCGAAGCTTTGAGGAACAGATGCGTAAGGATAATATCCCATATCGTATCTACGGAGGTCTGAGCTTCTATCAGCGTAAGGAGATAAAAGACGTGATAGCATATTTCCGACTGGTGGCTAACCCCTACGACGAGGAGGCTTTCAAACGAATAATCAACTATCCTGCCAGAGGTATCGGTGACACTACCGTAGGTAAGATTGCCCAGGCAGCTCAGATGTATGGAGTAAGTCTGTGGCAGGTGATAAAGGAGCCAATGCTCTTCCCGATGGATGTGAGCAAGGCTACGATGACAAAGCTGCAAGGCTTCAGGGAGCTTATCGAAGGATGGATAGGACGACTGAACACTGAGGATGCCTACGCGCTGGGACATGACATCATCATGAACTCAGGCATCAGCAAGGATATATATAGCGGACGCAACCCTGAGGATATCTCACGACAGGAGAACCTGGAGGAGTTTCTCAGTGGTATGCAGGACTTTGTGGAGAGCCGTCGTGAGGAGGATATGGGAGAGCAGGTGTATCTGCCCGACTTCCTTCAGGAGGTGGCTCTGCTTACAGATCTCGACAGCGATGAGGGAGACTCGAATGACAAGGTGACACTGATGACGATTCATTCGGCAAAGGGTCTGGAGTTTCCTACGGTATTCGTGGTGGGACTGGAAGAGAATATCTTCCCGAGTCCGATGTGTACTAACTCGATGCGAGAGCTGGAGGAAGAGCGACGTTTGTTGTATGTAGCCATCACACGAGCAGAGAAACACTGTATACTTACCTGCGCCCAGAACCGTTTCAGATACGGAAAGATGGAGTATGACACACCATCGAGATTCATTCAGGATATAGATCCCGAGTTGATAGATGTAAAGTCTGAGGGCGGGGGAGAACAGCCTATCTTCGGATCTTCCCGTAAGGCATATAACCGCTATGACGGAGGTGCTTACGGCACAGGTAACACCGGAGGCTATAGCCGAAATACGAGTGGATATAAAAGCGAAGGCCCAGAGTGGATGCAGAATCCAAGACCTGTGGCTACGCAGTTTAAGGCTGATCCCAAGCCAAGAGCTGTTGCTCCAAGACAACAAGAGAAAGCGGTAGATCCATTCTCTGATGGATTCAAACGACAACTGAATATCGCCAGCGAAGGCAGATTCAAGAGCGTGAATCGTGCTGTGCCTCCACGTCCGATGGCTACAGATGCAAGCGCTGGCGGCCTACATGTAGGCAATACAATCGAGCATCAGCGTTTTGGTATTGGTGAGGTGATAAAGATTGAGGGTACGGGTGAGAATACAAAAGCCACAGTACAGTTCAGAAATACCGGCACCAAACAACTACTGCTGAAATTCGCAAAATTCAAGATCCTATAAATAATTAAAGCGCCTCGTTATCGGGGCGCTCTAATTTTCTCTTGCCTGTCTTTGGCAGATGTTTTTTCTTTCTCAGCCATGCTGCCTTGCGGGCCTCATAGTCTTCGTAATGCTTCTCGAGAAATCCGTCGGCCATAGCTTAATCCTTGAATTTCGCATAGATAACTTCCAGATTGATAGGCTTTGCGGATGTACCCTTTATCAGACGAGTACTCGACAGTCCCATCTTATTCTTCAATGCGATGGTAGAAGAAGTGGTAGTACTATACGATGTAGTGCTGACAGTGACCTCCTCTATAGGAACGAGCAGAGCCTTATTCCAGTTAGGATGCTTTGCCACCCAGTCGGGATCACTCTTTAATCCCTTTACCTTATTATTATACATGCGCGTGATAAGGTTAGAGATGTTGCTGTATGTGTAAGCATTGCTTGAGAGCGCTGCCTGATATGCAAAGGTGTTGTTGAATGTGCTGTTCTTAACGAAGAATGAGTTCAGACTGTCTTTCTCGATGAGCAACAGCTTTGATGGTGTGGCAAAGGACTTGTCAAGATTATCAGTATTGTTATTGATTCGCTGGAAAGTAACCTTTGCGGAGAGAACAGAGTCGTTGGGGTGGGTGGTGCAGATATTGTCTATGGGCAGTTCCACCTCGGTGTATATCGCTGCAGGTGACTTTATGTAAGTACAGCTATTGTCGGCCACGAGACTGCTGATGGCAGCTTTGTCGTTGGTAACAGTAGATGTCTGTACAACCTCCTCTGTAGATGTCGTCATCAGATATGTTAAAGCAGCCTGCTCACCGTTAATATACTGAAAGAAGATATACATGCTTATCTCCTTCACCCTTGCCATAACACCGATTCCGTCGACAGTCTCAAAATGGAATCCTGGACATACGTTGTTAATGAAGGTGTATGAGTTCTTGAAATACTCCGGATGATCGTAGAATGTACGGAGAATATACGTAGCATAGTCAGGATAAGTCTTTCCGTTCTTGTCAGTATATGGGTCTGTGAGCCAGATACGCAAATTGTCATACCATCCGTTATCGCTTGTAGTGGATGTGCGATGCAGGTTGGTGTCGATGAGATATCTTACGCTGTCGGTACGAGTGAGGTCACGGATAGAGAACATCAGATCCTTCTTAAAACCATTCTCGCGCAGATAGCCCGATGACTTCACGTCGAAGTTGGTATAGCGGGTATCAGCACCTGTGATGGGTTTGCTAAGCTCAGACATCCTTAGTTTCATTGTGGCAAGTGTGTCACCATAGCTTGATGGGACATCGAAATAGATCATTATAAATGAGGAATCGGCCACAATCTCTCCATTCTCGTTTAAAAGGAGATCATCCTTCTTGGGCATATCTTCAGCAGCATGCTCCATCATATTAAACTGGGTGGTGAACTCACTCTTTACATAAGTACCCGTCTCGGGATCCAATACCTTACCGACGTAACACTGACGCTCACGTGAATAGACCGATTCTACGGGCATAGAACTGGTGAGGATATTAAAGTTCTGAGTTGTAACGACGAGTTTATTACCCTCGTCAGTAAGCGAGTCGCCAAGTGTGCCTGTATCTTCGTCGCAAGAAAGTATCGCCATTGCGCAGAGTGCAATCGCTGTAACAAATTTTAATTTCATTGTTTGTATCCTGTAATCTTTTTAATCTTCTATTTCCTCTTCTGGTGCATCAGGAGCAATCTGATCATAAAACTCATCGATAGCATCAGCAAAGCCTTCTTCCATATAATTCAGAATAGGCATTTCTTTATCTTTGGCATATTTGAGAAGGTCTTGATTTACATTGGTATCTGCCTGAATGATACCGTCGCTATAGTCGATGGCGAGTTTACCGAGTTCATTGAAATCGAAACTGTCATTATACGGCTTAAGCAAATCAGCGGTAGCATCACGGAACTCAACACAGCGCTTGAAGTTGTCGCCAAGATTCTGGTTAAGACTCCTGGTATAGAGTGATGTGACAACCTTCGCATTGGTATATGAAGGCTCATCGCGATATGCTGTCTTGATGTAGAGAGGCACAACGGCACTCATCCATCCCTGACAGTGGATCACGTCAGGCACCCAACGGAGTTTCTTAACAGTCTCAAGAACACCACGTGCAAAGAAAATGGCTCGCTCACCATTATCGGAATAGTCGCTACCTTCATCCTGACGCTTACTGAAATAATCGTCATTGTCGATGAAATACACTTGTATCTTGGCAGATTGTATCGAGGCAACCTTAATAATGAGTGGATGGTCTGTATCATCAATGATAAGATTCATACCAGAGAGACGCTGCACTTCGTGAAGCTGACCTCTGCGCTCGTTGATATTACCCCATTTGGGCATGAAGATGCGTATTTCATGACTCTTCTCCTGAATGGCCTGGGGGATATCACGGCCTTGGAGCGACATAAGGGTGTCAGGTACGTAAGGAGCTATCTCCTGATTGATAAAAAGTATCTTTTTCTTTGCCATCTTTATTGATTTTACTCTGCAAAGTTACTAAAAATAATTCTGAAAACTGATTTTTTCCACCTTATTTTAGTAAAAAGTGACAGAAAAACCGAATTTTTTTATCTTTTTTGCAAATTTTATCTGATTTTTCTTGCAACCTATCTAATAATTTTGTATATTTGCAACAAAAATAAATATCAACTTGTAACCATAATTCGTAATATGGGTAAGTATAACATTACAGAGCTCAAGGAAAAAGAGGCTGCTTATCGCAGTTTGGTGAGTCCACGATTAATGGACGAGATGCAGGAAAAGATTATGAATATCATTGTCATGCAGAAGAAGTATCGTGACAAGGACTATTCAGCAAAGAAGCTTGCAGAGGAACTGGGAACAAACACCAGGTACATCTCTGCAGTGGTAAATGTGCGCTTCCACATGAACTACACCTCATTCGTCAACAAGTACCGTATCGACGAGGCTATGTCTATTCTCGTTGATAAGCGTTATCAGGATCTTCGTATGGAGGAAGTGAGCGATATGGTTGGTTTTGCTAATCGTCAGTCATTCTATGCTTCATTCTACAAAATCATGGGGACAACACCTCGTGAATATCGTCTGAAGCATCTCCAGCAGCATCCGGCAATGGTTAAACAGCCACGTCGTAAGAGATCATCTGATTAAGGAGGGCAGGGTATAGTGGACTTTGTTTATCAGAGCGAGCGGTTTGCTGATCTGCAACTGCTTCGCTATAAACTTAACGGCTTCGAAAAATTGTCGCTTAGGCAGAAAATATTCATTTATTATCTCGCCCAAGCGACACTTTTTGGTCGTGATATAACCTTTGATCAGAACGGCAAATATAATCTTCTGATACGTAAGACACTGGAAACAGTTTATACCGATGCTGATATTGCTCACGATACAGAAGAGTTTCGTAACCTTGAGGTGTATCTGAAACGTGTCTGGTTCTCGAATGGAATATACCATCACTATGGTTGCGAGAAATTTGAACCTGGATTCTCTGAGCATTATCTGTTGGATGCTCTGAAGAGAGTAGAACCAAACAGACTACCTATTGATGGAAAAAACATCTCTTCTGTAGAGGCTCTCTTTGACAAAATAAGACCCGCCATCTTCGACAACACCTTTATGCCTAAGCGGGTGAACAAAGCCGATGGTGAGGATCTGGTTATGACTTCGGCATGTAATTTCTACGATGGAGTAACTCAGCAGGAAGCTGAGGATTTCTATCTCCGCATGAAAGATGCCGATGCAGAATGTAAAGAACCACCATCATACGGACTTAACTCAACACTCGTAAAGGAGAATGGGGAGATAAAGGAACATGTATGGTGCGCAGATGGCCTGTATGGTCCTGCTATTCGTAAGATTATATTCTGGTTGGATAAGGCCAAAGAATATGCAGAAAACGATAGCCAAAAGAATCTTATAGAGACGCTAATAAGTTACTATAAAACAGGTGATTTGGCACTCTTCAATAAATATTCAATTGAATGGGTGTCGGAGCATGATGCAACTATAGATTTTATCAACGGATTCATTGAGGTATATGGAGATCCGCTGGGATTGAAGGCGTCATGGGAAGGACTTGTGGAATATATAGATGAAGAAGCCACACATCGTACTCAAACGATAAGTAATAATGCCCAGTGGTTTGAGGATCACTCACCAGTAGATGCCCGTTTCCGAAAACCAGAAGTAAAGGGTGTAACAGCAAACGCCATCTGTGCTGCGATGCTTGGAGGAGAGGAGTATCCATCGACCGCAATAGGCATCAACCTTCCGAATGCCGACTGGATTAGAGCACAATATGGTTCTAAGAGTATCACTATCAGCAATATCACTGATGCATATAATAAAGCTGCTCATGGGAATGGTTTCAAAGAGGAGTTTGTCATTGATGATACGACTCTGAAACTTATAGAAAAATACGGTGATGTATGCGATGACCTGCATACAGACCTTCATGAATGTCTGGGACACGGTAGCGGACAACTATTGCCTGAGACAGATCCCGATGCTTTGAAAGCTTATGGAAGTACTATTGAGGAAGCCAGGGCCGATCTCTTCGGACTCTATTATATTGCTGATGAAAAGCTGGTGGAGCTGGGGCTTACTCCGGATATGGAGGCATATAAGTCGCAGTATTATACCTATATGATGAATGGACTGATGACACAGCTGATTCGTATAAAGCCTGGTTGTCAGATAGAAGAGGCTCACATGAGAAATCGTGCTCTTATTGCTCACTGGTGTTATGAGAACGGCGATGTCTTACATCTTGTAAAGCGCAACGGGAAGACATACCTTGAGATTTCCGACTATGAACAGTTGCGAAGACTGATAGCCTCACTGCTTGCCGAGATACAACGCATTAAGAGCGAGGGCGATTATGAGGCAGCAAGAAACCTTGTAGAGCGTTTTGCTGTAAAGGTTGATGCAGAACTACATGCTGAGATTCTCGAGAGATACCAAAGACTGGATCTTGCACCATATAAGGGATTTATCAATCCTCAGCTATTGCCTGTATTCGATAATAATGGCGAGATAATAGATATCCAGGTGTATTATGGAGAAGAATATGCCCATCAGATGCTGAGATACAGTCAGGAGTATGGGACGATGATTTGATGGAGATGATAATGGAAAATACGGCGATTCGTGAGAAGGTGAAGGAGATAAAGCAGTCATTTCGGCTGATGATGGATGGGGCTGTTGCCAAATCGATGCGTGATAAGGGCCTTAACTACAAACTGAACTGGGGAGCCACATTACCACGTCTCCGTCAGAAAGCTGACGAGATAGGTTATAATTACGACCTTGCCATAGCGCTGTGGAAAGAAGACGTCAGGGAATGTAAGATCCTTGCTACGATGATTATGCCTCCAGATGAAGTGCTCCCTGAGGTAATCGACATATGGATGGAACAGACCACAGAACAAGAGATAGCAGAACAGGCAGCCTTCAACCTTTATCAGCATCTGCCTTACGCTCCGGAAAAAGCTTATCAGTGGATGGCCTCAGAAAAAGAGCTATACCAACTATGCGGTTTCCATATTCTATCTCGAATCTTTATGGCTAAACGCGAACCAAATGAACGGGGAATAAATGAGTTCATAGATCAGGCCGTAGCAGCCCTCAGGGGTGAAAGTATTGCCGTTCGCAAGGCGGCCCTCTCAACCATACAGCGATTTTCAGAACTGGGCTTGGTGTACGAAAGACTTGCCAAAAGCGCATTAAAACAAGCTAATTTAGATTTTTTATAGATTATCTCTCTTTTTTCTCTCTAAAAGTTTGTACCTTTGTGCGGTTTTTAAAAATCGTGCCCATAAAGTAGATGATAAATATTGAAGTCTGGAAGAATGTGTTGCGTATCCTCGACAACTATCTTGAGATGAACAACCATCGCAAGACTCCAGAACGCTATACTATTCTGAAAGCTATCTATAATATCGAAGGTCATTTCACGCTTGAAGAATTAAGTGCAAAGCTTGAGCACGACTATAAGTTCCGTGTTAGTAGAGCCACACTCTATAATACCCTGAATCTCTTTATGCAGTTGCGTCTGGTAATACGTCATCGTTTTCAGGGATCTACCGCTTACGAGGCTTGCTACGATAATACGAGTCACTGTCATCAGATATGTACTGTGTGTGGTAAAGTCACAGAAATAAAGTCTACTCTTATTGAGCAGGCCATCGATGCGACACATTTTAAGCGTTTCCGCAAGGATGGATTCACGCTTTATGTATATGGTATCTGCAGTGTATGTCAGGGAAAGATGACACGTCAGAAAAATCAGGAAAAGAAAAAGAAACTAAACGATAGTAAATTATGAACACAGGTAAAGTTGACGTCCTGCTGGGTCTCCAATGGGGCGACGAAGGTAAAGGCAAGGTGGTCGATGTACTGACCCCGAAGTATGATGTGATAGCTCGTTTCCAGGGTGGTCCCAATGCAGGACACACTCTTGAGTTCGAAGGACAGAAATACGTTCTTCGTTCTATTCCATCTGGAATCTTCCAGGGTGGTAAGGTAAACATCATTGGTAATGGTGTTGTTCTTGCACCAGACCTCTTTATGGACGAGGCAAAGGCACTTGAAGCCAGCGGTCATGATCTTCATTCACGTCTGCACATCTCCAAGAAGGCTCATCTCATCATGCCTACTCACCGAGTGCTCGACGCTGCCTACGAGGCTCAGAAGGGTAAGGACAAGGTTGGTACCACAGGAAAGGGTATCGGTCCTACATATACTGACAAGATTTCACGTAATGGCCTGCGTGTTGGTGATATCCTCGATAATTTTGAGGCAAAGTATGCAAAGGCAAAGGCTCGTCATGAGGCAATCCTTAAGTCGTTGAACTTTGAATATGATATCACCGAGGTAGAGAAGAAATGGCTTGAGGGTATTGAGTATCTGCGTCAGTTCCAGATCGTAGATTCTGAGCATGAGATAAACAATATCCTGCGTAGCGGTAAGAGCATCCTTTGCGAGGGCGCTCAGGGCACTATGCTTGATGTGGACTTCGGAAGCTATCCATTCGTCACATCATCGAACACTATCTGTGCAGGTGCTTGTACAGGCCTTGGTATCGGACCTAACAAAATCGGTGAGGTATATGGTATTATGAAGGCTTATTGCACTCGTGTAGGTGCAGGTCCATTCCCCACAGAACTTTTTGACGAGACAGGAAAGAAGATTCGTGATCTTGGACATGAGTATGGAGCAGTGACAGGTCGTGAGCGCCGTTGCGGATGGATTGACCTCGTAGCACTGAAATATTCTATTATGGTGAATGGTGTTACTAAGCTCATCATGATGAAGAGTGACGTGCTCGATGGCTTCGACACCATCAAGGCCTGTGTGGCTTATAAGCAGAATGGCGAACAGATAGATTATTTCCCATACAATATCGAAGACGGTATCGAGCCTGTTTATGAGGAACTTCCCGGCTGGAAGACTGATATGACGAAGTTCACCTCTGAGGATCAGTTCCCCAAGGAGTTCAAGGATTATATCGCATTCCTCGAGAAACAGCTCGAGACACCTATTTGTATCATTAGTATCGGTCCTGACCGCGACCAGACAATTGTACGTAAATAATGGCAAATAAACCAAGTATACCCAAAGGTACTCGCGACTTCGGCCCTGTAGAGATGGCCAAGCGCAACTATATCTTCAATACCATAAGATCTGTATATGAGCTGTATGGCTTCCAGCAGATAGAGACACCTGCTCAGGAGACCCTTCAGACGCTTATGGGTAAGTATGGTGAGGAAGGTGACAAACTGTTGTTTAAGATTCTAAACAGCGGAGATTATCTCTCAAAGATTGATGATCAGGAACTGGCAGAACGTAATACACTCCGTCTGGCTTCAAAGATATGCGAGAAAGGGCTTCGATATGACCTCACAGTACCGTTTGCACGTTATGTCGTGATGCATCGCGAGGAGTTGCAGCTTCCTTTCAAGCGCTATCAGGTGCAGCCAGTATGGCGTGCAGATCGTCCACAGAAAGGTCGCTATCGTGAGTTTTATCAGTTTGATGGTGATGTCGTTGGCTCAGACTCCCTGCTCAATGAGGTAGAGCTGATGCAGATTGTGGATACTGTCTTCTCACGTTTTGGTGTTCGTGTCCAGATAAAGATAAATAACCGTAAGATTCTTACTGGCATCGCAGAAGTTATTGGTGCTGCAGATAAGATTGTAGATATCACTGTTGCCATCGATAAACTTGACAAGATAGGTATCGACAATGTTAATGCCGAACTTCGTGAGGATGGTCTTTCAGATGAACAGATTGAGAAACTTCAGCCCATCATCATGCTTGAGGGCACTAATGAAGAGAAACTCAATACGATTGCTGATGTTCTTTCATCAAGTGAGACAGGCATGAAGGGAGTGGAGGAGTGCCGTTATATCTTGAGTTTCCTTAATGGGCTTAAGAACGAGATACTGCTTGATCTTACCCTTGCCCGTGGATTAAGCTATTATACAGGAGCTATCTTTGAGGTGAAGGCTCTTGACACTCCTATGGGCAGTATCTCTGGTGGCGGACGTTACGATAACCTTACGGGGATTTTCGGAATGCCAGGACTGTCGGGAGTGGGTATCTCTTTCGGAGTTGATCGTATTTACGATGTACTTAACGCTCTCGACCTCTATCCGAAAGATTCACTTAACACCACTCAGCTTCTATTTATCAACTTTGGAGAAAAAGAGACTGCATATTGTCTGCCTATCGCTGCAAAGGTACGTGAGGCAGGTATCCGCACAGAGATTTTCCCTGATGCAGCGAAGATGAAGAAACAAATGAGTTATGCTAATGCAAAGCATATACCATTTGTTGCCCTTGCTGGCGAAAATGAGATAGCTCAAGGCAAGGTTACTCTAAAGAATATGGAAACAGGAGAACAGAGTCTGGTTACTGCTGAGGAAATAATTGATAAGTTCAATTAATAGAGATTTCTCACATAATAAAAGAGCCACCCTGATTCTGGATGGCTCTTTTCGGTTTGTTATGATCTTTTAGTAGAAAAGCATCGAGAGACAGTAGGCAACAATTGTTGAAACTGATACACTGATAAGACCTGGCATCATGAAAGAGTGGTTGAGCAGATACTTTCCGATGACAGTTGTACCAGAACGGTCGAAGTTCACTGTTGCAATATCAGAAGGATAGTTAGGGATGAAGAAGTATCCATAAACTGAAGGCAGAACACCCAGCAGCACAGGACCAGGTATTCCAAGTGAGTAAGCCAAAGGCAGCATTGATACTACTACAGCACCCTGAGAGTTGATAAGCACAGATACCAGGAAGAATACAAGAGCTATGCTCCAAGGATGTTCTTTTACTATATCAGCAAGCATTGTCTTCATCTCAGGCATGTAGTTTGAGAAGTAAGTATCAGCCAGCCAGGCAATACCATAAATAGCAACTACTGCAACCATACCAGACTGCCAAACCGGACCTGCAACTGCCTTCTTAGGAGCAGCCTTGCAGAAGATAATCATAAGAGCTGCAGCTGAGATCATAACAATCTGAATTACAAGATTCATTGCCAGAGGCTTCTTGAAGAACTCTGTCATGCCCTCAATATGTAACTTTGCCTTAACCAGCTGGTCGGCTGTAAGTGTCAGACTTTCATTAATCTGCAGAGGATCTGTACCCTTTATGCCACGCAAAGTGTCGTAAGCAGGAAGCGCATTCTGGAAGATAGCGAAGAATACGATAACGCAGAGAGCACCGAGGAAGATAAACACAGCATTCTTAGCTGACTGTGGAATCTCCTTGTCGAGAGTTGTAGCAGAACCACCATAGATATACTCGCGCTGTACGGGATCCTGAAGCTTAGCAAGGAATTTTGGATCCTTATCGAGGTCGAGACCACGATGATA
>Ga0326513_10002732_pt1 | contig 12951 bp, 15 predicted proteins | sample 2_2465_0518_D_FD_203654 | JGI IMG/M metagenome (GOLD analysis project Ga0326513, IMG submission 203654) | Bovine rumen microbial communities from UC Davis, California, United States - 2_2465_0518 | ecosystem: Host-associated > Mammals > Digestive system > Stomach > Rumen | place: USA...
CTTGCCGTCTGTGCATCCGCTTCTGCACTCTCGGCATATCCTCTTGTGTCATTGATAATCTGCTCTGCATTGTCTCGCAGATCCTCAAGATCAGGAATAACCTCAAGCACAGCTGCACCCAGATCAAGCACACGATTGTCAACATCATCAAGCCCCTTGGACATTGCGTTGAGATTATCCTCATTCAATGCCGGTGTGGTGTCATTCGCCCATATAATGCGGTCATATAGTTTGTTCATAGTGTTTTCTCCTATTAGAAGATATCAAGCTCACCATCAATGTATGTATCTTGCAGATTCTGTATGCCGTTCAGCTGACGCTGAAGCACATATGATGTATGCGTGCCGGTCTTGTCGGTGATCTCTATCTCATCACCCGGTTCAAGGTACGGAAGCCCAGCGCACCACATTTCGAACGGGAACCAGGACACGTTCCGCATCTTGTCTGCCATTTCATCCGCAAGATCACCTACTTGGCTGGCTGTCCATACAAGATTCCTGAAGAGCCAATTATCCGACATGTTATAATCGGTGGTGCCGTCAGCGTTGACAGTTCTCTGCAGAGTTTTCTCCACTTCCTGACCATCTTCTGTGGTCTTATATGTAATAATCAAATATCTGAAAGTCTGAACGCCCTGCGAATCTGTCCACAGACGCTGATACATGGATGCGTTACCTCTGACGCTTTCACCACTAGGATATAAGCTATTATCAGGATATAAGTTATCGGCAGGCAGCAGGCGAGAATTATTTAATTCAACAGGAGCAAACAAATCTGTAACACGGTTAAGCTTTCCGTAGCATGCAGATTGCTCATACACTGCAGAAACAGCTTCACGAGTGGTTATATCTGCAAGGTTTTTAGGATCCACCATTATAAAATCACTTGAATTAGTGACTTCTGCATAATCTCCACGCATAAAGCCATCCATCAATGCCAAAGGAAGTGTAACTTTATTTGCCCAGATTCCCGGTTGATCGCCATACGTCCACCCGGCATTATTTACAGAACGTCCTGTTGAAGCTCCATCATTAAACAATAGCTCTGAATACATTACCCCTTCTGATTCTGTCCATGGGAATCCATTATATATTCCCAGAGTATTCCACCAATAAGCTGGTCTCGTTGGAAGTGCAATGTATGCCCCCCAGAGGATGTTCCCATACTCATCTAATACAATTTCATTGGTGTCACGATAGAGCTGATAATATAATGTAGTAGTATTCCCTTCCACATATACTTCCTTATATATTTTGCCTGCTCCACTTCTATCTCTTGTAAGAATGGTATATCCACCGGGTAGCAGACTAAAAAATAAAGGAATATAGAACACCATTTTTTTATAGCCGATCAGATAAGTATCAAGAATAGCACTAACAGCTCCCTTTGCCCCATACTTGTTATTGTCATATGCCTGCTTGCTGTATATCTCAACTGTGTCATCTTCTTTAGTTAATTCAACACCAAAGAATGTGAAGCACCCACGATAATTCCCTGCAGCGTAAGTGCTTCGCATAGCATTAAATATGGCATTCCTATCGGTTGCACCATTATTTAATGACTTATCAAGTATTGTGGCCAAATAGTTATATACGGATGTTTCAAAATCATCAACATTTCCGTGGATCCATGAAAAATGGTATGCATTAGTGGGAATTAACTCTATTTCATAGGCCATGCTTGCCATGCTGGCTTGTGTTGAGGCATAGGGATAAAAAGGGGCTTCTTCACTATCCTTTGTTGCATATGTGCTTGCACTTATCTTTGCAGTCGTAAATGACACAGAAAAATCACGTTCACGGAGAGGGATGGATGTATTGATTTCATAGCGATTAACTAACGCTTTGCGCAATTCATAAAATGTTACCTGAGACTTATCTGCAAAGACTTCTGCCAGATAGGTGTTTACGTTCTGGTCAAGATAATTACTGCGGAGCTTATTATATGCCGTAACCTTAAATATGCCTGTTGATGCCTGCATAGGACACTGATCCACGGTAAACCACCCCATTGGAATTGGGAACCATTGTTTCACACCATCAGCATCAGTGTATTGAATCTCCACAGTGGCATTTATCCTTTTGCCGGTTATAGCATCATGGTCAAAGTATTGGAACTCTAATGATGAGCCTTCGCACAGCCCGAACTTCAGATCCTTGCCAGAACACATGCGCTCATCAAACTTAACAGATTCTTTTACAAGTGTGGTATTGTCGATGGTATCAAAATATGTGGTACCGCCTTGCGCATTATATACATATACATTGGCTGTGCTATTAGGTGTAACAAACTCACTGACATAAATAGTGCTTGATATTACAGGATTATTTATATCAACATAGTTCTTCCCATCTTCATTTAGCATAGAAGGAATATATGTTAATTCACCATTTAAGCCCACGGCAAGCGTAAACTCACTATTGCTTATAACTCTTATCGGTTCAGTATCATTGATGCCGTAAAACTCATTTTGAGGGATAACCTTTACAAGAAAATACCCGGGTTCAAAGTCATACACATCAAATGTATATCTTTTGAGCATATTCCCTTCCCGCAGGGCATCTTTTACTCTTTCAGGTACTTCAATCATCTTATCTCTCCGTCAATGTCACTTCCAACACGTCAACAAATGAACCATCCGCTAACAGCTCATGTTTTTTATTCTCAATGGAATAATATGCGCTGATAGCCTTCATTTCATTCTTATTCGTGACGAACACCGCACACGTCAGCACACCATTGTCATCCGAATCGTTAATCATCTGCATGAAGTCGCTGAACGTATACCCTTTATTACAGCAGGCAACCTCAAACGATCCACGCACCTTGGATGCGGTGATGATCCTGTGTTCGACATAATTGCCATCTTGCCAAGATTCATACAGATCTTCCGCATCCATCCGATACGAATCCGCCACAATGTGTGCGGTTATGTTGTAATTACCGATAATTATGTTATTCATGCGTTTACACCTACCAACTGCGTGTTGCGTGCCTGCTGCTGCTGAATTATCCTGAATAATCTCTGGCCATCCACATCAAGCGTCACATTGACATTCTCGCCACTTGCTATGATCGGCAGATACTGTGCCAAAAGGTTATATACCTGGTTATCCGTGCCACTCTGTGTGGTGGATGCGTTGTATGATGCCGTGCTGATATCTTCCATGCTTGTGGGCATAACGCTCATGGTCATATCCGTCATGGCCGTATCAAGCACTCCCATACCATCCTCAATACCTTCAGCAATACCGGCAGGAATCCATCGGCCTATCTCATCACGGAATACCTTGGAAGGTGAGCCGATTTTCAGATTATCCTTGAAGCCTTTGATTAAGCTATCCGCCAGCTCCTTTATCCAATCGGTCATGCCGTTCCAAGCGTTCTTTATACCATTCTTCAGACCTTCAACGATATCTTTGCCGATCTCTGCAATCTTGCTCGGTATCTGCTTCAAACCGTTCATCAGTTTCTCGCCGAACTGTGTTGCGATCTGTGGGCCTTCTGATATCATCCTCTGTCCGAACGCCTTTAAGTTGCTCATGAACTGCGACCACACCTGCTGTGCCTTGCCGGGAAGTGCAATAAGCAGGTTCACGAACTTGGCGATCATTTGACCGACAAAATATGCCACCTGTGTGGGTAACTGTGAAAGCCAAGCCTTCATATTATTTATCAGATTGGTCATTATGGTCTGAATATTAGACAACAGAACGGCACCATGCTGAATAATCCATTGAAGCATCATCTGTCCTATCTGAATAAGTGCATTTATCAGCATCGGGGCATTCGTTATGATTGCATCAACAACGGATGTTATTATTTGCGGAATAGCCTGAATTATAGCAACCATAATCTCCGGCAGATGTTCGACCAATGCGGTCACCAGCTGAATTATGCCTGCAATCAGCACAGGAAGGGCAACAATCAGGGCATCCACAATCTGGGTGATTATTCCGGGGAGGGCTTCCACCAAAACTGTGATAACATTGGGAAGTGCATTCACCAACCCCACGATCAGCGTGGTGGCTGCGGATAGAAGTGGTGGCAATAATGAATCCACCAAGCCCGGAAGCTTCTCTGCAATAACAGGTGCCAGATTAGCAATCAGGGATGATATACCATTCAGGGCGGTTTCAATAACCGGCATCAGATTGCCCGCAAATGTCTCGATAGATGATATCAGATTCTGGATGAGTGGCTGTAAATTGTCGCCTGCACCAATGCCGGTGATGAGGTTCTGCCATGCAGCCTTTGTCTGGTTCAAACTACCAGAGATGGTTGTGGCACCTTCTTTTGCTGTGGTGCCTGTGATGCCCATTTCGGTTTGTACCACATGGATGGCTTCAACAATATCGGCATATGAGCTGATATCATATTCAACACCCGATATCTCTTGCGCTGAATCAAGCAGTTCCTGCATGCCGTCCTTCGTGCCTGCAAATCCAAGGGCGAGATTGTCCAACATGGTATAATTTCCACGGCTAAATCCACGATATGCGTTCTGCACACCTTCCATGGATGTACCCATTTTGTTGACGTTATCCGCCATATCCGTGATCGCCATGTCAGCCATGTCGGCAGACACCTGCAAATCACCTGTTGAATTGTTAAGAGCTGCAGCCATACCGATTACAGTTTCCATGTAATCATTTGCGCTCATGCCGGCCGTCTGATACGCATTGGATGCGTTATTCATAACCGTATCAATAGGCAAGTTGGCTGCTTCCTGTGTGGCTTTGGCAACTTCTTCCATGGAATACCCCATGTCCTTCAAGACCTCGCCATACATTCTGGCACCTTCGGAATTGTCAAACAGGGTTTCGATACCGCCAGATAACTGCTCATAATCAGCAAATGCTGATACAGCTTCTTTTGTAACACCTGCAACCGCTGCGCCTGCTGCCGTCACGGCACCAAGAGCCACCTTGCCAATTCCACCCATAACAGAGCCAAATCCCTTGGTGAATGATGCACCACCCTTGGCACCTTCATCCCCCATCATGGATGATATTTTCCCGGATATGCCTTTGGCTGTCGGTTCTATTTGCACATAAGCTGTTGCAATCTCTGCCATGTTTTATGTCCTCGTTGCTTTGTACCAGCGTTCAAAATCTTCTATGCTTTCAGACGCTTCATATTCATCTTTAGATTTATCTTGCTCTGTCAGCTTCTTAAATAAGCTCTCAGGGCGGTTCCGATTCTTTGCACCGTCTTTCGATCGTTGCCACAGCAGGCCGTTTACACCATCCACCAGAATAGCTAACAGCATCTGGTCAAGTGTTATCTTCATTCCGCTGATTTTCCGTTTGATGCGTGAAGAATCGGATAAACCACAAGAAAGAGTTGCCACCAATGACGGTGACAGCTCTCTCCAATTTAATATGTGGTATGTTTCTGCTAAGTCGCAGGTTAATTCATCCTCACCCACATTAAGCATATGAGCGAGGATCAGGAGTTTTTTGCGTTAAGGGCTTCGAACATATCATTCAGTTCTGTCAGCATAGATGCTACGTCACAAACTCCATCATGCCTTGCACTGACTTCATCCATGAATGTCATAACACCTTCTTCAGATCCGAAGATCATCTTGATAAGCTTGAAAACGTATTTCGAACGCTCCTGTGGTTCTATGCTCTCATCTTGCATGGAAGTGAGCAAATACAACAGACGTGCATCGTCCTTTATACGTTCATCCAAATTAAACTTGATACCGCTTTTTGTTTTCCCCTTAACCATTGTTACCCCTTATGCTGCTGAGACATACTCAGTATGTGTCTGATTAGATGCATCAGGATATGCGCTTACAGTGATACCATAGCCGATTGCATCAGATGCGTTGTATGTGATAGCTTCACGAGCTGTAACAGCTCCATCAGGAATCACTATTCTCTTGGCACGTCCGCCACGGAGTTTCATTTCGAATACCCAAACTTTCTCCTGGGGATCTTCAGCCAGAACATTTACAGTGATGTTGCCACTAACATCGGCGGTGACATTAGTATCACCATAAACGGCCTTAAGTACATCCACGTTCTCACTCTCGATCAGCGTGAGTGCAAACGTGTCCTCAAGACCATTCAAAGATCTGTAAACTGTAAGACCGCCCCACTCCTTAATCTCGGATACATCCATCTCATTAGAGTTCTCAAGGCCATCTTCCGATACATATCCAAGGCAAGTGAATGCTGCATCCAGGGCGGTAGTGGCATCAGTGGGGAGTGTGGTTCCCATAGGTGCAACGTATACGGCTCCTGTCGGATTCGGCTTACCCGTACTTACATTAGTCGCTGTGTTAGCCATAACTTTATCTCCTTAATAATGTGAAACAACAAATACCGCTTGATAGCGGTACTGCTTAGTTGTGGGATCTGTGTAATTGTAATCACTATTAATCCAAACATCAGATACTTCATCCAATTTGATTGCATCAAGCATAATGCCTTTCAGCGTTTCATTCATGGATGCAGCTTCATAGAGTGTCGGTGCATAGGATTGAATTGCAAGTGTAGATTGGTTCACATGATCCGTGCGTCCGCCTGCAGTTTTCTCCATAACGTAAAAATACTGCGGTTTCTGCTTCGGCTGTTCTGTATAGATGTTTAATTCCGCATCATTTTTCAGATAATCATATATAATTGCTTCAATCATTTACTTTGTTTCAACCCTACTGAACCAAGTGCCTTTAGCAATGTGTTGTCCTTAAAGTTTTCATGTGCAGCTCTGCTACTATCGGGATATACATTTGAAATCGCAATCCAACGTGCTTCATGTACTTCGGCAGAATAATCGGATCCAGCAGACCGTGCTACCGCCTGCCCTGCTTCCAGAACAGATGCGCTGATCTCTGGTGATTTCATCAGCTCATTTATCCCCTTAAGGTTCAATTTAACCTTCACTTTAGCCATAAGCTTCACACTTAACTTTCATATGCCACGGCCCCGGCACATTGGCTTCTATACCCGTGACAGGATAACCAAATGTCTTAACAGTAAACGTATGGCCATATGCATCCGTCCATTCCACCTGCTTATCTACCCAATCATGCGTGTCGCCCTTTGGGATCCCCAAAGTATACGCAATCTTTTTGCCGTACAGCGAGATTGAGCTTGTGACATCATCTGTGGAAGGTTCTGCCACAAGCACGTTCTCAACTGTTGTAGGAGTATGTGAAATGATCGGATTACCAAATGGATCTGTGCCGGTTTGAGTTTCCTCATATAATGTTACTGTTGTGCCCTTAATCCTTGCCATGTGTATAATGCTCCAATGCTCTGATTGAGTAAGCCAAGCTTTTTAAGATCATTCTTCATAATGGCATTAGCAATACCACCACCAGGGATTGCATATGTACCGCTCCATGAGTAACCAAGGGCGGATTGGCTTTCCTGGCTCATTGCTTCACCATCTGTATTCTGTCGCAAAACTCTGCTCACAACATCAACAGTGACTACTTTGACAACCGATGCATACGGCTCCGAATCTGCGTACATCTCATCCAGGTCTTTACCAACTTGGGTTGCAATTACACGCAATTCATCTGATATAAGTGGCAATAATGCCGTTGTTCGTGTTATCTCATCTGCCGTAAGCGGTCTCCACAGGGTGATTACATCATCCACTGTGGCAAATGGTTGTCTTTCACTCATTTTTTTATACCCTTCTTCTTCTGTGCAGGTGCTTCCTTGACTTCTTCAACGGCCTTCTCCTTGACAGGTGCCTTGGGAACCTCTAAAGGCTCCCATGCACCAGCTACTTTGCCTTTGAAATCAACAACCGCACCTGTGATCGTATTGCGGTATTTCATAGAATTACCTTACAACTGCGAATGCACCAGCATCAAGGATGCCCCATCCAATGTAAGCTTCTGCACGGAGCAGAACTTCATTGTACTGCTTCAGATCGTGGCCAGCTCCATCAGGATCACCATATTCGATAACCTCAAGCGGTACGTTTACGGAATAGCCCCATCTAAATGCACGAGTGAAGTCGCCGATTACAGCATAATCAGTAGGTGCACCAACAGCTGAGCCGGTGTAATTGATCGTAGTATTTACATCAGACCTCATGCCATACAGAGCATCAGGATTCTGACCAAATCTGTACTCAGGGAACTGAGGAACACCATTCACTTTCAGAGATGCAAGAGCTGCACTGAAGGCAGGTGACATAGCGATACCAGATACAGATCCGCCAAGTGCCTGGATAGCTGCAACAGCATCATCAATGTTTCCATCAGGTGCGGTAGCATCATAAGTGATTATGGATCCAGCTGCCACAAGATCATCAATGTTATTGGTTGCAAGTGCAGGGATGTCTGCCTTGGTTGCGGGATCAATACCATGGATTGCAGCGATATCAAGACCACGAGCGATCACACGGCTGAATCCTTCTGCAAATGACTGCAGATAATTAAGCTTGCTCTCAGCGTTCTTAACGAACTCATCAGATACTCTCTGCTGATATACGAACTTCTGAGGACGGATCACAACAGGATCAACGCTTGCGTTTCCGGCGGGCTTTGCAGCCCCTTCTGCTACGAGTGAAGCTTCACCTGCGTTGCTGAATACCATAACGGTCTCACCATTGAACGGCATGGGCTTTGCATCGGAAAGTCTTGCAACGGATGAATGTCCGCTGACATTATTGAACATCTCTCTAACGAGTTCTGTGGGGAAGCTGGTTCCAGCTGTTATTGTTGCCATAATTTTTATCTCCTTTTAGGTTTGCGGGTTCAGCCCTGCGATCATTTTTGCCCAGGCAGCTGAACTACTATCTGCTGTTTGGGGTTCCATAGTCATCAGCGGGGGAGCGGTCTGCGGTTTCATGAATGAAGCAAGGGATTCTGCATCCGCTTTCAATTCTTCTTCCGTGTCTCCGATCAGCCTTGCTGACAGCTCTAATGGAAGCCCGTTCTCATGTGCTATGCGGTTCTTTAACAGAGATCTCTCTGCTTTTTCCGCACGGTCTGTCAGTGCTTTGAACTCGGCATCCTTTGAAGCATAGGATTCCTTAACAGATTTCACCTGCTCTGTGGCTTCTTTGATGCGGTTTTCATATTCCGCCTTAATCTCTGCAACTTCTTCAGGTGACAGGAAATCTTTGTATTTCTCTGCTGCTTCTCTGTCCTTCTGTGCTAATCGCTTCTGGATTGCCTTGTCAAAATCTTCCTGAGTTTCAATTACCTTGAAATCTTCTGCTGACATATTTAATTCTCCTTCCTCTTTTACCGTTGAGTAACGTCATTATATGCATTAAAAAAGCACCCGTTATGGATGCTTTCTTAATAACTTATAGATTGTTTCTGTGGTGCGTCCTTTGTGGTGGCACACAACCAAAATGCAAGTATCATGCTGTCCATGATTGCTATGTCGTATGTTTCAACCAATGACTTATACCCGAATCCGCCATTAGATCCTATGGCACGTTTTTCACAGTTCGCAACCGCATTCTTAAGCGATTCCTGACCACTGTGTGCTATCTGCTTACTGTATAAGCCCTGTTCGAACATATTATTGGCAAGCACAACCTCACGCACGGCCGGAAGTATAGGCTTCTTGAATCCCATATCCTTCATCTGATCCGCTAACGTCTGTTGACCACTTGCACCATCAACTGCGATCTTCACAACCTTTGGATTTTTGAAATAATCATACATCCAACTGTTTCCGGCTCGCACCGATACACAATCAATGGTTTCAACAAATATCTTGCCGTCTGTTGTTTTGGCTGCAATGCTCATTGCAACATTGGCACCATCTCGCCCATATTTAATGCCAAGGTACAGATTGTTTTCAAGCTTCGGCTTCTCATCAAGCTTCAGCTCCATCCATTCCTCTTCACTGATTGCGGATTTCTGATTATACTTTATCCACAAGCCAAGACGCTGGATGTTAAAATCAAGCGCATCCCCGGCAAGCTCTGCACGGATGTTACGCTCTGACAGGATCGTGCCAAGTGATGGATTGTACTTATACCACAAGTCTACGTTATCGACATCTTCGGTCTGTTCATCAATAGACCATTCTGCCCAGCCCGTATCAAGTGCCTTGCCATCCAACACGGCATCACGCAATCTCACGAACACATCACCACCAGAGATCATTGTGGGCGGTGTTCCCACTAATATGGTCTGTGGGTTTTTTGATGCGCTGACCGTATAGATCAGGGCACTCTCTTGTTTTGATGTGTATTCCTGTGCTTCATCTATTACAAGCAGGTCAAAACCTTCACCAAGACCACCATTGTTGGTTCGTGTTCTAAAATCTATCGTACCACCACCACTGATCTCGATATGCTCAAGGCCGTATTGCTTGGAAGCAAAAAAGGAATGCTCCGGCATAACCTTCTGCTTCCTTGAATGCTCTTCATACCCTGCCTTCTTTAGAAGTGTATACAATCTGTTGAACGCATCGTGTGACGTTGTGGTGCGGTGAGCGGTGTGGCATATCTTTTCGCCAAGATTGACTATGCCATCAAACTCACGAGATGCCAGAATCTCACCTTTACCATTTCGCCTGGACACGCACAGACCATATACCATGTGCGTCCACAATCCATCAGGATTGACCGCCATGATTGCGTTGATCTGTATCTCTTGCCATTCTAATAGGCTCTGTGTTGTACTTTTATAAAGGTCAATCGCTTCCTGACCTTTGGTTTCTGCATAGGTGACGTTGGTAAAAGAGGGATTTTTCGATCCCATTCTCATACCTTATCTCCTTACATTTGCACGCTTGCGTCCACGTTCAATTTCTTTTGCTATCTTCTCGGGTGATTGATTGGCAATTCTGTCCGCTGTCACACGGCTGTAACCTGTGGCATCCATTATCTGCTTCACAATCTTATCCTTGTCAAGCTGTGCCAGAACGCTCTCACGCTCCTTGGCACTCATTGTCTCAACCTTAACACCTTCACGTCTGGCCAATTCATCAGGAGTGCTTTCCCATTCCTTTTTTGACCATACGTTCTGCGTGGTCTTTTTGTATTGAACCGTAACCGCACACCGGCAGAACTCATGTCTGCGATATATCTCATCAGGTGCATCAGCATAATCCCAGGTGCCAGCAAGATCAGAACACCATTCACAGCATTTTGATTCTGCCACCCTTGTGATGATTGCCTTTAAGCCCGCATTGCTTCTAATCTCTGCATTTTGTTTGATGAAGTCATCATAAAATGCTTCGGTGTTGTTCACAATCGGCTCACGAATCCACGTAAGCGCATTCTCAAGCGTTATATTATCAGCGGTCATCTTATCAATTAAGCCCTGCACACGCTCTTTCGGGAATATCGGCTGAATTGAATTAAGCCCAATCCCGTCAGCTTCATCAATCCCCTTCTGTATCTGCGTGGCTGCATCATTGACCAATGATTGATTATTCTCCAATACCGGCACCACTGTGCGTGTGGCTATGTTGTAATATAACCGCCCGTCTGGAAGCCTATCTTCCACAAGACAATCTTGCAATGCCCTGGATGCATTCTTCCCGATTCTTTCAGCATATGCGTGACCGTCCACTTGTGTGGCGGTGCCGTCTCTGATCCGCCTGGTTATGCTTCGTAATTTTCTGTCGGTCAATGTATAGGTTTGAAACCTTGTCATTATATCCGACAGCAAATCAGGTACAACATCAATCATATTCAATTTTCCTTTCCCTACTTAAGCGGTAGATCGCTTATATCCCCGTCAGTTCATACAGCTTATCCTGTGTGAAATAATCGGGATATACACTGTTGATCTTGCCCACTGCATCCCCGATCGCACCAATCATTGATACATCCGCCGGGAATACAGGTGCCCATACAGGCCGTGTGTATGATAACTGTGAACGCTGGTATTTAACTCCATCACGAATACATGCAGCCAAATAACCAGCATTCAACAGACCAACACTGAACGTCTTTTGTGCCTTCTTTGCTGAAAGTCTTAAGTTTTCATGAGATGCCTTGATTGCATCATAACTTGATGGATTCTCTGACGGGAAGCCAAGATCATCAAGCGTCAGACCAACTTCTGATGCAAACAATGATGCAAACATCCGCAACTGATCTGCGTGTGGCGACATGCTCTGCTGTGTGAACTGTCCAACCTTCACATGATCTGATCCATCTTCATTCAGGGTGAACTTCATCATGGCTGACATTGCTGCCATCCACTTATCAATCTGCTGTGCATTCGGATCCAATCCTGTTGCCCACTTCTGCGGGAATGAATAGAACTCTGCGGAGATCTCCGAACGCTTAATTGTGCGGAGTGCGGAACCAACAGCACTCATGCAAGCCCGTGTGATCCGTGAGTGTCCGAACGGCCTTACACTATCAGGTCTAAACACAACCGGTACCAAACACGGATATGGTGCTTTGTTGGTGCGTGTATCAATCAGCTGGCCATTCTCATAATATGCCGTATATTCATAAGTAAAATATGCTTCCTTAATCGGATTATCATATTCATCACGCTCAAGAACCGCATACCCTTCATCCAGCATGCCGTTCACGGGATTCATGACACCCGTAGCATTACCACCATCAATAACCTGCAATCTCGGAAATCCCGTCTCATCCTCGCTGACATAAATGAAATCGCATGAAGAAATCAACGCCCCAAGCACTGCGGAATCAAACAGCACATCACGGTTATTCATGTCATATATCTCATTTAAGCCAAAAACATCATCCTGGAACGCATAGAAGTTCAGCCGATCTGCCAGAGCATCAACGCCCTTTGCACACCATCCAACAACGCTATTCCAATACTTTAATTCCGGCGGTGTGGAGATGCCAAAATCATACGCAACGTTCTTCATCTCATAGAATACATAGCGTGTAAGCACTCTGCTGCGCTTGAGCGTCAATTTGTTCTGTAAATAAGGGATTCCATAGTAATTCATTTTGTTTACCTGTTCATGATTACATAACGGCTGTTTCGTTTTGCGAGATATATGTACA
>Ga0326513_10002733_pt1 | contig 12950 bp, 29 predicted proteins | sample 2_2465_0518_D_FD_203654 | JGI IMG/M metagenome (GOLD analysis project Ga0326513, IMG submission 203654) | Bovine rumen microbial communities from UC Davis, California, United States - 2_2465_0518 | ecosystem: Host-associated > Mammals > Digestive system > Stomach > Rumen | place: USA...
GCTCGGCGTCTTCGGGGCAGGGTGGGCTCCCCCCCGTGTCGCCGTCAGATAGACTTTCTCAATATCATTCAATCAAAAAAAAAAGAAATGATAGAAGGAGATGGTCCTCATCATTTCTTTTCGTTAAATTTTCGAAGTTGCGCATAGACGTGCTGCTGCAGTGCCTCGGGTGTTGTTCCGCCGAACCGCTGCGCGATCTGGAACCACGTCAAGCCGTCCGCGTACTTGAGCAGGACGATCTGGCGGGTGTATTCATCCGGCAGCGTCCGGATGAATGCCTCGATCAGCTCCAGCGTGGCGCGGTTTCGTTCGACGACCCCGGGGGTCAATTCGGGAGCGGGGGGTGTTTTTTGATCGCCGGGGGCGGCGTCATCGCGGAGCGCCATCCCGCGGGGGGTGGTCATAAAACGCAGCCGCCGATATCGCTTGAGGTCGGCAGTGGTGAGCCGCATCAGTCTCTCGCCTCCGTGATCGTGATCTCGACGCGAGGGTCGTCCTTATCGATCAACACGCGGCTGCCGTCGTGCCCGGCGACGATATGGAAATTGTCGTCGGCGAGGATCCCGGCGTCGACGAGGATGTCGCACGTCGCCTCCAGCAGATTGACCAGGTCGCACCGGACGCGGGTCTGCCGGTAGTAGACGCAGCGCACGTTGACCGGTGTTGTGATCGGCTCCGGCGGGCGCTTCGTCTTGAGCTGCCAGACGGCGGCCTCGGCGTAGCGCCGGTAGCGGTCGCCCTGCGCGACAAAGGGCTTCCCGCTGGCGCCGCGCATGATCTTCTGGCTGTTCTTCTTCGGCGCGGGGTTCCCGCGGATCGTGAGCTTGATCTCCATTCAGACCTCCGTTTCTTCGCCGCCGGCGGCGGCTGTAACTACTTTCCTTTTCTTTCCTTTTCTTTTCTTTACTTTATGTATTACCGTTGACATTAACCTGGGTTTGTGTATACATTTTCGCCGCGCTTATGGCAAAGCCAGCCCGGCGGTTTTCCGCGTTTGACCGGGCTGGTCTGATCAATGTCTTTTGGTTTTGGTCGGGTCGAGCTTCTTCGCCCTGTCGAGCGCGTCGTCGATGTCGTAGGACGCCGCGGGCTTTTCTTCCTTCTGCCGTTTCGGTTTCTTCCCGGCGTTGACCGCGATCACCCGGTTGACGCCCTCGATCGGATCCGGCAGGGTGAAGCCGTAGTCCTCCGGTCTGACGAGCAGCAGCCGCCTGTCCAGCTCCACCTCGCGCCGCCGGTCGATGCAGGTGAGATATCGCTTCTGGATTCCCCGGCTCGTGAGAACGCCGTAGTCGTTCAGCAGCTCCGCCGAGAAGATCCCGCGCCGGACGGCCGTCGCGACGATGCTTTGCAACTCCGCGGCGCTGACGCCGGTGTCCTTGGCCACCAGCAGAGCGCGGTCGTCGTCCCAGCGCGTGTAGTAGCCGTCCGCGAAGATCCTCTGCCAGAGTTTGACGATCACGCCGAAGCCGGTGATCCCGTGCTCCGCCTCCAGCAGCTCCACTTTATCGTCGAGGTTGACGTCGAGCGGAAAGTAGTCGAGCCCGGCCTTGATCGGTCTGGCCATGTGTCAGCCTCCGATCAGAATGGGAGATCCTGCTCGTCGTAGTAGGCGAAGTCGTCGTCATAGGTCACGGTCACGTCGACCGGCGCCTTCCGGATCTGCTGCGACTGGTCAGACGGCTGCGTCTGCTGCGCCTGCGGCCGCCGCGGCAGCAGGCCGACGTAGCTGACGAGGAAGAAGTTCTTCGTGCGCTTTTGACCATCGTTCGCCGTGTATTCGTCGGTGCGAGCCGATGCCACGACCAGCAGCGGCGATCCCTTCCGGCATGAGCTCGCGATCATGTCGGCTTTTCCGTCCCACGCCTCAAATCGCAGGAAATCCGCCTTCGGTCGCTCCTCGCCTTGACGTTTCATCCGATCGACCGCAAGTGTGAACGGCACGACGCGGTGACCGTTCTGCGTCGTCCTGGTCTCCGGGTCTGCCGTCATGCGGCCGTAAAATGTGCATTGATTCATCTTTTGACCTCCTTATTTTTCCCGGCGCAGCGCGTCCACGTCCACGCCGATCCGTTTCAGCTCCCGGCGCGCCCACCATGTAAAGTCCTCGTTCCCGTCGGCGAAGCGGTAGCGGTCAAGCACCTCGTCGCGCAGCTCCATGTATCGCCGAAAAAACCGCGTCAGGCGTTTCTTGCCAAAACCGCAGACCTCATGCAGAGCGTACAGGACGCAGGCGTCGAAGTCTTCTGCGTACTGCGCGTTCGCGGCGTAGACCTCTTTCCGTGCCATCTCTCTGGCGATGCCGGCGGCCTGCTCATCGTACTGCTGCCGGAGCTGCTTATCGACCGAGCGCCGGAGCTGCTCCCGTGTATCAAGCACCCGGGCTTTCATGTCGGGTTGATGTCCTCCTCTCTGTACGGCTCCGGTTGTAACCTAAACACCGCTTTCATCGGGCATCTGTCAACAAAGTTTTTAGCGATTCTAATCATTGCGTTCATGCCGCGACTAAATTCCTGAAGATCCTGTCTTTCGTATTGAAAATTATGAACATAATCTTCTCGCGAAATAAGCCAAACAAGGCGAAGTGCATTCATTATGTTCTCCGCATCTTCATGCGAAAAATCAAACGAATGAGGCGGAATACCGCGTTCTTCGTCACCATCTGCATAAAGGCGTATTTTTTCCGTAAGCGTCATCTCTTTGTTCATATCACTCTTCCTCCTCTCTGTACGGCTCAGGAATGGGCATCCACGCGACCGGTCTGTCCTCTCCGTCGGGGGTGTACTTCGTGCCCGGTTTGACGGCGCTTGCGAAGCTCCCGTCCGTCACATGATTCGCCGCGTCCACGTATCTGTAGCTATGATTGGCTATTGTCAGGATGACACCTTCGCGATCCTTCGGCAGCCTCTCGCTGACCGGGATCCATCTGCCGGTGTCCTCCCACTCGATCTCCTGATGACCGCACCGGCTGCACCTGAGCACCCGGACGGTGACGCCGTGGTGCTCTTCGGCGACCTCGTAGGTGCACGGGTCGAGCCCGTGGACGCCGTCCGGTCTGATCTCCACGCCCTCCGGCCATTGGCAGCGGCTCATCCCATCACCTCCCTGATCATCTTCTTCGTGACCTTCTCCCGCGTGCCGTTCCGCCGCAGGATCGTCATGCGCAGACCGGCGTCGAGCATCTCGGTCAGCGTCCTGGAGCTGTACCCCGTGCCGTCCGCGTAGGTGAAGCGCACCGGGGCAGCTCCGTCGACCGGGACGACGACGTGCAGCTCCTCGCCCTTACCGATCAGATCCCGTCGTCTCATGGGATCACCTCCATCCGCAGGAACTTATCGAGCAGGATCGAGCAGTCGACGCAGAGGTCGATCTCGGTGCGCTCGAATTGGTTCTCCCACCGGCGCGTCCGGACGGCGATCCGGTCGAGGATCGCGTCAGCGGCGCCGGTCTCGTAGCGTCCCGCGCTGCCGAGCTCACACCCGCAGCGGTCGCAGTATTGTTTGATCATTCGGCGTCGACCCCCATTCCGGCGGCTGCGCGGCGAAGCGTCTCCAGCTCCTTGATGGCGAGCGCGTAGCTCTGGACGTCGCCCTCTTCGCGGAGGTAGTCCACGCGGGCTTTGGCTCGCCCGATCTCGACGCGGAACCACTCCCGCCGTTTCGCGCCGGCGCTCTCGATCATGCAGATGGCGACCGTCGCCAGCAGAGCGCCTCCGACGCTCAGAAAACAGATGACCACGTCCATCAGCGTCCCTCCTTGAGTTTGAGCAGCTCCGCGACCGGGACGTCCGTCATCACCGACCGCATCCGGTCAGAGCTGCGCAGTTTGCGGTCAAGATCCTCGGCGTCCGCGACGTTGTGACGCGTCATGACGCGCGTGATCGCCTGGAGCCGCTCGAAGATCTCGACCTGTTTGACCGGACCGAGCCGGGTGAACTCGCCGACCGTCATGTCGGTGATCTCCCGCGCCGTCAGCAGCTTCGTCATGACATCCCCTCCGGGACAGCCCAGTCAACGCCCTCGCTCTGGATGATGTCCGCGAAGTCCTCCACGTCGTGCGGGATCGTCCACCGGTCGCCGGATCCGGGATCGAAACCGGCGTGCCGGAGCTCGTGGAACATCAGCAGGCGCCGCTGGTGCTCGTTGAGCAGCTCCGCGGTCTTGTAGAACGTGATGACAAAATCGTAACCGGTCAGCGCCCGCCACTTCGGGCCGACCTTTTCGCAGTCGCCGTTGACGATCCTGCCGCCGGAGGCCGTCTTCACGAAGTCCGCCTGCAGATAGCCGATGTTCGCCAGCGACAGATTGGCGAGCCGCTCATCGGACGCGATCACGTCCCGCGCCAGCAGCTCCAGCTCGTCGCTGCGCTCGTAGCTCTTTTCGCTCATGTTTCCTCCTCTATTCCGTCGAGAAATTTAATGATTTTAGCTTTGGTCGCCGCAAATGTTTCTGTGCGCACCCTCCTTTCAACATCTCCGATCATTTCGTCTATATATTTTTTAGCGTTTGGCCTACAAAGAAGCCAGTCGACGGTGACGTTAAAATAAGTAGCGATCGCGAGCAGTTTCTCTATGGAAAGTCTGCGTTTGTTCAGTTCAAACCTGCATATCACATCACGCCCGCAGCCCAGATATTTCGCGAGTGATGTCTGCGTCATGCCGCATTCTTCGCGAAGTATGCGAATTCTATCTCCCAAAGTCTCCATATATGTACCTCCTTGACTTTCCGTCCCGCCGGTGCTATACTGATAAGTGCATCCAGTCGTTCTGCTCCGGCAGGGCGGCTTTTATTTTCCAAGACGATCCCGGACGATGGTCATGCGCGTGTAGGCGGCCTTCTCGCTGACGCCGAACCGCTCGGCGACCTCTCGGCTGCGCGCGCTGTTGAGGTGCGCGGCGATCCAGTCGTCCTCTGTCTGCGTCCATTTGTGGCAGCCGTGGTAGGCGCGTTTCTTCTTCTCCGGTTTCGCCTCGACCGGTTCCGGTTCGTCTTCCTCGTCCGGATCCGGCTCTTCCTCGATCGGTTCCGGCGTCAGCTCCGCGATCCGCACCATCATTTTGGCCTCGCGCTCGTTCGCCGCTTCCAGCTCGCGCTGCAGGTGGCTGATCTCGTCGATGCGCTTATTGGCGGTGATCGTGATCGCGTTCTTCTCGTTTCTGGCGGCGTCCAGCTCCCGCTTGAGCCGTCCGTTTTCCTCGATCAGTTCCCGGAGCTGCGTCTGATCGGCTGCCGGCGTTTTGAGCGCCTGCAGGATGATGTCGAGCGCGTCTTCTGCGTCGACCACGTCGCAGAGAATCTCCGATACGGCATCACTCATCTGGTTATGCGCTTCAAACAGCGTTTCCGGGAGCAGCTCCATCAGTTCCTGCATCCTCCGCGCCACGTCAAAGGCGTCGATGATCTCTTGTTTCGTCATGTCGTCACCTCAGATGTAGATCGCGCTCCAGCTGTGCGAGTAGCGTTTGACGAGCTTCGCCGCGTCTTCCTCCGACAGCTCCGTGAAGTCTTCGCCGTCCGTGCCGAGGATCAGCGCGTCGCCGAAGATCATGTCGATGGTGTTGTTCTTCGCCGCGTCGCGGATCGGTCTGTTATACTCCAGATCGCCGCGCAGCTTCCCCTCCTCGTTGACGATGAGCACGGAGCCCTGCGCGTCCGGGATCGGGATGACCTCGATGGGGCCGTCGACCTCCGCCTGCAGCGCCTTCAGCGTGTTCTTGACGTCCGTGAGCTCGGCGGGCTTTCCCGCTCTCAATTTGACTGCTCTCATGTGTGATACCTCCTTGATTTTTGCCCGGCGCGAACCTCGGCTCGTGCCGGCGATTTGTTTGGCGACAGATTATTTGATTCTTTTGAACGAGCCGTCCGGCTGCTCGCGGTAGATCGCGACGCCCTTCCACGCCCGGTGGTTCTCGACGGCGCCGTGGATCAGCGCCCAGATGACGCCGCCGACCACGACGGCGACCAGCGCGATCAAAAGCGCGATTGATGTCAGCATTTTTTTACCTCCTTGCTTTCCACGCCTGCAGCGCGGTTTCTTCCAATTTTTCACGGCGGAGCTGCATGGCGTTCCACCGGCGCAGCTCGCTCGGAGCTGCCGAGGACGTCCAGTCGTGCGCGTGTTTGCTCGCGTGATACTTGCGGCGCATTTCCGCGGCGAAGGCGAGCATCTCGCTGATGTGGTCGTCGAGCGCTTCGCTCGCGGCATCGTAGTCACTCGATCTCGCTCTGCTCATTTTGGTCGATCATGATGTCGTGTCGGAGCCGATCGCGTGGCACACGCCACGTCCTGCCGGTCCTGATCCCGAACAGCGTCCCGGTGCGGAGCATCTCCCGGACGGTCTTCTCTGTGCACCGGAGCAGCTTCGCGGTCTCTGCGACGGTCATCATCAGTTGATACTCGTCCCAGGAGTAGTGCTGCGCCGGCGCGATCATACGCGACGCCGGTCTCATCGCTCGTCCCTCTGGCTCTGCTTCCTGATGAAGTCGGTCGCGTTTTGGAGCTGTGCTCGCACGCAGCTCAACGTCATGAACGCGCTGAATGCGCTCGCGTACAGAATGCGGTTCGCGCCATTATCAAGTGGGGATTCCACCATTTTGAGAGTGATCATCCGCGCCCGGTCTTCCAGCTCCTCGATGTCATCCGCGAGCTCTTTAGCACTCTTGACCGCATCCCGGAGCTGATCTTTCCAATCGTCCTCCGTCTCGTCGTCCTCGTCAAAGCCGAGCGTTGCCCGCAGCTCCTTGAGTGCACCGTGCAGAGCGGCCAATTCGTCAGGCGTGATCTTGTTCTTTTTTTTCATGTTTTACCTCCTTAGCTTTCGTTTTTCCAAAGTTAATGTGTAAAAAAATACTCACCGACAGACCCAAATGGGACGTCGATCAGCTCCATGATCGTCTGCATCTCTCCCTGACGGAACTGCGCCTCGGATGCCAGCTTACGGTTTAACGTGCCCTCCGTGATGCCGATTCTCGCGGCTACGTCGGCCTGCGTCAGTCCCAGCTCGCGGAATTTCCCGAGCAGTTTTCCGTAGTTGTAAACACCTTGCATGGCGATCGCCTCCTTTCACGTGCCATTATAAACTTTGGATATTCAAAAGTCAATACTTTTTCGCAAGTTTCTTTCGATATTTCGCAACTTTTTTATTGATTTTCGAAGGTTTCCGTGCTATCATTGAATTGGTGATAAATATGGAGAAATTTGAAATCAGATTAAATAAGGCTTTGGAGCTGCGCAGGATGTCACCCGCGGAGCTGTGCAGGCGCATTGGCTGCAGCGAGGGAACGATGAGTAACTACCGTTCCGGCGCTTATAAGCCGAGGCAAAAACGTCTCGAGCAGATCGCTGTCATTCTGGATGTGCCGGTTGCGTGGCTGATGGGCGCGGATGTCCCTATAAGATCCAGGGCGATGCAGCCGATCGGCGACTTTCTCCCGGCAGCTCCGGCGCGTCAGGTGCCGGTGCTGGGCACGATCCCGTGCGGAGATCCGCGCGAGGCGGTGCAGCTCTCAGGCGAGACCGCGCCCGCGCCCGGGGAGATCGCCTGCGACTATGTGTTCCGCGCGGTCGGCGACAGCATGATCGGCGCCGGCATCCATGACGGCGACCTCGTCTACATCCGGGAGCAGCCGGAGGTGGAGAACGGCCAGATCGCCGCGGTGCAGCTCGTCGTGGACGGGGAGTACACCTCGACGCTAAAGCGGTTTTACCGCACCGGGGATCAGGTGATCCTCCAGCCGGAGAATCCGGCGTACCCGCCGCAGGTCTACACGCGCGAAAAGGTAAGCGAGGTCAGGATCGTCGGCCTCGCCGTGTATGTCCTTTCAAATTTGGTTTAATAATCCCTTCGGGGTGCTATTAGGAGGTATTTTTATGAAATTCCAGGGTAAAAACAAAACCGTCGCGGTCGTGCTCGCGATCCTCGGCGGCGGCCTCGGCCTGCACCGGTTCTATCTCGGGTCTGTCGGTATGGGGATCGTCTATCTCCTGACCGCCGGACTGTTCGGGATCGGCTGGCTGGTCGACATCATCAAGATCGCGACCCAAAAGGACTGGGGTCCGGCAGTGACGGCAGCACCCGCAGCTCCGGCGGCTCGCCCGCTTCCGCCGGGTGCTCACGTCGAAAACATGACGATCAACGGAAAGACGATCCCGGTGGTTGTTTCCGACAAGCCGATCGGCGACCGTGGCTTTGAGCTCCAGCGCGGCGCGGCGAAAAAGTCCGCGCTCAATCAGATCGGAAAGCAGCACCCGGACTGGAATCTGCCAGACGATCAGCTCGTCGAGAAGTACGGCGATTATCGGATTTATCGTTATTCTTTCAGGTATGCGAAAACCTGTAAGCTTGTTCCGGAGGAAAACTGCCTCGCCGTCTTCTGCCGCGACGTCCGCATCGGCGAAGTCCCGGCGGATAAGGTCGAGGAGATCGCGTCCGTGCTCCCGCACGCGACGGAGATCAAGATGGATGTCAAGGGCGGAGATTATAAGCAGATTCGGGACGGCGTGGTTTCTAAGGTTTCCGACGACTACTTCGTCAGCGTGACGCTGGTGATGCCCTGAGATGCGTGTATCATGGCGGAGCTGAAAAAGCGCCCCGATGGGCGCTACATGAAAAATGTGTACATCGGCACCCGGGACGGCAGACGGGTCTACCAGTCCGTCTATGGCGCGACTGTCGAGGAAGTCGAGCAGAAGGCCGCGGACGTCCGGGCGCAGCTCAACAGGGAGCGCGGGGTCGTCGCCACCGGCACCGTCCGGGAGTGGTGCGACGCTTACCTTGCGGACAATAAGCCGTTTTTGACCGACAGCGAGTTCAAGCTCAAATCCGCCCGGCTCGACCTCTTCTGCGAGCGGCTCGGATCCAAACGCATCGAGACCGTCGTCCGTCGTGACGTGCAGGCATTTTTGAACGCGCTGTACGCCGAAAACCCCAACACGGGGCGGGAGACCTCAGACCGCACACTTTCGCGCTATAAATCGTTGATCGAGGCGGTGTTTGAGTACGCCGTGGATAATCGAGGCTGTACCAGCAACCCGGCGAAAAGCTGCCGCATCCCGGCGGGAGCGCACCACGAGGAGCGCCGGGCGCTGACGCTGACTGAGCAAGAGTGGATATGCGAATTTGAGCACCGCGGGCGGCTCCCGATGATGCTGATGATGTTCGCCGGATTGCGCCGCGGAGAGGCTGCCGCGCTCCTTTGGTCGGACGTTGACCTCAAGCGTGGGGAGATCCGCGTCAGCAAGAGTTACGACTACAAAAACAAAATGGTCAAGCTCCCGAAAAACGGACGCCCCAGGACGGTGACGATCCCGGAGATCCTGGTCGACGAGCTGCGGGCAGCTCCGCACGTCAGCGAGCACGTCGTCACGTCGGCGCGCGGCGGCATGATGTCAGAGACGGCGTGGCGCGCGCTCCTCCAGTCCTACCTCGCGGATCTGAACGTCCGGTACGGCCACAACGGCGATGTCAGTAAATTCGACCCCCACGGCGTCCCGATGGTGATCCCGACGTGGTCGTACCACTGCCTGCGGCACACCTATGCGACCATGCTGTTTGAGGCCGGCGTCGACGTGCTTGTCGCCCGCGATCAGCTCGGCCACTCCGACATCACGACGACCCTGCGGATCTACACCGAACTCCGAGACGAGCATAAGAGCGCTAACATCATCCACCTCGACGAATTTGCAGCGCGTTTCAAGCGCCCGGAGCGCCCGGATCTGCGAAAACTCGGTTCGTAGACGCCGCGTAAAAACCGAAACAACGCGGTCGTCCTGATAGTCAAATATTAGTCAGTACATCCAGCGAAACCTGTCATACCAATGCTTTGCGGAATATCGCGTTCGGTCTCCAAAACCGCGTGCCGAGGGTTCAAGTCCTTCTGCCCCTGCCAAACAAAAACACCCGCGAGGCCAGTCACAGCAAGGCTTCGCGGGTGTTTTGGCTTTTCGGACGCTCGTTTTCTCGGTTCGGAAACGACCACAAAAAATGCTAAAAATCGTCCGTCAATGTTAGTCAGATATTAGTCAGACGCATCTCGTCTAAAGCGAAGAATGCCCCCACCGGGGGGCATTTTTGGTCGCTCAGATGATCCCGGCGTCGCGCAGGGCGGCGTAACTCAGGAGGCTGACCACGTAGGCCGGACAGTCTCGGTGATTGATCTCCGACCGGGTGCACCAGTTCTCCACCGACCGGCGGGGGATCAGGTAGCGATCCGCGAAAGCTGCCTGCGACGTCCCGAGAAACGCCAGCAGACCTCTGATCCCGTCGCCGGCGACCGCGACGGCTGCCTCGCAGATCCGGACGCATTCGTCCGGCGTGTAGGCCTCGATCCATGTCGGACCGCCGATCTCAGCGAGCAGGCGCTCCGCGTCTGGAACGTCGAGCGCGTCGTTGACCAGCTCAACCCAGGTCCGATAGCGCATTCCTGTGTCGGCTTCTTTTCGCTCGGCCTCCTGCTCTGCGGCGTCCTCGCCGATCTCAATCAGCACGGCGTTGAGCTTCTCATAGGTGAGGTCGTCCATGTCGTAGCAGCCGCGCAGACAGTAGCGCGTTTCCGCGTCGTCGATGCCCCACTCGTCGATGTCGGCCTCGTCGGCTTCGCGCCAGAACTCAAAGGGATCGGGATGCTCAGAGGTCCACTCGGGGCCCTGCTCGTTCCAGTACCAACGGACGCGCTCCGCGGAGACGCAGCCGCAGACCTCGGCGCCGTAGATGTCGTCCATGCGGTCACGGTCGGTGGGGATATAGTAGGGGCCGGGTACGGCGACCTCGTAGCGGTAGAGGTCGAGCGGATCGCACTGGCTGTATCCTGCGTAAGCCCGCTCATTGAGGGTCGTGTAAGCGTTCACTTTATCCACTTCCGTATAGGTTCCGTTCAGCAGCTTGAGCTTCATTCTGACGTCCTCCTTATCTCTCGTTTGCTTCGATCGCTTCGAGCACCCGCTCAAACAGATCGTCCTCAGTGATCGGACCATACAGGTGACAGACCGTCTGGATGTGCGGATTGTGGTACTTCTGCCAGTTCTCGCCGACCTCCCAGTCTGACCAGACCTCGCCGGTCTCGGTGTCGACGTTGACCTGCAGGTGCGTTCCGTGTCTGCTGTGTGCTCCGAGCTCGTTCTCCACGCTTTCGCGCACGATCTTCCGGACGTTCTCCATGTTGATTTCTATTGCCATTTCTGTAATCTCCTTTATTCTGCCGGGTCTTAGCCGCCCCGGCGGCGTATTGATTTCAGATTTTGCCTTCGGCGTGCAGTTTCTTCGCGTTCGCAATCACGGCGCTGCGGACCTTGGCGCGGTCGTCGCGGTTATCGATCCAGTAGGTTGCCGTCGTCTGCTCGGCCGCCAGAAGGTCAAATGACATCTTGACCTGATCGACGCAATTCGCGTATTCCTCTTCCAGGTCCTGAGCCATCTTGGAGCGGATCTTGATCGCCCAGGCGATCTGCTTCTCGCTGCCGGTCAGCTCCGGCCACGCTCTCTCCGCTGCCTCGGCCGCTTTCGCGTCGGCCTGTCTCTGCTGCTTGCAGGGATCGCACTCGTCGATGTGCTCAGATGCCCAGACCTCAAAGTCTCTGGCCTCGCGGGTGTTCCGACGGAACGCCGTGACCGTGAACTCCTTGCCGCACGTTGCGCATCTGCAGATCGCTGTTGCCTTTGCCATTTTGATCCCCTCCGTTTAAAGTTTAGTGTAGCGGTATTCGCTGTCGCCGATCAGGATGATGTCGTAGGTCTCGCCGTCGCTGTCTTCGCCCCAACCCCAAGGAAGCCAATCCTTGCCGTAGACCTTCTCGTCCAGCTCTGCAGGATCGATCCATCTGAGATCTCCGAAAAACTCGTTGTGAATCGTTTCTTTCGTCATTTTTGGTCCCTCCGTGTCTCTCTTGATTACATCTATATATTACCACTCATTGAGTGATTTGTCAAGCACTTTTTCCAAATTTTTCAAAAAAAATCACCCGCCGAGTGGCGAGTGAATCAATGTCCGGTCAGGCGTCAGGCGGCTGCTCCGGCGGCCTGATCGTGTTCCACGCCGCGCTGATCCCGGCGGCGATGGCGGAGGCGACGACCGGGAGCAGGACAGCCCACCAGACTTCGCGCTCGTTGACGATCTGATTGACGATGATGCCGACGTCCGGCAGCAGGACCGCGAGGAACGCCTCGACGAACGTCTTCAGCACGCGCTCGCGCAGCTCCTTTTTACTCATTTTTCGCCCCTCCCTTTGGGATCTGATTAAACAGCGTTTTGACCTGCTCCTCCAGCGCGACGATGCGCCGGTCGAGGTGGTTGTGCTGATCGACTTTTTCCTCCAGCTTCTTCAGCCGGTATTCCTGGAGCGCGTTCTGGCGCTCAAGCTCTCCCATGAGGGATCGGTGCTGAGCGCGGGAGTTGATCACGCTGACGATGATCGCCACCACTCCCGAGAGCGCGGCTCCCAGCACTGACGCCACCGCCGGCGTCATTCTTTTACCCCGGCGCTCTTTTTCAGCGCCTCCCGCGCGTCCGCGGCCTCGACCTTGCCGTCGCTGTCCACATCCGCCCGCATCTTCTCGGCGGGTGTGAGCGTTTCGAGCCCCGCGCTGGCGCGGAGGATCTTTCGCGCCTCGGCTGCCGTGACCTTGCCGTCACCGTTGAGGTCGCCGGGCAGCCACTTCGCCGGGATCTTGATCGTCTTTTGGTTGATGAGCTTGTAGACGAGCGCCGGGTCGGTCGTCTTGTAATTATTGTACTCCAGCAGCGCGACGCCGCCGGGTACGGCTTTCATCTTGTACAGCTCGGCGACCCGCGCCCAGGTGTCGCCGGTCTTGACGGTATAGATCTGCTCCCGGTCGGTCAGCTCCGTAGGCGCCGGCTTCCCGGTGACGTCGAAATACGCGTAGTTATGGTCGACCTGCCCGCTGATCCCGTCGACGCGGCCGGTCTCGGCGTACTGCCACATCCCGTATGGACGGT
>Ga0326513_10002734_pt1 | contig 12949 bp, 12 predicted proteins | sample 2_2465_0518_D_FD_203654 | JGI IMG/M metagenome (GOLD analysis project Ga0326513, IMG submission 203654) | Bovine rumen microbial communities from UC Davis, California, United States - 2_2465_0518 | ecosystem: Host-associated > Mammals > Digestive system > Stomach > Rumen | place: USA...
TAATAAACTTGTATTCAATACTGAATTACACTTGTTTCTAAGAGACGATATTACAGTAAATACAGAGGATTTATATCCTGATGATGGAAAGATGTGTGAAGGTCTTCATATTGTAAATGATGGTACTTCAAATAAAAAATTAACAAATATATTGAGTTTGGGTGGCACAACAAAGCTGTTATTAAGGTAATAAAATGGAAAAAAACGATATTTTTTCTTATGATTCATTTGCTAAATTGAACATAATGACTGAAGCAAGAGAAGAAGGTACTCCTGCTATTCCACAGATTATGTTTGATTTATCTAAAAGCGGTACTAAACATACTTGGAATGGTGATAGACTTGCTATTACCTATAATAGTGGTAACAATGCTTCATTGTTCCGTATTTCCGAAGTTACTGGAACATATAGAAATAAATTAAACTTTGAATTGCTTGGTTCAAACAACATTTTCTATGGTACAGTTAAAGGAACTTCTAATAACTCCTTTATTTTTGCAAGCAATAACCTTGTTGCTAATAGTGCTTATGATAACAACTTCATTAATTCTGATGGAAACCAAATATTCCCAACTCGTACATCAGGTATTAACTTCATTGATTCTGATTATAATACCTTAGCTTCCGGTTACCTTTATCATAAGTATTCTTCTGCCGCAAATATTTCTTTCTATCACTCTACCCACAACAGAATATTACCTCAATTTACATACATCAAAGGTATAAAAGGTGATAAAGGTGGTAGAACTCAAGAAGTTATTTCTCAAGCTCTTTACGATAACCGTGGTGAAATTACTGGTTATTCAGTAGTATCAAGTTACAATGGTACTAATACTTATATTAAGGGTGTTAAAGGTGGCATTCTTCGTAATAAGACCTTGATTGACTCAGATTATAACCGCTTTATCGGTCACGATGATGTAAGCAATAATACTGTATTGATTAACTCTAATAATGGTTATTATCTAAACAATTTAAGTTCTAAAAATTCTGTAATAATTGGTAACGATTGGGGTTATATCAAAGGTGTTTCTGCTAATACTGTTGCTATTGGTAGAGGTTTAATTAACTACAATACAACCGCTGATAAGATTATTCTCGGTCAATTTAACAGAAACAGTAATGCTTCAGATGTATTGGTTGTTGGTGACGGTCACTTAACAGACGAATATTTAAATTCCTTGACTGCTGCAAACAAGAACTGGCAAACAAACGATACACAGTATAGAAATATTTTAAGTGCCTTAAGTGGTAATGGTTCACCAAGTGGTGATAATGGTCTTTACAGACATAATATCTTCACAGTAAACAGAAATGGTTATATCGCAATTTCTAACTGGAATAATCCAAGTAATTCTGCTCGTTATGGTGTAAAAGGTATTACTGCTTATAATGATGGTGCAGTTTACACAATTCCATATAAGACACTTTATAATAAGATTAATGTAGGCGATGCTATCACACAGATGCAGGAAACTGTAGATAGTTACACCAAACAGATGGACGATATTATTAAAACTATGCCTTCAAACTACTTCTATTCTGTTCAGGCTGGTATCAAACAAATCTATTTAAATGAAAGTAAACCAACTGGCACAATTCCAAGTAATGTTAAATATATTTGGAGTGCTATATCTGCAAAGATGGATAATAACACAATATTAGGTATTACTTATGAAGGTAATCCATCAGATGAACTAGAAGTACATTGGAGAACAAAGAAGAAATCAGGTAATAACTTTGACCCAATTGACCCTACTACTCTAACTGCAACAATTAAGCCATATTGTTCAAAACAATTCTTATTCGTTATCCCGTCAAAGAATGCCGACGCAGACAATGTTTCTGGCTTCATAAAGATAGATGATTAGTGATAAATATATAGAATATGAAAATAACCATTACAAACAAATGTAAAGAATATATCCTTAAAGCTGAAAATGGTATAAAATTTCAGGTTAAAGGATACGCCTTCCTTGTTGATAATGAAAAGATTGTAGCTTCTGCAGGTGAAAAATTAGCTGACTTGCAGCTTAAAAATTTATATAGAAAAGACCCTACCGATGATGATGAACTTATTGTTTATGACCCAACTAAGCCAAGTAATGTAGATATACTTTATAAATTGTTTGACACTACTTATATTCCTTCTTTGGAATTAAAATCAGAAACTGGTTACAATTTTGGTTCATACAAGATTAGAGTAGACCAAGGTCTTGACCCAACTAAACCTGGTGGTTTTTGTTGCGAAGACTATAACTGTGACCGATTTGATGCTATTCTTGTTATTGGTGAATTATGTACAGAAAACAGATATTTTATATCTGAACAAGAAAGAAGTTTTCTTGCCGCTATTATTCAAAACGATACTGTAAGTGTAAGTGATGGATTTAAACTAGATAAATTAACATCTGATAGTGGTACACCAAATGCACTTGTTATTAACTGGCAATTTAACTTGTCAGAGCTTCCTAAAATCGTTGTTAATCCTGAAGAAGAAAATCCAAGAATAGAATATGATTATGAAGCAACTACTATGTCTGCTGAAATATCAGATACTTATCTTGAAATGGTTTCAGCCGCAACACTTAAAGACCATCAAACAACACAAATTACAAAGGAAAAGGATAATCCATTATTCCTTGTTCCACAAAGTGGTCTTAATTATGATGATGTTATAAACAACATAATTGATAATACAAATCTTGAAAAGGGAATTGAAGACACACAAAGTGATGTTAAAGGTGAATATTATCCTGCAAACATTATTCTTACTGACGAAACAGAAAAGATAAACAACATTTGGAACACTAATGCTTCAATAACGATATTTGACGACCACAAATCACCTATTGCTAAACCACAGTTGTTATTAACTTATGGTAAAGCCGGTGAAGGTATTTTTAATTCTATTGCTGTTACTTATGATAAACCTAAGGGTGTATTCAGTATTAACCAAGCAACAGGTAACGATGATATTCAAGCTGAAATATTCCCAGAAGATTTACACGAAGAAAATAAACACTGTTTAGACCCAGAAATCAAACCATATAACCATACTGTTATTTCATCTTGGTCTGCAACATCTGGTAATAGTAGATATTTCAAGCTACATTCTAATGGTGGAAGTTATACAAATGGAACTCTTAATACATTTGAGTTCAATTCTTTCGCAAATAATCTTTCAAATGCAGTAGATACAACATTTTTAAATTCTAAACAGAATACTTTAGCAGGTGCTTATAACCTGATGTTTGTTGAGTCCAAAAACAATTCTGTTGAAAACATGAAGCACGCTTCATTTATTGGCTCATATAATACTTTGATTGACACCACAAGAAGTGATATTCTTGAAAAGGATAGATTAACATATCAAACCTTTATCGGTACTGATACAGTTAAATCACTTATTAGAAATCCTGGTAATACAAATCATATCACTTTTATAGGAAATAACACTTATTCACAATACAATAATCAATATAGCGGTCCAGATGGTGGTACACTTCACGATGCCATAACACATCTTAGTGACTTGAAGGCCATTAAAGGACGAGTTAAATTTTCTTATTATGATAAAGTAACTTCAGCTAGACGCACAACAACTGCGGCTATTGAATATTTATCAAATGGTGGTTATCTAAGTGATGCTTCAGCAAATTTTGTTGATAATAATAGTTATTCTGCATTGAACAATGAATATGCTTCATTGATTGGCTTCCAAGGACTTGTTTTAAACAAGAACTATTACAACAGAATAATTTATCCATATAGAAAATATATTGGTTCTTCTAAATCTTTGAATGAAGAACTTTATATGGTAAGTGCAGATGGAACTCACACACCAACAGCAACAAATCCAAATGATTATACTTTGGTGTTTGGTTCATATAATGCTTGTATTGACCCTTATGGTATTCATTCAAACTCAGCATATACAATAAGTTCTTTATTAGAAGAAAATGGTTATTGGGAAATAGAAGATGAAAATGGTACTTTGTTATCCAGTGTTTCATCTGTTTATAAAAATCCAGCATTAGAAGGTCCTGTTACTTTCCCATTAAATGAAGATGGTGAAGTACCATTCTCTTCAGCACCTGTTGGATTATATTTTAAGAACCAACAGGACAATTATTACTGTTCAGCAGCAGATTCTGCATTTGATGCAATTACTTATGATGAAGGTGACTTCTCATTAAATAAAATTGTTGTTGTAGGTGGTGGTGAAGGTTACGATGAAACAGATTCTTCTATCTTTACTCCTGCACAGAACGTAGCAAAGGTAAATGGCTTTGATTCTATTGCTAAAAGAATTGACTTATTCTCTATTGAACAGAACTCTTTCCAACTTGTACACAATAACAACTATGACTTAAATCCTTCCTTCTCAGCAACAAAGGTAGAATATATCCCTGGTATGTTTGCAGTTCGTGATTGGGAACCTATTGTACAAACTTACCATTACAGATTTACTTCTGCTAGAGATACAAATACACACGAAACTACAATTAATAAGAACTTGGTTAAATCTATAAATAAATTCAATTTACAAAACACTGTTTATACAACAAGTGCTATCTTGTTCCCTATGCAGCGTTCTTCTAATGATGAATATAAATTAAATCTTAATACCATTAACGATTACATTAAAGGTAACACAATTACTGGTATAACTAGACGTGTTAATTTCTCTGAATACAATAAGAAACTCGATGAATTTACAAAGAAGAGATATACTTTCGTTTACAAAACCAAAGGTGTTAAGAACATTAAAGGTTACGAAAAAGGAAGTAACGGAACAAAGGGTAAAGCTATTGTTGACTGGCGTTACAAGATGTACATTGAAGATGTATTCAGTGGCTTGAGTAAGAAAGGTGTTACAATTAAAACATCTGGATTGAAAGGTATTAAATCAAGAGTTTATACAATTTATCTTGTTAATGAAAACCCTATACATACATTGACTTTCAAAGGTATTCGTATGCGTAAGGTTGGTGCTAATTATCAAACCTTAATGACAACAAGATACATTCACCCTGGTAAATGTCAACGTATTATGTTTGTAGATAACGGTGCTAATGGTGAATATGGTGTAATGAACTTTGATTACCTTAATCCAAATAACAACACATTTATGACACGATAAATACTTTATATGGCTGAAATTTATACAAAAGATAGTAATGGTAATTTAAAAAGTTTGGGTGATGCAGATATTAACCAAGTTAAAACTGCAGTTAATGGTGCTGAATTATCAAAGTGTCTTAAAGGATTTTGGACTGAAAAGAAATGCGGCAAACACCCTGAACTTATGGCTAAACACAAAGCAATGCTTTTACAAGATTGCTTAGTTGAACCTGAAGACCTTTTTGAACAATTAAACCAAAATAAATTTAATTTTCAAAACTTTGGTCCTTTAAAGCTTGGAGATTTCCTTAAAAAAGCTAAATTGGACTCATATTTAAAGCCAGAATATCTTCAACACGCTTTATCAGTAACCACACATCAGCCTGCTATTGGAAAAGGTGAATTTCTTTTTGTTTCGTGCTTTAAGAATATTAATTTCTCTTTTGAAAGTGGTGACTTGATTGATGATGAAGGTAAAAGAATAGAAGTTAAGGGACAACACGCACCTATTGGTGGTCCTAAAGGCTTTAAACAAATGAATAAAAGCATAATGTTTTCCATTTATCGCTTGTTTGGTACTAATCCAGACTATCCAGACTTTACAATGGATTGTGCTAATGAACTTGAAGAACTTTTAAAGAAAAATCCTTCAGCAACAAAGAAGGTTATGTTGTTATTACAGAATAATGAAAGAGAAAGTAATGTTTTAGCAAATGAAATGACTGAATTATTCAATGAAACCGGTCATTTGTTAGGAACAGTTGCTGCTGCACATTTGTATGCTTATTTAAAGCTACAAAAAGCAAATTATTTACTTGCTTTGAATGACAAGTTATTTGCTGGGTTTGCAGCACCACAAACATTAAAACAGGCTTACGATATTACCAAGAATTTTAAAATAAATGGTTGGACTACGGGTAATAGAGGAATAACTTTCACCTTAAAGAAGGAGTAATAAATGGCAGATAATATTCTATCAAATGCTACTTCGCAAGGTGGTACCGCCAAATACAATTATACAGATGAAATTTACAACATTCGTATAAATGACCCAAAGGAAGGTATTGTAATTCCTGCTAATATGATTAATTCGCTTGAAATAGACGAAAATATGTTTAGTCTATTGCCTACTTTCAAGCTCGTTATTGAAGATAAAGGTTCATTCTTCTCAGGAATTAACATTAAGAATGGTGATAGAATTTACTTCACCATCACACCAAACATAGAAATTGACGGAAAAGAACCAAAACCTTACATTAAAGGGGAATATTGCGTTCAGAGTATTAGTTGTCTGCCAGATCTGGCATCAGGCACGTATTCTTATGTAATTGTTGGTATCTACAACGCCCAAAGCTATCTGAACCAGGTGGACACGTACCCGAAAACTACTGAATTGTCTATCTTGATGAGGGACGATAAAAAATCTGACGATGCTATTCGTGAAGTCCTTGATGATACTATCCTTAAACTTAATGTTCAATGTGATACTGACGATAAATCCCTTTGGATTAACTGTAATGACACTAGAGCACAATTTGTTGAAAAAATTGTTGAACACGCCTGGGTAGGTGAAGATGATGCTCCAATTCTCTATACAGATTGTTTCGGTCAAACATTCTATACATCTGTAAAGACTTTGGCAGCTAAAAAGAAGTTAGTTAAATTTGAAAATATCAAGTATTATTACGATAATTTGAAGTATTCTGGTGAAAATGAAATTACAATGCTTTTCGGCGACTGTGATTTCTTACATGCTGCAGGACCAATTCTTAATCAGGGTGGTTACAAAATAAAAGAAGCATATTACACACCATACAACTGGACTGATTTATTTGAAAAGGATATTGAATTTGCTGATATAAGTTTTACTGACTTATTGAAAGATATTTTAGCCAGTGCTGGAAGTGATTTAAGTATAATTGATATTGCTATTGGTCAGTTAATTGACTCCATTACAAAAGGAAAATATAGAATTTCTACTTATTCACAAAACGAACCTTATATTGCTTCAAGAAGTAATAAAGCTTCATCACAGTTAAATGCTTTAACACGTTTTGAAGATTGTGGAATGTATTTTAAAGATTTTCATTCACATTATGACTTGGCTCCTAAACATAATGAAATGATTAGAAGATCATTTTTCCAGAACTTCATAAATATGGTTGTAGATGTTCACAGACTACCAGAAGAATTTATGAAAGCAATTTGCCGACCTGTACTAGGCGATAAAGTCTATGTTGACTTTTCTAATTCAGATGGTATAGATAAAATACATTCTGGTAATTATATTATCTGTGGAATAAAGCACTGTTTCAAAGCCGGTCACGCTTATACTATGCAAGTTAAATGCGTAACAGATGGTACTTTTGGTAAAGGTGCTTTGGAAGAAGAAATTGAAAGAGCAAAAAAGGAGAATAAGTAAATGAATGATATAGAACAATTTAGACAATTGATGAAAGGTAAAACTGACACCATCAATACTGACCAAATCATACCGAAAGCTCCTGCTAAAGAACTCAAAAAGTGGACTGGTATCGTATTGAATAATGCTGACCCAGATAAACTTGGTAGAGTTCAAATTAAAATTTATGGATATTACGATAACTTAGCATTGAATAATATTCCTTGGGCTGTTCCTGATATTCAGTCCTGGACTTCCACTAAAGGTAACTTCGTTGTACCAGAATTAAATACTATCCTTCGTGGTTATTTTGATAACGGTGACGAAATGAAGCCAGTTTATGATAGTGTGGCTTTCAACAGTGCATATACGTCCAAAGAGGGCGATTTCTTTGATTGGTACACCAGAACTGAAGACTATCCACATACTATGGTTCTGTTCCAAACTGACCAGAAGGACTACCTTGTGATGAATAAGAAAACAGGTGAGTTAGCCTTCACACATCATACAGGTACAGTTATGCGAGTAGACCCTGATGGCAATATTGATATTGGTACAAGCATTTATTCTGGTGGTCCTGCTAATCTAAACATCAATATCAGTGGTGATGCACAGTTAAATACTTTTGGAAATATCCAAATCAGTGCTATGAAAGATGTAAACATTAATTCAACAGTAGGACAAATTAATCTTGGTAATAATCCTGTTAAACAATTTGTTTGCAACATCCCAAATTGCTTGATTTGCCGGTGCCCCACATGCTGTAGGCAACACACAAGTCAAAGTTTAAAGGACAGATACAGTTGTCTCCTGTATTTGGCAAGAAAAGTGGTGTTTTCTTGCCTAACTTTTTATAAATATATTGTGTGTAACACCACAAATAAGACACACAGGAGACAGAATGAATTATAAAACAATTTATGAAAAATTAATACAAAAAGCAAAAAATAGAGAAAAACCAAATATATACTGTGAAAAACATCATATAATACCAAAATGTTTAAATGGTTCAAATGATATAACTAATCTTGTTTATCTAACTGCAAAAGAACATTATGTTGCACATCATTTGTTATGTAAAATAAATCCTAATAATTGTAATTTATTTTTTGCTTTTAATGCTATGAATAATTGGAAAAGTAGAAATACTAACCAAAGATATAAACCCAGATTATCTGCGAGACAATATGAATATTTAAAAATAAAACGCAGCAAATATATAAGTGAATGCTTAAAAAATAGACCTAAATCTGAAGAACATAAAAAACATTTAAGTGCGGCTCTTAAAGGAAGAAAAACTCCTATATCTGAAGAAACAAGATTAAAAATAAGTGCAATACAAAAGAAAATAATTCATACTGAAGAATGGAATAGAAAAGTTGGAGAAAGTTTAAAAAAGCACAAAAGAACAAAAGAACACTGTGAAAATATATCAAAAGCAAAAAAAGGAAAACACATTAATTATAATATGAACTCAGCTGGTTTTAGAAATTCACAAAAAGGTGTAAATAATTACCAAGCTATTAAATGTTACATTGATGGTGAACTTATTGGTTGTAAAAAAGATTTATCTAAATATATTATGAATAAATATAAACTAAATATTGATAAATTAAGAATAAAAGAAATTTCTAATTATATAAAACAAAATAATTACAAATTAATATCTAAAGATTTTGAAATGCTTTTATTAAAATGTTTAAATGAACATATACACATGAAACATAGACAAGAAATTTTTAATAGTATAACACAAGATACAATAAAAGATTTTATTAATTCAAATGAAATAAAAGCTTTAGATAAATTAATAGCTCCTCACTGTTTGGGAAACACTCAGGTAAAAGTATAAATTAAAAAGGTCCCTTGCGAAAGGGACCTTTCGTTTTGTAGGTAACAATGAATTAAAGGGTTGTGCCACAAATCTTCATAGACACGAAGCTATCCACATAGAAGCACTTCGGAATGAAGTTTGTCATTGAAATTGTTTCGTTGTTTTCGTTCCTGATAACTTCGCCATTGATACGGGCAACGGCCGGCTTCTTAACCTTGAGATACGGAGCGAGAAGTTCTTCGCTAATCGGCGCACCATTCAGGAAATATTCAACCTTGGAAGACTTCCAGCCATAAATGCGGAGAGCGAGGCGACCCGGTTCCTTGTTGGATTCCATAATGAGGTTTTCGTAACCAGGGAACCAGTGGAAACCACTCATAGCCTTCGGTTCCCATTCAGGAACTTCACCACCTTCCTTCTTGATGTGGTTTTCGGTGACCTTCTTGTAAGAAACACTCAGACCAAGGAGACCCTGACCAGTTTGAACACGAGTGATAACAGCGTTATCACCAAAGGCTTCCTTGTAACTCTTGTTCAGGAACTTGTCGGCAGCCTGTTCATAGGTGAAGGAAACGATGGTGGACTTCGGAGTTTTTGCATTGATGAGGGAAAGGAGAGAAGTATTATTCATAGTTAATCCTTTGGTTGAAGGTTGTTTCTCATTGTTACGGTTATAATATAGAAATAAAAACTAAGTTTGTCAATGGTTTTTTATAAAAAATATGTAAAATTTAGTTTACAAAACGAAAAATGACCCCTTTTGAGGGTCATTTATTGTCAGATTTTGACACTTTTCGTTATTACTGCAAGTCTTTCAATACCGAGCAAACAATAATTGGTGGAACTCTGTCAGGTATTTCAGATTTATCTACTTTGAACATTTTAATTTTTACCTTTTGCGATAAGAATTTATTGTTCATTTCGTTTTTATGTTCAAGTTTTTCAACCAATTCTTTATATTCTTCATCAAGTTTCTTTTGTTCCTTTTGAAATTCAACTATCATTTCAGTAATTCGTGGCTCACCATTTTCAATTATAGGATTACCTTGTTCATCACGGTCTACATACTGTCTAATTAAGTTATTCATTTTTTGTCCGTATTCGTGATACATAGGGTCATTATTCTCATTATATTCTCCTTTATGAACTTGTTCATACGGACCAGATAATGCTTGTAATGACTTATAAACAAAAATACTCCAATTTACTGATAGACCTTCTTTTCTATACGAGTCAAGGAAATATTCGTAAAGACCTTTTATTTCACCCAACGAAATTTCTACTTCTACTTCAGTCATTTAAATTCTCCTTATTCAATAAATTTGTTCAAACCATCACTGCCCATAGGGTCATCTAGTGTATTCAAGTTTTCGTAGAAATCAAGACCACTAACCATTTTATCTTCTCGTTCTTTAATTTCATTAAGTGAGAAAAGAATGCTGTTAGTTGCTAATTGAGTTACATAAGCAAAAGCAGAAGTAGCTTGTGCGTCATTGTAACGATTGATATAAGTCATAACAGTAATAAAAGCGTCCTGAATTATATCATTTACATCTTCATAATTCTTCAATGAAGTTCTTAATCTAAATGAATTAACACGACCGTTAATAATTTTTAGGAAATATTCGCACATTTCATTCTTGAGCTTTTCAAAGGTAATCCTATATTGTCTTTTCTCTTCCAAGCTCATAGCTTCATATGAATTCTGCATTAATTGAATATTTGCTATTTTATTCACAATAAATTCTCTTGCAGCATTATATTTGTCTTCGCTAATCTTTCCCTTTGTAAATTTATTTTCTAAGCGTTGAAGATATGAAGGACACCATTCACCGCTTATCATCTAAATTAAGTCTGTTATACTGAATAATTACTTCACGAAGTCTTGCATTATCCACATAGTAATTCTTTTCATCGTCTTTCTTTTTTGCCATATTGCACCTATAAACTTAAATGTTTTCTAATACAAATATAATAAATTATTTTAACTTATAACAGTTCTGTGATTTTTTTGTTTGTATTAGAACTTGCCCAAGTCTGCACGATTTATAGTAGTCTTTCCATCGTGTCTATCCATTTCTTGTTTTTCTTCTTCTATCATTCTGTTTACAATTGCTTGTTGAGTTTCTACTTCCCACCAAGGTGCACTTTCAGGTATCTGATAATTCGTGTACTTACATATACGAAGGATAGTTTCTAATACATCTCCAATGTTTACTATTCCAAATAAGCCATTGTCAGTCAACTCAATATTATAATACTTTACATCTCCACATTTAGGACACACTGAAGCAACTTTTCTGCTAAAGCCTATAAACATTTCATCTACATTGTTCTTTAAAATGCTATAATCCATAGCACTTAAATGAGTCAAAAGCATTTCAAGTTGCTCATTTGTTGCTCCAATATCTAAATGTCTCATAAAGTTTTCTATTACTGGGTCTTCATTTGTTCGTGATAAATCCTTCATTGTTGGGTGCTTTAATCTAACATTCAACCCACAATCAGGTAGCAAAATATCTCTTTCAGCCTTTTTATCATCATAAAGTTCTACAGGAAACTCTGCAAGATGAATACTTTGCTGATAGTTTTCACCACATTTATCACAAATTAAGTTAAGTTCATAACCATTATTCTTTTGGAAACTGTTAGCACGAAGCCAAAAGATTAAATATTCTCTATCTGCTAGAAGTAAATCTTCAAATTCCATATTCTTAAATATGGTACACTTCTCTACAATTTCATTGATAACATCAGTAGCATTCTGTGGATTAAGAGTAGATAGATACTTTACTTCCTGAACATTCAAAGGTCTTATTTTAATCACAGCATTAGGACTATAAAATTTACCTTTGCTAGGAATTTCTTCTTTAATAAGTTTCCAATAATTATTATATAATTCCATAATTTACCCCATAGCTGCGGTAGCAAATGAAACAGTAGCCACACCTGTAAAAGCACCTGGTGGAATAATACCTGCACCTACCAAAGGAACTGGAATAGGTGGTATTGTTGCTATTGCTTGTGCCAAAAATTGACTTTCTAAATCAGCAAATGTTTCTGGAGTCATAGCAGCACCAATACCTTTAGCTGTAGCAATAAGTTGTATTGCCATTGGAGCAAATGTAGCTGTTGGTACTGTTACTATTCCAGCTACTTCTAATACAGGTGCCGCTTGTAAATTTACAAAGTTTAAAGCAAATTTTGTACCAAACAAATTAAACAAATTAATAAAAGATGTTTCACCAACTCCGCACCACATAGCGGTTTTTACTTCCATAAAAGTAAATCTCTGTATTGTTGGTATAAAATAAGCAATAGGACCAACAATAGGTGTAGGAACAGGTGGTGTACCAGGAACAATAGTTGTACCAGTTACATTCTGACTTGGAACACTTAATTTAGTTTCCAATTCAGCCATATAGTTATTTAAAGCATTCGTAACTGCTCTTAAATACCATTCCTGGTCATCTGTTTTCTGATTTAATTGTGGCTTAATAAAATTTGCAAAACTCATTAGTTGAAGCTTCTCCAGAAATCACTGTTATCAGTACTTTCATCAAACATACAAGGTGGTGGAGCATAAT
>Ga0326513_10002735_pt1 | contig 12947 bp, 20 predicted proteins | sample 2_2465_0518_D_FD_203654 | JGI IMG/M metagenome (GOLD analysis project Ga0326513, IMG submission 203654) | Bovine rumen microbial communities from UC Davis, California, United States - 2_2465_0518 | ecosystem: Host-associated > Mammals > Digestive system > Stomach > Rumen | place: USA...
GCACAGATGGCATATAGTAATTAAAATAGTACAGTTAGTCACTTCCTACATTATAATAAAAATAGTGTAGGGAGTGATAAATTATAAATAAAATAAAATAGTAAAAGTACAAATAATAAAAATTAAGTACATTGATTGAAATTTTTAATAAGCATAGAGTATAAAAATTAAGTACATTATTAAAAATCTACCTGATTTTTAATTTTGATAAAAATAAAAAGAGATATATTACATGTATAAATTATGTACATTTAATTTGGAGGTTTAATATGAGTTATTTTTATGACATGATAGGAAATTCAGACCCTGTGGCTAGAATAAACGGCAATGATATACCTGAGTTATCAGAGCCTGGACAGATTGTATATAACTTAGTTACAGATGGCGGTCGTCTGGCAAGTAATATAAAATATGAAGGCAGTGTTAAGGGTGTAAAACATGAAGTTACATTTAAGTGGAAGTTACTGAACAAGGCACACTTTGATCAGTTGTATAATACATTTGTACCTCACTACATGAGTACTCAAAATATGTTTATAAATGTTAGATTTGATACATATACACCTGAGGGTATTAAAAACATGAGGGTTTATGCTGGTTCTAATATGTTGAAGTTTACACTTAAGGATACAACTGAAAGGCTTGTGGCATCAAGAGGCAGCTCTTATGCAAGGGGTGGTGCTAATTATGATGCACTATATGAAAACGTAGAGGTACATTTTGTGGAACAGTAACATTAAGAGGAGGGGTCAAAAATAATTTTTAAAATATGACCCCTCCTTTTACATTATATTAAGTATATATAGTAGGATGAAGAAAATTATATATTTTTCAGGGAGGAGTGAATTTCAGAATGGCATATCATACAGATATATTTGATGCAGGACAGTTCATAGAAGAATTAGTTTACAAGTCTGATACAGAGTTACAAGTTAATTTAGATGGAATAGATCATAGTTTTAATTTACCAACAGGTGATGATAATATAGATGACTATAATTATTATTGTACTGATATAAAATTAAAAAAGTACTGCTCAATAGACCCATCAGGTGATTCAGTGTCAAACTTCATGGGTTATGGCAACTTGAAGGCATCTCAATTAACAGTTAAGTTAAATTGTAAAGATGCAAGTCTACTACCTTCAAACACCTCAGGTCCTTATTATGGTCATTTTACAAAGTCAGGTTACATAGATGTATATTCAACATTTACAACTTATAATTCAGATGGCAACATTTCAAAGGAATCAGAGAGGCAGTACTTAGGTAGATATTATATAGACAGTTGGGAGTCAGGTAGTACAAATTCAGACTACACAGAGATAACAATAACAGCAAGTGACTTGTTTAGTAGAATAAAAGATATTGATATATCAAACATTGAATTAACAAGTTATACAACTACAACTGGTTCTAATATTAAAGAAGAGACATTAGGTGATATAATACAGGACGTAGTGAATTGTGTGAATAGTCAGACTTCTTATAGTTTAAACTTTGTCAAGTCAGGTTTCAATGATAAAATGCAGGTATTTGTAGATGGTCTACTATTTGGTGTTATTAAGCATAACAATAATATAAAATTTACAACATTTGGTGAATTTATAAACAGTATAAGTAAATATTGTTTAATTAACTTTTGGATATCTCCTTTGGAATATCTGGCTTTTAATGTACCAAGAGACATATTATATGAATCAGTAACAACATCAGATGCATCACATTATATATCTGGTGGTTTAAATTCAATGACAGATGGTGGTGATTTGGGGTGCATACTGGACTCAACTAATTTAAGTTTAGTTGTTAAGTACATACCATCATTTACACTGTCTAACACAGAGCTAGTAAGTCAGACAGTTCAGTTACCACAGTTCGGATATGATTTATCACAGTTGAATGTAGATGATAAGATAGAAAAAGTGACAGGTATAGTGTTTAATACAGAGGCTAGTGATGTCAGTGTAACTGGTTTAAGAAATAATACACATAAGATATTTGGTTTACTTGATTCCTTGTATGCAGAGGATGATGGGAAGGATGTACAGTTTACTATATACGGTTGGAAGTACACAGCAGCAGATATGGTTTCAGATGAAACTTATAAAACATCAAACTCAGGCATAGTGAATATAGAAAACCCTTACATTCATGTCAACTCTGAGGCTGTATTTACAAAAGAGTTACATGATATAGCTACACTAAATAATAAAATGGTTTATGTGGAAGGGTTTTTATCACCTGGAATTATGATGGGTGACCTTGTATGTATAGAGAATACAGAGTTGAAGATAGCAGATGTTTACAGAGTTGTACAGATTGAATATGATCTAAATACTAATTATAGATGTAAGATGTACCTTGTGAAGTATTGATATACATGTCATAGTTGTTTAAAATTAACTAGTCAGTCATTGGATTGACTAGTTAATAAAAATATAGACTAGTTAGGAGGAAAACTGGTATATGGTTGATACAAGTATATTAGATAGAGGTTTAATAGACAGCATAGAAAAAGGTGAGTCATCACCTGTGTTTAAAGAGATGACACCATTTAGTTTTAATAAGTCAGACCTTGAGACTAAAAATCACCTTATATTAAATAATGGTGCAACATGGAATAATAATTATATAAAATTCACAGCAGCTAATTCTAATATAAGCTTTAGAATAGATGAAGCAGACTGTAACTTAAATAATTGTTTAGTTGGGAATAAATATTTACAAGTTGAGACAAGAATTGCAGCAGCTAGTATTAATAATTTACCATTTAATTTTGAAAAGTACAATGACTTGCTGACAATGAATATAGAGGTGGCTTATAAGTCATACACAGATGAAAATAATAACACAGTGTATCCGGCACCTAAGTTCATACAGTGCAGCTTAAGAAGTCATTGGGATTGGTTTATATTTGACAGTGGTTTAACAGATGAAAAGTTGAATATAGATCATATAAGTTTTAATATACACTCTGGTACACCTCAGATACCTGATACATTTAAGCCTGAACTTATATATGTTAAGGTTTATTATTATACACCTGTTTCAGAACAAAACATAAATGAAACAATAGATGAACGTGTAAATGATGACATTAATAATGATTCTACAACACAACAGAATATAGATAACAGAATAGGGAATTATTTACAAAATAACCCTGTTCAGTTACTTATACCTCTAAGACAGAGCGTGCCTTCTCCTTCAGATGTGCCTGATGGATATATATTTAGACTACAGTGATTTGATACAGTTGTATTGTTTAATAGATTCAGTGTATAAAAATTATATAAGCATTACACTTGCAAGCATAATATAATAAATAAAAGGTGTTGTGAATAAATATAAATAAAATGAATATAGTAAAGTACAAATAATAAAAATAGAGAGCATTAAATAAAAATTTGAATAAGCATCAGGTGGATTTTTAATAGGCATTGTTAAAAATCTACCTGATTTTTAATTTTGAGAAAAATAAAAAGAGATTAGTGACATAATTAATAATTAGTGCATTTAGTAGATATAAGTGTTCAATAGTTTAAGTATAAACATCTAAATAAAAATAAACATTTAGTATATAACAAAAAGTAAAACAACAGTTAATAGTAGGATGTTATGCATGTTAGACAGTTGAATTTGAGTATACAGATATATAAAAATCAATTAAAATTAACAGAATAAAAATACATAGAATAGCTACAGTGTATATAAAGTGAATAAACAAATATGATTAAAAATTTTATAAAATTATACAATTGAAGTACATTATAATAAGTACATCTAGTTATAAATTATAAGCAACTAGGTGGTTGGTGTTTGACTAATAAAACTGGTTTAATATATACAGTTAGGTTGACACTATTATATACATTATATTTAATTACAGATATATAAAAATAATATGCAAAGTTGAAAATTAAGTATGAATACATTCAAACATTTGAAATTATATAAAAATAAGTATGCAGTCTAGTTATTTTAAATATAAGATGACAGAATTATAAAAGCAAAGTAGATAAAATTAAGTGATGCAAATATTCCATTAATTAAACAGTTAATATACACTAATATAAAAATAGGCAAGGTGGATTAAAATTTTAATACAGTTAGTTGAGGTGGGTTGTAAAGCATAAAAAAATATGTACAAAATATTTTAAAATTAGTATACCTGTTATTTGACTTTGTGTTTAATATATAGTATAATTTTTAAGATTGGAGGTGAGGTTTAAAATGCCATTTCCAACAAAGTTTTTTACAGAGGCAGACAAGGTTGGTAATTTATATACAGTTTTAGAAGTTGGTCCTAATGCAGAAGTCATGGTTCAAAATCAGACAGGTAGCACAGTTATGAATAACCTGATGTTTGAAGCTAGAGGCTCAGGTGAGATGTATTCAAGCACTGGTCAATTTGTAGTTAAGACACATAATTCATATGCTGATGGATCATGGTCAGATTTTGTGACAGGTAGGCAGTTCAGTTCAAACATAATAATGCCTTACACTACAGTAACTGAATACCTGTTCAGTGTTAATAGTCAGTTTAGGTGCAATAAAATATGGTTTACAAATCCTCTGACATTTGTAGGTGTAAATGCATTCTTTGATTTAAGGGCTACACAAGTACCTGGTGGCTTAGATGTTACACTTGATCATGCAACAGTTAAGTATCAGGCATTTAGAAATGCAGAGACCTTGACTGTTGAACCTGGCAGTACAGTTGATGTTATAGAAAATAACAGTTTTCAAAATAGTGGCTTAACTGAAATTAATGTAGGTGCAAATCATGTTGGTATAAGTGCATTTGAAGATTGTCAAAACCTTGTAAAGTTCAACACTGATAATAAAATAGTACAAGGTATGTTAGATGGACATAGCCAAAATGCATTTAAAAACTGTTATAGTTTAGACTACATAGAATGGGATAATTATATGACAAGTCAGTATGATATGAACAGATCATGGTTTGTTTGTACAGATCATACAGTAAATACTACAGTTAAAACATCTAATACATATGTTAGAAACTTTGACTGGTTGCAATATTATAATAGACAAGTAACTTTTATAGGTGGTGTACCTTTCTTAGGAATAAGACATGGCAATGAGATACTATTATATGAAGGAAATACAGTTCAGGCTAGTCAGTATGACATAGTTGTAAAAGATAGTAACAATACATTAAGATACATACATGGTGAAGCAGTTCAGGCTAATCAGTTACAGTCAGGTGAGGTGTATATAAAAAGAGGCAGTAATTTTATACATCTGATTAAAATGTGAGGTTTAATAAATATGAAATTCGACGTAGTAGTAGGTAATCCACCATATAACAATGATATTTACATACCATTTGTAGAAATGGGTCATAGTATAGCAAGCACATGTTCAGTGTTTATTACACCCGCAAAGTGGCAAGCAAAAGGCGGAGAAAAGAATGAGGCGTTCAGAAAAGAGATAGTACCTCACATGAGTAAGATTGTTTATTATCCAGATTGTTGTGAGGTGTTTAATATAGGTGAGGCAGGTGGAATTAGCTATTACTTAGTTGATAAGATAAATGAATATAATGATAAAACTTTAGACACTAAATGTAGAGAAAATAAATTATTAGAGAACAATAATACTTATAACTACACGTGCCTTGATAATTATGCTTATAGTATATTAGATAAAGTGAATAAATATAAGAAGTTATATGTAGAACCATTACAAATTATAGATGATAACAGTTATGTACTTATGAATAATCTTGTTGGAACTACAAGTGGGCATGGTGGAGATACTTGTTTATTTTCAAAGAGTGAATATAAGACACCATTTATTAGCAGACCTAAAATAACACATGAAAAACCAGACTCTAATCATTGGTTAATATATAAAGGTACTGATGAACAGTGCAAGTCATTTATGTCTTATTTAGATACTAAATTTATAAGGTTTTTAGCATATTTAGGTAAGTGTGGTAATAGTGTTAGAAATAAAGAGACATGGCATTTTGTCCCAGACCCAGGTGCCTTTGACCACATCTTCACCGATGAAGAGTTATATAAAAAGTACAATCTCACAGAAGAAGAAATCAATATTATAGAGTCAGTAATCAAGGAACGTAAATAATTAGGAGGTTACATTATGAAATTCGACGTCGTAATAGGAAATCCACCATATAACAATGATATTTACATACCATTTGTAGAGATGGGTCATGAAATCTCAACAGATTACAGTGTATTTATAACTCCTGGTAGGTGGCAAGCTAAGGGGGGAGACATAAATGACAAGTTCAGAGATGAAATAGTACCTTATATGAATAAGATTGTCTATTATCCTGATGCAGGTGAGATTTTTGATATATCACTAAAAGGTGGAATAAGCTACTATATAATAGATAAGAAAGTACATGAAAAACAACAGTTGAAAACAATATGTACAGTTCAAAAGCTATTTGAGACTAATGGTATAGAAAAATTCAAGTTTGATGGTGTATTATACAACAGTAAAGTAAGAGGCATAATTAAAAAGTTAGGTACATATAAACAGTTATATTGTGAGAATAGACCTATTGATGGAAAGTATAATGTTGCTTTCACATCTTTATTTACTGATGATAACTTATGTAATAAACAAGGTACAGCTAATGTACTATTGAGGCCTTATATACAAACAACATTAAATAAAAAGTGTGCAAGTACAACTTTTATAAAAACATTTGAGACAGAACAAGAAGCAACTAGTCTAATATCATACCTTGACACAAAGTTTATAAGATTTATGTTTTTAGTAGGAAGATGTGGTAAAAATAGTGATAGCAGGTATGTATGGAAGTATATACCAGATCCTCTAGATTATAATCATATATTTACAGATGATGAACTGTATAAAAAATATGGTTTAGATGATAATGAAATAGATATGATTGAAAAAATAATAAGAGCACGTAAATAATTAGGAGGTTACATTATGAATATTTCAGATGAAGGATTAGAACTTATTAAGAGTTTTGAGGGATTAAGATTAAACGCTTACAAAGCAGTCAGTACAGAAAAGTATTATACTATTGGATATGGTCACTACGGTCAGGATGTTAGTCCTGCAATGACTATTTCAGAGGCTCAGGCAGAAGAGTTATTAAGAAAGGACATAGCTAAATTTGAGGCTTATGTAAATAATTATAATAAGCAGTATAATTTTAATCAGTGTCAATTTGATGCACTTGTGTCATTTACTTATAATTGTGGTTTAGGTAATTTAAGACAGCTGACTGGTTATGGTAAGCGTACAAAAGAGCAGATACGTGATAAAATTAAGAGTTATAACAAGTCAGGTGGAAAAATACTGGCTGGTTTAGTAAGACGTAGAGAGGCAGAATATAATTTATATATAAAGGATGACACAGTATTAGGAACAACTACAGATAAAAATATATTAAATAACAGTGTATTAATTACAGAAGTACCTGGTATGTACATAGTAAATGTTAATAGACTTAATGTTAGGGCTGGTATGAGCACTAAATTTGCAGTTGACAGAGTTGTAGAAAAGGGTGACATTATTAATGTAAGTGCTGTTTATAAGACTACAGATGGTGATTTGTGGGGTGTAATTGATGGTGGGTTTGTAGCTATCAATTATAAAGGTAAGGACTATATGAGTATATATGTACAGTCAAGTGTAAAGCAGTACAGTCTTATAAAAGATGGCAACACTAAATTAAGTGGCAACTTCAAGGTGTCAGAGTTTAAGTGTAAGGATGGCTCTGATTTAATAAAAATAGACAGTAAATTAGTAAATTATCTACAGTTAATAAGAAATCATTTTGGGAAGGCTGTTATTATTAACAGTGGATATAGGACAGAGACATATAACAAAAAGGTAGGCGGGGCTAGTAAGAGCTATCATGTTAGAGGTCAGGCAGCTGATATTCATATCAATGGCATTAATGTAAAGGATATAGCAGCATATGCAGAGAGTATTGGAATACTTGGTATTGGTTTATATATTAAGAGTGGGTTTGTACATGTAGATACACGTACAACTAAGTATTTTTGGATAAATGCTAGTGGGAATAGTACCACTACATTTAAATAAATTTAATTAAAGGAGTGAATAAATTATGACAGAGAGTAAAGTTATTTCAGAGCGTGAAAGAGGTCTTGGTGTCAAGTTTCATAGAATTAGACGAATTACTGGATACCTTGTAGGTGATTTGGATACATGGAACTCAGCTAAGCTTGCAGAGTTAAGAGACAGGACAAAACATAGTATTTGAAATAATTAAATAATTGTGGTTTATAAAATGACATGTAGATGTAATAGTCTACATGTCATTTTTATTTGTTTAATTGTATATTGTATTAAAATATGTACAAAAATAATTTTAAAAATTTTAAAATTTAGTATTGATTTTTTGGATTAAATTAGTTATAATTGGATTAAATAAAAAATAAATAATTTTTAGGAGGAAGCAGATATGATAGAAAAATTCTTTGAGGACTTATATGATGTTACATGTGCAATATGCAGTTCAGTACATTTTATAATTAAGACAGCATTGTTCATAGCATGTATAATTTGTATATTGTGGGGTTATGGAATAATAGGAGGTACATTATGATTTGGTGGTTACTAATAGTATTAGATATAGCAGCAGAGGCATGGTTAATAAGCAGACTTGTTAAGATGATATTTGGAGGTAGAAATTAATGGACACAGGTAAGAGATACTTTTTTAATACTATTAAGGACGTAAAAATCGACAGTACTGGTATAAGTATATTGTGTGATGAGGGTGGGAATAGGATGAGATCATACAGAATAGAGTTCTCAGGCTACTCTTATAAGATGAATAATAATAGTCTTAAGATAACATATCCTGATATTAAAAACAGTGGCAATAGTTCTTATAATATAAGACGTGAGGATGGTACTCAGACTCAGTTGTCAATTGAGACAATGATGTGTATAGGTCTGGTTTATTTAGGGATGACAGATCTTGTTAAGGGTCTAGACAATAAATTCATAGACAGTGAGGATGTTGTAGACGTTCTGGATGGCTCAGGTACAGAGAGGGCTAGACTTAAGTTTGGTATTAAGTTTAATTTAAACTTTGATAACATTGAGGTTGTACACTGGTCAGAAAATCTTAGACGTGGACAGCATATAGGTGTACATGTACAGAGAGAGTTGAATAGACTCCGTGAGGAGCAAGAAAACAGTTTTCAGAAGATTGAAAGCTGGTTGAATTAAGAGGTGACATTATGGATAATACAGTAGAAATACTTAATGGTTTAAACACTGGTAGTGAGATTGATATTGACACTAAAAAAGCAGCAGAGGCATTAGTAAATGGTTGCATAGTTATAAATAATAATGAGTACAAAGAGGTTGGTAGATTTTACCTTTATCCAAACATTGTAGTATACTACAAGTTCAAAGATAAGTATGAAAATACAACTAGAATAAGAGCTAGCATAAATATTATTAGTTTAATTAATTATTCATTTGATTCATATACTAATGAATTAATTGACAGGTTGTTAGCAAAGTCATTTGACAGTTTAGGTATACCTAGAAAAAAGATTGCAGAGTATTTGGGTATTAGACAGAGTACATTAAGTTATATACTTAATAAGTCAATATTCAGACAGAAAGAAAATAAATAATTAACAGATTATAAAAATAAAAGGCATCAGAGTATTAAAGTAAATAAAAATAAAACAAATAAGTACACAAGTTAAAGACTAGTGTACTTATTTTTGTACTAGTTTATAAATATATAATATAATTAATTAGGGGGATTATAAGTATGAGGATTGGCAAGTCAGACACTGATGTTATGACCATGACACTTGAGTGTAATGGTATGGTTGAAAAAAGAAAAATACACTTACAGGATTTAAGTAGGTTCAAAAACGATATTAAGCAGACAGTATTAAGTTCAGAGTTTAACTCAGCATTACATCATCTGTTATATGGTTTATACAGTGGTGATCATGATAATAAAAAGGGTGACTTTGAGGTTAATTATAGGACTGGTTATAATGAGAGACAGGTTGACTGGGCAGTTGGTAAAGAGTCTGTTATGGGTCCGGCATTTGAGGATTGGGGTATAGACAAGTGGTGATTAGGACTGGGGGTATATAAAAATGATGAGTACAATGAGGATTTCAGTCAGGCATAATGGTAATGAAGAAATCATGGTATTAAATGATGATGACTTAAAAAATTATAATACTAGGCAGAGAGCTCAAATAGTTGGTTTAGAGGCACAGAGGTTATATTTAAAAATACATAATAGGGAGGATAAATAACATGGGAATAATTTATAATTTACACCTGATGGCTAATAGTAAGGCATATGAGAGTATATTAGACTACTTAGAAAAGAAACATGTTGATATTCATAAGCATGTAGAGGAGGAGTCAAAACATGGTACTAGAGGAAGAGAAGCTTTTAGAGATACTAAATGAGGCTGACAAGACTGATATAACAGATGATGTTAGTTTAACATTTGAAAATATAATTATTGACTCTTTATTAAAAAACGAATCAATAGTTATAAATAAATCAGAGTTAGGGTTTTATATAGTTACATTAGAAGATAATACTGATTACATTAATTTTATAAATTGTATAAGTGATATTGATGTGATTGACAGTAAACATAGTGTGTATGGGCTTGCAAAGGAATACTTGTTAGAATTAGAGGCTAAATATAATAAGGGCAAGGATATACATAAGTATAATGAGGTGGCTGAATATTTGGAGTCAGCTACAAAGGCTGATATAATTCAGTACTATGTAGACAATGTATTAAACAAAAGTGATGGTTTATTCTACTATATAATAAACTTATTAGATGCATGTTATGTAAATGATTGGCTAATTATAACAAGAGAAGTGCAGTATTGTTATGATAGAAGTACATTAGGAATAGATAAGTTACCATTTTATTTGATAGATAATACAGATAGTGTTGGTAGGTATACAGGTAAGTATTTAATAATAAAAGATAATAGATAAAAGTACATTAAAATAAAAAGTTCAAAAATGTTATAAAAAATACATCTCTGACATGATTTGACAGGGATGTATTTTTGATGTATAATATTTTTGTAAATAAATAAAGGATCTATTGAGGAGAATGACACTATGAGTAATAAAGATGACAAGGTGATTGAGGCACTCGGTAGAATAATCAACAGTGCAGTTGATGTTGAGGCTGGTACTTATAAAGTATTAGATTTTGACAGTTATTTTATTTTGATTGCAAACATTAATAATGATGCACTTGGTGAGCACTTAAATAACATTGGTGAGTACATTGGTACAATGAATGGATATGATGTGTTTAGGAGTGACAAGGTTGAATACAAGGAGGAAGCATAATGTTATCATATGAAGCATGTGTTAATCTTACAATATGTAATGAAACATCAAAAGAGCATGAAGCAATAGTCAAATGCCTAGAAAATACTACTGATGATTATAGCATATTACACTTTGATGAATATGACATCATATTGACTAAGCAGTGTATACAAAATAGCAAACTACTGGATTATTTATTTGGCAGAATGAAAAAAGATACAGAATATGTAACTACTATAAAGGGATATGATGTATTTTGGACTAAAAATAGAGACTTATTACAAAATATTATTAACACAAATACAGATACAATAATTAAAAAGCTTAATGATGATATTGAAAGATTAGCTAATAAAGTTGACAGTATAATAAAGAGTGTACATAATGATAAAGAAGAAATGCACATAGATATAATTAGGCAGCTTAGTGCAAAAGCTAAAGAAATGAAGGACGGTGAAGAGGCACAGGATAAAATACACAATATGGTTTATAGTATAAAGAACATTGGTACTAAATATTATATAATAGTATTGGAATATGATAAACCATTTGTAGATGTATTAGATACAGTAGGCAAGAGGTTGTTTGGAATATTAGATCAGGTTATTTATACAGTTGATAAAGATAAGTTAATCTAATATAGAGCATAAATAATAAGGAGGAAGAGCTATGACTTGTAATTTATATATAAATAAACAGCATATAGGTGAAGTAACTGGTATAAAGTCTGAATTTACACCCTGGTTTCAGTGTGGTAATAGACCTTTAATATATAATATAAATGATATAAGATGCAACATTATTAACAGATGTATAACACAGTATAGAAATGATGATATAATACTAGATGAGACTAAAGCACTTAATAAACTAGTTTATATACAGATTAAGGATGAAAATGATCTTGAATTACTTTGTGGATACTTTGTTATAACTGGTATAAAGTTTAATGCAGAGTATGAAGGCAAGATAACAGATATAATTACCTGTGTAGGTGTAGATGATTAAGTAATGATATACAGTGATAATATACAGTGATAATAGGAGGAAGAAACATGAGTAAAATAAAAATAAAGCTTCATTACTATGATGATATAATAAGAGAATATATAACAGAGGATGGACATATTAATTTATTTGGTACTACATTTAGTGTAAAAAGGTATGAATCTAAAAAGGGTAGACTAATATATGAGTTAAAAGCTACAGAAGAAGATGAACATAATGGGTGTATAATATAAATGATATAAGATGCAACATTCTTAACAGATGTATAACACAGTATAGAAATGATGATATAATACTAGATGAGACTAAAGCACTTAATAAACTATAGATACAAATTAAATAAAGTGATTGATACATAAATAAGGGGGAGATGAAAACATCTCCTTTTTATTTTGTTCACATTTAAAAATTATTGTTACAACATAATATGGAAATACTTATAAATCTGTACATTTATTAAATTGAGCACTTCATACGGTTTAAATGGGTGCTCATTTTAGTATACTTCTAATTATTTCAGTATATACATCTTAATTTATTGATATAATACATCTCACCTCTAATTTT
>Ga0326513_10002736_pt1 | contig 12947 bp, 15 predicted proteins | sample 2_2465_0518_D_FD_203654 | JGI IMG/M metagenome (GOLD analysis project Ga0326513, IMG submission 203654) | Bovine rumen microbial communities from UC Davis, California, United States - 2_2465_0518 | ecosystem: Host-associated > Mammals > Digestive system > Stomach > Rumen | place: USA...
TCCCCATACTTATTTATAATCTGTTGTATCTTCTGAATCCTATCTTGTAATAAAAACTCATTCTCTGTCATATTAAATACCTCCATTATACTTCTTCTTTACATCTTCTTCTGTAAGCTGCTGAATACAAATTCTATTATTATCTCTTAACTTAACCTTATGGGTTGTACCATCGCCATACCAAACAATAATAGAACTTCCGCCCCAACTATCATATCTTAATACTCTACTTGCTTCACTAGGATACTGCTTACGAAACAATTCATAAATATGCTCGTGTGTCATTCCTTTATTTTAACACCTCCGCCATCTATATTCCAACAAGCATTTCTCAATGCACATTCCTTACATCTCTTACAATCTGGCTCTGTAGCACCTTTAGGTCTTTTAACCATCTTGTGTTCTTTCATTACACGATTATAATAATACTTTATCTGGTCTGCTCTATCAATAAAATCTGCAACAATAACAGGGTCATATTCATAAACCTCAACCTTGAAATCTTGTGTATTTTTATCTTCTGATAAAACAAAACCTTTTGTAAAGTCCTCACCATTCCATGTACCAGCTTCTTTTTCTTTCTCTATACAAAGCCTCATATACCACTGACACTGTTTCCAGGCCGATGGATGTTTTGTCATTTTCTGAAATTGGTAAGTATTAACAGATTTAATTTCACCTATCATCTTACCATTAAAGAACTCCGGTATTGTACATATAATGTCAGGTGTAAAACTAATACGATACTTTTTATAAAACTGAGTTACGTCTAACCCATCGGCATCTGCATACCCAGCTCTTATAAATAACCTCTGCCACTTCTCGTGTATAGCGTTACCTTCTTCAAATATACGCTTCAGGCCAACACTTATCTGTTCACCTTGAAGCTGTCTATATATTAAACTAAGCACCTGCTGTCTAAGACAAAATTCTTTATCACCTTTAATAAGGGCAGATGCATGAAGCCCTACCCTCTCCTGTGTTTCTGCACCTCTAGTCATTACCTGTTTAATAAACCTTGCTTCTTCATCAACATTCTTTTCAATGAAGAACATGTTATTAAATATCTTTTCTAACCGAGACGCTTCGCTTGATTGAATTTTTGTCCTATTACCTGTGGCTTCCTTTTTAATATCATCAAGTATTCCCATTTATCTCTATCCATTTCTTTTTACAATCACAAATACTTTCCAACATCACACTAACCCTTTCAACCTCTTCATGCGAAAGTGTATCTGCAACTGGATGTGTATATATCACATAATTACAATACCATATTGCTTTATCAAGGTCCTCTAAACCATTCTTATTTTTATACCTCCACAAATACTTAAACGCATTGCACATACAAAAATCAGCAACAGCCCTTGAACCAAACATTATTTCCATCACCTGAATACACTCCAATGATGTACTACCTTCATAATGCTTTGGATGATTTACATTATCCATATCAATCATAACCTCCTAGGTGGATTATACTTATTATATTTAATAACCTGAAGTAAATAACCGGCATTCTCAACCTGTTTTTGACCACAAACAAATGTATCATAAAACTCCATTGAGTTCATAAAGAAGTTATCGCCAATAAATTCATCCGTTACACAATCATATGGATATGCACATAAATGATGAGCACCTAAAAGACATATATTTTCTACACAACCACTAAGATAACTGAAATCACCAAATACACCACTTGTATAATAATAATCACTATAATCCTCTTTAATACTAAGCCAACCATCTTTTATATCATTACACAATGATAATATCCTACCTTTGGCATAGCCTAAATCTTTATCACTCACTCTGTTGAGCTTTCTAATAATATCATCAACAGATGGAAACTCATGCCATGCCACGACCTGACCAACAACAGAGTTCTTTCTTTTCTTACCACAAGCTCTTGTTATGTTATTCATATACATTCTTGCAATATCAGGTGAATTACCGTCATCTAACAATATACTTGTAATAATTGCCTGTAACATATCCTGCTTAATTATACGAATACCAGAAGCCCTATTACATAATGCTTCAATATCCTTATCAAGCTTACAGAAAGTATAATACAAATCAAGATAATCAGTACCTATGTCAAAATAATCATACCAAGTATTATAAAAGTCCTCTTCTGAACAAGAAAAAGTAAAGTGGTTTCTCTTCTGTTCTACCTGAACTATCTTATCCTTATGTACAATTATATATTTACCACCTTCACCGACCTTTGTCCATGTAAGCACCTGTCCACTTTTATATACATGGTCTAAATCTAAATATGGTATAGACATATAAAACATATTAACCTCCTAGTCGACTGTACCAACTATTCTAACTATACCTGCATTCTTTATCATTCTATTACAAATGGGACAAGGTTCCACTTCATCAATCTTAATATAACTATAAATATCTTCACCTGCAATTGCAGAAGCATTTACATCAAGCTTATATTCTTCACCTGCAAGATACATTGTTGCACCAATCATATCTTTCCTTGAAGCAGATAACATAGCATTCTGCTCTGCGTGTACACTAAAACAATGTGAATAATCACCTGTGTTATGAGGAACATTAAGTCTGGTACAGAAGCCTCTATCACAACAATTAAGTGAGCCTCTAGGATTACCATTATAACCAGTTGCTATTATTTCATCATTCTTAACAATAACACAACCATAATGTCTTTTAAGACACGTAGACCTCTTAGATACCGCAAGAGCAATACCAATATAATACTGGTCTTTCGTGGGTCTACCGACAGGCTTAGGCATCATGCCTGTTTCTGCAATCTTTTTAATATCATCTTCTACATCGTCAGGATGAATGCCAAAATCAATCTCACAATAATCTTTATTACATTTACTCATCTTCTTCGTACTCCTCTTCTTCATCCATGTCTATGCTTTTAATTCTTTTACCAAACTCAGCTGCTCTCTGCTGCATAAGTTCTTTTCTTATCTCTTTAACATCATCAAAAGAAACAAACCCTCTGTCAAAGAAAAGCGGTATTTCACATTCACCCATAGGGTTACATACCTTTGATTTAACTACTTTACATTTCATTATCAAACCAACCTTTTCTGTTGATGCAGAGTTCTTAGGATTTTTATTAGGTATCTCAATCCATGCCCGTCTTGCAACCTGAATACGAAGGCTTGCTGAATGTTTAAGTTTTCTACCGCCTGGAGTATCGGTCTTTTCGCCAAACATCATGGCACCAATCTTATCCCTTACCTGATTAACAAAGATTACTGTAGTACCTGTAACCTCTATTATCTCCTCAACTGTAGGCAAATACTTATTCATCAGTCTAGCCGTACCACCAATTCTCTGTTCCTCAATGCTGTCTTTATCAGCAGATTTCAGAACCTTTTCGGCATCCTCTTTCGGAACAAGCGACGGAACCGAATCAATGCCTATAATAGGTATGCCAGCCTTGGCGAACTTTATCGTCTTGTTAAAAGCGTCCTCGCCATATCTAGCTCTATATACCAGTAGCTGCTTCGGTCTATTACCGAACACCTTTGCTCTATCAGCATCGAATGTACCTTCAACCGGTATATCTAATGCAAGATTATGAAGGCTACATAAATGATATAACAGTGTCGTTTTACCAGAACTCTCAGGACCAAATATTTCTATTGTTCTTCCCTCTGGCATACCTCCACCGATTATAGCATCTAAATCTTCAATACCTGTACTCCACCTATTTATTTTAAGATTGGCATGTTTACTACCAATTGTGTAGATGGAGCCCTCACCTTCTTTTTTATTTATGTCAGAGCATAATTTAATTATCTGCTCTTTGTTTGTATTAGCCATTACTTTGTAAGGTCCCCTTCTTCTTCTGCATAGCCTATATTAAGCTTACCTACGCTAACTGGAATAATAGTTTTGTTTCTATCTATGTCATAATACATATCAGATATTCTATATATAGCACCTGTGTTAAAATCATAATAATCAGCATACTTACCATACATATCTATAATTTCTCTTATGCTCATTACTCAACCTCTACATAATCACTAAATACACTTAAGGCTTCTACATATGAACCACAACTAAAACATCTGTTAGCCATTTCAGCCGCTTCTTCTCTTAAACCATTCTTCTTAAGCACCCTAGAAACAATTCCGATAAGATTAAAAATGTTACCATTCTCACCAACAAGCTTACATTTAGGCCTACGAATAACATCAACTTCTTCAACATCCTTGATAAGCCAATTATCGAACTCTATACGTTCAATATAGCCATCATACTCCATGCGTTCGCACCAATAGACATAATTACTACTGTCACCATAATGCTTCTCGTAAAACTCTAACAACTTTAATTCACTTAATACTCTGGCCATGTTATAGGCCTCCTTTCTTTTTATTTTCTGTAATAATTATATCATATAATATCAAGTTTGTCAATATATTTATTTCTTTCTATCAGACCTAGCATATAATGCTGAGTTATATTTCTTAACCCTAGTTATATATGTTTTCTTGTTAAATTCAAGTGCACCCTGCTCTATCATAATTTCAATGTGTCTTTTATTAACCTTTGAACCATCTGACCTAGCAGAAATTCTATCAATGAAATTGTCGAATGATGTAAATATACCATTCTTCTTTCTTTCATCAACAATTACATTTGCTGCAACCTCACCTACACCTTTAAGTGTACTTATACCCTGCTGAATACAAAACTCACCTTCGACTTTTCTAAGTGAACTCTTTACCTTTGAATAATTCACATGAGGTAAAAATACTACGGCACCATCACCAACAGCATTTTCACAATATTTATAAAAATCATTATCATCTTTTGCATACTTAATTTTACTAAACCAAAATACATCAGGATAATGTACTTTATAAAACATTTGCTCTGCAGATATTAGTGTATAACCAACTGAATGACCTTCATTGAATGAATAATCATAAAACTTTTTAAATATATCCTTGGCCTGAGTTTCAGGAACACCTATCTTGGCACATCCCTTTACAAAGTTTGCTTCGAACTTAGGATATTCACCTTCAAAATACCAGTTAAATTTAGGAACACCTATCTTCATCTTTGTGATAGCGTGTGCTTCATCCCATGTCATACCAGCTATCTCTACGGCCATCCTCATAATCTGCTCCTGATAAATAATTGTACCATATGTCTTTTGTAAATATTTATCAAGTGCAGCAATCCTTGTACCTTCTTCGCCTAATTCATATGCCGCCTTATTTGCTGCATATATTTCTGGCTGCTTCTGTTTCAAAGGACCAGGTCTATTCATAGCCGTTGCGGCAACAACATCATTAAAACAGTTTGTATGAATATCTAACAGAAGTTTCTGAACAGATGCTTTATCTAACTGAAATACACCATTACAGTTACCTTCTGAAAAACCTCTTACAACCTCTTCATCTTCAACCATTGATATATCAAATCCAGGTATACCAGTTGCTTTTCTGCAATCATTAAGTTCTGACATTGTTTTAAGTCCAAGAATATCAAACTTAATTACACCTATATCTTCAATATCTACAAGGTCATAATTTGTAAAGTATCTTCCTGTCTTACTATCAATTCTTATAGCTGTATAATCTAATATATTACCACCTGTTATAGCTACACCAGCAGCATGAGTACCAATAAATCTTACCTTCTCGTATAGCTTCAAGAAATGTGTCATAATATCACAATAACCAACATTATATGAACCAAACCTTGAATCTGCTTTAAGACCATCTACAAGTAAGAAACCCTCATCTATATACTCATTAACATATTTCTTTATATCAGATATAATACCCTTATTTATCTTAGCCTGTGATTCATCAACAGACTTATCTGTAGGTAAATAACAAACCTTTGCTAAATCATTTATAAGGTTATCTACCCTATATAAACCATATGAACAAATCTGAGCTGAATGACCTTCATATTTTGATAACAGATAATCAATAACTTCACCTCTCCTATCTGTTTCGAAGTCAAGGTCAATATCAGGCATTTTCTTACGCTCTTTCATAAGGAATCTTCTGAACTCAAGATTGAAATAAATGCTGTCAACCTCTGTGATTCTAAGAGCGTAACAAACAATTGAGTTACACGCCGAACCTCTTCCAGGCCCTACTGCAATTCCATTATTTTTTGCCCAATTTACATAATCCTCAACCATAAGGAAATAATCTTCAAACCCATGGAACTTAATTACATCAAGCTCTTCTTTAGCTCTCTCTATATACTCTTTATTATATTTACCTCTAGCTCTAAGACCATCCTTAACATGCTGTAACAATGTCTTATATGAATTAGTACCATCAGAAAGCTTAGGTAATATTTCAGGCAGGTCACCTAAATAACAATCCTCACACTTTTCTTCAATGGCATCAAGATTTGAATACATATCGCTAGCGAGCTTTCTTGCTTTATCAAGGCCAAAGTCACCTTTATGCATCTTCACAAATCTCTTAAACATATCTTCCGGTGCCGGCATATATCTCTCTTTATATGCATCCTCTATCTGCTCAAGATTATGACCTGCTATCTCATGCATTTTAAGATATGTAGGAAAATCATCTTTTCTTCCTCTATGACTATCTGATGTAAGGATACACTTTATGCCCAATCTATCTGCCAGACCAATCATGGTTACATTTATTCTTTCCTGTGCTTCTGCTTCGGAAACTTTATATGGCTGAATCTCAGCATACAAATCGTCGCCAAAGATACTCTGTAACTTTTCCAAATATTTTCTGGCCTGTTTTACATTTCCCTTTAGAATACACTGGCTTGAATAACTAGCAATGCAAGCCGTAGTACAGATTAAACCTTCGTGATACTTCTCAAGTAAATCAAATGTCCATATAGGATTATAGTACTTTTGTTTTTCACCTTCAAACTGAATCCTGTTAAGATTACCATAACCTTCAAGATTCTTTGCTATCAATATCAGATGATAACCTCTTGTCTTTTCTTTATACTTTGGTAAGAAATAACCTTCAACACCAAGTATCGGTTTTATACCTACATTCTTACAAGCCTTATATGTCTGTACAAGGCCGTTCGTATTACCATGATTAGTTGTACTGAGAGATTTGTAACCGAGCTCTTTAGCAAGTTCAGCCAATTCGCTCGGTTTACCAAATCCATCAAAAGTACTATACTCATCATGTCTGTGTAAATCAAACATGTTATTCTCCTATTAGTCTAGTATAATACCTTTTAATATTGTTTTCATCCATTATCTTCTTATAACTCTTTGTATCTCTTATTTCATCTATTACATTTTTATACTCCTCATATTTCATAGCTCTAAGTGGTATAAAATAATGTATAGGTATACGACATGCTGACGTACCATTTATTGCATACTTATTCAATACCATTTTTCTTTTTATAATTATATCATAAATATCTGGAAACGTCAATCTCAAGTCGTTTAAATTTACGTCTGGCAGTATTATAGGTACACATCCTAAAATAATGGCTTCCATAAATCTAACCATATTAAAAGCATCCTTGTTATAAGGTTGTGTTATTACTGTAAACCTAGATAACATAAGATTATAATAATATGTTGTTTGCTGAACCCTATGCTCTGTATCTTTTCTATCAAATACTTCAAATCTACCTTGCAAAGGGTTATTTCGTTTATGCATCACACGTCTACTACCAATTCTATCTCTTATACTATCTACTGCATCATAAAGCCAATCCCTAGTACCATCATAATTGCTACCAATATAGTATATATCCTCTGCCTTTGGTATTTCTTGTACATATGTATTTGCAAGCATATACTCATACATAGGAAAATATTCTACTCCAGGCCAATTACATGCACCAATTCTTTTGTAACTACTATATTTCCATACAGATGAAAAATCTACCTCGTCAACATCTAACACATATTGATAAACATTTTTGTTTCTACATGCCTTAACAAAAACAATTCGCTCTATAAGTCTTTTTAGCTTATCATACTGCATACAATATATATCATCATTCTTTATGCCATCTGATATTTCAATAAGCTTATCCTGTGTCAACTGATGTTTATCACCTCTTAAAATTGGTGTTTTTAACAATATAACATTATCAAAATCAACAAGCAACTTCTTATAATGCTTATACATTTTCTGCCACGAATCAAATCTATATTGTCCTGCCTTAAATGTATTTGTTAACCCACCAAGAACTCTGTTCATCTTTTCATCTTTGTAGAAATCAATTATATAGCAATCGCCGTCAATGAATTGAGTAACCTGAGCAATCATACATGATATTATCTCGGCTTGAGTTGCTTCTATACTGCTCAATAATGCTATAACTGTACTCATAAATCAGCTTCTACATAATTCCTTTCATACAGATGAAGTGAACCACAAATATGAGTATATACGCCAACCTCAATGCCGAGTTCCATACTCATAAGTATAAGCATATTTGTGAACTGGAATACATCATAAGGGAAGCCCATCCAAATATCATTTGACCTCATATATGTTGTAAGATGTAACTTATTATCTCTGATTAAGAACTGAAGACATACTGTACAATTAACATCCTTAGAATATCTATTATCAGCATCCTTAATATGAATCACTGCCTGCCTTGTCTCTGGGCTATGTTCAAGCAAATCCTTAACATAATCCCACTGGTCAAAACCAAACTTTTCTTTTATACAGTAACCATAATTAGAATTAACATTCTCACCATCATCAGACATCCTATCCCAGCCAGATGTGTACTTCTGTATTTCTTTAAGCTTTGTTGAACCAGACATATACCAAAGCATTTCCCCGATGGCATATCTGATAGAAAGGTCCCTTACTGTATTCCTCATAATATTTTTTGTAGGGTCTGTAATTACTGTAACGGCGTTAATTACTTCGCCTATAACATTTCCATCCCTAGAACTACTACATTTACTTTTCTCTTTCTTATAACCTTTGGTCATTACCTTATACCAATGAAGAAAAGCTGTATCAATATCTTTACATGTAAATATTTCATTATAAATTGTATTCATCTTTTATCGTGCTCCCCTTTGGCCAATACTTAAACTCTACCATAAAAGGCAATATTATATAGCTTCTCTGTAAAGAAACATATGTCCATATACTGATATAAATAACCTCTAAGATACCTTACAATATTTTCTCTTTCTTTTATATGATACTTAAGATAGTAAATCTTATCTATAACATCTGCCTTTGAACGAACAGTAAGAAAATCTGCATAATCACCGGCAAACTTCTTAATTGTTTCATCGCCATATTCTTCAATGAACAACGGCACACAATTATAAAATATTGCTTCAAGTATACGTGCTGTCATAAAATGATATTTGCAATAATCTTCTTTGGCAAGTAATATTGTTGCTAACGACCTTGAATATGTATAATACATTTCTTTAGTCTGCAACCGTCTACCAAATGTTATCTCCGGCCACCTTTCCTTACTATCTCTACCAGACTCCGTCCAGTTACCGTGTACCATTATACCATTCATTTCTGTCGGTATATACTTATCAATACACCAGTCCCTCTCATACCTATTGCCAATATATACAAGATTATTTTCAAACTGAATACTTGTACAAGGAAACTCTCCGGATACAGGAAAATCATCCATGTGCGTAAAGTCAAACGGTATACATACAGTTATTGCTCTATCAACACCCTTGTGTTTATCACCTAACTCAAATATATACACATTATCATTTTCCTCTACAAACTTCATGTGATTTTCTGAAATCTTGTAATCGAGGTCAAATATAACAAGCTTTATATTATGCTGTTTACAATAATAGAATAAACAACTTTGAATAAAATAATCGGGCTGCCAATCTTTATCACTCACCATTGTTGCAACATCATTTCTTCCTGGTATAAGCATACGATACTCGTGAAGAATTACGTCGCAATCATACAATTTAGCATTATCAAATAACTCAAATATACAATCTACCTTTAGGTCTCTATGATTGTTAAAAATAACATCTAATGCATCCTCGCCATACATTGACTTATCCATCTTTGTATATGCATATTCTCTGGCAAATCTACACCATGACCTAAACAAACCATCACCTAAAAACTTATAACCAAACCTATCTCTATCTGGCATTATCTGAATTACATCATGGCCATCGGCTATCAACCTATGAATAATAGACCATGAATAAAATGCATTGCCATCGGGTGTTGATAAAAGGTTACCATCTGCATCTACTTTTACATCACCGAGAAAGCCCCAATAACTATAACCAATCTTCATCATATCAATCATACCTCCTCTGACAGAGCAAATCACAATGGTAATCATGTGGACATATGAAATTATTATCATGCCTTTTAAGTATATCGGCGAAATCATCTTTATAAATATTACCTAATACATTATTAGACATAATGGACTGACATAAAACTACATCACCATTTGTATAAATTGTATGAACAGATGATGTACTGTCACAAGGTTTCTTTGTACCATTTACAAGTGATTCAATAAAAGCCTTATCTTTATCATAAAGCATATCGCCATGCTCTTCTACCATTCTGACAAGAGATTCATATAGCGGTACAATTGACTGCTTACCAGCAACCTTAAGCAAGTCCATATCCTGAGCAATGCAGAAATAAATCTTACTAAACCCTAACGCTTTGAATAACTGCATATCATAATTCATGTTTTTCTCATTAAGAGAACTAAGCGTGTAGCTAAGTTTAATATTTACTTTATCACCATATTCTCTAACAATCCTGCCAATATTTTCAAGGTTGCCCTTTACACCTCTAATAGCATCATGGTTTATTCCATCACAGCTCATTGTAAGATTAGGCACACTATAAAATCTAAGATACTTATCAAGCAAATCATAATTAACAGCATTTGAAAGTAACGTATAACTTGTATTCATGTGGTCGCAGAAAACAAGTAATTCACCGAGGTCTTCATATAATGTTACTTCACCTCCACCAAATACATAATCTGCATCCTGAAACTTATTTATGATTTTCGCTACTTCCTTAAATGGAATCTTATTACCTTTCTGATTCTTCCATATCTGACACGTTTTACATCTTGAATTACACTTATCAGTAAGATAAAACTGAATTAACTTGTTATTTCTCATGTTACCACCTCAATAAATAATTATAAAGTGTATCTAATACATCTTCAAATTCATTATACGTGCAATCAATTATGTTATTTGGTGTTAACACATTATCGCATACACTATAATTTCTAACAACCTCAAACATATCATTATGCATACGTAAATCTTTACCATGCTGCTGTGAACTCCACTCAATATCAGTTGGTTTTACATATATTATTATGTACTTATCTCTTTTCTTAGACATCAATCTTTGAACACTATCATAAGTATATAACATAAACTCGGCAGGCACTTTAGCATCTCTGTCTACCCAACTATATACTGCCTCTGTCCAATGAAACCTATCAATAATAATGTCCTGAGTGAAACTATCACTATTCCAAAACTCAACTAATGATTTTGCTCTTATATAATTTTCATAATAATTACCTATCTTACCAAGAGCAGCTAACGTACCTTTTTCTATCCTTTCTTGTTTAAAAATAGGTATGTGATATTTCTTACTAATCATATTGGCAAGTGTTGTTTTACCAACCCTATCTATACCCTCAATTATAATAACCATGATGAACTCCATTTAAGCCTATAATAGCAAAATAGTTGAGGTATATTTCAACCTCAACCATTCCGCTTTAACAAGTAACAACTTACTTCTTATCTTTACCTACTTTATGAACACCTTCACGCTGAATCCTATCTGATACCTCAGCAATCTTTTTGGCAACGGCTGTGAAAAACTCTTCTGTACCATATCCAGAGAACATTGCAATATTCATAAGAACAATAAAGCAATCTGCAAGTTCATCAAGCTTCTGCTCCCTATCATACTTTCCATTCCTAAAGTTCTTCCACCTCTTATCTGCATCAAGGAGTTCTCCAATCTCAGACATAAGCTGCTGCACATGATATGAAAAAAGTTTTGTATCATCAACAGGAAGCTCAATATCATATGCTTCCTTCTCTGTCTTTTCAGAACAAAGACCATGATACATACCCCTTCTAAGCATACATCTCTGATTCTGTCCCTGCATTTCATAGAGTTCACCAAAATCAAAAAATTTCGGCTCACTATCCTCATCAAGGAAACTAAGTACGCTTTCAAGGTCGTCAAATACAATACCGAGCATACTCATTATTATTCATCCTCCCACTCATCATCGTCACTTTCATCATCGCCCCAATCATCTTGTGCCTCATCGTACTCTTCAAGAAGTTTTATATAATATTTGGCATTCTTTTTAGGCATTGCGTCGATGTCTCTCTCTTTACACAGTGAATAAAGTTCCTTCGGAGACATTTCACTATAATCGAGTGTATCGTTGCCATCATCCTCTACAGCCTCGTCGTAGTCATCATCTTCATCATAGTCATCATCTACAGGCTTCTTTGTATTGGGCTTCTTATTAACAGACTTTTTCTTTCTAGGAGTCACATCATCTTCATCATCATCTTCATCGGTTGCTGCATCACAAGGCCACGCCTTATCAAGCATCTGCAGAACGGACTTCTTACTATAAGGTTTAGCCTTGTCATTTCTGAACTTTACCTTATCCATAGGCACAACAGAAAAAGTCTTGTTCTGCTGTTTACCAGTAACACTGATAACGTAATCTCTATCCATCAGTGTACCATAGTTTTCATACATGGCAACAAGAGCAGGAATAGGGGAGCAGTTATTTACAGGGAACATAAACAGCTGAACTTCTTTTGTATCGTAATTCCATACAGACCATACATACTGACTTCTTGTACGAACCGTATCATCATCACAATAAGGACAATTTCTACCGAAGAGTTCCTGACAGGGAACATT
>Ga0326513_10002737_pt1 | contig 12946 bp, 13 predicted proteins | sample 2_2465_0518_D_FD_203654 | JGI IMG/M metagenome (GOLD analysis project Ga0326513, IMG submission 203654) | Bovine rumen microbial communities from UC Davis, California, United States - 2_2465_0518 | ecosystem: Host-associated > Mammals > Digestive system > Stomach > Rumen | place: USA...
TTTTTGAAACGTAATCCCGATATAGAGCCGTCTAAGTTGGGGCTTAACGTGGTCACTAAAACCGGCGTAGTGAGGGAAAGAATCAAGCGCCGTTATGATCAAATCAAGGGAGCCGGTCATAAATACAATGCAGGACGCTATTGGCATTATCTGACCAAACGCGAGCAACCGAAAACAGATGATGAACTATTCGCAATGCATGCATGCACTAGGGGCGGTTTCACGTTCATAGCGTCTAATCGTGCTAGTATCCCGTATGAGTGTGATTCGGGGCGGCATGTGTACGGTTATGACGCTGTCAGCATGCACCCGTCAGAAATGGTTGCGCATAGATATCCGGTCAGATTTGAAAGTGCAAACGCTGAGATACTAGATATTGACTTTAGAATCATCGTTAAAACCCCGCTAGATTATGTGCTATCCAACTTTGCAAAGCCTTTTCCCGTTGCGTTCAATGCATGTTTTCGATTCGTCAATTTGCGATTGAAGCAAGGTAGTATTTTCGAACGTGAGGGAATAGCGACCCTTGCAAGCGCTAGATTTTCACGGGGCAGATATGAACTTAATGAGGATAATGAGCAAGGCCAGCGCTTCAACGATCATATGGCTTCTCAGGGTTATAAAGATGAAGCGGTTAATCCGGTTTTTGCATTCGGAAAATTGGAAAGCGCTGATGTATGCGATCTATGGTTAACTGAAATAGAAGCATGGATATTGAGCCGGGTATATGACTATGATTCTGTTAGCGCGATATGCGGTTATGAAACAGGTAGATTCGAGCGTCCCGCTGATATAGTATCGCTGTCTGTTATGGGCTTCTATAAGGCTAAGAACGTTTATAAACGTGCGCGGGCTGAATATAAGCAAAATGGTCATATCAGCCCGAAAACCGCTAATGAACTATCATCGGTGAATATCGCGCCGGTTATCATCAGGGGCATGCTTGACGGGGCATTGACCGATGAAGATATCGATAACGGTTATCAAGCTGTAAAAGCCGATCTTAATTCCCTTTTTGGCATTCAGGCCACAAACGAATATAGGCAATCCACTGAACTGACTTCAAATGGCATTGACTATATTGGCGATATGGGGATATGCAACGCCCCGAAAAACCCGAAAGCGCTATATCAATTCGGTCAACGCATTGTAGCATGGTCAAGATTGGCGCAAGTGCTAGTCATTGAGTTGGCAACGCCGCACATCATCGGGGTTATCAATGGAGATACGGACTCAGTTAAATTCTTGATGGATGATGCTAGACGGGGCGCATTGGATGATGCGTTAACCCGGTATGCCCATGCGCTAGACAGCGCTAAGCATGAGAATATGGCACGGGTAAGAGCGTCCTATGCACGTTACTATGATGAGTTGACTGGCATAGGGCATTACGAATGCGAATTCGTATCATCGGCGTTTTGCGCTGCATGGAATAAAGCATATTGCACGTATGACGTTGACCCTAGGGACGGTCAACGGCATTTCCATTTCACGATAGCGGGTATCCCGGCTAGGCGCGGGCTTGATGCTTTTGCAGATGGGTTAGCGTCTAAGGGCATGTCATTCGGTGAAATCTGTGATATTTGCTTGGGTTATAACGTTTCGTACACGTATAGCCTTTTGAAGCTGAATGCTAGATCTTTTCCCGAATGGCTCAGCGTCTATCATGCGCCTGTTATCGATTATCTAGGAAATGAATGCCAAGTTGCGGAGCCGTGCGCATTGGCGATTTATCCAATGACAAAAGTTATCAACGACACTTCAAATCCCGTCAATGCTCAAAACTATGCCCGTGCGGTTTCTAATAGAAATAGCGTCAACCATGATGCTAAAATGCTGATGTATGACAATGGAAACCCGATTATCATAGGTTTTGAATATGACTAGATTCTATAACTGGCAAGATATTTTCTCGCGTCAAACGGGGCATAACGCTGAGATAACGATTGTTATCGGCGCTCGATCTATCGGTAAGACGTTCGGGTTAAGGCTCGAATTGGTCAAGCGCTGCATTAAGACGGGCATGGCTTTTGTGAATTTATCGCGCTATAAAGAGGAAATACAAGCGATTAAACAGAATTATTTCAGCAAGCTTCAAAGTGAGGGCTTCTTCACCGATTATCAATTCAAAGTTGAAAAGAATACGGCATACATAGCATTGAACGGTGATAATCCTGATTGGAAACCTATTTGCTATTTCATGGCTCTCACTGCATTTCAGCGCGATAAGCAAACGACGTTTGCAAACGTGCGGGATATCATCTTCGATGAAGCAATTCTAGATAAAAGAGATCAATATCATAGATATTTACCTTATGAGTTCAGTTTGTTCGCCGATGCACTCAGCACAGCGTTTAGGGAACAACCAAACGATAACATTGCACGGCACGTCTATATCTTGGGTAACGCTTGTGATTTGACAGCCCCTTATCTTAAAGAATACGGGATAAACAAACCCCCTGATTTTGGTTTTACATGGCTTAAAGATAATACGGTATTGCTGCATAGGGTTGAACCTTGGGATGCTGACGAACGCAAAGCGCTGACATTAGTAGGGCGCATGCTTGACGGCTCCGATGCTGCTAGGGTTGCGTTTGATAACGAATTCGATCTAGGCAGCGATAGCGATATAGGTAGCAAGACACCTAATGCCCGTTTTGCGTTTGCAATGCGATACTCAGCGCAGACGTTTGCGGTATGGATGGATTATAAGACGGGCATGGTATATGTTAACGATCACGTTCCCAAGGGCAGCGGAAAGCCTTTTGCGTTGACTAAGAAAGATGGGGCAGTGGACTACAATCAGATTCGGAAAAACGACGATCTGATGCAGTTGCTTTCAGGGCTACATTATGCGGGCAATATCCGTTATTCATCTTATGGCATCCGTGAAGCGTTTGCAGAAGTCTTAACATTCATCGGTATTCGTTAAGCGTTTCGCTTAAAGTATTGACATTGTAATATCACGGCTTGATGATGTTTTCACGCGCATATCACGGTTCATTGAAAGGGGGTGCAGGAAGTGACACGGGAATTTTGGGTGTATCAGAATGGTTTCCATGATCATCCATGGTCTATGATGTTCGAAGTCATGAGGGTTGACGGGCAGTTGATTACTAACGTGTATGTGTATTGCGAACTGTTACCCGGAAAATTCAAATATGCCCTAATCCTAGACGGGCTGCATTATAGATACTGTTGGAGATATGCGCTCGAAATACTAAAAGCATGCGAGAAATCCGGTATGTCATGGAGTATTGCGGATTTTGAGCAATTAGAACAGTCGATAGCGGATATATTTGCGGATTGCGAAAGGATTTGAAAAATGTCTGAGAATATGGCTATTGAGGTTGCAAGCATCAATAAGGCAATGAGTGAGGGAGCGGGCGCGGTTATCTGTTCCATTGACAATTCTACTCGTGAGGGCGCTAAGCGTGTCTATAACGCTATGAACAACCCTAAGTTTAAAGTTGCAGACTACATCAACAAGACTATTGAGATTACCGATGTTTTCATCGAGATTGTTGACATGCTCAGTGAGGAAACCGGAGAAATCGCAACCGTGCCCCGCACTGTCCTGATTGATGCTAAGGGTGAGGGCTATCAGGCGACTAGCAAGGGGATTTTCGACAGCGTTCGAAAGGCTTATAATGCATTCGGCCCCGCTCCTTGGGAGCCGGCGCTTAAGATCGAGATTAAGCAGAAACCCGTTGCACGTGGTAGCATGCTCCTGTTCGACGTGGTAGATTAGTAAATCGGGCGGGCTGTATAAGTTGGCAAATGCTGACTTGCTCAGATATGGACGCAGTGAAATGCGCTGAGCCGTCAAACCGTGGGGCTGATAACCCTATTCCATGCGGGCATTATGTGACTGTATAGCTTGCTTGAATGCGGGGCGGGGTCAATCCCTGCCCCGCTTGTTTAAGGGGATGATATGGAAAGCGATTACAGGCCAACAGAATACATTGTTGATTTTGGTGATAGCAGAAGTAACCAATTTGTAAGGCTTAACATGGCAATGATTGAACAGAACAGCGCAAGACTTCACGAAAAAATTGTACGCTGCCGTGATTGCGTACATTATCAACCGGGATATTGCAAGCATTTCGAATGCATGGAACATCAAATTTCAGTTGTTGAAGATGATTATTGTTCGTTTGGAGTGAGACGCAATGAGTTATGTACTTTGTGATGTAGACGAATGCGCTTATAATGATGGCGCTGGTTGCACGTTGGAAACAGTGGAGATCACGCGACGGGCTGACTTGCAAGAACAGACAGACGGATTGCATAGACCTAAACGTGCGTATTGCGCTGATTATGAAAACACTGATATAGATGATTGGAGTTAAAGCAATGGATAACGATAACTTGACAAACACGCCCAATTGTAACGATAATGAAAATGTTGCAAATGATAATGCGCAACCTAGCGCAGCCAATGAACCGGCTGAAAATGCGCAGGATGCGAATGCGCTTATCATCGAGCAATTGCGCAGTACCAATGCGGCGATTTTGGAACAAAACGCAACACTTATAGAACAGAATAAGAATCTTAATTCGCAGCTTATCCAAATGGTTCGCAACGGCACGGCGCAAGTGGGAAACGGTAGTAACGCCAATGAAAAGCCTATGATAGGTTCGATGCTATGGAATGCCGAATCGGATTCAACCGCCGATCTAGGACGTGAGGCCGCTAAACGGTAAATTATAGATTGAAAGAAGGTGTTACAATTGGCAATTTTGAATTCTACAATCCTTCAAAAAAGTTGGATTGAGAACGGCAATGATTACGCAATGAGAATCCCTGATCCGCTCAAGGAGTCCTATAGCGCTCACGTTCAGGCGCTTTTCGACCCTATGAATCGCGACCTTTTCAATGCTTTCACGGGGCTTCTCAATGGCATTGCGCAAACGTATGTTGACGGTAAGACTTTTTACAACCCGCTCAGGATTTTGAAGGCCCCTGCTGAGGCTGATAGCTTTGGCGCAGTGGAGAGGCACATCTGTGTCAATTGGCTTACTGCTAGATCGTATGACGCGAACGCTGAGGATGTTTGGAAGCGTGAGCAGCCCGAATTTTCTGAGTATTATTATTCGCTCTCTGAGCCTAGACAGTATGCGTTCACTTGGAATGCTTTTGATATCCGCAGGGCTTTCACGTCTGATGGCACGGGCTTCAACGATCTTCTTGACCGCACGATCGGCGCTGCTATTTCGTCTGATGAATATGATGAGATGAATATCATGCTGCAGCTTATCGCCGAGGCCGAGTCTGCTTTTGCCGCTGACGGCGGTATCTTCAAGCATACGCTCAGCGCAGCCCCGACCACTCAGGCCACGGCTCAAGAACTTCTCGTTGCGGTTAGGGCTTATGCTGGTAGGTTCCGTTTCCCGTCTGTCTATTACAATCATCTGAGCACCCCGACGTTCACGAATCCTGAGAATCTCGTGTTTCTCGCAACGCCTGATGTTCTCGCAACCGTTGACGTTATGGCGCTTGCCGCCGCTTTCAATCGCACTGATGCAGAGATTCAGCCCCGTATCATCATGGTTCCTGAGTTCCCGCTGCGGAATATGTACGGGCTTCTCATGGATGAGACGTTCCTGCATTGCCGTGATGCTTACTTCGGCATCGATGATCTTTACATCCCGCCGCAGATCGCAACGAAGTATTGGCTTTCGCATGCCGAGTATTTCGGGGTCAACCCCGCTGCCCCGGCGGTCGCTTTCGTTACGGCTTAATGAAAGGAAGTGATATTAATGACTACTGAGATTCCCACCTATGAGATCGGCACGATTACCAGTATTGGCTATAGCCTGAAAATGCCTGATAACGCAACTCCAATTCCTATTACCGCAAGCGCTGATATTGCCGATACTGAGACGTACCCGTATACGGATAAAACTAAAATGAGGCTTTATGCTGAGCCTGTTTATGATGGTTATCCGTCTATGATGTATGGGCCCGGTTCCGTTACTTATTCGGTGATTGAAGTTACCACCGACAATGAGGCACACACGGGTGCTGCAATTCCGATTGACCCTAAAACCTACGTTGACAATTACGGATATATCCATATCGGAGAATCTAACAAGCCTACAGATGTAACCGGCGCGGAATGGATTGTTATCAAGATCAAGCCTACCTATCATTACATTAACCCATCTACTGGCGATAATGTTGCGATTAGTCCCGCCAATAATGCAACCCTCAATATTGGGCTACTTGCAGATCTTGGAGATATCAGCGCAGTAAATGCCGATAGACAACGCGCAATTCCCTATAATTATTCGCCTAGTGATCACCTTTAAACGCTGTAATACGATTAACATTCGCCCCTAAGTGTAACGCCCCGCTTTACAAAGTATTGCGGGGCGTTTACTATTATTCACGTCACGTTTACAGGCAGGAAAGGACGGCAGGGAATGAACGATTACAGGGAACGGCACGACAGTTTGATTGATGATTTTCTCGCCAATACCATCGATGATTTTTCAATGACGTTGAAGAAATTCGAGTTGGCATTGCTCAATTCAGAAATGACGGTTGACCTTATCAGCAAGAATTTTGACGGCATGGATATGCCCGATCATCTTTACAAAACCAGTGAACTGATGGATAGGCTCGATTTTCTCAATGACCCTGCAATGCCCGAATATTTCAGGTATGAAATAGCAATTCAGTTGCTTGCTGAGCGTGTTTTTGCCCTTAACGCCTATTGGAAGGAGTTGCAAGAATGCGCCAAGTAGATCGCGAAATGGGTTGGGGACGCGCTATCATAACGGCTATTGGCCTCATTGCCCTATACATCATTGCAGATTCAATCTGCTATATGCTTTAGTTGCTTAATCGAATATCACGGGTTACAATCGGGAGTGAATGTAAAAGTTCACTCCCGATTCTTATAAGGGGTTGGCATGGATTTTCCTAAACTGAATGATAACGAGTTTCCTCACATTAACAATGTGAACGTCTATAAATACCTCAATGAATTCGATTATATGCGCTATGATGATTTGCAGATGAAGCTGCAAATATGCTCAGTCCCTTGGGATATGGGAGAGGCGCATATTGGAAACCGCACGATTAGCGGCATTGGCAATGTTGTGTATTTCGAAACCCCTGAGAAGCGAGATAAATGGTTTGAGGCAATTCCTGACTCCGAGTGCTTTCGTTTCGATTCTAAATATAAGGCATTGCATCGAGATCACGAGATTACCGTAGAAATCCCGTTCGATGTTTGCAGCAAGCATAATTATCTAGTTGTAGATTACGAACCGTTTGCCGCTGATGGCTCCCCCGTCAAGTTCGAAGATGGAAAAGGCTTGATGAAATGGTTTTGGTTCATTCGGGAAGTTGAATTCATAGCACCAAACACGACGAAACTTCACTTGATGATAGATGCATGGCAGACGTTCATCTATGACGTTGACATTGAAGGAATGATCTTAGAGAGGGGACACGCCCCTTTGAGCGCAAGCCCTATCAATAAATATCTCAGCAACCCAATAGGAAATTCCAAGTACCTGCTGACCGATGATGTTTCATTCGGTGATATCGCCGATATTGCAGCGCACGAAAGCGAATTCGTTCTAAATGACGGCGATATGATGGCCGTTATCGTGACAGGCGCTAACCCTAAGTCGAATCAATGGAATTTTTACCCTAATGGGGATGCTTTCACGCCCGCTCAGGTCAACTATGTAGACGGAACAACAGGGTTTTTCGCATTCGCTGTCTATGCAAGCGATTTTCAGACATTTATCAATACAATCAATTACGGTACTCCACAATTTATCAGCACAATCAAATGTGTGTTCTTTATCTCCAAGAAACTGATTACCTTGGGAAGTTCGTTTAAATTCAATGGAGATAACGCTTTTCCCGTCACGTCCTATGAGATAACCCCGACCAGAACAACCAACAATCTGTATACGCTGAGTAAGGCGGATTGGCAATATCCAACCGAATACGCCAATGTAACGAAACTTTACACATATCCTTATAGCCTAATCGAGTTATATAACAACGATGGGAGCATGCAGCAAATTCGCATTGAAAACACTAGCGGCAAATTGGAGATCAATACGGCGCTCAATATGGCATACCCGTTTATCGGAGTAGATGCGGATATATCGGGAATCGGGCGGGCTTCATCCAAAACGCTGACATTTAAAAATTTAACAACCAAAACGATCGGGGTTAAAGGGAATTGGCTTGATACGCTGATGCGATTCGAAATCCCTACTTTTGGGGTTACTCAAGCCTCATACGATTATGACGGTTATACTAACCTTTACAATCGCAAGCAAGCTGAAACGGCATATAATAACGAATATGATAACGCCATTGCAAGCGCAAACTCCGCTAAGCTAGACGCTGATGCGCTGGCAGATAACGACGTGACAAACATGGCTCTTAACACTGCGAACAATACCGCGATCACGGCACTTGCAAACGCTAAGGCCGCTGATGATGCTGACCAAAACATTCTGTTTAATAACGGTATGAATGCGGCATCCTACGCAATGAATCATGCAGCTAATTTCATTGATGCACAAGCTACGCAGCAAACGGCTAATCTAAGCGCAACACAAGGAATAGTAAACGGGTTTCTATCAGGAAATATCGGTTCAGCTATATCAGGTTTAGTCAATTCGGGATTCACACAGCAAAGCGCGGCCATTACTATTGCAGCAAGTGCAAGTCAAACAAATCTAACAACGGGATATAACGGGACTGTAAACGGAGCAACGAATAACAATATATCTATCCTGCTAGGTTACGCTACTCAGCTTGAAACCGATAAAACGACGGCGATTAATACCATGCTGACCGCGCAAACTGCCAACAGTTCAAACACTGCTAAAGCCAATGCAACGCGAGATCAAACAACGGCTATCGCTAATGCGGGGCGCAATAAAAGCACATCGCAAAACGCTGTCATGCGGGGCAGATCATCGGCGGGGGTTTTGCCGCCTATGGAATTCGGAGAATTCGCAGCGGGCGAACACGCTACAACTAGACCGAATGCGCTATATTGCGTAGTCAAAACGCAGCACCCCGCCGCAATCGCGCAAGCGGGCGATTACTTTTTAAGATATGGCTATAAGTATGATGGGGCATGGAGTTTTGACGGCAATTGGAATGTAATGCCGCGCTTCACGTTTTGGCAACTGAAAGATTTTTGGGTTAAGAATCTGAACATCCCTGATATGTATATGGATTACCTCAGGTTTTTCCTATTCGGTGGGGTAACGGTTTGGAGAAATCCCGATGATATCGGTAGGGTTGGCATCTATCAGAATGGAGTATAAGCATGAGCGAAAGCGTATTTGACTTCACGAGAGACGAATTGCAACGCATTGACTATATAACTGATGCGATTGACGCTGACGATATATCATCCCTAAACGCTGATGATCTAGTGCTATGGGGCGATTGGCAGCGAACAATAGAATCTGGCAAAAATGCTCAGGCTGAAAGCGTTGCAGAGAATCGAGCCAAAATAGCGGAAATCGCCGCAAAGAATCGCGCTGATGCAGTGAAAGCGCTTGATAGGCTTGCTGAGTTGACCAATAGCGCAATTAGCAAGGGGGTATAAATGAGCAAGAGAAAAAAGGATAGATCTATATGGTGTGGGGATAACTATTGGCAATCCGCTGACTACAATTCACGTCAATATATTGGATATCTAGACATGCTCTTATCCCTAGCTATGAACCGTTTCAGATGGGAGAATTTGCCCGAAACGTGCGACGTTCGTTATTTTGAGCGCCAACTACACATGAGCGGAAAAGCGACTATCGCGCATGACGCGAATTCGCCCGATCTATGGCTATCGCTCAAAGCTATCGCTATGGGGCAGTTCAATATATATGGAGTCCCGACTAGATGGAACGCCGTTGGTTGGGGTGGAGAACAATTTAAGGCAACGCCTGAAACGGGCGAAATATGCTATTACAATCAATCCCGCACTAATCCTTGGAATATGCTCGAATTGTTTGCGCGGCGCATGGCTCATTATTCCCGCACTGAGGATATCAATCTTTCACATCAACATAAACCGTGGTTGCTTATCGCGCCGCAAGAGCAACGGCAGGAATTGATTAACATATATAAACAGGTTGCGGGCAATGAACCGGCGATCTTGGGAAACAAGCAAACTTGGGAATTGGTGGATAACATCAAAGCGATTGATACGCAAGTACCATTGGTGGTTGATGAACTTAATCAAGGGTTTTTCAACACTTTTCACAATGCATTGGTTTTCCTTGGCATCCCGTCGCTTGCATTCGAGAAGGGCGAACGCATGATAGAAGATGAAGCACGGGCAAACACAGCGCCTACTAACATCCTGCTAATGGACTGTCTAAGCGCTAGGCGCGAATTTGCAAAGACGTTCAACGCCCGATTCGGGACTAGCATCGAAGTCTACTATAATGAGGATATCGAAAGCTATAATTACAACTATGTGAACAACATCGAAGCAATGGCTCAGGACGGAATTTTAGGGGGTGAAAGCATTGAGTAACCTTGATTGGCCTAACCGGCACGAATGGCATGCAGTTTTTACGATTCAACTTGGAGAGTTAATTGACTCAGGCGTATTCGATTGGGCAAATCCTATCATAGATTGGAAAAATGCAGCCTATAACGACGAGCAATATACGCGCTTTTGCGCTTATTTCAATGAACGGTTCGAATACAGAGAGATTAGCGTAATCCCGCCCCGTGAATGGTTCAAGCTGCTACATCGTAAAATGGTTTATGAGATCATGCCGGTGTATCGGGAAATCTATAAAGCGCTTGATAACGGGTTCAACCCCTTGGCAGATAAAGACCAATATTACAAGGAACGCGCTATTTCGTCTGATTATCCTGAAACGCTTCTTAGCGCAAATGCGGACTATATCACGACGGGAATCGATAAAGAGGGGCAGATCATCGAGATCAATACGAATTACGCTGAGGCAATGAGCCGTGCAACGCAGATTCATAGCGTAGATGAAATGATAGGCGACAAACTTGAATGCTTGTTTATCGGTTTGTATACTGCAAACACGAACGGTTTCTAAAGATTGGAGTAAACATGTTTGGTTTCACTTTTAGCGGGAATTTTTGGGAGTGGTATCGGACTTTCGCCCCGTCTATACCCGTCCCTGAACTGTATTGGAATGTTGTAAGCGCTGAACAGCGTATTAAAGATATGTGCCATATGCTCGCTTGCATTCGGGAATATTGCGCAACGATGGGGAAGAAAGTTGATGAAATCGACGCTATTCTAAATGACATCATCGACGGGCATCTAGACCCGATGATCGAGCAAGCCATTAGCGATTGGTTTGCTGAGAATCAACCGGAGATCATGAACCGGCTCGATACGATTGACGCTGAGATCGGCACGGGATTCAGCGCAGATAATACCATTGCGGATGCAATCGAAGAGACGAACGATGTTCTCGGAGCGCTATTTGACGAAATCGGCCTAACCAACGCGCGGCATCTGGCAACAGTTGATTTCGACGTGAAAGCTAGAATCATCGTCAATCAATCGGCCTATGAAAATAAGGGCTGGCAATCGGGCGGGTTTTTCACGCAAAACGGGCGTAAATATTGCGCCGGTTGGCTCGCAAGCGACGACGTTGGTACTGTTGATTATCTGATAATCATCGACATGGACGCGAACGAACTTGTCGGCACGTTCGATGATATCGACGCAACGCATGGGCAAAACGTCACCTATAATGCGCTGACTAAGGAACTAGCATTCTGTGCGGGAACGTCTATTTATTTTGTGAACGTGGCGGATCCAGCGCACCCCTATTTGGCTCATAGCAATTCAACGCCGGATATTAGCGGATATGGGCACCCTTATTATCTCGCATGGGATGATAAGGATTATAATCATTTCTATGTGCTGAAACTTGATAATGACCGCAACGACTTTAATCTACTTTACACGTCTACCAATTTCGATTTGATCAACGTGATTGAACTTGACGCGAACGCTTGGCACAATCGCCCGAATCATCAGGGAATGGATGTTAAGAACGGCATTCTGTACCTAGCGGTTAGTGGGCAGGAAACCATCGTAATGTGCAATGTGAAAACAGGTGAGAGGCTTAACACGATTACAATCCCGTCATTCATCAAGTTTCTTCCAATTCGAGAGATTGAATTTTGTGGTGTGATCGGAACGAAACTTTATGTCTCGCAAGCTAGTTACTATCCTAATCGTATCGCGCCGGTTGTTTTTGAGTTCGATATGCTTAACGGCAATATCCCGGTCAAAGATGATTTTTGGAGAATGGTTACCACGCCCGAAGATAATAACGCTCAATATGTGCGCGTTGCATGGACTAGCGCAGACCCGCGCAATCCGTGGGCTTCAAACACGCAACGCCCGTGTTTCAATTTCGTTGAAGATGCGGTGAATTATGCCAAACATTACGGCATCAATATGGCTCTAACGTTTGACGAAGATTACCCGTCATTTGCGAATATAACCGATATCAATTTTGAACTTCATCCGCTAGACAGTGCAAAGATCGGGGGTCTATCGTTTAACAATTGCGTTGTACGGTTCAACGGAGTGTCTAGACTGACTTTCACGGGGTTAGGCTCTAGTGTGATTCATTCGTCTACATATGCGCACGCTGTAAAGGCTGTTAATTGTCACATTGCAGCATATAGCATTTGGTCGGTTGATCTTGATTCGAGCATTACGAAAACCCCATCTAACGGGAGTTTTCAAGAGTGCTTCATCAGTTCAGGACAGGTTAACGATTGGGGTGTAGCAGCGTTTCAATCTTGCTTGATCGTATCTAAGGCTAATTCACATGCTAACGTGATCAATCAGCTAGGAACGTATTGGACAGCGTAGCAACTGATTGATTAACGCTTCAAAGCCCCTGCATGATCTAGAGTGCAAGGGCTTTT
>Ga0326513_10002738_pt1 | contig 12945 bp, 18 predicted proteins | sample 2_2465_0518_D_FD_203654 | JGI IMG/M metagenome (GOLD analysis project Ga0326513, IMG submission 203654) | Bovine rumen microbial communities from UC Davis, California, United States - 2_2465_0518 | ecosystem: Host-associated > Mammals > Digestive system > Stomach > Rumen | place: USA...
TTTGCAACCCGTGCGACTTCCTCAAACCTCACTGTCCGGCCAGGGCTCTCGCGCTCCTGCGCCCGATCCGGCAGGATCCGGCAAGGCCGTCAGCGATCCGGCACATTGGCAACTTAATTATATACGTAAGTAGGTGTTGACAATTTGTATATCAATGATATACAATGTAGTTGTGCCGGGTATCCGGTGATTTGATAAGGAGGTCAATATGATATTATTCAAGATTCACGGAGTTGACAGTTACGGCTCATTTTCGATCGATTGTTCAACGTTCGAGGAGTATCATGAATGTTGGAACAATCTCCAGATGGAGCCCGATGTTGATGAGTTATGGTTTGAGGTTTGGGATGAAGAGGAGGGCTGGCAGGCACGAATGAAAAAATTAAGCAAGTTATAAAAGTAATGGAGTACGAGCTGCGCGACACGTTTATGCGTTATCATCGAATCGATGATACTGTTCAAAAGTATTATGAGATTTATGAGTTACAATTACCATATTGTAAAGGAGGTGAAATATGACAATCTTATCCGAACGCACAATCAGAGAACATTACAGAATATGCTTCAATAAGAACGCTCTGGCCTTAGATCCGGACGAGGCCGGAGAGAGAACCGCCGCCGAGCTTCGGCTCGCAATCGATATCTTCAGATTAAAAGGCGAGCTGCGGCTTGCCGATTATACGGGCTGGCGATGGATCTTTAGGAGTGAGGACGTCGAAGCCGTTAGAATCTGGCGCGATAATAGGGGAATCAGTTTCAAAGAGTTCGACGAAGCTCTGGAACTTTTACAAAAAGGAGGTCAATTATGAATTATCTCGAATTTATCGACGCGCTAAAGCGCGCCAACGTAACAATCAACGGCGCTTGGAGTTGGGAGGATCTTCTCAACATAATCATCTTAGGCTTCGAAGGTGAGGCAGCGCTCGCTATGCATTTCAATGATAAGCAGCAGGCCGACCAACTTCTGAACCGCGCACAAGTCTTATATGATGAACTGAAGCGCCGAGGCTATTATAATAAGGAGGTGAAAGAAAATGTATGAAGTTTTTATCGACCGATGGAATGACAGAAGAACGAGCATTGACGCCTACGCGCTGACCGGCAAGGTGTACAAGAGTAATCATGACGCGGAGATCGAAGTCCTTGAACATCTGGAGGAGCTTCAGGACGATCCGGCCGTCGATAGATACTATATTAAGGAGGTGTAGCATGTTACTAAATCAAGATAATATCAAGATCTTAGAGCTTTATTTTGTAATACTGTGATTAAAATATTTGGGAATACAGAAGCTTTCTCGAATTTATTGAGAATGAGGAGTGCTCCGTCAAATATGATTGTTTTATTGATGAGATAATGGAATATATGGAGGAATTAGAAGAGGAGGAAGATGATGAAACGTAATAAAGGTATATTTATAAGGCTCTCAGATAAAGAGCTCGAAGTGATAAACTCTGCATGGTTCGATTATATCGGAATGGCCGGCAAACCCGTCTCAAAGTCTGAATTTATCCGGTTAGCTGTGAAAGTATTCTGTGCGAGGATAATCTCGGTTATACCTCCAGAGGAGGCTGGCGATGGCGAATAGACTACAATCAGCCCGCGACTTCAATCCCTACGGCGCCGGCGTCACAATGGACGAACTCCGCAAAGTCCGCCGCCAGCTGGCGAAGGTTATCAATCAAAGAATGGTCAGACTTGAGAACACGAAGAGCCCCATCACGGGCGAGACTTACGACTTCGGCGCTTATGACCTGATGCAGGATTATCTCAAAGACAAAGGTCGGAACCGTTTCGACGAGCGACTCAAAGTCGCGGATCCGGCAAAGGACTACTCGAAGCGAGAGCTTCAGAAGGAAATCCGGATCCTCCAGAACTTCGAGCAGATGCCGTCGAGTCGAGTCGCCGGCCAAAAGGCTATTGAGCGCCGAAGGATTGAGACGTTTGTGCAAGGAAACGAGGACACCGGCCGCGAAGGGCTAAGCCGTGCGACGGTCACAAACAAGGATTTCTATGATTTCTTGAATTCCAAAACATATGAAGAGTTAGCAAACTCCTTCTCATCAGACGACCTTGTTGAGGAGTATGACAAGGCGTCAGAGAGAGGACTGTCAAAAGACGACATAATTGACGCTTTAGAGGAATATGCAGAGCAGCACAAGCGGATGAGCCTCAAAGGACTCAAGCGAGCCCTGAGAGCTAAGAAGGTTAAAACGAAGAAGAAGCGGAAGGCGTGAACATGAGGGAGGTCTATATCAAGCGAGCGGACGGCGGCGCCGATCTTGTAAAGGCGCTGACGGTTGACGAGTATCCTTTTTTCCAGCTGCCCGACCAGACACGCCGTGCTCGTCGGAAAAAGAAGTTATCATATATGAAGCTATTCGCGACGTTCGACATTGAGACGACGACCATCCAGCCGGATCCTGACGAACCTCCTGAGGGCTTCATGTATCATTGGCAGATGTGCATCGGAGGCGTTTGCGTATATGGCCGGCGTTGGGAGGAATGGATCGAGCTCATGACTAAAATCTCTCAATGGCTCGAACTCAACGAAGAGCGCCGTCTGGTCGTCTATGTGTTCAATTTAGGTTACGAATATCAATTTACAAAAGACTTTCTGCTCGACGAGCTCGGCGGTATGGAGGTCTTTGCGCTGGCTCGTCGTGTGCCGGTTCATGTAGTATGTGGCGCGGGGTTTGAGTTTAGATGTGCTTACAAGCTTACAAATATGAATTTGAATAAAGCAAGTATCAATGAGCTCGGCGTTATTCATCCGAAGGCCGTCGGCGATCTCGACTATAAGAAGATAAGAACGGCCGAGACTCCGCTCGACGATACGGAGTTCGGCTATTGCATCTCTGACGTAGTCAGTTTATACGAGCTCATTGAGCACCGCCTCATCAATGAAGATGATACGCTTGACACGATCCCGCTCACTTCGACGGGATACGTCAGGAGACTCACACGGGCGGCTTGCCGGAAGGATAAGCACTATCGGGATAGGGTCTTTAAAAAGCAAAAGATGAGCGCGGAGGTATATACCTTATTGAAGGAAGCAGGTCGAGGCGGAAATACTCATGCAAATCGATATATGGCTGGCCAGATCTGGGAGGACGTTGACAGCGCCGACGCGGCGTCGATGTATCCGGCGATGCAATTATTAAAGCCTTTACCGATGGATAAATTCACATATTATGGTGATATTGACGACCTTGACGAGCTGGAGCACATGACGTCACACTTTGCGTGTTTGTTCAGGGTAGTATTAACGGACGTGCATATTAAAAAACACGTCCCGGTTCCTTACATACCGAGCTCGAAGCTTATCGCCAGAGGATCCGGCTGCACTTATGATAACGGCCGACTCCTCAACGCGCCGGACTTTATAGCATTAACCATTACAGATATCGATTGGAGAATCATCAAAGAGCAGTATGATTTTAACTACAATAATATTTTAATATCCGATTTTTATTACGCCCGTTACGGATACCTTCCGCAGCCTATCCGCGACACGGTTATGCAATTATTCAGAGAAAAGACGGAGCTTAAATATAAAATCTCAATCGAAACGGATCCGGAAGAGAAGAAGAATCTCAAATATCTCTACGCTAAAAGCAAGAATCGACTTAACGCAATTTTCGGCATGATGTATACTAACCCCGTCCGGACTGAAATCAGCGTATCAAAGTCCGGCGAATGGGTCGAGGAGGTTCCGGCCGTATCTGACGCGCTGGAAAAATTTTATAAAAGCAGAAACTCTTTTTTAGTCTATGCCTGGGGAGTCTGGACGACCGCGCACGCTCGTGCACACTTGCAGCGACTTCTTGACATTACGAGAGACGATACTCTTTATTGTGATACGGACTCGGATAAATTCATTTCAAGTCCTGAGATCCTTCGACGCCTCGACCTTCTCAATGATGATATCAAGCGCGAATGTGAAGAGCGCGGCGCATTCGTAGACGTAGGCGGTCGGCGTTATTATATGGGGATCTTCGAGCTTGAAACGGCCGGCAATCCATATAAACGCTTCGTCACTTTAGGCGCTAAGAAGTATGCATATGAGGATAACGACGGCTTTCATATTACCATTTCCGGCGTCCAGAAGGATAAAGGCGCTGAGGAAATGGAAAAAATTGAGAACTTCCGGCCGGGCTTCATCTTCAGGAAGGCCGGAGGACGGACGCTATATTATAACGACGTAGGGAAGCATACCATCACCGTTGACGGCTGCACGATGACAACCGCATCAAATATTGGCATGGTAGACTCGACCTATGAACTCGGAATAACTGACGAATATGCTGCATTGACGGGAATCAATGTATATAAGGAGGTAAGATGAGATATATCAACATATGGGATTATATTGATCCGAACTATCCGTTTCAAATATTCATGGGCGGACGCGGAACGGGTAAGACTTACAGCGCTCTCGACGGTCTGACGAGTCAAAAAGAGAAATTCGTTTTTATGAGGAGGACAGCTCAGGAGCTGGAGCTGATGCTGGATAATGACAACGGGGAAGGCGCGAACCCTTTTAAGCCGATCAATCTCAACAAGAATTTAAATATCGGCCTGCATCGGATTGTAAAAAATCTTGCAGGCATATATAACCGCGAAACCGTTGACGGGAAGCTTCAGCCCTTCGGCGCTCCGATCGGATACGGCGCCGCGCTAAGTACCCTCTCGACGATCCGAGGCATTGACTTCTCTGATTGTAGTTATAGCATCTATGACGAATTTGTGCCTGAGAAGCACGTCCGCAGGATGAAGGCCGAAGGCTCGGCGCTTCTGAATGCCTACGAAACAATGAATCGTAACCGCGAACTTGAAGGCCGCGAACCTCTTTATATGTTCATGCTCAGTAATAGCAATGACATATACAATCCGATTTTTACAGAGCTCGGTCTGGTTTACGAGATCGAGAAAATGCTCCGAGCCGGTAAGCATGATTTATATATGAAGGATCGCGCTCTGGCGGTTCACCTTCTGGAGGCTTCCGATGAGTTCATGCAGGCCAAAAGCCAGACCGCCATCATGAAGCTCGCAAAGGGTACGAGCTTTCGAGAGATGGCGCTTGATAACAAATTTGCGTATAACGACTTTAGCCTGATTAAGCCTCAGAAGCTCGACGGCTTCCGGCCGGTGTGCTCCATCGGTAAAGCAACTATTTATAATAGAAAGAACTCGAACGCGGTTTACGTATCATACGCGCCGGCGAAGTGTCCGCAGTTCAAGGCGGAGCATGAGCAGGATGTAATGGATTTTTATAACAGATACGGCCGTCATTTAAAGCCTCTTTTTATCTCAGGCCGGATCTCGTTCGAGTCCTATGAGCTGAAGCGTATTATTTTGGATTTGATTTTATAATCACGTATGTTATAATATAAATGGCTTTAGCGCATCGGTCAGGCGTCGGAAACGCTCGCGCATGGGTTGACCTCCCGTCAATAAGCCAACAATAAAGGCCCTCGGAATTTCTCCGAGAGCCTTTATTTTTTCTACCATTAAATGGTAGGAAAATTTAACTGACAAGCGTCGACTGTTATATGATCGCCCGAAGATATTGTTGCTCCTGCTCTTAACCATAATTTGATTTTTTTCGTATCATCTGAAAACAGGAGAGCAGGGACAAACGTAGACCAATTAACCGCGGCAAATACGGGGAAGTATATATATTGAGGAAAATTGATCTCGTCTGCGGACTCTAAAAGCTCGAATGAACTTGACAGATTTTGAGCGGCTGTACCATCTACTGAAGGGAAATATACGCCTGACATATTATCTGTGATAAATGTCGATAACGTTACATTACTACCTGTGAGATTTGCGGTTACAGGACTCATTTCCGTGGCAGGTATTGCGCTGTAATGGGTCGACCCGTTCATAAGAGCCTGCGCGACAGCGTAACCTAACTGTTGTACGCCTGCCTGCGTCGGATGTACTCTATCAGCTCCTCCCCTGTATATTAATACGGGATTATGCATGATATATTCGACATTTTCCAACCAGCGCCAGCCAAGAGAGAGGGCTTGATTGAGATATGTTCTGTACATTGTTCTGTGCTGGCCTTTTTGCGTCGCGTTTAAATGACTCCAACCCATATAAGAAATATAAACCCTTTCAAGTTTAGGGAATATACTCTTAATATAAGTATCGAAACTTGCCATTGCGGCGATAACGTCCGCGGTAGCGGCGGCGGCGTCGTTTGTGCCTCCTCCTATAACTACATCGGTAACGTCTGCGGCGTCTGCGGGGATATTATTAGACAGGAGAGTCTCCCATTTATTAGTCCCGTCAGCATAAAAACCGTAACCGCCCGCCGTAATTCTGGAGTAGTGCATAATTCCCGCAGTTTGCGCCGCTGTGTCTACCCATGAGTCACTAGGCCATAATCTGTCGTAGCTGTCTCCTAAAAAGCAAAAACGCCTTGAGGAGATATTTTTCTCTTTCTCATCAATTTCAGCCTCTAAACCGGGAATGTCGGTATTGACTATAGCATCTATCTGGTTTTGAAGATTGACGACCGCTCCGGAGCTCGCTCCGTAGATAGCCCAATGAGTTGTATCTGTCAGAGGCGTACCTGCTGGCGTCGGAATCTTCGAAATGTAACTGGTACCCAGCCCATTGTCTACAACGTCGAGAGCCTCATAAATCTGAGTGAGATCGTGCGTTCCCATAAATCTGGGAACATAACGAGCTCCTATATACTGATGCATTGACATTTAAAATCCTCCTTTTAATAAGATAGTACAAGATGACCATATTCGGGCTGCAAAGCTAGAGAAATGTCGAGCCCTGTCGTATTAAAGATGATGTCGTCCCAGCCGTCTGGGATCCAGGCGACAAAATAGCCCTCTGGAGTTATCTCGAAAAATACCATTTTAACGAGCTCGCCTACAAGGCTGAGAGCGTTCTCGCTCATCCATTTATTGAAGGCGTTAACGATCGAAGGCGGAAACGTGCCGGCTTCTACATCTTCGACCAACTTTTTATAATCCTCATACGCTTCCTCATACTCGACGCGCCACTCGTCCATTGACTCCATATCTGCAAGGACTTCTTTCATCTTCTTCAGGAGCCAATCGGCATTGTACTGAGTCGGGTCAACATAGGGATATTCGAAATTGAAAGCCATCAAAAGCCTCCTTTCTTAATAAACTTGTACAAGAAATTCATGCTCGAAGCGTGCAGCGATTTCCTCATAGATGTCGAACTTGCGGAGCTCCAGCTCGCTCTGTATCATCTGCTGAGAAGTCGTGACGCCTATGTTACCATGAATCCTGCTTATATACTTCTCGGTGCCGGTGTGCCGACCCGTCATCGTAGAATTAAATGTTGTTTCATCTTTCCGGCCGTATGTCGTCTCATCCTTCCGGCCGTAGTCCATCGTGTCAACTTTGCCGTAGTCGGTCGAGTCGTCATATGAGCCGGTTATATCCTTCGAATCCTTGACACTTCCGAAGGTTTCAACGGTTTTATCGGCCGGCTGATATGTGCCGGAGTCAAAAGCTGAGACGGTTCTCTCCGTCGTATCGTCTCCGGTTCTCGTGCTGGATTCATTATAATTATTATATCCGCGCGTAGTCGTATCATTACCGGATAATGTATCTGTATCGGTTCCCGAAGCTTCTGTCAAATCGGTTCCAGATGCTTCCGTCGAATCGGATCCGGTATGTTTAGCCTCGTCCGTCAAGTTCGGCGTTCTTGTCCAATCCTCATGACGGTCATAATTTTCAATAGGATTATATTCAGCCATGAGAGCAGCCATCATTCTATCGAAATTAAGGAAGTTTCTGGAAAACCATAGCCGTATATTTTCCTTTAATACATAAGGAACCTGATGATATGTATATAGCTCTCCGCTCCTGCTCATGATCTCCGCCAGAAGAGCATCGCGGTCATAGTCCTCCGGAAGAATAACCCCGTCGAAGATAGTCGGATCGTACTGAAGCCAACCATTAAGCGTTATCCTACTCATTATCTCCGCCCTCCTCTTCTGAATAATCATAAGCATATTCTACATCAAGGCCAAGCCCTGAGAAGCTGTTTATAACTTCCATGCTCTTCTTGATATTGTCATATATGACGCTTATATTCGCGCTTGTTTCGTCGTTGTTCTCGTTGACCTCCTGAGAGTTCAAGCGCTCCTTTTTATCATAGTTTGCGTTCCGGATCCCAATCTCAGTCAGGAACGCGTTGAGGATCCCGCGGCGGGCTGTAAGGAGATCCGTCACGATAAAATTATTCTTAACATTAGGAAGCAAGATTTCAATTGACTCGTCTCCGAGCACTTCCTTATTTACAACAACAAAGGGTTCGCCCGTTGTTGCCTTCCCATATACTTCTTTGACGGCTTCGGCGTTCTTCTTGTCCGTCGCCTTAAAGAAGGCCGTGACATTGCTATTCATTAGATTAACCTCGATGGATCTGTCACACTGAGCGAGATCCGTCGCATATCTGGTAACGACATCATCGAGCCCGAAATAATCATCCATACATTTTATTATGCCAGCATTATAGCCAACGACTCCGACTTTATTCTCGACGAATTGGTTATTTACGAGAATAACCGCCGGCTGATAATACAAGTCGAGCTTTTCTATACTGTAAGGCTGACAGACCCAGCCGAACTCATTAGTATATACGACAGCAATCGAGCCAAAATGGAAAAGCCAGAATCGGAAATAGTTGAGCTTCCAGCTCTCCGGGAGCTTAAATTTTAACGTGCTGAAAAGCTTCGTATATAGAAGCCTTTTATAATATTCTGTGCCGGCGTTAGCCCGTCCTTTGACGGTCGACGGCTGCATATTGAAATAGTCGAGCGCCTGCTCCTGTCCAAACATTATCGGTTCACTCAATGTAAATACCTCCGTTTAATAAGCTGTCGACCTCGTCTTTATCTCCGCCATATCCGGTAATATCGATGGACGCGTTTGAGGTCTGAACATATCCCGAAATACCTGAGAGCGACATTGATCCGTTGTATGGCGTACCCTGAACCGCTGACACGCTGGACGGCGTGACCGTAGTATCATGGAAAATGGTGATACATTTTACAGTATTTCCGAGGCCATAGCCGGCGCTTCCTCCGTTGCCCGTGATTGAAGAATCAAAAGGCTTGATCGCATTAACTACACCGAGGCCGGCCATGATAGCAGCCGGAACGCCTACGCCTGAAGCTACAGCTGCAACTCCTGCGACTATCGACGCGCCTGCGGCGACTACGTTTATGTTTGAGGAACCTACGGCATAAGGGCTTGCAATATTGGTTGAATACTGACCGACGACCGCGCCGCTGTCCGCATTGACCGCGAACGTTGCGACGCCGCTATATGTATCGATTGCAACATTTACGGTCAGGTTTGTAACGCCTATGAGCTCCGAAGCTGATAAACCTATCACACCGACATATGGAATATATAAATATATTTCATGATATGGCGCGTTACGCCTCCAATCTGTCGCCTGCCATGGTATAGCAACCGTGGCGGAGTCGTGTATTATCCTCGGAAAATTAACATTTCCGCTTGCATCAGATTGATATTTTCCGAGCATTATCGGTAAATAATTACCGCCGATATTGTCCTTATCTATCGGCAGCACGAAGCAATTTTTTGCGAACTTCTGCGCGTCGCTGGAATATGCAACCGAATTGACGATTGCCGATGAGCCTATCGCCCAATCGAATGATATTTTATAGAGCTCTTTCATCATGTCTTGGACGTTGCCCGCAGTAACCGCGGTGATTGCGTTCTTAATATTATCAGCCTCGTTGTCGTAAGTCGTCTGGATACTCTGGAGCGTCGTCGATGTGAATAAATGATTAATGTCGCTCTTGTCACAAGCGAATACACTCGTCCGATCTACGCCGACGGCAGTGAGCATATAACTCTCACCGGTTCCGAGATTGTTGAAAGTTTCAGAGTTGACCTGAGTTGTGATAGCCGTCTTTGTGCTGAGACGCTTATCAACAATTTCAACATTGTTATGCGAATAATAGAGGACGTATGCGCTGGCGGCTTGTATAGCTGCCTTATACGTCGCCAGCACGTCCTTCGAGCAGTGAAGCTCACAAAGTCCATTATGCACACTGACACAATCATCTATGAAATAATAAGCGCCATTAAATTGCGCGTAATTTGCGGCGAAGTGATTGCCGGCGAGTACGAATGTTGGGGTTTTAAGCGATGTGGGCTCTTTGAGTGCCGCAGTGACTACGGTATCTGGCGCGCCCGCCGGTTGTTTCGTGCTTCTCTTCCGCTTCGTGAAATTATTCCATAAATTGATTGTAGGCATATCTTAAACCTCTTTTACAAAAAGCGCCTGCTCTGCGTTTCTTCTTATTACTAAGCCGGGAAGCGCTACGCCTCCGGCTTTACAGTATAGCGGGATCTTAAAGCCGATCTGTCTCAGATCCCGCGTCTTGTTGGCTGTGAGTTTGAGAAGGTTGCCGACTCCGCAATTATACGTAAAATCAACAAGCGCGTCGAATTGGTTCTGATTGAGCTCATATCCGAGCCCATTGACGGCCTTCTCATACTTAGCCAGATCCTTCTTCAGGAGCGCGTCGGCTTCCTTCTGAGTGATCTTCATATCCTTAGTGATGTCCGCTGAGTGATGGCCGTATCCGATGGAGTAGCCGTTTACATCCCAATATGCGCTCAGCCTGCAACCTTCAAATTGTTTGAGAAGTTGCAGGCCGGCTTCGGACATCTTGAGAGACTTCTTAGCCATGGCCTGCGCCCTCCTTATTCTCTGTCTATCTTGCGGACTTCCAGATCGTCAACATCGAGCTTATCGATGAGCTTAGTCATGACGATCTTGAGCTCGTTGAGCGTTTCCATCTGCTTATTTAATAAGTAGAAAAGAAAACAACACGCGGCGATCGGAAAGCCGACACTCGATATCAATGACGCGATTGTCGCCGGATCCATCAGACGCCTCCTGCTCCGAGTACGAATAACACGGCGTTCTCGGTGAAATCATTATAGGTATTGAAACGCCAGTGATAATAAACATTCCAGTATCCCCCGGCACTATTGAATGGTGTTACGCTGGAGTAATCAAACTGCGGCATAACTCCGAGAGCTTCCTCATCGTAAAGCAGTCCAAGCACGAAGTCGATACCGGTTGATGCTGCAGCATCTGCACTCTTGCCGGTTGAAACGTCGAGGATGTTAGGCTTTCCGCTGATCGCGGTCGGTGTATCCTGAGACTGCCAGAAGTTAACGCCCTCAAAGTCTCCAATGTCGAGATACTGAGGATTAAAAAGTCCGGAGTACACTTCAGACTCGGCCTGTATAAAGATAGGGTCATACATGACCATCTTCTGACGCTCTTTGGGTGTATGTCTCAGAATGGGAGCATATCCGGTCAGATTTGCGTGATTCTTTGCGCTCATCTCTGTCAGGAATGAGCTGTAAGTCTTGACCTGAGCCGCTACATACTTCATGAAGTCGGGAGCGTGATCGTTGAGGAGCTGCGCCCTCGTATAAGTTGTGCTGTGATCGCTGTTATAATTTGCAACGAGATCGACCTCGGTGAGACCCATCTCATGTATACCGAGCATATAATTAATGAGTGCGAGCCTCGTCTTGTTCTCGTTGGCAAGCTCAATCTCATTGTTGAACTCTGTCATGATAGCATCGATAAACCTGACAAACTCAGTCTCAGAAGTGAACGCAAGCGCCAGCTGATCCCTGAACCTCGTGATATGCTTCTGTAGCACTGAGGTGCCGTAAAAATTGAGCTGGATAACAGCGGGTTTGTTAATTTTGTAGTGATCGACGCTATTCCCATCGTTGAGCTGAGTTGCATTGATGTCAGTGTTCCAATCCTCAGAAGCCTCCGCTGCCTTATATAAAGGAACGATTTTACGAACCTGAGCGCCCCAACGTCTCTGAGATACCCTGAGAGAGTCGAGCTTTCCGCGGTAAGGTCTTACAGAGAATATTGTGTCAGCGAGAACAGTCGAGATTGCGTTTAGCGTGTTCTCCGGAGCGGTTCTGAGTAGTGTCTCGCCGACTGAAACGAATGAAGTTGTGTCTACTACTGCGTGACTAGTCTGGCCGGTTGCCTGAGAGACTATGCTATTCATTAAAGAATAGACGTCACGGGGTGTCAAACTGTTTGCCATTTCTTGCCTCCTATTTTCCAATGATAACATCTTTGAAGTGATCGCCGAGCTTCGTCGCCAGATCTGACTCAGGCGGGACGTCAAGCGTTGCCCCCTTCGCGTTAAGCTGCTGGAGTAGCTTCGTGAACTGGTCATCAGACAATGTTACTCCGCTCGGTTCGGCCGGCTTTACTTCCGGCGCGGGCTTCGGCGCTTCGACGACTTCCTTGACTGCTTCTGGAGCTTCGGCGGGTTCCTGATCCGGCACGATCTTTACATCCGCGTCAAGCTTCATGATTTCGTCTTTGGTGAATCCTGCATCGATTAGTTTGAGTATATCTTTTGCTAACATCTTCATTGACCTCCTATCAATAAATTGTGATTACATATGTTATTATATACGCAAAAGAGAACGGCTGTCAATTCCTGACAGCCGCCGCTCTTCTTTGGGGTTGAAATATTCTTGTTATGATAACTCGACGAAGTCGACATCATAGCCGGTTTTCTTGTACTTCTTGCTTTCGAAGGTTGTTACAACGACGGCAGTGTTGTGCGCCTTGACTGCTGCAACAACGTCCTCATCGTTCATGTAGCTCTTGACCTCCTCCAGATATCTCTGAGGCAATGAGAGCAGCGAATCCTTCAGGATAACGACAGGACTCTCGCCATATCCGGAGTCCGGTACAATAAACATACCGAAGATCGGAAGCTTCGTCTCAAGCTCTACCTCGGAGCAATGAACGAACGGGAAATTATCCGTATTGATACCCCAATCGATGACCTTACGCTGCTGATACTTTGAAAATACTGACATAAAAATTCT
>Ga0326513_10002739_pt1 | contig 12945 bp, 17 predicted proteins | sample 2_2465_0518_D_FD_203654 | JGI IMG/M metagenome (GOLD analysis project Ga0326513, IMG submission 203654) | Bovine rumen microbial communities from UC Davis, California, United States - 2_2465_0518 | ecosystem: Host-associated > Mammals > Digestive system > Stomach > Rumen | place: USA...
AGATTAAAAGATGAGAAACCTAAAAAGTCTCAAATTTCTATAGGACAATTTAACTTAGATGACTCTTTATTTAATAAACTTATAGAAAATCCTAATATTGATGATTTATATGATTTAGTTAATCAATATATAAAAACTAATCGTAATGGAGATTCTAAAAAATTATTAGACTTGGTAGATAAATTTGATGAACTTGGTATTTTAAAAGAACAAATACAACCTAAAGTATTTTTACCTTTAGCTAAAGCTCCAGAACCAACTAGAGATAAATTTTATAAAATAATTTATACTCCAGGAAGAAAACCTAAAGTTAAGGATATAGAATCTCATAAAATATCTTTAATAAAATGTGCTTCAGAAGAAGAGGCTTTAAATGACATTAAAAATCAATTCATTAGTGAAGGAATACCTTGGAATAAAAAATATTGTAAAGCAATACAAGTTTCAATTAAAGACGCATTTAAAGAATTAATAAATAATAAATACTTAAGATAGGAGGTTTATATGAAAGTAACTATAGAAGATGATTATAATGAATACAATGAAGAATTTGAAAGTGATTATATAGTTTTATCAACGGATAAAGTTGTATATATCTCTGGTAAGTCTACTGGTGATAATGTTATAGACTCAGCAGCTAGAATATTATTATCATCTCATAAAGCTTTAAAATTAATAGCTGAGGACTATACTTTTAATAAATTTGTAGATGATGTTATTGATGAATGCTATTATATAAAAGAGCAGCTAGAAGAATCTAATCAAAATGTAAATTTTATTAATAGAAGTATTACAATAGATGAAAATGCTTTAATTTCTCATTTAATAGATGAATTAAATAAAAATCTTAATAAAGATTCAGAGGAGGATAAAGATGAGTAGACAAAGTAAATACATTTATTATATAGAAAATAGTGAAGACTTAGATTTTAGAAACATACGATATTAATATAGATGATAGAGACAAGATAGAAGATTTAGATAAGCTCATTAGACGACTAAAAGAAAATAATTTATATTCTAAAGAATTAGAAGAATTTATTGATAGGTATTGTCAGTTTGATAATGATTAGCATATTATATATTAAAAGGAGAACTAATTATGGAAACAAATTTTAAAATTATAAAAGCTTATGCTTCTAATGGAGGAAATGGATTTTGTAGTAGTCCAGAATATTATAGAGTAAAGAAAGATTTTCAAATTCCAAATAATAAAATTATATTAATATGTCCATATTATAAACGTAACATTTTTACTTTAAACTTTTATAAAGTAGGCTTTGTATATGATGCTAATGGAGTAGATAATATGATTATAAATGGAGTAGATTATGAAAAGCTTAGAGAAATTTCTATAGAACCAGCTATAGTAGCTAATATAGATGTAGATTTTTATGTTAATTTCTGTAAGGAAAAAGAAAGACTTTATGAATTAGAAAAAGAATTAAAAAAAGCAGCTAAAGATATTAGTTTTTATATGCAAATGAAAACTTTAGCTGAATTAAATCCTGAGAAATATGGACCTTTGGTAGAAGAGTGGAAAGCTTTAACTTATAAAAATTCAGGACAACTATTAGATACTAAGTCAGTTGAATCATCAGAAAACAAGTAAGACTATCTTAAATAAAGTTTAACTATATTTTTAAGCAGTAAATAATACTAATCAGTATTTACTGCTATTTTATTAAAGAAAGAGAGTTAATTATGTTTTTTAAAAAGAAAAAAGATATAAAAATTAATGAATCCATAGAATTTATAAAAGCTCAAAGAAAAATAAATAAAGAAAATATTAAAAAATTTAAAGAGCTTGGTTTTGCTACTACTGAACTAGAAAATTGGGATAAAATTTATAAAAATATTTTAGAAGTTTTAAAATCTGTATAAGAAAAATAACATAATATTATTTAGAGGGGGTAATTATGGGGAAATTATATAGTGATAAAGAAACTAAAAAATTACAGAGAAAGAGAGAAATATATGCCTTAGCAAAATTATTATTTAATATACAAGAAGAAGAATCTATAGTAATTTCCAAAGTTAAAAATAGAGCTCCAAATTTTGATTTTAATCAATCTTTTTTAGCTATATCTAATATACAAATTTATAAATCTTATTCAATATCAGGTATTAGACAAAATTTTAAATTAGATATTAAATATTTAGTACTAGATATAGCAATGTTATTAGATATTTGGTTTAATAATTCTTCTTTTATGGAGAAAAGTTCTTTACTAAAATGTGATATATTAATATTACATGGAAAAGCTATTACATATCAAGCAGAAACTAAGTCTATCGCTTTAATAGAACTAATTAGTTCTAGAAAAACTTTAGGGAAACTTACTTGGCTTTATATGGAAGGAACTACTTTAGAAAACTTTAATAATATTTATCCTGGAGTAAGGGATATTCTTAATAATTATTATCAGGTAAATATTATAGAACCTACTCAACCAGCATAATAATTTAAAAAGACTAATGAAACTAGGAGAACGTTAATGGAAAATATAAAATTAGAATCAGATTTACGTTTAGAAGTAATTTTTATATCAATAACTAAAGAAACTTTACCTAATATAATAGAATTATCTAAATTAAAAGAACTTGATATTTTAGAAAGACAAAATATAAATAAATTTATTTATATAATAAACCAGCTTAATACAGCTCCATCAATAGATATTCTTAAAAAAGAATTTCCAGATTTATATTTTGATGGTATCGAAAAAGTTTCTAATGAATCTTTACCAGATTATATAGATTTATATATTTCATATAAAAAGAATTTAGCTACATCTAAAAAATTAATGGAAATTGCAAATAAAGTAAGAACTAATGGTTTAGATGAAACTAGTATTACTCAATTAAATAATATTACTAAATCTGATAATGTATTTATTCCTTATACTTCAATAGAAGATAATATTATAGAGATATATAATAATAAAGTTATAAATAATGACTTAAATATTTGTGTATCAGCTATAGATAAAGAAACCGGTGGATTACAACCTCGGAACTGTTTCTACTATTTTAGGATTCGCAGGTAGTTTTAAAACTACCTGGGCTATAAATATAGCATATAATGCTATTACTAAAGGGAAAAATATATTATATCTTTCATTAGAAGTAACTAAAGAACATATTTATTATGATTTATTAAGTAGACATAGTTTTAATGAACAATTTCCTATACATATTGAGCATATTAAATTAAAACATAAAGATTTATCTGATAAAGAATATAATTTTTTTAAAGATACACTTTATCCAGATTTAAAAAATGTTCCAGGTAAATGTTATATATTAGATGAGACCGAATTAGAATCTTATTCATTTTATGCGTTAGAAAATAAATTTAGAGAAATAGATAAATTAGCAGTAGATGAAACCGGACATAGTATAGATTTATTAATAGTGGACCATGCTCAATTATTAAAATTTGATGGTTCTATGAAATCTATAGGAAATGAAACTAGTGTAGTAAATATGTATGTTTCTTTCTTTAGACAATGTTGCTTAAATTGGATTAAATCAGGGAAACAAATAGCAGTATTAATATTATCACAATCATCAAGAGAAGGATGGAAAGACGCAGTAAGACACGAGGGGAAATATAAATTAACTGCTTTGGCTGAGGCAAATGAGCTAGAAAGAGCTAGTAGCTTGGTTTTATCTACTTATAGCAGTGATACTTTAAAACAAATTAATGAAGCTAAAGTACAAATACTTAAAAATAGAGATGGTCAAGTATGGTCAGAACCCATAGAAATATTTGTAGACCCTGAATATTATGTTTTTGGAGATACTGATACTAAAATAGATTTTACACCTAATAATGATAATAGTATATTTGAACCTACACCAGAAGAGTTAACTTTAGTAGCAGATATTAATTCATTAGATTTAGACTTAGATTTATAAAGGAGAAATTAATTATGGATAAAGATATAAAATAAATATTTGTCCCAGCAGGGTATAAACAACCTTTTGGGACATTTTTATATTAAAATAATATAATTTATCTCATTAATAATAAAAGTGTCTCTATCGTCCAATAAATAAAGGACATGACTATTATAATAAGGAGTAGTTATGAAAATAAAACAAATAAATTCTAAATTAGAAAGATATATTATAAATCGATATTTTAGTATGGCTAAACTATTTGATAGTATCGGTATAGACTATAGAGAAAATGCAAATATGTTTTGTCCATTCCATGATAATGAAAATACACCCTCAGCACATTTATATCATGATACTGAAGGTTATAGATTATGGTGTTTTTCTGAAAATAAAATGTATGGTGCTTGGAATATTTATAAAGAATTTTTACCAAATATAAATACTAATAAATTAGCATTACAATTATTTAATGCTTTACCTGAAAGCAAACAAAAAGAAATATTAAATAATATTGATAATGAACAAGAGCTAGAGTTTTTACCATATAAAAAAGATTTAGAAGACTTTAAGACTAGAAAAATAAATATACAACAATTATTACAGAAAATAGCAGATAGTTATCAAAATGAGGCATAATAATTTATAAAGGAGGAAAATTATGAGTCAAATAGAGACTACAAAATATAAGCCTTGGGTAGAAAAGGCTCCACCATCAGATTTATTTCCATTTGCATATAATTTGCAATGTATTAAATCAATAGATGAATTAAAACAAATATTAAGTATACCTACTAATTATATGGCATTTGATACAGAAACAACAGGATTAAATGCAGAAGAGATAGATATAGTAGGTTATTCTTTTTGTTTAGACGGTAAATCTGCTTATTACGTACCAGTATGGCATTATGAATTTGGATTGGGAGAAGAAGCTTTAGATTTAATATATAAGAAAATGTGTAATACTAAAACAGTTGCTATGTTTAATATGCGATATGATGTTAGAGTAATGGAGTATCATGGTTATACAGCTTTATTTAAACAAATTATAGATAGTAATACTTCAGAAGAAGAAAAAGAAAATGAAAAATTAAAACTATCTAGAAGACCTTTTATAAAATATGATATGAGTAAAGTTAATGTTTATGATGTACAAGCCGTAGTATATTTAGTAGATACTAATATTAAATATCCTTCATTAAAAGCTAGTGAAGAATGGTATTTAGGATGGAGAGGAGCTTCTTTTGAAGAAACTGTAAAAAATGCTAAGAATGAAAATGCTGTTGTAATTAAAGTTGATAAAAAGACTGGTATAGAAACTATAAAAGAAATGAATTTCTTTTATTTAAGTCCAGATGAAGCTTACGAATATGCTGCAGTTGATGCTTTAGGAACATATTTATTAGGTGAAAAATTAGTTCCATATTTTACTGAAGCTGGAATATCTGGTAAATTAGATGTAGATTTTTTAATGCCATTAACAAGATTTGAGAATGAACTTACCTTAATGGATATTGAAAAATTAAAGTCTTATAAATCTAAATTAGATAATAAAATTAATGAAGTACAAGAAAGATGTTGGAGTGCTGCAGGTGAACTATTTAATTTAGGTAGTAATAAAGATTGTAATAGAATATTAAAAAAACTTAATATAAATACTGGAGTTAGTACTAAAACAGGAGGTATGAGTACTAGTAAAGAGGCAATAGCTAGTTGTTTAGAGATGTTAAAAAAAGTAAATCCTAAAGACCCTGCAATACAATTTTTAACAGATTTAACTAGTTATGGCACTTATACTAAACAAAAAAGTTCATACGTAGATAATATAATGGAGATGGCTGAGTCTAATAAACATCATAAAAATAGGCTTAGATTTAGTTATAAAACTACAGAAGTTCCTTCTGGTAGATTAGCAGCTGGAGGAGATAAGAAAAATCAATTTTTTGCCGGGGCTAATATTCAAAATATAACAAAACCACATGTTACTAATCATTATGCTGTTAAAGAAGATGCTGTATCTAAATATTATCCAGAAATAATAGAAGAAATAGATAAATCAGGTACTAGAGAAGAAGCTATTACTCATTTAAGATATGTAGATATGGATAGAATTAAACAATATTGTATAGATAATGATTGTACTTTTAACGAACCATCTTTAACAGATACTAGACTAAGTTATAGAATTTATGGTTGGGTATTTTCAGATAAGCCTTGGTTAATTCCAGGAGAAGAAGAATTAATTGTAGAAGGGTTTAATCAAGACTTAAATATAAGAAGTGCATTTTTACCAGATGATGGTTATTATTGGGTAAGTTGTGATTTTAATGCTGAAGAAATCCGTATACCTGCTTTATGGTCGCAAGAACCCGCTTGGGTAAATGCTTTTAAAGAAGGTAGAGATGTTCATAAGGCCACTGCCGTTGCTATATGGGGAGAAGAGAACTATAATAAAGATAAACGTAAGAAAGCTAAAGGAGCTAATTTTGGTATACTTTATGGAATGACCGCCCATAATTTTGCTCCTAGATTTAATATAACTTTAGAAGAAGCTCAAGAATTTGTTGATAGTTTTAAAAAAGGACTTCCTAGACTTACAGCATGGATAAGCTATATGGAAAATTTAGGACAACGACAAGGATATGTACAAACTATGTTTGGTAGACCTAGAAGAGTAAAATATTGGTTTGAAACTAAAGAATGGAAATGGGTTAACTTTGCTAAAAGAACTGTAGTTAATTCAGCAGTTCAAGGTACTGGAGCAGATATTTTAAAATTAGTAATGATAAAATTATTTAAAAGATTTTATGATTCAGGTTTAACAAATAATAATTTAAAAGAACTTGTTAGATTTAAAAATACTATACATGATGAGATAAATTATCAAATATATAAAGATAAAGAACATAATTATGCAGCTTTTAATTATATTTTTAAGGAAATAGCTAAAATAATGAGGGTACAACAACCAAATTGGCCTTTTTCTATGGAAATTGGTTTATCTATAGGAAATAGATGGGGACAATCTGTTGATTTTGATTTTGACCCTAAAACTTTAGATATATTAAAACCAAAGGGAGATTTATTTACTGATAATAATTTAATTTCATCTTTAGGATTAGTTAATAATAAAGTACAACCAAAAGAAGTAGTTGATAAAAATATTTTAATTGATATTAGTGATGAAAAAATAGAAGAAAATTATGGAGATTTTGGTAATAATTGGTAAAGGAGAATTATTATGATAAAAGTTTATTTACATTTTAATAGTCTTAAAGCTTTTAATAAAGGTAAATGGGTAAATGCTAAGATACAATTTATAGGACAAGATGATATTGAATTATTATTAAATATGGATGATATAGTATTTTCATATCAACAATCTGGTTTTACTATTAGAAAGAAAAAATGGTATGAAAAATTATTTAGACTAAAATCAATAAATTATTAAGTAGGAGAAATAGTATGAGTATTAAAGTAAAATTAGGCGATGGTAATAGAATTACAGTACCTCTTCAAATAAGAGAAAAATTAGGTTTAATAAAAGGTGATTATTTTAATTTAGATTTAGATGAAAATAAAATTATATTAACCCCTATAATAAAAGAAAAACCTATAGTAGAAGAAAAACCTATAGTAGAAGAAAAACCTATAGTAGAAGAAAAACCTATAGTAGAAGAAAAACCTATAGTAGAAGAAAAACCTATAATAGAAGAAAAACCTATAATAGAAGAAAATAATTCTAGACTACAGAAACTTTTAGAAGAAACTAAAAATCAAAAAGAAACCTATTGGGATAGAGGTATTTTAAAATATAAAAATCAAGAATTAATAGAAGAATTTAAAGAAGAGTCTAATGATAAACCTAATAATATTATATGTGCTTGTGGAAATCCTGTTGGAGATAGTAGATTAATAGTAAACGATAAATATGTTTGTAGACAATGTAGAAATAATTTAAAAGATAAATTAATTATGGATATTAAATATCAACAAAGACTTAAAAAATTATATAATGATTAAATGTAAACCTTCTATATATTATATTAGTAATAGTATATAGGAGGTTTTATAGTATGGATGATAACAACAATGAATTAAATTTAGAAGAATTAACCATATCTAATGTAGAAGATAATGAAGAAAAGTTAAATGAATTAATGAAATCAGAAGTAGATTTAAATGATATAAATTTAGACGATATAAATTTAGAATCAGAAAATATAGAATTAGAATCTAATAATATTATAGAAAATAATAATAAATTAACTTTAGGATTAACTGAAGAACAAATAAATGAATTTTATAAATATCTAGCTGGAGACATTTCTAGACCGATATTTGCAGAAAAATTTTTTGCAGATGGTGAGGCTAGAATTAGAGAATCAAATCAGTTAGCAGCTATGATGGGACTAAGCTTTGTTCCTAAATTATTAGCAGTACAAGAAAGTTTAATAAATAATTTAACATCTCAAGATACTTTAAGGTATCTTTCTACAGATGAAAAAATAAGTTATTTACAAACTTTCGCAGCTATGAGTACTAAGTTTAATGAAATAGCAATGAAATATACTCAAATTCAAAAGGACTTTGCTGGAGTTCCTTTAATATATAGACAATTATTAGACCAATTATTAATAGTACCACAAGAAAAATTATATAGGTTGAAAATTATTCCAAAATTAATAGATTTATCAGATGATATTTGGGATAGAATAGTAGAAATAGCTAAATTAGATAAATAAAATATAATATCTCCAATATTTTATATTTACATTTTTTAAAATGTATGATATAATCTAATTGGAGGTATTTTTATTATGAGTCAAAAATTAATCGATATTACTGGTAATAAGTATCATCATTTAACAGTTTTAGGTTTTGACCACATGGAATATAGAAAGAATGGTAAAAGTAGAAGTTGTTGGAAATGTCAATGTGATTGTGGTAATATTATAGTTATAAGAAAGGACCAATTTATATATCCATATAGTAATTATAGGTCTTGTGGTTGTTGGCATAGAATTGAAAGTAGCATGAGACCTAAAGATAAAGAAGGTAAATATATTAAACTAGCATAATAAATTAAAAGGAGATTTAGGTGATGGATTATACTTTAAGAAAAGATTGGCCTTTAAAAGATGAACAAAATGAAATTATAGATTTTATGATTAAACGTAATAAAGCAATTTGTTCTGCTCAAACTCGGATTTGGCAAGACATACACAATGGCAACAGCAGTTACACATATATTATTAAAATATCCAGATACTCATGCGATTTTTTTAGTTCCACAAAAAGCAGTAAAAGCCTTTAAAAGAGAACTAGGTGAAAAGCTTAGAATATCATATAACACTCTTACAAGTGCTACTCCACAAATGCAACAAGGAGCTAGAATATCTATAATAACTCATACTAGTTTAAGAAAACATTTAGATTATATAAATACTCTTAGAGAAAATGGTCATAGATTAATTTTATTAGTGGATGAGGCTCATTGTTGTTCATACAATACATTAATACAAACAGATTTAGGTGAATTAAAGATTGGTGATATTGTTACTAATAAAATTAAATGTAATGTATTTTGTTTTAATGAAGAAAAAAATAAAATAGAATTAAAACCAATATTACAATATTTTGAAAATGATTGTGAAGAGGATATGTATGAAGTTTCGTTTTATATTAAAGGAAAAATTAAAACCGTTGAATTAACCGCGGGACACCCGGTATATACTAAAAATAGAGGTTATGTTTGTGTAGAAGACTTAACAACAAATGATATTATCGTGTCTGTTAGTAACCATTGTGATTATTGTGGGAAAGAATTAAATAAATATAATGTTAATTTTTATAATTATAAAAATAAATCAAATAATTTTTGTTGTAGTAAAGGTTGTGCTTTAAAATTACAACATAAATTAGGAATTAGAGATGATGTAATTACTGAACAGGTTAAAAATAAAATATCATCTAAATTAAAAATAAATTATAATAATCCTGAAACTGGTAATTATAAAAGAAAACAAGAAATGATTTATAATAATCCTATGAAAAATCAAGAATACAGAAATAAAATGACTAATACTATTAGAAAAATGGCTAAAGATGGTAAACTCAATAATAATTTTAAATATGGAAATGGTAAAATAAGTAAAGCTGAAAGCATAATATATAGTGAATTAATTGCTTTAGGATTTGAATATAATAAAGGTATAAATACTAAATCATTTAAGGATGTTTTTCCAAATTATAAAATTCCGTTTGTATATAAAGCAGACTTTATAAATAAGAATTTAAAAATAGCTATAGAAATAGATGGTAAATCACATAATTATAAAAAAGTAAAAGAAAGTGATAATAAAAAACAGCTAGTATTTGATTTTAATAATTATATTGTTTTAAGATTTACAAACGATGATGTAATTAATAATAAATTAAATGTTTTAAAGGAGATTAATGAATGTATTCAGAAGGTAAAATAATTTCTATAAAAAAAATTAATAAACCGGATAAAGTATACAATATAGGTGTAAAAGATAATAATAATTATTTTGCTAATGATTTATTAGTTCATAATTGTCTAGAATCAAATACCAGTAAAATATATGAAACCGTAGCTAGTATAAGACATTTATTTTCAATAGTTCATTTTATGACAGCTACTCCACTTAAGAATAATATAGAGGGTTTATATTGGTTAATGTATATATTAGACCCTAATATTTTAGGTACTTGGGAATATTTTAAAAAAATGTTTTTAGTTATAGATAAACATCCAGTAATTAGATTAGTAGGTAAAGGTAAAAATAAATATAGAAAAACTGTTTGGGAAGAAGAAATAATAGGTTATAAGAATTTAGATATTTTAAGAAATATATTAGATAAATATATTATTATAAAACAAAAGGAATATAATTTAAAGTATTTTTTTCATAAAACTAATCTTACAGATAAAGAAATTGAAGGTTATTTGGAGGCTGGTAAAGGTTTACTTAGAGAATCAGCTAAAGATAGTTTTGCAGTACGTATGCACGATTTACAACAGGTTGTAGATAATATTAATGAAGAACATAGAGTAGATGATAAACTTTCTAGTAAAGAATTATTATTTATACAGTTAATTAAGACTAAAATGGAAACTAAACATCCTACTTTAGTATATTGTGATTATAATGAAGTAGTAGATAGATTAGAATTAATATTAAATAAAAGTAAATCTGTAACAGGAATAAAACAAATTTTAAAAGTAACAGGTTCAGTTTCTCAAAAACAGAGAGAAAAAGTAGAAGAACAAATAAATGAAAATACAGTAGTTTTAATTACTAGTGCTGGTACAGAAAGTATAAATTTACAGAAAGCAGATAGCATAGTATTTTATGATATACCTTTTAGTATACTAACCTTTATACAAGCTGTAGGTAGGGTTACTAGAATAGATAGTAAATACAATGAACAATATGTTCATATACTAGAAGCTACAGGTACTATAGACAGTTATAAAAGATGTTTAGTACAAATAAATGGTGGTTTAATAATGAATATGTTTGGTAAAGTAGAGACTCTTCCATTGGAAGTAGGACAAATAGATAGAAACTTAACCAGACAATTAAAACAGGGTTTATTATGGTGTTTTAAACAAAATAGACTTCTTACAGAAGAAGAATTAAAACAAATTTTAGAGGAAGGAAAGAATAAATAATGGATTATTTAGAAAATGAAAAAGATAAAATACTTAGATTTTTAAATGAATTTCCATATACTGATAGAAGAGATTTTCAAATAATAATATCTAAAAATTTTAGAGATAATCTTTCAGATAAAATATTTGATAATTTAAATTTATTTTGTATAGATGAAATACATAGACCTATTCATATATCACCGTTTGTAAAGAAAGATATAACAGTAGTAAACAATAAGAAAAGACCTATAGAAGATATATTAGAATTGGAGGTATTATAATGTCTAAGGACCAAATTATTAAAAATATGGCTAAAACTATTAAATTTATGAGTACTAACCCAGATTTAACTGAAGAAGACATAATTGAAATGTTTAGTAAAGAAGAAAATCAAGACTATTTTGATAGATTAAATAAGGGGGTATTATAATGACTCTTGAAAATATAGAAAGACAGCTATTTCTATATAGTGATGATTATAATATGGAAAATGCTGTTCAGAAAGTCAAGGACGCTATAGAAGATGCTGGTTTAGAAGTAGGTAATATAATATGTTTATTTACATATAAAAGAGATAATTATTTAGAAATAAGTCCATTTACCTGTCCTAGTGCAAAAATAGAAAATATAAAATTTGATAAGAAATAAAAGTGTAACTAAATGATGTTACACTTTTATATATTTAATTAGGAAGAATAATTAGTTATAGAATAATATACAGAAAGGAGTATAGATTTTAAAATGAAAATATTATCAAATTTTAAAACTCTAAATTGTACAACTCTTAATTTAAAAGAAGCTGATTATACATTAGTAGATTTTGGAAACGATATGAAAGTTTCTTATAAAAATACTAATAAGTCTAATGAAGATATTTTATCTGATTTATTAGAATGTAAAGCTTTTGCAACTACTTTATTATACTTAAATGAGAATTATATTTTAGAAACTGGAAAATTTAAAGATATATTTGAAAAATCTAATATAACAGTAGAAGATTATTATTCAGATTGTAATGATTTATTAAATGAAAACATAGAAATAGTAGAAGAAGCTGGAATTCCTTTAATAGATATAAATGGATATAAAATTTTTGAGGGAGCTGGTTATATTCTTAGAGGTAATGGAAAGAAAAAAATAAAAGAATCTTTTAGTGATGAAGATTTAGGAGATAATGTTCATAATTTACCTGATTATGAATTTAAAGCTTTAAGATATGCTGAAAAATATGGAATTGTTGATTATAAGGTAGAAGATAATAAAATGATTTATTATGAAACACATTATGATAATGGATTTAATAATAAACCTATTAAGTATGAATATAAAGTAAATTTAGATACTATGAAGCC
>Ga0326513_10002740_pt1 | contig 12939 bp, 12 predicted proteins | sample 2_2465_0518_D_FD_203654 | JGI IMG/M metagenome (GOLD analysis project Ga0326513, IMG submission 203654) | Bovine rumen microbial communities from UC Davis, California, United States - 2_2465_0518 | ecosystem: Host-associated > Mammals > Digestive system > Stomach > Rumen | place: USA...
CCCGAACCTGCCCATTGATCAGCATAGCCTGTCTTGTATGCTCCCAAGCCGATCACGAGTTTTGGAACGGTAACAGTTTCCGTCCAGAGCTGAACAGTTTCCGCAAATGGACAGGTATCGTTCTTGAATCCATAGTAAATCTGAGGGATAATCATATCACAGAATCCCGATTCTGATGACCAGAGTCTGACATCAGCATAAAGCTCATTATAATTGATATTGAAATTCCCCTGCGGACTGATGCTGAACGGAATATCAGGATTATTATTTTTTACAGTCTGATATAATAATTTTATTAATTCATTACAGTTATTTCTTCTCCAGTCATCCAGATCGGAAGCTGAACTTTCAGAAAAAGCCTGAGAATCAAAATCCGGACTTGTCGTAGGATAGAAATAATCATCAATATGAATGCCGTCAACAGGATAATTCTGTATGATTTCGCTGATGCCGTCAGCAATCAGCTGACGGACTTCCGGATATGCCGGATTTAAATAATATCTGCCGTCATGACTGACAAGATACGTTCCGTTTTTTTCAGGATCGTCATACCATTGACGAAGCAGATAATTTTTATTGATATTCTGAAAATTCTGTATCGTCTGTGCCCGCATGGGATTAATCCACGCATGAAGAGATAGATTCAGAGCATGAGCCTCTTCCAGCATAATCGCAAGAGGATCATAATCTTCTGTCAGATAAGCACCTTTCGGGAAAATTTCAGATTGATAATACGCATCACAATAAGCCCGTACATGCACAAAGGCTGTATTCAATCCCAGATCAGTACAGTTCCGGAAAGCATTCCGGACATTTTCACGGAACTGAGTTTCTGATTGATTTTCAATCCAGTTCTGATAAATCATGACCGGAATCCAGACAGCTCGGATTTCTGTATCTTCGGGGAGATTCTGCATAGCATCTTCAAGATGAAGATGTGCAATCTCCTGTATATAATAATTTTCTTCCTGTACGGAATTTTCCGGAAACTGACCGCATCCGGAGAATAATAAAAATATAATTATTATTGACAAAAATTTATAATACATAGGACAGCCCTTCTTTCTGAAATAGTCTATGCAGAAGAAAAATCACTCATGCAGGGAATATTTCGAAAAAAGTTGCAGAAAATGTAAAAAAAGACTTTCTTTTTTTAAAATCTTGTGTTATAATATTACTGTATTAATCAGTACTGTGCAGAAAGGGAGTAACGTTATGGGAGACAAAAAGAAAAAGGGAAACGGTGTGGCACGTTTTTTTGATGTGCTTCTTTCACTTGCCTTGTGTGCAGGCATCGGATACGGCGGTTATTATGTCGCTACGCATGGTACGGCTGTCGAACAGAAAGAAAATTATACAGCCAATCTGCCTGAAGAAACAACAGAACCCCCTACAGAACCTCAGCAACTCTATGATCAGATTGAAGTTTCCAATCAGGAAATCTATGAAGGCGATCTGATTCTTGTCAATTATGAACTCCCTTTTCAGGGCAGTGAAGACGGACTTGTCAGTCTGTATCAGGTCATGCTGGAAAAAGATTGCCATAGCTTCGGCGCAAGAGATGCTGATGTCAAAGTCCGGAGAGCATATGCTGAACAGATGATCGCTCTGTTCGATGCATTCTATAATGAAAATTTTGATAATAATATTATCGTTCAGAGCGGGTATCGTTCTCCACAGCGTCAGCAGGAATTGTATGATGAAGATCTCAAAAAGACCGGTCTGGATGAATCTGAAAAAGTCGCAAAAGCCGGCTACAGTGAGCATCAGACAGGCCTTTGTGTGGATTTGTCTTTATTTGAAGCCGATTATGACGGTACAGGCATTTATAGCTATATTGATCAGCATTGCGGTGAATATGGCATTATTCTCCGTTATCCGGAAAATAAAACAGAAGTGACACGCATCGCTTTTGAACCGTGGCATTATCGCTATGTCGGCATTCCTCATGCAAAATATATTCAGGAGAATAATATCTGTCTGGAAGAATATATTACGCTTCTGTATGGCTGTGCTTATGAGGCTGATCATTTGCAGATTGCAGATAATCAAAATGAAATCTATGAGATTTATTATTATCCAGCAGATACTTCCGGTGAGATTACAATGCTTCCCGTTCCGGCTGATAAAGAGTATACCATTTCCGGCAATAACAGGGATGGTTTTATTGTAACGTTCGATACCGGTGAACAGGCTGAACCTGAAATGATACCCGAAGAAGAAACCCCGATTCAGGAAGATTCTGACTCTGTTCAGGGCACAGATTCGTAAAAATATACAGAAATATAATTTATTTTGTGATGATAATAAACAAATTTCAGAAATGTCTTGCTATTTTTTCAATACTGTGCTATAATAAAATTAACAGAAAAAATGCAGTCAGAAAGTTGGTGAATCCGTATGATTTGTCCGAATTGTCAGATGCAGCAGCCGCAGAATAATCTTGCTTACTGTGTCCGGTGTAATTACCCGTTACAGACCAGACAGCAGGGCTTTTTTTCAAAATCGACCCAGACAGGCTATTCCAGAGCAGATGCGTATTCCGCTGCAAGGAGAAATCAGCCAATGCCTCAGCAGCAGTATACACAGATTTCCTATCCGGCACAGCAAAATCCGTCTATACAGCCGCCGCCGCAGAATACGGGGAATATGCAGATTATGTATGATGCAAACGGAAATCAGGTTTATGTTCAGCTGATGTATGACAGAACCGGAAAACCTGTTTATGTACAGATGATGCCAAAAATTGTCGGTCGGGATGCTGCCGGAAATCCTGTGTATTCTATGGTGCCTGTTGCACAGGTAGTGCCTCAGCAAATGCGTTCACAACAGATGCAGTCACAGCAAATGCAGTCGCAGCAGATGCAGTCACAGCAAATGCGTTCACAACAGATGCAGTCGCAGCAAATGCAGTCGCAGCAGATGCAGCCACAACAAATGCAGCCTCAGCAGCCGCAGTCTTTTTTTAATAATATTTCAAAAACAACATCTCAGGAAAATGCTCAGTTTATTCCTCAGAGTAATACCAAGCCTCCGCCTGTGCCGGTGATGCCCCGCCCTGGGGAACAGCCGGAACAGCCTGCTGTTTCCATTCCGGACAGGCCTGCTATCCGTGCTTCTTCACTCGCTTCGGCAATGTATGCCGCTGCACAGCCTCAGCAGAATGTACAGGGTACAGGTTCTTTCTTCGCAAGAATGCAGCAGCAGAAACAAATGCAGTCAGGCTATGAACAGCCCGTTAATGCTCAGGAATTAATCAGAGAAGAAGCCCGTACCGCTTTCGTACAGCAGCCCGTACTCTCTCAGGACCCCCCTGATGAAAATACCGTTCTCAGAAAGATTTTTGAAGCAAAACAAAAAGAATATCAGATGAATACCGGAAACGGAAATTCAACATTCGCTGTGGATGTGCCCGCTGATGAGGTCAGAAGCGTTTCTGAAAAAAATCTGTATCAGACTCCCGAAAAAACTTCTTCCAGAAATACCGCTCCCAAACAGGCTAAAAAACCTGAACCGGAAGTGAAAGAAACAAAAAGTGAAGGCCTTAAATTTTTCAGAAATAAAAAAAATAAAGAAAAACCTAAACATAAAACAATTATTGTCGACCCTGATGAAATCTTCGGAGACAGTAAAAAACATAAAGTCGAGATGCTCGGCGTTACCATTGACGGCGATGATAAGGCTGTAGATGCTAAGATCAGGGAAATGAAAAACGGCGGGAAAAAATCCAGAAGATCTATGATTGATGCAGATGTCAGTCTGGAATCTATGACAGATGACCCACTCGCAAGAAGAGCCCTTACTGAAGAAGTCGTACAGCAGGCTTATGACTCGATCGAATCAGCTGAAATCGCAAAGGCTCTCGAACAGCTTAATCAAGGGATTTTCCCTAAAAGCACAAAAGATTAAATCAAGATTCTGAAACAGTAAAAACTGTTCTGAATAAAAAAATTTTTAATTTCAAAAGGAGATAATACTTATGGCAAACGAAAACAAGGCAAAAGACCTCGCTGCTGCCGGTGCGGAAAAAGCAGGCGGATTTCTGAAAGAATTCAAAGAATTCGCACTCAAGGGCAATGTAATGGATATGGCAATCGGTGTCATCATCGGCGGTGCATTTCAGGATATTGTAACGGCATTGACAGAAAATTTTATTAATCCGGTTATCGGCTGTATCGGCGGTACAGAAGTGCAGGGTAAAATCCATCTGATCGGTGACCAGTATATTAATTACGGTGCATTTCTCACGGCGGTGATTAACTTCCTGATTATGGCTTTTGTTTTGTTCCTGATGATGAAAGGCGTAAAGTCCATTATGGAACTCGGTAAGAAAAAAGAAGCAGAAGCCGCCGAAGCTCCTCAGGAACCTTCCAAAGAAGAAGTACTGCTTACGGAAATACGCGATCTTCTCGCAGAACAGAATAAAAAATAAAAATATCTGAATTTTTTCAGCCGTCCGGTTAGACAAAATATCCGGACGGCTTTTTGTTTATAAAAAATTTAAAAATTTTTAAGATTTTTTTCAGGTTTTTCAGTTATCATGATAGTATACATAGACAAAAACAGCGTTCTGAATTTGGCTGATTATACAAAAGTTATAAAATATATTGACTTTTTTTGAGCATGGTGTTAAAATAAAATAAATCGTTTAGACAGAAAGGAGAGCTTTTTTATGAGAAATTTTTTTAAAAAATCTGCTGCTGTAGCAGCGGCCTGTCTGCTGCTGACACAGGGAACAGTGTGTTCAGCAGATGCCGCTGAAAATACAATTGATTTTTCTTATCTTGGTGCAGTCGGCTCGCTGACTGCTGATCAGACCCAGAAAATCGCCGAAAGTATTTATCAGGGACTTGCAGATCATCAGGAAATTATCAAAGTCGGAAACAGCAGGACAAATTATATCAATCCAACTATAGATGATATGAATTCTGTTATAGAAATTTATCGCAGTGTCGTCAGTGCATGGGATGTCGGCGTGCTGACCTCCAGACGGACAATTTCTTATCAAGTGCCCCAGAACGGCAGTATGCGGCTCGTTCCGGAATATCTGGAAACTGAAAATTATGATGCTGTCTATCAGCAAATGATGCAGAAAATAGATACAATCGTCTCCGGTGTGGATATGAACTGGTCGGCCGCTGAAAAAGCTCTGTATCTGCATGATTATCTCGCTGTGCATTATGATTATGATTATACAGAATATACTGACTCTGTACAGCTCGAATTACAGCACGCCGCCTATGGAATGCTGAAAAAAGATATGGCCGTCTGTGAAGCATATGCATGGCTGTATAATATCGTTCTGCATCGTGTCGGCGTGGATGCTATGCTTCTGGAAAGCGATAACTTAGTACATGCATGGAATCTGGTGTATATTGACGGAAACTGGTATCATGTCGATATTACATGGGATGATGCCTATAATCATCATGCGGGACTGGTTCAGCATAATAATTTCCTGAAATCAAATGAAACTATGAAAACTACAGGACATACTTCAAGTGACTGGGTACTGACTTCGGGGCATTCAGTCTATGATCTGAATGTTTCTGATTTTTATGCTGATGGTTTCTGGAATAATTGCATCACTACAATTCAGCCATATCAGGGCGGATGGTTTGCGATTCATTCCGATCCGGATAAGAATACAACAACAGCATGGTTCGATCTGTGCAGTTTTGATGCAGATACCTGTACAACAGAAATTCAGCATCTGAATTCTCTGGATGCCAAATGGGCAAGATGGTATGTATTCGATAAAGAAGGATATTATTATTCAAATACTTATGTAACACCGGCTATTGCAGGCGATACGATATATTATACGACTCCGGAAGCAGTTTTTGCATGGAAAGATCAGCAAGTAACATGGCTGTTCAATCTGGATTCTGAACAGCTTCAGAATGGCTATCTTTACGGCATGTATGAGAAAGATCATAAATTATATTATTATGTCTCCACTGCACCGGATTCCGATCCGATCGAATATGTATACGAACTTCCGGAAACTGAAAACAATACAGAAATTTCTACAGAAGAATCAACTGAAACTACTACTACGACTCCGGAAACTACTACCACTACTACAGAAACAACAACTACAACCACTCCGGAAATAACAACTACAACTTCAAGTACATCAACGACAACAACTACTACTACTTCAACAACTACTACGACTACTACAACATCAACAACTACAACGACTACTACCACTACTACAGAAACAACAAGTACTACAACAACTGCTCCGGAAACTACTGCTACAGAAGAAACTACTATTGTAACAGAATCTGAAACAGAAACAGAACCTCCGGCTGTCTCCGGAGATCTTGACGGAGATCATCAGCTTTCAGTCAGTGATGCGATTATGATTCAGAAGTATCTGCTCGGCGGTCAGATTCTATCTCAGGAAGAATATTATCTCGCTGATATGACAAATGACGGAATCGTGAATATCTATGATTTTATCGCTCTTAAAAGATCGCTTCTGAATAAATAATGATAAGTCCGGCAGAGAAATTTTCCTGCCGGACTTGCTTTTTTTTCTGAAATATGCTATAATCATTTATGCATTGCGTTTCTTGTGAATGCTGTCTTCACTGATCTTGATCAGATTTAACAGCGAGGAAGAATATTCCGGATAAGTCTGGGAAAGAATAGAAGTAGTCAGATATAATACTTCGGAATCTTCTACACAGTCGTTATCGCCGATTCTGATACCGCTCGAAGCCGCTTTGATATTCGCTTCGTTCATGCTGACAATCGCACTTGCATCATCATTGGCAACTACTTTCGGAACGGAAAATAATTTCTGATCGTTATGCGGATTCGCATTGTAAACGATACGGAATAATTTATACACGTTCAGCATCAGATAAGAGGAAATTTCTTTGATCAGTGTAATGCTGTTTGCTTTCTGTGCCAGAGAAAACAGCAGACTGATCGAGTTGTTGATGATTTTACGGTTGAAAGCAACAACTTCCGGACTGGGCATACTGTTATTGCCGTCATCATCGGGAATATCTTCGATCGAGATGGTCTTGCCTTCGGGTTCGGGAGTTCTGCCAAGCAGATAGTCACAGGAAACGTTGTAATAATCTGCAATTTTTACAAGAAAATCCAGACCACATTCACGGATTCCCTTTTCATAATGGGAAAGCAGGGCCTGAGAAATACCAAGATCGGCGGCGGCCTGTTTCTGACTGATGTGTCTTTCTTTTCGCTGTAAAGCAATAATTCTGGGGAAATCGGAATTCATGTGTTTTCACAGCTCCTTTCTGAAATATAGAGGGGAATTTCAAAGCATTTTTATCACATATTAATATTATAGTACAGATTATACTATTTGTAAAGCTGTCAGTGCGTGGAAAATACACTTGTTTTTCACGGAAATCTTGTGCAAAAAAACGGATAAAACAAAAAATAGAATCATTTTCGTCCGTTTTTTGATAAATATGATAAAATATGATGGTCAATAAGGAGGAATATTGCATGAAAGGTTATCGTCTGAGCCTGTACCGTCACGGTCAGACAAAAGCAAATGAAGAGGGAATTTATATCGGCAGTACAGATTTTCCGCTTTCGGATAAAGGAGCTGTCGAACTCGCCGGAAAACTGGATCTGTATGAATATCCCAGAGTACAGAGAGTCTATTCCAGTCCGCTGGTCAGATGCAAGGAAACAGCGGAAATTCTCTTTCCGGATGTGCCGATGTTTGTCGCCGAAGAACTCAGAGAACTCAATTTCGGCGATTTCGAGGGCAAACATGCTGTCGATCTGATCGGCAGGGAAGACTACAGAGAATGGCTCAAAGGCGGTGCTCCTGATCTTCGCCCTCCGAACGGGGAAAGCGTTGAGGAACTCTGCATCCGGAGCTATAAAGTATTATATAGAATCTTAATGGATATGATGGAAAATGATTTTACTCACTGTGCGGCGATCACACATGCCGGAGTGATCAGTAATATGCTCGCCTGCTTCGGCTTGCCGAAAATTTCTCCGAGTGAACTGCACTGCGAATGCGGAGAAGGATTTGAAATCATGTTTACTGCTCAGATGTGGCAGACTGCTCAGGCTTTTGAAATTCTCGGCGTGACTCCTTATTCCAGAAATTAAGATTACATATTATATTATTATATATTCTGTAATCAGGGGGCATTCTTGTGAAATTCAGAGAACTCAGAGCGTTTACAAAAGAAACGCTCAGAATCAATCGCAAAACAGCATGGTTCATGGCTTTCAGCCTTCCTGCTGTATGGCTGATCATGAAGCTGATTCCTGACAGTATGGCCGGAATATTGATCTTCCGCAAACAGATGCTGTCCAAAGATGTGCTTTTTTATCATGATCATTTCTGGATTTTATTTATGCTTCTCTGGAATATATTGACGTTCTGTATTCTGACTCCTATGCTATGTGCTGTATGCGGCTGGTTTTCAGATAAAACAGGCTTCGGCAGAGTGAAATATCATTTCGGCTATGGAAAATTCTATTGGAAAGCTCTGTATTTTTTCGGAAAAATTCAGAGTATCAGATTTCTGATGCTCTTTCCGTTTGTATCGGCCTGTTATCTGACGGGCAGAGCTTTTCAGAAAGCCGTTCTCATGGAAGAAGCCGGAATATGGCTCTTCATGACAGTACAATGTCTGATCTTTGCATTCTGGATGGGAGTTTATTATCTCCGGTTCTGTGTGAGTCTCAGTGCCGTACCGTTTTTATTTCTCGAAAATCCGGATATTTCTGCATTGCAGGCTGTGAAATTATCAGGAAATATGCTGAATGGCTGTCACGGAAAATTATTCCTGATTCTCGGAACCGGTCTGACACTTCCCAGAATCATCACCATGCTGATTCTGTTCTTACAGATCAGAATCAGAGAGTATCTACAGGAACAGCAATTCATAAAGGAGGAATGTTCATGATTTATTATATTGCTGATCTGCATCTGCGTCATAAAAATATTTTACACATGAGTCAAAGGCCGTTTGCTGATCTGAATGAAATGCACCGGACTATTAAACAAAACTGGAATGCTATTGTTTCTGATCATGATGATATTTATATTATCGGTGATGTCTGCTTCGGATTTAATATCGAAATCGCTGAATATATCAGAAATCTGAACGGAAACAAGCATCTGATTATCGGCAATCATGATAAGAAATATCTTGCAAATCAGAAATTCCGTGATCTGTTTGTAACAATCAGTCAGTATTCAGTGATCAATGATGAGAACAGAAATGTCGTTCTGTTTCATTATCCCATTCTGGAATGGGACGGCTATTTCAAGGGCTGGTATCATGTTTACGGACATATTCATAATAATGATGCTAATTTTTCCAATCAGCTCCTGAAACGTGAAGAGTTCAGAAATGCATTCAATGCCGGAGTCGATCTGAATGATTTCACGCCTCAGAGTTTACATCAGCTCATTGCAAGAAAAAATCTGGAGTTGACTTTTTCATGATAATATGCTATAATAAATAAAAATCCGCCTGATGCGGGGCATCCGGTTACTTCTATAGGGCACAGAAAGTCAGCGGTTCAAGTCCGCTCTGTCGAAAGACAGTAGCTCAGTTCGGGAGAGCGTCTGTTAAAAAGCACCGGTGCTGATATTCTCAGGTGGATCGTATAAAAAAATAAGTCCGCCTGATGCAGGGAATCTGGTTACTTCGGGACAGGAAATATCGGTGCAAATCCGGTCTGCCAGAAGGCAGTAGTTCAATTTCAGAACAACTGATGAAAAATACCGGTGCTGATATTCTCAGGCGGATCGTATGAAAAATCACTTTGTCTGATGCAGTGCTTCCGGCTACTTCGTGGGTGCACATGAGCAGTGTTTACAGGGTTCGAGTCCCTGCACTCTGTCCGGTGCGGCTTTTCTCAGACAAATAATTAAAATATTTGATTTTATTCACAGAAAATTAAGAAAATATTTTCATAAATTTCAGAATACCCCTTGACATTCTCTGAAATTTATGCTAAAATATAAAAAGTCCAGAGAAATGGATATTACTAATATGCGCAGAAGCGGAAGGTTGCTGACGGTCTGTCAGGGAATTTCCGTGGAGTATGTCCGGTCTGCGAACCGGTCGGCAAGAAATGATGACACAGTATGTGCGGACAGGAAGATTTTTTTCTGAATGAATCTCCCTCTATATGTCGCTGTGTGCCCGTCTGCCGGAATCTGCTTAGATTGCCGGTTTTTGTATCATCTAACCCACGATACACACGGAAACGGGAAAAACATCATCTCTGAAAACTGCGCCCCCGATTTTTGATTTTTTAAATTAAGGAGGCGAATGTAAATGGCAGTAAGCGAAAAAATCAGAATCAAAATCAAAGGTTATGAACATGCTACAGTAGATGCAGCCGCTGCTAAAGTTGTAGAAGCTGCTAAGAGAAGCGGTGCAAGCGTTTCGGGTCCGATTCCGCTCCCCACTGAGAAAGAAATCGTTACAATTCTCCGTGCGGTTCATAAATACAAGGACAGCCGCGAACAGTTTGAACAGCGTACTCACAAGAGACTGATTGATGTCATCCGTCCGACAGCTAAGACTACTGATGCTCTTCAGAAACTCGAACTTCCCGCAGGCGTGGATATTATGATGGAAGTAAAATAAATCACGCTTTCCCGACTGTTTTAGGGTGAAACAGTCAGGTCATGTCGGAATCTTCCGACCAATAACCATAAGGAGGAATTTTTCATGCAGAAAGGCATTATCGGCAGAAAAGTCGGTATGACTCAGATTTTTGACGAAAACGGCAAAATGATTCCGGTGACTGTGGTAGAAGCAGGCCCGTGTCAGGTCGTTCAGGTCAAGACAGAAGGAAATGACGGCTACAATGCTGTTCAGCTCGGTTTCGGCGACAAGAAAGCCAACAGAGTGAACAAGCCGGAAAAAGGTCATTTTGATAAAGCCAATGCTGGCTATAAGAAAACCCTGAAAGAATTCAAACTTGAAAACTGTGCTCTCGAAACAGGCAGCCTCATCAAAGCTGATGTTTTTGCAGCTGGTGATATTGTAGATGTCTGTGGTACCAGCAAAGGTAAGGGCTATCAGGGTGCGATCAAGCGTCACAATCAGCACAGACTGAAAGAAACTCACGGTACAGGCCCTGTACATCGTCAGGCAGGTTCTATGGGTGCATGTTCTTCTCCGTCCAGAATCTACAAGGGCAAGGGCATGGCTGGTCACATGGGTGCTGAAAGAGTGACTGTTCAGAATCTCGAAATCGTAAAAGTAGATGCTGAAAATAATCTGATTGCTATCAAGGGTGCAATTCCGGGTCCTAAGGGCGGTATTGTAACTATCGTTGACAGCGTAAAGGCATAAGGAAGGAGGAAACTGAAAATGGCAACTGTAAAAGTATTTGATATGACTGGCAGTGAAGTTTCTCAGACAGAACTTTCCGATGCAGTGTTCGGTATTGAACCGAATGTATCTGTAATGCACGCTGTCGTTGTCAATTATCTTGCTAATCAGCGTCAGGGCACACAGTCTACTCTTACCCGTACAGAAGTAAGAGGCGGCGGCAGAAAGCCGTGGAGACAGAAAGGCACAGGCAACGCAAGACAAGGCTCTATCCGTGCACCTCAGTGGAGACACGGCGGTGTAGCTATCGGCCCGAAGCCCAGAAGCTACAGATATACTCTGAATAAGAAAGTACGCAAACTTGCTATGAAATCTGCACTTTCCCAGAAAGTTCTGGAAGGAAATCTGATCGTTCTGGATACTCTTACAATGGATGAGTACAAGACAAAGACAATCGCTGCTATGCTGAAGGCACTCGGTGTGGAAAAGAAAGCTCTGATTGTTACAGCAGAGGCTGATCAGAAAGTTTACAAGAGTGCTGCTAATATTCCCGGTGTGAAAACTGCACATGTGGGCACTCTGAATGTATATGATATTCTCAACGGCGGTAAATTTATCGTTGCAAAGAATGCCATTGCAAAAATCGAGGAGGTGTTCGCATAATGAAAGCTCCGCAGGATATTATTATCAAGCCGATTATCACAGAACAGTCTATGGATCTGCTTCCCAGCGGCAAATATACGTTCAAAGTAGCAAAAGATGCTAACAAGATCGAAATCAAAAACGCTGTAGAAGAACTCTTCAATGTAGAAGTAACCAAAGTCAATACTGTGAACTGCCGCGGCAAAGAAAAGAGAGTGGGCAGATATGCCGGCACTACTGCTGCTTATAAAAAGGCAATTGTGACTGTCAATCCGAACCCCGCTAACGAAAAAGGTACTAAGAAAGCCGATAAGAAAAAGGGTACAATCGAATTCTTTGACGGCATGTACGAACACTAATTTTTCGTTTTCAGTATGGGATATACTCCCGCAAAAGTATGAATTAAGGAGAGAAATCAAATGGCAATTAAAAGCTATAAGCCGACTTCTCCTTCCCGCCGTCAGATGACTGTGACAGATTATTCTGTTCTCAGCAAAGACGGTCCGGAAAAGAGTCTGCTCGAACCGCTTAAGAAAAAAAGCGGCAGAAACAGCTACGGCCGCATCACGGTTCGTCACAGAGGCGGCGGCAACAGAAAAAAATACCGTGTAATCGACTTTAAGCGTGACAAAGAAGCTATGGACGCTAAAGTTCTGACTCTGGAATATGATCCGAACAGAAGCGCATTTATCGCTCTGGTTGAATATGAAGACGGCGAAAAGCGTTATATCCTCGCTCCTCACGGCCTGAAAGTCGGCGATAAAGTACGTGCCGGCGAAGATGCTGATATTAAATCCGGTAATGCTCTGAAACTCAGCGATATTCCCGTTGGTACATTTATTCATGCAATTGAACTTTATCCCGGAAAAGGTGCTCAGCTCGTCAGAAGTGCAGGCAATATGGCACAGCTCATGGGCAAGGAAGGCGGTTATGCTCTCGTTCGTCTGCCCAGCGGTGAAATGAGAAAAGTTCCGGTTGG